>Ga0210051_1000132_pt1 | contig 56429 bp, 62 predicted proteins | sample CryGey092014_all_FD_185464 | JGI IMG/M metagenome (GOLD analysis project Ga0210051, IMG submission 185464) | Groundwater microbial communities from aquifer - Crystal Geyser CG23_combo_of_CG06-09_8/20/14_all (SPAdes) (version 2) | ecosystem: Environmental > Aquatic > Deep subsurface > Groundwater...
TGTTTAATATATATGTGAAAAGTTCTAAATGAATTTAGCTTCTTTCCCCATAAAAAAGCTACTTGTTTGGAGGTATTGTAAAAATGTTCTTTGATTTATTTGCAAATTTTAGTAAAATATTATCAGGGTAATCTGCAAATGGTTTTTTATTTAGAAAAGATTTTTGTAAACTTCATAATGAAACCCAAATATTTTAGATAAAACCTAATGGTATTATAATTATTATTCGAGAGGTGAGGTGAAGATGTTTTCCGACTTAAGCATTTCAGAATTTATCTCCAAATTGGCTTCTGATTCTGCTGTTCCGGGTGGAGGAAGTGCTTCTGCAATTGGTGGAGCTATGGGCGCAGCATTGCTTTCAATGGTTTCTGGAATTGCGCTTAAAACTGCTTCTGAGCCAGGCGGAATAGAAGAAAAAATGAATAAATGTTTTAGAATCTCTCAAGAATTTCTTGTTCTTGCTGATGAGGATTCTAAGGCATTTGACGCTGTTTTAGAAGCTTATAGACTTCCGAGAGCGACAGACAATGATAAAGAGAGAAGGAAACAAGCAATACAGATGACTTTAAAATCTGCCTCCCTTGTCCCTTTAACAGTAATGGAAAAAGTTAGCGAAATCTCAAACTCTCTCGAAGAAATCTATAATTTTTCAATAGAATCAACTAAAAGTGATTTCTTCTGTGCCTTAATTATGCTTGAATCAGCCCTTAAGGGAGCTTTTTATAATGTTCAGATTAACCTGAAATCTATAAAAGATAGTGAATTTGTTGCTAAAACGAATGAAGAAACCAAAAACCTTTATAACTCATTTATAAATATAAAAAATAAGTTTGATGCATACTTAAAATAAAATGCTCAAGATGAATACGGAGGACATATGGATGAAATAGAAATAAATGAAATTTTAAATATTTCAGCGGAAGAGCTTGATAAGAAAACTGCCAGGGAGCTTTATAAGATAGCTCAGGGCCTTAGAGTAAAAAATTATACTCATTTTAAGAAACCAGAACTAATAGACGAGATATTAAAAGCTTTAAGGGAATATCAAAGAGAAAAGAGGGCAGAATCAAGAGTTGAGGACGAACCACAAAATGTAGATGTTAAACAAAGACCAGAGGACGAACTGTATTTTAAGGGGCTGTTTGAAGCTCATCCAGATGGTTATGGCTTTTTAAGATCTAATTATTTTCCATCATTCTCTGACGTATATGTTTCGCCTCCTATTATAAGACGATTTGGTTTAAGAACTGGAGATATTGTTGCAGGGCCTGTTCATAAACCGCAAAGAGACAATGAGAAGTATCCGTCTCTTGTTAATGTATCCTCGATTAATGGCGTGAAAATTAACGGTTATTTAAAGAGGCAAATTTTTGAAAATTTAACACCATACTACCCAACGCGCAGGATTGTACTTGAAACACCTGGATGTAACATTGCCCTGCGTGTAATTGATCTTATTGCTCCACTGGGCAGGGGGCAGAGAGGCTTGATAGTTTCTGCGCCAAAAGCCGGTAAAACTACACTTATTAAAGAAATTGCAAAGAGCATTTCTAAGAATTATCCAGAAATCGAACTTCTTATATTGCTTATAGACGAGAGGCCAGAAGAGGTTACAGATATGAAGAATTCTGTTGCAGCAGAAGTTGTAAGCTCGACTTTCGATCAACCTCCAGAAAATCACATTCGTGTAGTAGAACTAGTACTTGAGAGAGCAAAAAGGCTTGTTGAATCTGGAAAAGATGTTGTGGTTTTGCTTGATGGCATTACGCGTCTTACAAGAGCATACAACCTTCTTAGTTCTTCGTCGGGCAAGACCCTTTCAGGAGGGCTTGACCCTGCTGCAATTAAAGGACCCAAAAAATTTCTTGGTGGGGCGAGAAGTATTATGAACGGAGGAAGTCTTACAATTTTAGCTACTGCACTAATAGATACTGGCTCCAGGCTTGACCAGGTAATTTACGAGGAGTTTAAGGGTACAAGTAATATGGAATTGATACTTGACCGTGGCTTTGCCGAACAAAGAATATTCCCTGCGCTGGATATAAATAAATCAGGAACAAGAAAGGAAGAGTTGCTTTATACACCAGAGGAGCATAAAAAAATATGGGCTCTAAGGAGATTTATTGGAAATCTCGAACCTTCAGAAGCCTTGCAGCGATTGATAGAAATGCTAACTCAAACGAAATCAAATGAAGAATTATTAAAGAGTATAGTTACAGAAAATGGGCGATAAGATAGGCAAGATTGAAGTAATCACTGGCTGCATGTTCTCAGGCAAAAGTGAGGAGTTAATAAGAAGATTAAAGAGAGCTAGAATTGCGAAACTACAAGTTCAAGTTTTTAAGCCATCTATTGATACCAGATTCTCTAATATCGAAGTAGTTTCTCATACAGGTGAGAAAATTCAGGCTGAGGCTGTTTCGAGTTCAATTGAAATTCTAAATAAATTGTCAAGTACCATTAATGTCGTTGGGATTGATGAGGCGCAATTTTATGATGTGGAAATTATTAAGGTTGCTCGTGAGATATCAAGAAAAGGGATTAGAGTTATTCTTGCGGGCCTTGATATGGATTTTAGGGGAGAGCCTTTTGGACCAATGGGAAATCTTATGGCGATTGCTGATGAAGTTATAAAATTACATGCAATATGTATGGTATGCGGGGAAGAAGCCACAATGACTCAGAGGCTTATTGAAGGTATTCCTGCTAAATATACCGATCCAGTAGTTTTGATAGGTGCTTCAGAGCGTTACGAGGCTCGTTGCAAACTTCATCATTATGTTGTTAGTAAGGAGTAAGTTAGTTTGATTAATAAACTTGAAGGTATTCTTAAGAGATATAACGATCTTTCAAAAAAACTTTCTGATCCTGAAGTAATTTCTAATTCAGAAAATTTTAAAAAGTATTCAAGAGAATTCAGAGAAGTTAAGCCAGTTGTTGAAAGATATAATGAATTAAAGAAAATTGAGCAGGAAATTCTGGGAGCCCAGGAACTTTTAAATAGTGAAGATGAAGAATTAAAATTGCTTGGTAAAGAAGAAATTGAAATACTCCAGCACAAAAAAGACGATATTATTAGTGAAATTAAAATTCTGCTTATTCCTAAAGACCCCTTCGAAAATAAAAATATTATTATGGAAATAAGGGCAGGAGTTGGCGGAGAAGAAGCAGCGCTTTTTGTAAAAGACCTTTTTAGGATGTATATGGCGTATGCTGAAAACAAGAGCTGGAAAACAGAATTGCTCGATTCGCATTCGACCGACTTAGGCGGTTTCAAAGAAATCATTTTTTCAATTAGTGGTAAAGATGTGTATAAGTACCTTAAATATGAAAGTGGTGCTCATAGAGTTCAAAGAGTTCCTGAGACCGAGGCATCAGGAAGAATTCATACTTCTACTGTTACTGTGGCAGTATTGCCTGAGGCAGAAGACGTAGGCTTTGAAATAAACCCTGATGATTTAAGGATAGATGTTTTTCATGCTTCTGGACACGGGGGCCAAAATGTACAAAAAGTTTCTACTGCAATTCGTATTGTGCATAAACCAACGGGGATTATGGTGACTTGTCAGGATGAGCGGTCTCAACTTCAGAACAAACTTAAAGCTATGAGAATTTTAAGGGCGAGGCTTTATGATATATTCGAACAAGACAAAGAGAAGGAAATTGCAAGTGCAAGAAGAGCTCAAATTGGAAGAGGTTATAGGAACGAAAGAATTCGCACGTACAACTTTCCCCAGGGGAGAGTAACGGACCACAGGATAAACCTATCAATTTATAACATTCAGAGTATAATGGAAGGAAACCTTGATGAGTTAATAAATGCTTTGATTGAAGAAGAACAAAAAGAAAAATTCGAAGAATTAGAAGAATAGTTGCCATGGATGTAAAATCTCTGTTGAAACATGCTTTTAATGATTTGAAAAGTGTCTCTGATGCTCCTGTTTTAGAAAGCGAACTTTTACTTTCCAGTGTATTAGGTGTTAAAAGGGGGAAGCTTTATTTAATGGAAAATAGCCTGGTTGACGATTACCTGGTAAGAAAATTTTTTGTCTGTATAGAAAAAAGGAAGAAAGGTTATCCGTTTTTTTATATTTTTGGTAAAAGAGAATTCATGAATTTAGAGTTCATTGTCAAAGAGGGAGTTTTAATTCCCCGCTCTGAAACTGAGACCATTGTTGAAGAATCTTTAAAAATAGCAAATGGTAAAAAAATGAAAGTCTTTGATATTGGAACAGGCTCTGGCTGTATAATATTATCTTTTCTTTATTATAACAAATTGAGCGAAGGAACGGGCATAGATATTTCTAAAGCCGCCGTAAAACTTGCTTCATCAAATGCAAAAAAATTAAATTTAATTGACAGGGTAAGTTTTTTGAATATTGATTTTTCGCTTTATAATCCTTCGAAAGAGTTTGATATAATTTTTTCTAATCCTCCTTATGTAAAAAGGAACAAAATAAAAGATGTTAAATGCGAACCCTATAGAGCTCTTAATGGTGGAAAAGATGGGTTTAAGTTTTATCCATTTTTATTTAAAAAGTCTATTTCGATGCTTTCAAGAGGGGGATATCTTTTTGTAGAGATTGATGACGATATGGGAGAAAGAGCAGCGCAAATTATGAAAGACGAAGGCTTCAAAGACATAAGAATAATAAAGGATTTGTCAAATTTAGACAGAGTTGTTTGTGGAGTAAAATGAATATTGATGTAGAAATTGCCAAAAAACATATTTTAAAGCATGGTATTTTGGCCTTTCAAACAGATACTATAATGGGGCTTGGAGTAAACGGCCTCGATAAATTAGCCGTTAAAAACCTTTTTAAATTAAAAAATAGACCTTATGAAAAACCATTATATATTCTTTGCTATTCTATGGATCAAATTTTTAAGTACACACTTTCGATCCCTGATTATGCTTTAAAGTTAATGGAAAAATATTTTCCAGGTGCAATTACTTTTATATTTTATTCTACTGAAGAAGTATGGACCACGCCTGTTGAAAAAGGGAAAACTGTTGGAGTTAGGATTCCAAACTTAAAACCTCTTCTTGAATTACTTGCGTATATTGATTTGCCAATATTAAATACAAGCGCTAACATATCAGGTGAAAAGTCTATTGAGAAAGAAGAGGATTTGTACACCCTTTTGAGTAATAGTATCTTATATGTTCCTTTTGAGTATAATATATCTATGAGTAATATTCCTTCCACTGTTGTAGATTGCACGGGTGATAAACCTGTAATTTTAAGAAAAGGAGCTGTTGATATATGAAAATTCTAATATATGGAAATCCTGTACTTAGAAAAAAAGCTCCCAAAATAAAGATAATTGATAGAGATATTATTTTACTTTCTGAAAGGATGTTTAAGAAAATTGAGAAAAATATTCCAAAAGGGATAGGACTTGCAGCAACTCAAGTTGGTTATAATATTTCTCTTTTTGTTTACGAGATTGATGACGATAAGGGTGTCATTATAAACCCTGAGATTTTAAGAAAAAAAGGCAAGGAAGTCGCAGAAGAAGGTTGCCTTTCAGTTCCAGGTGTCTATGGTCCCATTGAGAGAGCCGAAGAAATTGTTGTAAAGGCTTTAGATATTAAAGGTAAAAAAATCGAAATGCGTTTAGATGGTCTAAAAGCGCGTGTATTCCAGCATGAAACTGACCATTTAAACGGGATTCTTTTTACCGATTACATAAATGACATAAATAATTTAAGCGTTGAAGAAGGTTTTGAGATTCCAGAAAAGTTACTTGAAAGGCTAAAAGTTTCATGAATATCGTCTTTTTCGGATCATCGGAATTCTCCATTCCATTTATTGACGCTTTTAAAGAAGATATAAAACTTGTTGTTACTTCCCCGGATAAGATTAGAGGAAGAGGTAAAATTGCTTTGCCTAACCCGGTTAAAGACTTTGCCCAGAGAGAACATTTACCTGTTATTACAGTTAGTAAATTTAAAGACCAGGAATATAAAATGATAAAATCAACCATGCCTGATATTTTTATAGTAGTTTCATATGGCAAAATAATACCTCAGGATATCCTTTCTTTAGTGAAATGTCCAATTAACTTACATCCATCAAAACTTCCTCTTTATAGAGGTGCTGCTCCTATTGAAAGACAAATAATGGACGGTGTTGAGGATTCTGCAGTAAGTATTATCAGGGTTATCAAGGAATTAGACGCAGGAGACATAATTATTGAAGAGCCTTTTAAAATTTTACCTTATGAAACAAAAGGTGATGTAGAAAAAAAGATTGTTGAGATTGGGATTCCTCTTTTGAAAAAAGCAATTGAAGTCTCATCCAATGGAGAATGTGATGGCATGAAACAAGAGGGTACTGCAATTTATGCAATTAAAATTACAAAAGATGATGAGCTTATTGTTTGGAGTTTTGATGGGCTGAATATATTTAATAAAATTCGTGCGTTAAGCCCTAAACCCGGGGCTTATACTTATTTTAGAAAAAAAATAATAAAAATTTTTAAAGCAGAAATTGCTAATTTTGTTAATTCACGTCCACCCGGTGCTGTAACCAATGTTTTTAAAGATTGCTTTAATATTGCTTGTGGAAAAGGCTGCATCAAAATCTTTGAATTGCAGATTGAAGGCGGGAAAAGAATAAGTGCAAAAGATTTTATCAATGGTTTTAAAGTTAAAGAAGGAGAAAGCTTTGGATAATGGCTCAAACTGATATTGTTGTTAATGTTAAAGTTGTACCAGAAAAAATAAGTATTGACAAAGAAACCTGCAGGGTAAAAAGGGAAGGCAATTCTATTTTTAATCCTTTAGACCTTGTAGCGTTCGAAGAGGCTGTCAAGCTTAAAAAAGTAAGCAATGCTTCCATTTCTGTTATTTCAATGGCTCCCCTAAAAGAGAAGGATCTTCTAAAGAACCTTTTCAAATATGGAGCCAATAGAGTAATTTTGTTGTCAGATAAAAATTTTGCTGGTTCAGATACCTTTGCTACTTCCTTTGTACTAAAAGAAGCCATAATAAAACTCGTACACAACTTTAACTTGATAATCCAGGGCGATTTTTCATTAGATGGTTCAACGGGAAATGTTGGAGGAGAGTTGGCAGCACTTTTAAATATTCCTTTCATTTCAAATGTTTTTTCAATTGAATCTTACAGTAAAAGAATAATTGTTAAAAGAATTTTTGAAAAGATTGAGACTTTTGCTGTGGATCTGCCTTCTCTTATTTCCGTCAGGAGAGAGGCCAATAAAGGAGCTGTTGTCGATTTATTCTCTCTTGTGGAGTCTCTGGACAAAGAAGTTGAAGTATATACAAGCGAGATGCTGAATTTGCCTGAAGAAAAGGTTGGCTTGAAGGGTTCTTTAACGGAAGTTTTGAATGTTTTTCAAGATTCCCCCGTATTTGAAGGAAACCTTATAACATCAAACGGTGAAAAGACAATTTTTGATTTTCTAAAGAAGGTTTCTATATGAAACCTCTTTCTTTTCTAAAGAAGGTTTCTATATGAAAGCTCTTTTAGTCTTTAAAAGGAATAACTCTTTTTCTAAAGAAGTTTGGAGTCTGGATTTAGAGAATTATTTTGCAAGTTTTGATCTAACTTCACGTTCTGCAAATTTTTTACCTGATAAGGAAATTATTGATTCAACAATGGGCGTTGATTTTATTTCCAGAATTATGGAGAATAATAAGTTTGATATTATTATCTTTTCGGACGAACTTATTGTGAAAGAAACTGCATCTTATTTTGCCGGAAAATATAATTTTGGTCTTATTGCTCACAGTAAAGAGTTTTTGTTTAAAGAGAATAATATTATTGGAATAGTTCCAGGATGGGAGAATATTCAGGCTGATGTTGTATCGACTTCTGACCCTAAACTTATTATTTTGAAGAGCAGGAGCATAGTTAATCTGTCACTGAATAATCCGTGCGTAATTTATCTCAAGGAACCTACTAAAGTAAAGTTACTTTCCAATGAAAAAATAGTCGAAAATCCTCTTAAATCAGCAAAAATAATTGTCGGAGTTGGCAGAGGAGTTGAAAGAAATGTTCTACCGAGGGTTCTTGAATTTGCAAGATTAATAGGGGCTGAGGTTGGATGTACCCGACCTGTGGGAGATGCAGGTTTGTTACCTCCTGATAAGGTTATTGGCGATTCTGGAGTAGATGTATCGCCCGATGTTTATATTGCTCTGGGGATTTCGGGAGCAATTCAACATATTGAATCTGTAAACGCTAATTATACTATTGCAATTAATTCAGATGCTCATGCTCGCATCTTCCAGAAGAGCAACCTTTCGATTAATCAAAGAGTAGAAGAAGTTATTGATAAATTATTAGTTTTAGTTTTGTCTCGTTTGTAAGAGTAGCAATAATACAATTTATATTTAAATTATTTAAAGATCCTTTAATCCTTTGGAACCTTCTGAAAAGAGCAAAGGTTAGAGAAGATTAAATCTACACTCTTTTCAGTAGATTATTTTTGTTGATTTTCTCATGGTTTTTCGTTATAATGAGGAATTATGAGAAAAGTAATAGATAGAAACGTTGTTCTTCTTGGACTAACAAGTTTCTTTACCGATGTATCTTCAGAGATGATTATGAAAGTTTTCCCTCTTTTTCTTGAGTCTATAGGAGCTGGTGGTGCAATTATTGGTATTGTTGAAGGTGTTGCAGAAAGTGTTTCGTCACTTCTAAAAATATTTTCTGGTTATTTTTCTGATCGATTTAGAAGCAGGAAATGGTTTGTCTTCATTGGTTATACGGAATCCGCAATAACTAAAATTTTCTTGCAGTTTATTTCTACTCCTTATGGTGCCTTCTGGATAAGGGCAATAGAGCGAATTGGAAAGGGAATAAGGACTTCCCCTCGTGACGCTCTTATTTCTTCATATGCAAACGAGAAAAACAGAGGTTTATATTTTGGTTTTCATAGGGCGTTGGATACTTTTGGGGCTGTTCTTGGTCCTATGCTGGGTATTTTTATTCTTAGAAAATTCGGATTAAGTAATTTTAAGATTGTTTTTAAATTTGCATTAGTACCCGCCTTTTTAGCTATATTTATTATGCTGTTTGTTAAGGAAAGAGAGTTTAAAAATATCCTTAAAGAAAATAAAGGTAATTCTAAATTTAATCTTGGAAAGAGGTTCTATTTTTATATTTTTGCTGTAACTCTTTTTACAATAGGTAATAGTTCAGATGCCTTTATTACGATTTATGCAGGAACATTCAACCTTTCTTCAACAATTATTCTTTTTATGTGGACTATTAATGCTTTAGTATATGCGACTTTTTCAATCCCTTTAGGTGTACTTTCCGACAGAATTGGAAGGAAAAGGGCAATTATTTTAGGCTACACAATCTATGGGATCTCTTATTTGGGATTTGCTCTCACAAAAAATGCTTCATTTTTATATTTAGTGTTTATGTTATATGGTATATATTATGCTTTTAGCGAGGGTTCACAAAAAGCATTTGTTGCTGATCTTGTTGCAGATGAATCGGCAAGAGGCACGGCTTATGGTATTTATAATTTTGGTGTAGGCATTATGGCTCTTCCTGCCTCTCTGATTGCCGGGTTTCTTTATCAGTATATTGCACCGAAGGCACCATTCTATTTGGGAGGGATAGTTGCTCTTATTTCCTCTTTCCTTATTATTTTTGTTTAAAGGTTTTTACTCTTTGTAATTGTGTCTTGAACAATTATAATTAAAAATGGGTGCAGGGAGATGGCAAAAATAAAATTAAAAGTATATGGTCTATTTAGAGAAAAGAGTGGAATTGAAGAAGTTGAACTCGCAGGAGCAAATTTTCTTGAAATCCTTGAAAATCTTATTAAAAAAGCTCCAATGCTTAAAAGCGATGTTTTCGATGAAAACATAAAGTTAAAAGAAAATGTTTATTTACTAAATGGTCGTAATATTAATTTACTCGAGGGTATTGAAACCCAAGTTAAAGATGGAGATACTATTACCGTGTTCCCAATAATTACTGGCGGTTAAATTTCAAATATTTATCCAATTTTCATCTTTATAACAGCCCACTTTAGTAGAGGAGCGCCAATTATCTCAAAGAAGATTACTCCTGACATTGTAATTGCAAATATCGCCTCTCCGTAATTTAGTAGAAATCCTTTTGAATGTGCGGCAAAGTATATAGTTAGTGTTGATTGGGATAGAAGCGAGATTCCTATCGGAAAGGCTTCTTTTCTATTCATCCTGGTTAAAATGTTCCCGAGTACTCCTCCAGAAATTTTTCCAAAGCCTCTTGAAATGATAAAAAGTAATCCAGATGGTATAAGTACGGTTTTTATCAAATCAAATGACAGCGCGAATCCATTTACAATCAAAAATAAAATGAACATAATGCTATCGATTTGCCTTGTTGCATTTAGGAATTCCTCGCTTTGATTTTATGACCGAGATTTTTTATAAAACAAAATACAGTAACCTTAAGATTGATGTTGATAAATATGAAGAAATAAAGAACTTTGCAATTGAAATAATCAACTTTTGAAGGAATTTAGAAATAACAGATAAAATTAATCTGCAACAGGGAATTTAACTGTAAATTTACTGCCTTTGTTTTTCTTGCTTTCAACTTCAATTTTACCATTTTGCATATACAATAATTCCTTTACTATTGATAAACCTATGCCAAGGCCAGATGAATTTTTTGATCTCGATTTTTCTCCTCTGTAGAATCTTTCAAATATGTGCGGCATGTCTTCTGGATCTATCCCTATACCTGTGTCCTCTATTATAAGAGAAACATAATTTTTGTTTTGTGAGGTAGAGATTTTGATGAATCCTTCGTTTGTAAATTTGATAGCATTGCTAAGGAGGTTTATTATTACTTCTTTCACTTTTTCTTTATCACCCATAATAAAAATTTCCTTTTGTAAAGAATCGATTTGGATTTGGATATTCTTTTTTTCTGCTTCAATGTTAATAATCGGGATAGATTCTTTAACTACGGAATTCAGGTCTAATTTTTCAATATCTAATTGGTAATTTTTGCCATCGATTATTGAAAGTCTTGTAATTTCTTTAACAATTGTTTCCATTCTTTCGACTTCTTTTTGTATTGTGTTTATCGATTTTATTTTTTCTTCCTCAGTGAAACTCTCATCTTCGAGTAATTCTAAGTAGCCTTTGATACTTGTAAGCGGGGTTCTTAGATCGTGTGAAACGTTTTGGACAAGTTTTTTCCTCATGTTTTCGATATCTGTAAGTTGTTCTGCCATATAGTTAAGAGACGATGCTAGCTCTCCTATTTCGTCTCTTGATTTTAAGCCAATCCTTGCACTGTAATCACCCTGAGAGATCCTTTTCGCAAGTTTTTGCATTTCTTTGAGTGGTCTTACTGTAAGATTTGATACTATCAAAGCAACTCCTATCCCTATAAATATTGACATAACTCCTGACCAGACAAGGGTCATTCTTAAAGTATTTAAAAACATTGTGACTTGGGGTTTTAGCAGCAAATCAATTTCATGTGGCCAGTTTCCAATTATAATGCGGACGAAAATCTGCCTGACAAATATGCTTGAAAATATAAAAGAAAAAATTATTACTGCAAGTATTACACCAATATAGCTTAAGATAAGTTTTATTCTAAAGTTCATCTCTTATTAACCTGTAACCTGCACTGTATATTGACTCGATGTATTTGGGCTCTTTTGGGTTATCACCAAGTTTTTCTGATATTCTTGATATATGCATCTATGGTCCTATCAAAAACAACTTTGTCATATTCTGAGTATATTTCATTCATAATTTCATCTCTTGTAAGCACTGAACCTATTTTTTTAGCTAACGCAAAAAGCACTCTAAATTCCTTAACAGTTAAACCTAAGTCTTTGCCATTTTTGTAAACTCTCATTTCTTTTGGATTAATTTCTATATCTTTAATTTTTAAAGTTCTTTCTTCAGGATACGCCCTTTTCAGAATATTTTTTACTCTTGCAACAAGTTCCCTTGGGCTAAAGGGCTTTGTAACATAATCATCTGCACCTATTTCAAGTCCTTGCACTCTATCGGTTTCATCTGCTTTTGCAGTCAGCATGATTATGGGTACATTTGATTTTTTCCTAAGTTTCTGGGCAACCGTTTCACCATCTATATATGGAAGCATTAAATCAAGTATAACAAGACTCGGCTTTTCGGTGTCGAATTTCTCTAATGCTTCTCTACCATTTTTTGCATGCACTGTTTTGAAGCCTGCTTTCCTCATATAAAGGTCAACAAGGTCTCTAATGTTTTCTTCATCATCAACTATTAAGATTTTTTTCATTTATTCACCCAGCAGCATAATTATATTTAAAAATGTGAAAATATTGTGAATCTGGCAAATTTTGGAAAAAATATTTTTTATATTAAAATTTAATATGGATGAAAAAGTTTTATTAATGATTATATTTGCTTATCTTCTCGGCTCCATAAACCCAGCCATAATGTTAACTAACATCTTTTCAAAAAGAGATATAAGGGAGCTTGGAGACGAAAACCCCGGGGCTACCAATGTTTTTCTAAATGTCAACGAGTTTGCTGGTGCATTAGTTTTTAGTTTTGATTCTTTGAAAGGTTTTTTGCCACCCCTTTTCGCATCTTTAATCGGCTTAACGGGTGTTTTACCTGCTTTGATTGGATCTTTTGCCGTTATTGGGCATGACTTTCCTCTTTTCCATAGATTTAAAGGTGGTACAGGTATTTCAGCAATTATAGGAGGTTTATTATTTTTTGTGCCTCGATTGATTATCCTAACAGTCATCTTTGTTACTTTTTTAGTGTTTTTGTTCTCGCATAAAGGCTTTAGTTTGAATTTTCGTTTATCACCTTTTGAATCAGGGGAAAGTATAGCTTTTATTATTGTTATTGTTTTCTTGATTTTTAGCGAAAATATCGAAGCTAAAATGTACATGCTTTTTTCAACGTTGATTGTTGTTATAAAAAAATTTGATGTTGCTTTGGATCTATTAAAAATAAATCATCAGCACATTAAAATTTAATTAAACGTAAAATTACCAATTTTGAACAAAACGTAATTTTTGCTATTATTTTATTATGAAGAATATTTTTAAGGAGGATTTTAATGATTTCTGCAAATGATCTTAGAGCAGGTATAACTTTTGAAATTGATAATGAGCTTTGCGTAGTGATTTCTTATCAGCATGTTAAGCCAGGTAAAGGCTCCCCGTTCGTTAGAGTGAAGTTTAAGAATCTTAATACTGATAATATCATCGAAAAAACTTTTAGACCTGAGGAAAAATTTAAAAAGGCATTCCTTGAAAGAAAAAGTATGCAGTATTTGTACAAAGAAGGTGACAACTTTGTGTTTATGGACCTTCAAACTTATGAGCAGTTCTACCTTCCATCTGAGGATGCTGGAGATGCGGCAAACTATCTCAAAGAAAACCTCGAAATATCAGTAGTTTTTTTTAAAAATAAACCTGTTTCTGTTGAGTTACCTACTTTTGTAGAGCTTGCTGTGGTAGAAACTGAGCCAGGCGTTAGGGGGGATACTGCTACTTCTGCCATGAAACCCGTTGTGCTTGAAACTGGTTATAAGCTTAATGTTCCTCTTTTTATTAATATTGGTGATGTTTTGAGGATTGATACAAGAACAGGTGAATATCTTGAAAGGGTGAACAAATGAGCAAGGTAATTATTTCAGAAGAAGCGATTGAGTCAATGATTTTGAATGCAACCCTTGGGGTAGAAGGTGTTTTAGACACCTGGAAGGGTTTTGAAGAGTATATCCCATATATGAATAAAGATAGGCAACATCCACACGGGATTGATTTTATGCTTGCTGATAATAAGCTTACGATTACTGTTTTCGTGATAGTAAAATATGATTACAACCTTAAAAAAATTGGTGAAGAGATACAAAATCAAATTAAATCACAAATAGAAAGTATGACTCCTTTTACTGTTACTGATGTTAATGTAATCATTGAAGATATAATTGCACAAGACGCAATTAGAAAGAAGTAAAAACATGAAAGTTAAGGAGAAGGGTAGAGAGATTGCCTTTAAATTACTTTTTGCTATAGATGTAGGTAAAAATTCTCTTCCAGATGCAATTTCTTTTTTTAGATATGAATATCCGGTTGCTATCGATTATGCGATGCTTCTTGTTAACGGAACTCTTTCGCATATGGAATATATAGACAAAAATATAGAGAATTTACTCGAGAAATGGAGCTTTGATAGAGTATATGTAGTTGATAAAGAACTTCTCCGCTTAGGAGTTTTTGAGATAGAGTTTGTTAATGATATAGATGATGGCTTAGTAGTCTATGAGATAGTGGAACTTGCAAAGAAATATGGAGATAATGAGTCGGGGAATTTTGTTAACGGTATTTTGAGAAATTTTCTGAGGCAAAGAGAAAAAGAAAAGGAAGATGAAAAGGCTTGAAGCTATAATCTATGGCTTTGTCCAGGGAGTTGGCTTTAGGTATTTCGCAAGGAGAAACGCTCTGGTTTTAGGACTTGTGGGATATGTAAAAAATTTATCTGATGGGAGCGTGGAAGTTGTTGCTGAGGGAGAGATTGAGAAATTAAAAGAGCTTCTTGAAATTCTGAAAAAAGGCAATGGCTATTCTCATGTTGAGAAGATAAACTATGAAATTAAAGATTCAAAGAATAAATTTAACGATTTTTATGCATTTTAAAGAGGTGACATAAATTGGAAATAGAAAGCTATATGGAAGAAAAAAGAAAATTCATTAGTAATGCTTTGGAAGCGATTATACTTCCCCTGAAAGAACAGTCTCCTCTTTACCCTGCAATATCTTATGCACTTTTATTGCCTGGAAAGAGAATTAGACCCATCCTTACGCTTAATGTTTACGAGTCCATTAAAGGTAACGTAAAGGACGTCATTCCTTTTGCCTGTGCAGTTGAACTGGTTCACACATACTCATTGATCCACGATGATTTGCCGATAATGGACAATAGCGATATGAGGAGGGGTAAACCAACTTGCCATAAGGTCTATGGAAGCGACATGGCCCTTCTTGCAGGAGATGCTTTGCTCTCTCTTTCTTTTGATATAGTTGTAAGTTCCGGTTTTAAGAATGATTTTGAACCACAAAAGATTTTACAAGTTGTTCAAGAATTTGCATTAGCTTCAGGCATAAAAGGTTTAGTAGGCGGCCAGGTTATGGATATGGTAACAATGAATGAAAGCAACATAGATAAGGAAACCATACTTTATATTGAAAGTATGAAAACTGCTTCACTGATTAGACTTGCTGTAAGGGTAGGTGCAATTCTTGGTGGAAGTCCTGAAGACGAGCTTATTGCTCTTACTAAATTTTCAGAAAATTTTGGAATTAGCTATCAGGTTATTGATGATATCCTTGATGCAACATCAACCACAAAGATTCTTGGTAAAGACGTAGGTCAGGACATGAAAAATAAAAAAGCAACTTTTGTTGCACTTTTTGGTGTAGAAAAGGCTAAAGGAATAGCTTCTGATTTTATTTATAAATCAATCGACTACTTAAAACCTTTTAGCGGAAAGTATAAAACTCTTGAAGAAATCGCAATTTACTCTTTGAATAGAATAAAATGAATGAAGAAAGTATTCTGAAAAATATTTCCAAACCAGGCGATATCAAGAATTTGAATTTTAAACAACTCGATGTCCTTGTCAAAGAAATAAGAGCGCTTATTATTGAGACAGTTGCTCAAACAGGCGGTCATCTAGCGTCTAATCTTGGAAATGTTGAAGTTACAGTTGCCTTGCATAAAGTTTTTGATTTTTCGAAAGATAAGGTTATTTTCGATGTGGGTCATCAGGCTTATGCCCATAAAATATTGACTGGCAGAAAAGAACTATTTAATTCATTAAGGCAATACAATGGAATAAGCGGATACACAAACCCTTCCGAAAGTAAATACGATGCTTTTATTGCAGGCCATGCTTCTACGTCTCTTGCTCTTGCTCTGGGTTTTGTTAAATCAAGAGAATTAAAAAAAGAGAATTATGAAGTTGTAGCACTTGTTGGCGACGGTGCTTTTACTGGAGGAGAAGCCTACGAAGGGTTAAATAATCTTGGCCAATTAGGCAAGAAAGCTCTCATTGTTCTAAACGATAATGAAATGTCAATTTCACGCAATGTTGGATCAATTTCGCGTTTACTTTCAAGGCTCCGTTCCTCAAGTCTTTACCAGAGTCTTAAAAAAAATATAGTTAAAACCTCGTTGATCAGGAAAATAAAACTTTCCATAAAGGAACTTTTTCTTCCAACCACTTTTTTTGAGGAACTCGGTTTTACGTATTTAGGACCAATTGATGGCCATAATTTAAAAGAACTTATAGAAACCTTTCAGAGGACTAAAAATATTTTAAATCCAGTAGTTGTTCATGTAATTACTAAAAAAGGAAAAGGCTATAGTTTTGCAGAGGTTAATCCGACAAAATTTCATAGTGCTGAGCCATTCGAGATAGATACAGGCATATCTCGCAAAAAAAACGGATCAAAAACATTTTCAGAGATTTTTGGTGAGACATTGGTCGAGGAAGGCGCTAAAGATCCAAAAATATTTGTAATAACTGCTGCCATGTCCGATGGCACCAAAACAAATTTGTTTAAAAAAGCTTTTCCCGAAAGATTTCTTGATGTAGGAATTGCTGAACAATGCGCTGTAACAACAGCTGCAGCTCTTGCAAAAGATGGCTTTAAACCGGTTGTTGCAATTTATTCTACTTTTATACAAAGAGCATACGATCAACTTGTGCATGATGTTGGAATCTCTAATTTGCCAGTTGTTTTTGCTCTTGATAGAAGCGGCATTGTTTCCGATGATGGACCAACCCACCAGGGAGTGTTCGATCTATCTTTTATAAGAACAATACCTAATTTTGTCATTGCTGCACCCAAAGATGATTTTGAATTGAAAGAAATGCTAAAAATTGCACTTAATTATGATGGGCCTTTTGTTATAAGGTTTCCAAAGGATGTTGCAGATCCATTTATTGCTTCTCCCCCTGTTCGGTTTGGGAAAGCAGAGATTGTTTCAGAAGGGAAAGATTTGTTAATCGCCTCTATCGGGGCAATTTTTAACCGAGCATACAAAGCAAGAGAAATTTTAGAAAGCAGGAAAATCTCAACAGGTCTTATTAATGCAAGATTCGTGAAACCATTAGATAAAAACGTCATTATAAATAATGCACTTAAGACTGGCAAAGTTCTGACTATCGAAGATAATACTGTTTTGGGAGGTTTTGGTTCTTCAATAAATGAACTGCTAAGCAATTTTGAAGTAAGGATTAAAAACATTGGCATTAGTGATATGTTCCCTGAGCAGGGCAAAAGAAATTTTCTCCTCGATAAATATGGCTTAGACCCGGGTGAAATTGCTAATGTCGGAGAAAAATTTGCAAAAGAAAAGGATTGATGAAGTATTAGTTGAAAGAAGACTTGCCACCAGTAGATTAGAATCAAAGCGTTTAATTATCGAAGGTTTAGTCTTTTTGAATGGCAATATAGTGCAAAAATCATCTACCTCTGTAAGTGAAGAAGACATTATTTCCATTAAAGAGCCAAGAAGATATGTAAGTAGAGGGGGAATTAAATTAGAGTTTGCTCTTGATGAATTCAAGGTTAGTCCAAAGGATAAAGTTGCAATAGACATAGGTTCTTCAACCGGAGGTTTCACAGACTGTCTTCTTAAATTGAATGCTAAAAAAATTTATGCTGTTGATGTAGGAGCAGGACAGCTTGATTTGTCTTTAAGAAATGATCCAAGGGTTGTTGTGCTCGAAAAAGTTAATGCAAGAAATCTTTCAATAAAAATAATTCAAGAACAAGCTGATTTAATAGTAATGGATGTCTCATTTATATCTATAACAAAAATACTTCCTGCCTTAAAAACTCTCTTAAAAGACAATGGTCTGATTATTTCTCTTGTCAAACCCCAGTTTGAAGGTGAGAGAAGTTTTTTAAGAAAAGGGATTATAAAAGACAAAGAGCTTCATAAAAAAATACTTCTTAATACAATTGAACAAATTGCCAAGGCGGGTTTTATTGTAAATAGAACGACATTCTCGCCTATTAAAGGAGGGAAAGGAAACATAGAATTCTTTTTTTTAATAAAAAAGGTTGGCAATTTTGTAAATTTATCAGATGTTAATAAAATTGTTGAGGAGATATGGGAGAAAATAGGATTAAAAAAGTAGGGATTTTTTATCTTGATGGTATTTATATTGAAGAGCTCGCCAAAGAGCTTTCGAGTTACCTTAGCAAAAAGGGTGTTGGAATAGTCATTAAAGATGAAATTAAAAACCTTCAGGACGCCAAAGACCTTATAATAATAAGTCTTGGTGGTGATGGAACTTTTCTTAAAGCATCTCGTCTCGCCATTAAACTTGGAGTCCCAATTTTTGGAGTCAATCTCGGGAGTCTTGGTTTTTTGGCAGATGTTGAAGGAGTCGATATATATTCTGCTGCAGATGCAGTTTTGAATTGGGATTTTTTGATTGAAAAGAGATCGATTTTAAAATCCACAATCGTATCTGAAGAATCAGAAAATATTGAATTTAACGCCGTAAACGATTTTGTAATAATGAGAAGCATAGAAGATAGAATTCTCCAAGCAGAAATACTTGCAAATGGTATCGATGTTGGCAAATTTAGAATAGATGGGTTAGTCTTTTCAACTGCAACTGGTTCAACTGCTTATTCACTTTCCCTTGGAGGACCAATTATCGTTCCAAATGCTGATGTTTTCTCTCTTGTTTTTATTGCACCTCACAAACTTTCAGCTCGGCCAGTGGTATTTTCTAACTCAGATAAGGTATCAGTAAGAATTTTATCTGATGGACATTTTAGCTTTCAAAGGGATGGAGAAGAGGTTACTAAATTAATAATGTTTGACAGGGTTACTGTGCAAAAAAGCGAAAAAGAGCTTAGCATTATTCACCTTAAGAGCAAGAATTTTTTTGATGTTCTAAATAAGAAATTTGGTTGGGGACTTTAGTATGATTTTGGGTTTGCTTGTAACAAATCTTGCAATAGCAAAAAAAATTGAGCTTTCTTTTGATAGCAACCTTGTTGTTATATCAGGCGAAACCGGGGCTGGTAAAACAATAATAATGAACGCAATAGGAATAGCCTGTGGAGCAAACGCTTCACAGGAACTTATAAGAACAGGTGAAAAAAGCGCACTCATTGAAGTGAGCTTCACACTTAATAATACCCCAAAAGCCATTGGTATACTTCAACGCCTTTCTCTTTATGATAAAGAAGAAATGCTAATCATCTCGAGGTTGATTTCAAAGAACAGAACTCGTAACACTATAAATGGTCATCTTATACTTTCTAAAGAATTAAAAGAAGTTGGACGCACTCTTGTGGACTTGCATGGTCAATATGAAGCTCAATCATTACTGGATGTTAATAATCATATAAAACTTCTTGACAAGTTTGGTGGCAGAGGAATGTCAGAAATAAGGGAAAAGGTAGTAGCGGAAATTTCTCGATTTAATGAGATTAAGAATACCCTAACTGAGCTGGAAGATACTGATAGGAAATATAAGGAGGAGAGGGATTTCATTAATTTTGAAATTTCGGAGCTCGAGGGTGCTAATTTAATTGAAGGCGAGGAAGAAGAGCTTCGGGAGGAAGAGAAAATCCTTTCTAATGCAAAAGAGTTGAGTGATTTACTTAAAATGTCTCAAGATTTAATCAACAACGACGAAGGAACTTCGATTTTTAAATTGTTTTCTTTACTACGCAATAATATCGAAAAAGCTACTGAGATTACCGAGAAGATAAAATATATTTCAGATTCTATCGAGAAGATGCAAACAGAGCTTAAAGAAATAAACAGGGACATTTCTAATTTTAATATGAGTATAATTTATGACCCCGAAAGGCTGATCTATATTGAAGATAGACTCGCTTTGATTTCTAAGCTAAAAATGAAATACAGGAAATCTATTCTCGAGCTTATTGAATATCTTCGTCAATTGAAAGATAAAGTTAGTTCTTTTAATTCTGTAACTGATAAAATTGATAATCTTAAAAAAGAGGAAGACAAGCTTTTAAAGATGATTGGATTCGATGCTTTAGAACTATCTTTAAAAAGGAAAGAAGTTGCTGAACAATTTAGAGAGCGTGTAATAAGTGAATTGAGAGACCTTGCAATGGAAAATGCTGATTTTAAAGTAGATTTCGAAGCAGTCGGGGATAATGAAGGTGTTTTAATTGATGGAAAGAAAGTAAAACTGTTTAGCGATGGTATAGATTCTGTGCAATTTATCATAAAAACAAATCCAGGCGACGATTTTAAGCCACTTACATCTATAGCTTCAGGAGGAGAGATTTCAAGAGTGATGCTTGCAATTAAAACTGTCCTTGCAGAAGTCGACGAGATTCCTGTTCTTGCTTTCGACGAAGTAGATGCTGGAATAGGAGGAAAGACTGGTGAAAAAATTGCCGAAAAATTACTTGAAATTTCTAAATACAGACAGATTATTTGTATTACTCATCTTCCTCAAATTGCCTCTTTGCCTGGCCAGCACTTTGTAGTGGAAAAAAATATTAAGAATAATGAGACGTTTCTCACAGTAAGAGAATTAAATGAATATGAGAGAATTGGTGAAATAGCAAGAATGATTTCAGGGACTAATGTTACCGATACTACTATAAAACAAGCCCGGGAGCTTATAGGGAGGTGGGTATGAGAATTTTGGTAATAAATCCTGGCTCTACTTCAACAAAAATTGCTGTTTTTGATGACAGAAAGGAAGTTTTTTCCGAGACAATAAGGCATTCAACAGAGGAGCTTTCTTCTTTCAAATCCGTTTTAGAGCAAAGATTTTTTAGGAAAGAAAAAATTATTTCTGCTCTCAAAAAAAACGAGGTTCAAGTGGATAGCCTTGATACAATTATAGGAAGAGGGGGAATCATAAAACCAATCCCTGCAGGCACATACTCGGTGAACGAAGCATTAATTAGCGATCTTGAGAAGTTCTCAGCAGAACAAGAGCACCCCTCTACACTTGGAGGCTTAATTTCTTATGAAATTGGGCAGGATATTCATAAACCCTCTTTTATTGCAGATCCAGTATGTGTTGATGAATTTGAGGATATTGCAAGAATTTCAGGCTTAAAAGATATTAAAAGAAAATCTTTGTTACATGCTCTAAACATTAGGGCAAGCATGTACCGTTATTCTGAAACATTTAAGAGAAACATAAATAATTTAAATCTTATTGTTGCCCATCTCGGTGGAGGAATTTCCATTGCTGCTATTAAAAATGGAAGAATTGTAGATGTTAATAACGCGAATGAAGCTGGGTCATTTTCTCCCGAGAGAACAGGAAACTTACCATCTATTGATGTTGTAAATATGGCTTACTCGGATAATTACGAGAGAGGAGATCTTTTGAAGTTATTTACAAAGAAAGGTGGTCTTGTATCGTATCTTGGTACTAACAATATGCAAGAAGTTCTTCTAAAAATCAAAGAGGGAGATAATTTTGCTAAGGAAGTTTTTGAGGCACTTTGTTATCAGGTTGCAAAAGAAATTGGGGCGATGGCTACTGTATTAAATGGAAATTTGGAAGCAATTATTATTACTGGTGGTCTTGCATATAATGAAGAGGTTGTAGAGACAATTAAGAGCAGAGTTCAGTTTATAGCACCCATTATTGCTTATCCTGGTGAATTCGAGATGGAGGCATTAGCTTATGCTGCGTTAAGAGTTCTAAATGGTGACGAAAAAGCTAAGAAATATGTATAATTAATAGAGAGGGATATGATGATAAAAAGTTTTGAAGAATTGGTCTTCTATCTCAAAAAGAAAGGAAGAGAAAGAATTTATAGTTGCAGGAGCCGAGGATGTTGAAGCAATGAAAGCTGCTAAATCTATCAATTATTATGCAAAATTGAGAAACGCGCATATAATAGTTGGTGCAAAAGCGTCTGTGTTAATACCTTCTCGAGCAGACTTAAGTGATGTTAAATTTAATTCAATAGCTCTTGCAATAGCGAGCAAAGTATAAAGGAGGTTTTTATGGAACAAATAAAGAGTTTAAAAGGTATTTTGGAAACTGTAAGCAACATGAAGGAAAAAAGAGTTGTTTCGGTTGCTTATGGTCAGGATCTTCATACATTGCAGGCAGTTGAAAAAGGTATAAAAGAAGGGATCTTTAAAGCAATTGTATTTGCAAGCAAAGATGAAGTGAAAAGAGTTTGCGAGGCGAATAATATAGACAATTCTCTCTTTGAAGTAGCAAATGTCCCTGAAGAAAAAGAAGCAATAAGACAAGCAGTAAGATTAGTTAGGGAAAAAAAGGCAGATTTTATAATGAAAGGCTTATGCCAGACTGCTAATTATATGAGAGGGATACTCGATAAAGAAGAAGGATTATTACCCCCTGATGGAGTTTTATCTCACGCAACGATTATTGAATCTCCAAATTACCATAAGTTACTTATAGTTTCTGATGTTGCGGTAATTCCACAACCTGATCTAAAAGCTAAAGAAATGATGATTAATTATGATGTTAAGATAGCGCATTATTTGGGTATAGAGAATCCGAAAGTAGCCATAATTGCAGCTGTAGAAACGGTAAATCCTAAAATGCAAGCAACGGTAGATGGTGCAATTCTTTCAAAAATGAATGAAAGAGGTCAGATTAAAGGCTGTGTTGTTGATGGCCCTCTTGCATTAGACCTTGCAGTCTCGAAGGAATCGGCAGAAATAAAGAAAGTGAAATCGACAGTTGCTGGAGACGCTGATGTGCTAATTTTTCCAAATATTGAATCTGGGAATGCTTTTTATAAATCAACAACTAAACTCGGAAATGCAGAAGTTGCAGCAGTAGTTACTGGAGCAATTGTTCCTTCTGTATTAACTTCTCGTGGGGATAGTGAGGAATCGAAATTATATTCATTGGCTCTTGCTGCCCTTATCGCAGAAAGATAATTTTAGTTATTTTGTAATTTTTGGAAATTTTATATAATAAATCGTAAAATTAGGAGATGGGCTATGGAAGAAAAAGGAAGCTTTGAAAATGTAAACTTTGATGATGTAAAGAGTATTCTTGAGCAGGCTGAAGTTAAGAAATTACCCAGGAGTGAGCATTTTGAAGAAACAAGCGAGTCTGTTGAAAAGGCAGTTGAAGCCGAAAATGTAGAACAACAGGCTCAAAGTGAACAGAATAAAGTGGAAGCAGAAAAAAAGGAAAATGAAACTTATAATTCTAAAAGTGAAAAAAGTAGAGATATTCTTAAAAACAGTAGCGAATTCTTTCCAAAATTATTCAGACGAGGGGACGTTATCAGCGTAACAGTAGTAAAACTCGAATCAAACGGCATAATGGTAAGTGCTGGAAGGAAGGAAGATCATTTTATACCTACTCACGGTTTGTCTCTGAGGCCAATTAATTCTCCAGAAGAAGTAGTTAAAATTGGTGACAAAATTGACGTGCTTGTAATGAAGGATGGCCATAATGAAAACAGAATCGAACTTTCTAAAAAAATGGCTGATTATGTTAAGAAATGGCAAGAATTAAAATTCAAATTTGAGAGAGTAGAAATAGTTCAGGGGCTCGTGATCAAGGCAATAAAGGGCGGGTTACTTATTGATATCGACGGAATTACTGCATTTTTGCCCCAATCCCAAATAGGACTAAGGAAGGGCGAAACTGTAGAATCATTTGTAAATAAAACACTCGAATTCCATATTCTTGAGATTAATCAATCGATAAAAAGAATAATTGTTTCCAGGCTTAAGGTTTTGTCTGAATTAAAAGAAAAAGAGAAGAAAATGGCCCTGGTAAGCTTGAAGAAAGGTGAAATATACGAAGGGGTAGTTAGATCAGTGCAGGATTTTGGGGTATTTGTTGATATAGGCAATGGTATAGAGGGCTTGATTCGAGTTAACGAACTTACGTGGGGTAGAAGGAAACCACCTCAGGAAATTGTCAAAATAAGCGAAACTATAAAGGTAAAAGTAATTAGTGTAAACCTCGACACTGGCAAGGTAGGTTTAAGTTTGAGGCAAACAAAACCATATCCATGGGATAATGTTGAAAGTAAGTTTCCGGTTGACAGCACTGTTGAAGGTACCGTTATTAGAATTCATCCTTTTGGTGCAGTCGTTGAACTCGATGATGGTTTAACAGGCCTTATTCATATTTCTCAGCTTGACGTGAAGAGGGTGAATAAAGTCGAAGATATTGTTGAAATTGGCGACAGAGTCCATGCCAAAGTGATTGCTATTGATAAAGAAAATAAAAAGATAAAACTCAGCAGGAAAGCTCTTTTAGAAAATCAGTGATTGATATGGATAGCTTGCATTTATCTTTAGATGAGTTAAAAGGGCTTATTCCTCATAGAGAACCCTTTTTATTTGTAGATGAGATAATAGAAGTAGTTCCTGGCGAAAGCGTTGTTGGAAAAAAGACATTTACGGGTAAGGAAGATTTTTTTAAAGGGCACTTCCCTGGTTTGCCTATTTTACCAGGAGTGATAATAGTAGAAATGGCAGCCCAGATTTCTGCATTTATGATTCTTACGATTCCTTCGCTTAAAAATCTCTTCGGTCTTTTTACCAGTATTGAGAAATTCAAATTTATCAAGAAAATCAGTTCTGATACAACTTTAATTGTTAAATCAAGAATACTCTTATTCAGACATAATTTTGCAAAAAGTGAAGCACAAGTTTTTGCTGGCGATGAACTTGTTGCCGAGGGTGTTATTTCTGCCACGTTTGTTGATAAATCTTCTTTTAGGGGGTAATTTATGTCAAAAGTTGGTATTTTAGGTATTGGAAGTTATCTACCCGATAGAATTCTTACTAATTTTGATATGGAAAAAATGTTGGATACATCTGATGAATGGATTAGAACGAGGACGGGCATAAGAGAGAGAAGGTTTGCAAATGATAATGAGGTTACGAGCGATCTTGCTGCAAAGGCCGCACTTAAAGCATTGGAAGACGCCAATTTGAAGCCCGAAGATATAGACTTGATAATTGTTGGAACAAATTCTCCAGACAAGTTGTTTTACCCAGCTACTGCATGTATCGTACAGGACAAAATAGGAGCACGTAATGCCGCAGCATTTGATTTGCAGGCTGGCTGTACTGGATGGATATATGCTACAACAGTAGCAGTGCAGTTCGTCCAATCAGGTATGTATAAGAATGTTCTTTCAATCGGTGCAGAAGTAATTACCCGAATGATGGATAAAGAAGATCGTTATACTTATGTTTTGTTTGGAGATGGCGCAGGGGCAGCAGTTGTTGGAAAGACTGATAATGGAGGTTTTTTAGGCTTTGAGCTTTTTGCCGATGGCAGCTTATCGAAGTATTTAGAAATTCCTGGTGGTGGAACTGCTTTGCCTTTTAGCAAAGAAGTACTCGATAAGAAACTGCATTATACAACTATGAATGGTAAGGAAGTTTTTAAATTTTCAGTAAGAGAAATAAGCAGAGCTTCTAATATTATTCTTAAAAAAGCAGGTCTTACAATTGATGATATTGATTGGTTTATCCCTCATCAGGCAAATCTTAGAATCATTGAGGCCGGGGTTGGAAGACTCGGTATTCCAATGGATAAAGTTGTTATAACAATTGATAAATTTGGTAATTCCTCTGCTGCGTCAATTCCAGTTTCACTTAATGAAATTTATCAGAAAGAAAAAATTGAAAAAGGCGATAAAATTCTTATGGTTTCCTTTGGTGCCGGGATGACTTCAGGCGCAATGCTTTTGGAGTGGTCGAAATAAAGGCATTTATTTTCCCGGGACAGGGCTCTCAATATGTTGGAATGAATGAAAAAATCCCTGATTTTAATATTAAAAAAACGATGTTTGATAAAGCCTCTGAAATTTTAGGCTTTGATTTATACAATGTTTGCAGCAATGGTCCAATGGATAAATTAACTTCAACTGAAGTTGCGCAACCAGCAATTTTTACTGTTTCGCTTATTTATAATGCCCTTCTTGCAGAGAAGAATATTAAACCAGATGTTGTAGCAGGCCATAGCCTTGGTGAATATTCTGCACTTGTTGCTGCAAATGTTTTATCTTTTGAAGATGGTTTAAAACTCGTCAAAAAACGCGGAATTTTAATGAAAGAGGCTTCTCAAAATAACCCGGGTAAGATGTTGGCTGTAGTTGGTTTATCGGAAGATAAATTAAGAAATGTCCTTAATAAAGCAAAAAATTATGGCATAGTTGTAACCGCAAATATAAATACTCTTGAACAGGTTGTTCTTTCAGGCGAGTTAAATGCAATATACGAGGCGCAGAAGATAGCTAAAGAAGAAGGGGCTAAAATTGCTAAAGTTCTTGAGGTTTCTGCAGCTTTTCATTCACCGCTAATGGAGCCTGTTGTAGAAGAAATGAGTAAATTCATTGACAAGGTGGAGTTTAAAAATCCGGAAATACCTATAGTGCAAAATGTTACGGGAACTGTTCCTGGCTCGGTTATGGAAATTAAAAATAATTTGAAAAGACAACTGACGGGTCCGGTTAAATGGGTTAATTCTGTACTTAATATTCAAAAAATGGGCGTGAATCATTTTATAGAAGTAGGTCCTAAAAATGTATTGAAAAGTATGGTAGAAAAAATAGTTAAAGATACAAAGATAGAAGCAGTGGAGGGTTTAATTAATGCTTAATATAGATCTTACTGGAATGAAGGCAATTGTTACCGGGGGTTCTCGAGGAATCGGTAGACAAATATCGCTTACTTTAGCTAATTGTGGTGCTGATGTTGCTATTCTTTATGCTTTTAATGCGGAAGCTGCCAGAGAAGTTGAATCTGAAATTATAAATAAAGGCAAAAAGGTGCTTATTTTTAAGTGCAACGTATCTGATGAGGATGGTGTTAAAAGAACAGTTGATGAAATATATGCTGAATTTAAAAAGATTGATATTTTAGTAAATAATGCCGGTATAACTAAAGACAACTTGATTTTAAGACTTTCTTCTGATGAGTGGGATAAGGTGCTTGAGACTAATTTAAAAGGTGCATTTCTTATGACAAAGCACGTTTTAAGGTATATGTTAAAAGATAGATTTGGAAGAATTGTAAATATATCTTCAGTTGTTGGTCTTACAGGAAATATTGGCCAGGCAAATTATGTATCTTCTAAAGCCGGCTTAATTGGTTTGACAAAGGCTATAGCTTTAGAATACGGAACGAGAAATATAAATGCTAATGTTATAGCCCCGGGATTTATAGATACAAAAATGACGAAAAGTTTACCGGAAAAGATTAAAGAAGAATTTTTGAAAAGAGTTGCTAATAAGAGGATTGGAAAACCTGAAGATATTGCAAACGTTACTGCATTTCTTGTTTCCCCTCTTGCTTCTTATATAACAGGAGCTACCATAATCATTGATGGTGGCTTATCTTTAGGATAAAATAAAAATAGGAGGTATGTTATGGAAGAAAAAGAAATTAGAGAAAAGGTAGTTGCAATCATTAAAGACAAGTTAGGTGTCGAGGACGACAAAATTGTTGATTCAGCAAAGTATGTGGATGATCTCGGTGCGGATTCATTAACTCTTGTTGATATAGCAATGGCTCTTGAAGATGAATTTGGTATGAAAATACCCGATGAGGACATTGAGAAAATTACTACGATTGGCAGCACTTTGCAGTATATTAAAGATCACATTAAGTAGGCATGGAAAAAGTTGTTGTTACAGGTTTAGGAGTTGTTTCCCCCATTGGGATTGGAGTGGAGAGATTTTTTGAATCACTAAAACAGGGTAAAAATGGAATTTCAAGGATTAGTCTGTTCGATCCATCCCTTCATTCTGTCCAAATAGCAGGGGAGGTTAAGGATTTTAATCCAGAAGATTATGTTGATAAAAAGGATGTAAAGAGACTTGATCGAGTCCAGCAATTTGCTTTTGCTGCAGCTAAGGGGGCAATAGAGGACTCAGGGCTTTTATTTGAAAAAGAAAATACTGAGAGAATAGGGGTGTATGTTACTTCAGGTGTTGGTGGAATTCGCTCAATTGAAGACCAGGTTAAAGTATATTATGATAGAGGGCCAGATAGAGTAAGTCCATTTCTAATTACTCAGTTGATTATAGATGCTATCCCTGCATATATAGCGATAAAGTACGGTTTGAAAGGGGATACGTTAGCTGCTGTTGCCGCATGTGCATCTTCCGGTAAAACCATTGGTGAAGCGTTTTATGCAATTCAGCGTGGAGATCTTGATGTAGTTATTGCTGGTGGAGCTGATGCTGCCATAACGCCTGTTGGTGTAGCTGCTTTTGCATCTATGAGAGCACTTTCAAAAAGGAATGATGCTCCTGAAAAAGCCTCTCGACCGTTTGATAAAAATAGGGATGGTTTTGTGATGGGAGAGGGTGCGAGTATTTTGATACTGGAATCCCTTTCTCATGCAAAATCGAGAGGTGCAAAAATCTATGCAGAACTTGCAGGCTATGGTACATCGGTTGATGCATATCATATTACTGCACCTGATCCGTCTGGAAAACAAGTCGAAAGATCAATGCTTATGGCGCTTCAAAAAGCGGGATTGACTGTAAATGATGTTGATTATATAAATGCCCATGGTACATCCACGCCATTGAATGACAAAAATGAAACTTTTGCCATTAAAGAAGTATTTGGTGATCGTGCTTATAAGATTCCCGTAAGTTCTACAAAGTCAATGGTTGGGCACCTTTTGGGGGCTTCTTCGGCTTTGGAATCTGTTGCAACAGTGTTAACTATTAATAATGGAATAATTTTTCCTACTACAAATTATGAGGAAGCTGATCCGGATTGCGATCTTGACTATGTACCAAATGTTGCAAGGGAATTTAATGTTAAAGTTGCATTGAAGAATTCTTTTGGATTTGGGGGGCACAACATAACATTACTTTACAAGAAATTCGAGGATTAAGAGTATATCGATTTCTTCAATCAATTTAAAAGGGCCTGTTTATTCAGGCCCTAACCTATTTGTTTAGGTTTTTTAATTCGTTATCAATAAAATTCTTTGCAAAAGTTAAAATTTTTTCTTTTTCTAAAAGTAACTTTTCGCCAGTTTCCCTTATTTTTACTTCAAGCATACCATTTTTCTTGAAATTCTTTCCTATTATCACCTGTAATGGAGCTCCTATCAAATCTGCATCATTAAATTTTACCCCAGCACTTACATCAATCCTGTCATCTATCAGAACTTCGATTTTCTCTTGTAAAAATTGACTGTAAATTTCGTCCGAGAGTTTCTTTATTTCTTCCTCAAATAAGTTTAATGGGAGAATTTCTGCATGAAATGGTGCAATAGAAACTGGCCACTTAATTCCAAAATTATCGCGATGCTCCTCTATAACTGCCTGTAATGTCCTTCCAATGCCTATTCCGTAGCAGCCCATTATGTAATATTTTTCTTTGCCTTCTTTATCAAGAAAAACCGCGTGCATTTTTTCTGAATATTTTGCTCCAAGTTTAAAAGCGTGTCCTACTTCTATCCCATTATACATTTCAATCTTTGCACCACAAATTGGGCATGGATCCCCTTCTTTTACAGTTCTTATGTCTGCTATTAATGATGGTTCGAAGTCTCTTCCGATGTTTACATTTGTTAAATGATAACCATCTTCATTTGCGCCTGTAACAAGATTTTTTGATATTGTTAACATTTTATCTATCACAATTTTAATGTTTGATCTCTTAATAGGACCGATGGCTCCAATATTCGCATCCATTATTTCAAAAACCTCTTTACCGTCAGCAGGATGTATTTCTCTTCCGTTTAGTAAATTCTTTAACTTAATTTCATTTAATTCGTCATCTCCTCTTACAACTGCGAGAATAAATTCATTATCTATTTTATAAAGCAACGATTTAGCAAGTTTAGTAATGTCGATTTTAAGGAAATTAGCGACCTCTTCTATGGTTTTTGCTTCGAAAGTTCGAACTTTAGTTATTGGTTTTTCTTCCTCTGTTATTTTTTTCTCTTCAGGAGCGTGAGATTTTGCGGCTTCAGTATTTGCTGCATATCCACATTTTGGGCAACATACGAACTCGCTCTCGCCCCCGAATTCCGACTTTACTACAAATTCGTGTGAGATTTTGCCGCCAATTGCTCCCGAATCAGCCTCAATTGGTATTGTTGTCAATCCGCACCGCTTAAATATTCTTTTGTATGCATTATAAATTTTTAAATACGTTTTTTCAAGGTCTTCCTCTGTTGCATCAAAAGAATAAGCATCCTTCATAACAAATTCTCTTGCTCTTACCAGACCGAATCTCGGCCTTATTTCGTCACGATATTTTGTTTGTATCTGATAAAAGATTTTGGGTAGCTCTTTATATGAGCGCACTTCGTTTCTTACGAGGTCAACGACTGCTTCCTCATGCGTTGGCCCAAGGCAAAATTTCCTTTCTTTGCGGTCTTTTAATCTAAACATTTCACTTCCATAATCGTCCCATCGCCCTGTTTCTTCCCAGATTTCTTTTGGGAGAATGGCAGGAAACAATACTTCAATAGAACCCGTGGAGTTCATTTCTTCTCTAACGATATTTTCTAATTTTTGCAATGAAATTAGGCCTAATGGCAGGTAAGAATATATTCCTGCAGCTACTTTCCTTATTAAACCAGCCTTCAACATAAGTTTGTGACTGGCAATTTCGGCATCCTGTGGTTCTTCTCTTAAAGTCGGAATGAAAAACTCTGTCATTCTCATAAAGTTTCTCCTTTATTTTTTGCTTTTGTATATTATATATATAAATATGTTTTTGTAGTCTAAAACCACTACTCAATTTTTAGTTTACAATTATAGAGTTATATTTCTATACAAAATAAAACATTATCCAGCCCTCTCCATTCTAAATTTTCCATAGAATCGCAAAGGCAACGATTAATTTCATTTATATTTTGGTGATTCAATTCGATTTCTTGCAAGAATTATAAAATTGTGTAAAATTTACTCAGTATGATGAAAAATCTTGTGGAAGAAGTTGGCAGATTGCTTTTGAAAGAAAAGCTAACCATTTCCGTTGCTGAATCTATGACAGGCGGGCTTCTTTCGGAAAAATTGACAAGTATAAGTGGAAGTTCAGGATATTTTATGGGCAGTGTTGTGGTTTACAGTTATTATGCAAAAGAGAGATTGCTCAGCATACCTCACAATATTATTGAAAAATATGGGGCAATAAGCAAGGAAATAGTTGAACTGCTTGCCAGAAATGTTTCAGATTTATTTAGGACTGATATAGGTTTAAGTGTTTCTGGGAATACAGGTCCTATTTCTCAAGAAAATAAACCTATTGGCGTTGTGTATAGCGGAATATATTTTAAAGGAGATTCGAAAGTTTTTAAGGAACATTTTTCAGGTAGTAGAGAACAAATAAGAGAACAGGCAAGTGATAAAATTTTAGAAAGACTTTTAGAGTTTCTAAAAGGAGGTCAATAATGAGGATAGCTGTTTTAACTGGTGGAGGGGATTGTCCTGGTTTAAATTCTGCTATAAGAGGTATTGTTTATAGGGCTATTGATTTTGGCTATGACGTGATCGGCTTTGAAGAAGGATGGAAAGGAGCAATTGAAGGAAAAACTCATAGACTTTCTTTAGTGGATGTAGAAGAAATTGTAAATCAGGGAGGAACTATTCTTTTTGCATCGAGGACAAATCCTTTTATAGTAGAAAATGGCCCCGACAGGATAATGGAGAATTTGAAGAAGTTTGAAATAGATGCACTTATTGCTATAGGTGGCGACGATACACTTGGAGTAGCTCTAAAATTATATCAACTTGGAGTGAAGGTTGTTGGAGTGCCTAAAACGATGGATAATGACTTATCAGGAACCGATTTCACATTTGGCTTTTATACTTCGGTAGAAGTTGCAGTAGATGCATTGAATAGATTGAAAGACACAGCAAAATCGCATAAAAGAATCATAATACTTGAAGTCATGGGAAGAGAAGCCGGTTGGGTTGCTCTTTATACGGGTATAGCAGGTGGTGCAGATTGGGTGTTGGTCCCGGAGGAAAAACCAGACTTTGAGGCTATGTGTACTCATTTAATGAAAGATTTAGAAAGAAAAGGATATGCATTAGTTGTTGTTTCGGAAGGAGTGGATATTTCCCTTGAGGAAAAAGGGGAAGTAGATCAATTTGGACATACCCTTTTACAAAAAAGGGGTGTAGGCGATTTTGTAGCAGATATTATTTCTAAAAAAACAGGTATTTCAACTCGTTCTGCAGTTATAGGCCATATACAAAGAGGAGGTCCACCGACAGTTTTTGATAGAATGCTTGCTTTAAGAACAGGAGTCAAGGCAGTTGATATGATCCAAAATGGAGAATTTGGAAAAATGGCTGCACTTGTTGGCTCTGAAGTTACTGCTGTTCCTCTCGGAGATGCAACAAGCAAGTTAAAACTTGTTGACAAAAATTGGCTTGATCTTTTAAGGGTATTTTTAAAATGAAGAGAATAGCTGTTTTAACATCAGGTGGAGACGCACCAGGGATGAATGCTGCAATAAGAAGCGTTGTAAGAATTGGCTTTTCGAGAAATATTGAGGTGATAGGAGTTCGTGGCGGCTTCAGAGGATTGATAGAAAAGAATTTTAATCCATTGCTTCCCAGAGATGTGAGTGGTTTACTTGAAAAAGGTGGAACAGTCTTGCTTACGAGTAGAACAGACGAGTTTAAATCCGAAGAAATTCAGGAAAAAGCTATCGAAAATTTTAAAAGTGAACATATAGAAGGACTTATAGTAATTGGTGGTAACGGTTCTCAAAGCGGTAATTTTGCTTTATCGAAGAAAGACTTTCCTGTGATGGGAGTTGCTTCAACAATTGATAATGACCTTTGGGGTACAGATTATACGATTGGATTTGATACAGCAGTGAATAATGCTATACAAGCTATCGATAAAATACGTGATGTAGCCACATCGCATGCAAGATCTTTTATAGTTGAAGTGATGGGTAGAGATAGAGGCTTTATTGCTATTGACTCTGCTATTGCAACAGGCGCTGACATTGTTTTAATACCTGAAGTAAGGTTTGACATCGGAAAAATTATCAAAAACATTAAGGAAGGAATGGAAAAAAAGAAGCTTCATCACTTAATTGTATGTGCAGAAGGTGCAATACATGCTAGAGACCTTGAACAAATTATAAAAAGCCGCCTTGATATCGAAATTAGGGTTTCGGTACTTGGATATATCCAGAGGGGTGGTTCACCTACTCGGTTTGACAGGATTATTGCAACACTTTTTGCTGAAAGAGCATTAACAGAGCTTATTCAAGGTGGGACCGGTAAGGTTGTTGGTATAAAGGATAATCAAATTGTTTTAATACCTGCTGAAGATGCTGTAACAAAACAAAAGGATATCAACAGCTCTCTTTATAAAATTATAGAGGAAGTGTCTGTTTGATATGAAAAGATTTTTTCAGTCAATAAGATTTCAGCTTACTTTAGTACTTGTACTATTCGTAATATTGAATACAGTTTTTATAACTTCCATTGTTCTAAATAATGTTCAAAAGGGAATTTTTGATATTGAGACTAAAAGAATTACTGTTGTTGCGAATCAACTTTCAGAACGCTTTGATAAAATGTACTTTGCTGAATCAATTGCAAGGAACTATGCGAACTTAACACCAGAGCAGCAGAATGTATTAATTAAAACTTTCCTTAAACCTGTTTTTGAAGATTATTACAATAACTTTATTAAAAATTTTCCTGAACTTGAATTTGGATATTTTATTCCTGTATTAAATAGTTCGATAGTATATAACAACAACTCTGAGCAATATAGGTTTGATAAAAAAGTTACTGTAGTGGAACCCGTAAATATAGGAAATGGTGGAGGGTACATATTTGTAGATGAACCTTACTCAGTCATTTTAAAGCCTCTTAATCAAATTCGTGAGGATATAAATAGGATTATTGTCTATTCAGCCATTATAGCTATTTTATTGGTATTAATTATAACATCCATTTTTACGATGAAAATAATAAAAATTAGGAAAGGGCTTAAACTTCTTGAAAATAATCTTGATTTCAGGTTTCAAAAATCGGGCGGTGAAATAGGTGATATTGCTTCTTCTATAAATATTATGGCTGAACATTTGAAGAAAAATGTTGAAGAAATGCAAAAAACGGAATCGCTAAAAAGCCTTGGTATGTTTACCGTTGGTGTTGTTCATGAAGTAAGAAACCCCCTAACCTCTATAAAAGGCTTTGCACAAATTCTTCGAAAGAAGCTCCAGGGTAAAGAAGAGGAGAAATATATTAAGCCCATTTTGTCTGAGACCGAAAGGCTAACCGGAGTTGTTAATGATCTACTCCGCTTTGGAAGGCCCTCTCAATTAGAAAGAATTGATTTTAATTTAAGTCTATTTTTTGACCACATTATTGAGATGGGTAAACAATACGCCGCTAAAACACAAATTGCTTTCGTTAAAAATTGTGATGACATTATAATAAATGGAGATGAAAAGAAACTCGAAGAGCTCTTTCTGAATCTTGTTATAAATAGTATTCAGGCGATGGATGGAAAAGGTGAGTTAAGCATCATTGCAAGGAAAGATAGCGATTCTGTTATCACCGAGATTAAAGATACAGGTTTGGGAATGGATGAAGAAGAAATAAAAAACCTTTTTGTTCCCTTTTACACAACTAAAGCAGAAGGTACAGGCCTTGGCCTTGCAATCGCTTATAAGGTGGCGGCTCAGCATGGTGGAAAAATCGAAGTAGAAAGTAAAAAAGGTGAAGGAACTACTTTTAGAATAATCTTGCCCTTAGGAGCTCACAATGCAGCTTAATAAATATACAGTAATGGTAGCAGATGATGAAAGAAATGTAAGAGTTTTGCTCAAAGAGATCTTAGAAGATGATGGCTATGAAGTAATTGTTGCTGAAGATGGTGAAAAAGCTGTAAATACCGTTTCTAAATATAATATTGATTGCGCCCTTCTTGATGTACGGATGCCTGTTTTAGATGGTCTGGAAGCTTTTTTAAAGATAAAAGAAATTTCTCCTGATTTGCCAGTGATATTTTTGACGGCCTATGGAAGCTCTGATCTTGCAATAAAAGCCATGAAAAAGGGGGCATATGATTATCTTACCAAGCCATTTGATGTAGAAGAACTCAAGATAAAAGTGAAAAAGGCAATAGATTTAAGAAAAATAACACTAAGTATCAAAAACAAAAAGCGGACTTTTGATTACACGGAAGACGAAATTATAGGCGATTCCTTGGCAATGCAGGAAGTTTATAAGGAAGTTGGGAGAGTGACAGGCTCTGATGCAACTGTTCTTTTAAGAGGCGAAAGTGGTACTGGCAAAGAACTTTTTGCAAAAGCAATATACCTTCATAGCAACAGGAAGGATAAACCTTTTATTATCGTTAATTGTGCTGCGATTCCCGAATCGCTACTTGAATCAGAACTCTTTGGACATGAAAAGGGAGCATTCACCGATGCGATTTCAAGGCATATTGGTAAGTTTGAAGCTGCTTCTAACGGCACAATATTTCTTGATGAAATTGAAGATATGAGTTTGAATTTACAGTCAAAGCTCTTAAGAGTACTTCAAGAAAAAACTTTTAATCGTGTCGGCAGTACAGAAACTATTACTTCAGACGTCAGAGTCATTGCAGCAACGAATAGAAACCTTGAAGAACTTGTTAAAAATGGAGAATTTAGAGAAGATTTATATTACAGACTTAATGTTGTAACAATAACAATCCCGCCTTTGCGTGATAGAAAAGAAGATATTCCTCTTTTAGTTTCTTATTTCGTTGCCAAATACTCAAAAAAATACAATAAGTCAGCGCAAGGAGCGGATAAAGAGGCTCTCGAAATGTTTATGGATTATGACTGGCCTGGTAATGTTAGAGAACTTGAAAATGTTATTGCAAGAGGAGTGATAGTCACGTCGGCTCCTTTTATTACAAAAGAACATCTTTCGAAAGAACTAATAGACCATTTTAAAACCGAAGAAGAGAAGAATGAAAGCATAAACATTGAAAAAACGCATTCAAATGTTATTGAACCTGATGAGGTAACCCCTCTCCCGGAACTTATTGAAAAGATAGAAAGACATGAAATACTAAAAGCACTTGAAGTTTCTCAAGGCAATAAAACAAAAGCAGCAAAAATGCTTGGAATCTCAAGGAAATCACTTTTTAATAAATTAAGACATTATAATATTATCACAAACAATGGTGAGTAAGTTTATATTCACCGAGTTAGTTTTATAATCACTTTATATGTTGATAAACTTATTGGAGGTTTCTATGCCCGATTTAAAGGAAGAAATAGAACTTTTCACTGATGAAGTAATTTCTATTAGAAGAAATGTTCATATGAATCCTGAAATTGGATTCCAGGAATTTAAAACTTCTTCTTTGATTAAAGATTATTTAAATGAAATTGGCCTTGAGGTTCACTCAAATATAGCAAAAACTGGTGTTGTTGGAATACTTCATGGAAAAGACCCCTCTCGAACAGTTCTCCTCAGGGCAGATATGGATGCACTTCCTATTGAGGAATTAAATGAAATTTCATATAAGTCGAGAAATCCTGGAGTAATGCATGCATGTGGACATGATGGTCATGTTGCTATGCTTTTAGTAGCAGCAAAAGTTTTAGCAAGGCACAGGGACAAACTCAAAGGAAATGTTAAATTTGTATTTCAACCCTCAGAAGAGAGGGATCCTGGTGGTGCCATCGAAATGATCGAAGAGGGTGTCCTCGAAAAGCCACATGTGGACTATGCATTTGGCATGCACCTTGGCAATATGTTTGAAAAAGGAAGCATTGCTTTAAAGGAAGGCGTTTTTATGGCCGAGGCGGATAGTTTTAAGATTAATATTGATGGAAATGGAGGTCATGCTGCTTATCCTCACTTAAGCGTTGACCCAATTGTAATTGCATCAAACATTGTGCTTTCGCTCCAGACGGTAGTTTCACGTGAAATTAATCCTATTGAACCCGTTGTGGTAACTGTTGGCAAAATTAGTTCTGGAGATGCTTTCAATGTAATTCCAGAAAGAGCGGAGTTGCTTGGAACAGTAAGAACTCTCGATAGAAAAATTTCCGAAGTTATTCCCGGCAAAATCGAAAGGATTATAAAGAATATTGCCTCAGCATACAGAGGTAGTGCAGAGTTGGAATATAAATTTGGATATCCACCGCTTATTAACCAGGCTGAAGGAACTAAGTTCGTAAAAAGAATTGCAGAATTGATTGTAGGCAAGGAACACATTTTAGAGGCTCCAATCTCAATGGGCGGCGAAGATATGGCATATTTTCTTCAAAAAGTTCCTGGAGCCTTCTTCTGGCTTGGCTCTATGAATAAGGAAAGAGGCCTTGATAAACCCCTCCATTCTCAGTACTTTGATTTCGATGAAAGCGTTCTTCCTATTGGTGTCGAGTTTCATGTGAAAGCCGCTTTAGAAATTTTTAATAAATAATTTTAAGTATTTTAACTCCTTGATTTTTTATTGTATTTCTTTAAAATATGTAAAACACACCCTCTGGATTTTCAGAAAGTGCATATCTATGCCTCTGAAAAGATGAAAGAGGGGAGGAAAAACTATTTAGGAGGGTTTAATGGCTGTAGTAACAATGAAAGAACTGCTTGAAGCAGGAGCTCATTTTGGTCACCAGACCAAGAGGTGGGATCCCAGGATGAAGGAGTACATTTATGCTGAAAGAAATGGGATCCACATTTTTGATTTAAGGCTTACCGCTCAGAAAATTGAAGAAACCTATAACTTTGTCGTCGATATTTCCAAGCAAGGAATGAAAGTTGTTTTTGTTGGTACAAAGAAAGCGGCGCAGGATATTGTAAGAGAAGAGGCAGAAAGATGTGGGATGCTTTATGTAAATGAAAGATGGGTTGGCGGCCTCTTAACTAACTTTAACACTATTAGAAAAAGTATGAATAGGCTCAAGGAGTTAGAAAAGCTTGAGATTGAAGGGTATTTTGATACAATTTCTGTTAAGGAAAAGGTAGCATTACAGAGAGAACTTACAAAGTTAAGGAAACTTTTTGGAGGCCTTAAAAATATGAGTTTTCTTCCGGGAGCTGTTTTTGTCACAGATACCCATAAGGAAAGAAGCGCTATCCTTGAATCAAGAAAACTTAATATTCCTGTAGTTGGCGTAGTTGATTCTAACTCAAATCCAGAGGAAATTGATTATCCAATTCCTGGAAATGATGACGCAATAAGATCAATTAGGCTTTTTGCTTCCCTTATCGCAAATGCTGTTATAGAAGGGAGAGAAGGTAAAGTTGAAACCGGTGAGCAAGTAGTTGAACCGATAGAGGAAAATCCAGAAGAGATTTTAAAAGAAGAGCTTAAAGTAAAAGACTTAGAAAAGTAAAAATTGAAAGAGGTGTTTTTATGAATTTAGAACTTATTAAGGAATTGAGAGCAAGAACAGGTGCAGGGGTTTCTGATTGTAGTAAAGTTCTTGAAGAAGCAAAGGGAGACATAGAAAAAGCTGCTGAGATATTGAGAGAAAAAGGTATTGCTAAGGCAGTCAAGAAAAGCGGAAGAGTAACGGGCCAGGGTATTGTTTCTTCTTATATTCATCCTGGTGCACAGCTCGGGGTCCTTGTGGAAATTAAGTGTGAAACAGATTTTGTTGCAAGAACCGATGAGTTCAAAAACTTGGCAAATGATATAGCTTTGCAGATTGCAGCGTCTGCACCTGAATACATTGCTCGAGAGGATGTTTCTGAAGATGTTATCAATAAAGAAAAGGAAATTTATAAGAAACAACTTTTGGAGGAGGGAAAGCCCGAAAAGGTTATCGACAAAATAGTTGAAGGAAAAATTGAAACCTTTTACAAGGAACGCTGTTTGCTTGAAATTCCATTTATCAGAAATGAAAAATTTACAATTTTAGACCTGATAAAAGAGCATATTGCAAAATTTGGTGAGAATATTACCATTGGGCGATTTGTGAGGTTCAAGGTTGGAGACTAATTTACTGACTTATAAGCGAATTATTTTAAAATTGAGTGGAGAAGCTCTTCTTGGAGATAAGGGCTATGGTATTGATGTCTCAGTTATGAACAATATTGCTGATCAATTAGTAGTTTTGTGGAAACGAAGTATTGAAATTGGTATAGTAATCGGTGGAGGCAACATTTTTAGAGGTACTGAAGGCGAGGAACTAAATATAGATAGAGCTACTGCGGACTATATGGGTATGTTGGCTACTGAAATAAATGCTCTTGCTCTTCAAGGCAGTCTTGTTGCAAGAGGGATCGATGCAAGGGTGATGTCATCCTTGAGCCTGGTAGAAATTGCAGAGTCTTTTATTCTTGCAAAAGCCCTTTCTCATTTTAAAAAGCAAAGGGTGATTATTTTTGCAGGAGGCACTGGTTTGCCATTCTTTACAACTGACACAACTGCAGCATTGAGAGCTATAGAACTCAAAGCAGATGCCATTTTTAAGGCAACAAAAGTTGATGCAATTTACTCTGATGACCCCTTAAAGAATAAAAATGCAAAGAGGTACAGCAAAATTTCTTATACAAAATTCCTCTCAAGAAATCTAAAGGCAATGGATGCCACTGCCGTATCGCTTTGCAGGGATTACAATATACCAATAATTCTTTTTAATATTAATGGTAAAAATAACCTTTTGAAAGCTATCCTCGAAGGAGTAATAGGAACCATTATAAAGGAGGGTTAAATATGGAGTTAGAAAAAAACCTTTATAAAGAAGTAGAAGATCAGATGAAAAAAGCCATAGAGGCATTGGAGCGTGGTTTTTCCAAAGTTATGGCTTCAAGAACTACCCCGGAATTACTTGATTCGGTTAAAGTGGAGGCATATGGAACTACACTTCCTTTAAAACAAGTGGCTTCAATAACAGCCCCAAAGCCAAGAGTACTTCTTGTTGAACCTTGGGATAAAACGCTTTTTAAGGAAGTAGAGAGGGCAATTTTAAAGGCAAATTTAGGTGTGACTCCCCTGAATGACGGCTCTGTTTTAACTCTTCCATTTCCTAAATTAGACGAAGAAGAAAGAGAAAAAATAGTTGCTCAGGTCAAAAAAATGGCTGAGGAGTTTCGTGAAGAAATAAGAGCAATAAGAAGGAACACTATAGAAAAAATAAAGACTATGGAAAAGAATAAAGAAATTTCTGAAGATGATAAGTTTAGAATGCAAGACAAAGTCCAGGAATTTACCGAAAAGTACGTCGAAGTAATAAATAGTCATTTGGAAAAGAAAGAAAAGGAGATTCTACAAGATTGATGCCTAAAAATTCTTCTGTTCCTGGCCATGTCGCGATTATAATGGATGGGAATGGAAGATGGGCTCAAAGCAGAAATCTTCCAAGAATTGAAGGCCATAAAGCTGGAGTAAAGGTAGTAAAAATAATAACTCAAACATCTGCAGAGTTTGGTATAAAATATCTTACTCTTTATGCTTTTTCTACAGAAAACTGGAAACGGGATAAAACAGAGGTTGATTTTCTTTTCAATCTTTTTGTAGATGCAGTTACTAATTATTTAGCAGAACTTGTTGAAAACTCAGTTAAATTAAACTTTATTGGCAATATTAGTGGCCTTCCGTATTTTGTAAGAAAGTTTGTTGATTATTCAATTAATAAAACCTCAAAATGTAACAGGATGACCCTTAATGTTGCGTTGAATTATGGTGGTAGAGAAGAAATTATCAATGCCGTAAGAAAGATTTGCAAATCAGGAGCCAATGTTGATGAAAAATCTTTCGAAGATTTTTTGTATACAGAAGGCCAACCAGATCCAGATCTTATTATAAGGACTGGTGGAGAAAAAAGATTAAGCAATTTTCTTCTTTACCAATCTTTTTATTCAGAACTTTTCTTTACCAATACATATTGGCCAGATTTTTCAAAGGAAGAATATATTGCAATTCTTAATGATTTTATGGGCAAGCGGCAGAGAAGATTTGGCGGAGTAAAATGAAGAGTATCTTTGTTGTTGGTTCCACTGGCTTTTTAGGAAGAGAAGCCCTTGAAGTTGTAAAGCTTCTTGGAGAAAATTACAAGGTTGTGGGGATTACGGGATTTAATAACTTAGAAATTTTAAGTGAACAAATACGCAGTTTTTTACCTAAATATGTAGGTGCTTCAACTAAAATTTTAGATTCTCTTAAGGAAATGTTTGAAAAAGCTTATATTTTTGATGTAGAGAACGAACTCGAACAAGTCCTTGAAGATGCCTCTCCCGATTTGACACTATTCCTTTCTTCTAAGATAACTTCGCTAAGAAGCATTTACAATCAGATTTCAAATGAGCATTTTGTAGGAATTGGGAATAAGGAGTCAATAATTGCAGGTGGTGAAATTTTATTTTCTGATCAAACTCGGAAATTCATTATTCCCATTGATAGCGAACCATCTGCAATTTTTCAATGTTTGAGGGGTGAACGAAAAGAGGAAATCAGGAATTTAATCCTTACCGCCTCGGGTGGTCCTTTTTTTGACAGGAATAAAACTACTTTTGATGATATAAAAAAAGAGGAAGCCCTTAAACATCCGAAATGGAAGATGGGCAGGAAGATCACTATAGATTCCTCTACACTTATTAATAAAGCATTTGAAGTAATAGAAGCTCATTTTCTTTTCAATATGCCTTATGAGAAAATAAAAGTAGTTATACACAGGGAAAGCGTGGTTCACTCAATAGTTGAATTTGAAGACGGCATTATGAAAGCAATTTTAAGTTTACCTTTGATGTATTTTCCATTAGAATTTGCAATTACATATCCAAATAGAATAAATAGTGGATTACCTCAACTGAATTTAAATAGTTTAAAACGTTTGACATTTGAAGAAATGGATTTAGATAAATTCCCGGGTTTTAATATTGTACTGGACTATGCGAAAAAGGGTGGAAATTTTCTGCCAGTTATAATTGCATTAGACGAGGTTCTTGTGGAAAGCTTTTTAAATAACCGGATTAAATATACTGAAATTTATACTCATCTTGAAAAAATACTTGAAAAATTTACATTCAAACAGATAACTTCTATCGATGAAGTTGGGGAATTTTATAATTTAGGTATAATTATTGCAAATGAGTTTTTAAGGAGAAATTCATGAATATTCTAACAGTTGTTTACGGTATTTTGATTATCCTGATCCTTGCAATGTTCCATGAGCTAGGGCATTTCTTTGCAGCTAAACTATCTGGAATAGGTGTTGAAGAATTGAGCATAGGTTTTGGTCCAACTATATATCAGAAGGAAGCTCATGGGACTGTCTATAAAATTGGAGTCCTTCCAATTCTTGGATATGCGAAAATAAAAGGAATGGAAGGAAATTTTGATGCTCCTGATGGATATTTCAAGAAAGGTCTTTGGAGTAGGTTTTTTACTATTTTTGCTGGGCCCTTGATGAATTTTATAGTTGCGATCGTCTTATTCTCATTTGTTTTTGCTGCCTTCGGAAATCCCTTTACTCCTACAACTACTATTGCAAGGGCCACAAGTAACAGTCCGGCTTACTATGCTGGCTTTGAATCAGGAGATAAAATTATAGAGATAGATGGAAAAGTTATAAATCAATGGCAAGAAGTAACAGATATAATACATAATTGTAATGGCAAGACTTTGAGTATAATTGTTGAAAGGAACGGAAATGACATAACCTTTTCTGTGGTGCCACAAAAGGATAAGATTACTGGCCTATGGCTTATAGGTATTTATCCTATCAATCAGCGATATTCGGTTCTTGCATCGTTTTGGGAAGGGATAAAATGGACAGGCAATACGCTTTACAAAATGTTTACTTTTATCCCAATGCTTTTTACCAGGGTAGGTCTTAGCTCTATAGCCGGGCCTATTGGAATCGTGGCATTGACGAGCCAGGCAGCAGCAGGTGGTTTTGCTGAACTTATTTGGTTTACGGCGTTTATAAGCATTGCTCTTGGATTTACAAACTTACTACCCATTCCTGCTTTAGATGGTAGCTGGATAGCACTTGCTATATGGGAGGCAGTAACAAGAAAACCAGTTCCTCCAAAAAAACAAGCATCGGTTCAAGGCATTGGTTTTGTCGTTATTCTTGGCCTTATGGTGCTTGTAAGTCTCAGGGATATAATGAGGTTAATAGGAAAATGAGAAGACAATCCAAAGTTGTTAAAATTGGTAATATGGCTATAGGTGGCCAGAATCTAATTAGAGTTCAATCAATGACAAAGACTGATACAAGGGATGTTGAAGCAACTATTTCTCAAATCCTTTCTTTAGAAGAAAAAGGTTGTGAAATTGTTAGAGTTGCAGTTCCTGATGAGGAAGCAGCAATTGCAATTCCTCACATTAAAAGAAACATTCATATCCCTCTTGTTGCTGATATTCACTTTGACCCGAGACTTGCAGTGCTTGCAATAGATAATGGAGCAGACAAAATAAGGCTTAACCCGTCGAATATCAAGGATTTAGCATGGGTAAGAGAAATCTCTTTGAGAGCAAAAGACAAAGGTATACCGATAAGAGTAGGCGCTAATCTCGGCTCTTTTAGAGAACGCCCTGCTAATGTGGTTGAGGCATTGGTGCAAAGCGTTTTGAAGGAGATCGAGATATTGGAAGGCGTTAATTTTGAAGATATAGTGGTTTCTATTAAAGCTTCGGATGTAATGACCACAATAAAAGCAAATGAAATAATTGCAAAAAAGGTGAACTTTCCAATTCATCTGGGAATAACCGAAGCAGGCTTGCTTGAGACTTCGCTTGTTAAAAACAGTGCAGGCATTGGTTATTTGCTTATGAATGGAATTGGTGACACTATAAGATTTTCAATTACAGATAAACCTGAAAAAGAAGTAAAAGCCGGTTTTGATCTTTTACGAAGTTTGCATTTGAGAGACTATGGATTAGAAATTATCTCCTGTCCAATGTGTGGAAGGGCAGAAATAGGCGTTCAAAGCATTGCAAAACAATTAGAAAGACGTTTTAGCAATGTAAAAGTTCCCCTGAAGGTGGCAGTAATGGGCTGTGCAGTAAATGGGCCCGGAGAAGCAATGGATGCAGATATAGGAATTGCGGGTGGAAAGAGAAGTGGTGTTATTTTTAGGAATGGGAAAATTATAAAAACTGAAAATGAAATTAAGCTTTATAGAACTTTTGTGAAAGAACTGAAAAACCTTATCGAAGAAAGACAGAAGCCTTCTTAGATATTTCTTATTTTTTTTGATAGAAATTTATAGTTTTGATTAAATATAATACCTTTCTTTCTCAGGAAATCTATAAAAAGTTCCTCAATAAATACTCTTTCTGAACTTTTTATTACTGCTTGTTCATGTGCTTCTTTAAGAGCAACGGGATAACCTCCACCTTTTTTAGACTGACTTAAAATAAGCGCACATGTTATTTCAAGCAGATCATTATCAAAAGCAATGAATTCAGGTATTTCTATTCTAACAACTTCGCTTCCTACGTTTAGAAAGAAGAAGTATATGGGAGCTTTGTAAAGATTTAAAATTGGGGCATTACTTCTAAAAATAGCTGACCTTTCTCCCTTTCGGAGTATAATTTTGAATATATCTGCATCTTTTATAATTGACAATAACTGTTTATCAAAATCCTCGCCTTTCATTTCGAGGAATATCCTTATCATTTCCATTACATCTCTTGAATGAGTGCCGCTTATATATCCTGCAAGAGGTGCTTTCAATTGCAGTGCTTTGAGGATCATTCTTTGAAAATTCTTAACGAAATTGTTTTTATAAGTTTCACTTGTTTCTTTAATTTCCCATTGTATTAAAGTGCCATCGAACAATGCCAGAACAGGTACTTCAACAGTATAAAAATCTTTTAATAGTTCTTCTAATTTTTTGCTTTCTTCAAGCAGCATTTTTGATGATAGAAGTTCTCCTCGAACAAGGAAACTTTTATCTCCTACCTTCTCGTATAATTCATTCTCTTCAAAGTATATTTTTGCATTGGAGTCTGCAAAGAAGAAGTGATCTTTTCCGTATTTTAAAGCTATAAAACCTATATTAATAATATAATACGGGAAGAAGAAATCTTCATTTATAGAGACCTCGGAACCGTCTGCTGCAATTGCAGTATAATCTGATATTTCTTTTTCAACTTTGATTGCTCTTCCTGGTATTTCAATGGGTGTTCCAAATAGAGACAGGGTTTCTTTGTACGTTACATTTTTCAAATCTTCTGGTTTAATTTCTTTTAGTTTTTTTATTACAAAATCTATAGCACTTATTTTTCTGAGATTTTCAGAATATTTTTCTTCAACAATTTTTTCAACCTGTGGTATGATTTTATCAATTTTAAGCATGGAAAATTATACTGTATATTCGGAAAAAAATTAAAAATAGTATAATATCTTTCATATGATTGATTTAATAATTCTTTTATCCGCTATTTTATTGCTTGGTGTACTTATTATTTTAAAGCTGAATCTTGGCTTTTCAATTTTTATTTCTGCAATTTTTCTTGGTATTCTCAGGGGGTTTAATTTTTTAGATCTTCTAAAAAATTTATGGATTACGCTTTCCGCATCAGATACTCTGGAAGTTCTAATTATTGTTGTTTTTATTACTATTTTTGTAAGTATTCTTGCAACTTTCGGATTTTTAGAAGAAATAGTCAAGAGTTTTTCAAAGATTTTTTCGCCTAAAATTTTTATTCCTGCTTTTGCCTTCATAGTAGGTGCTCTTCCTATGCCTGGTGGTGCTCTTGTATCTGCTCCACTTGTTGAAGAAGGAGCAAAAAGTTCTGTTATATCAAGTGGCGAAAAAACAGTTATTAACTATTGGTTCAGGCATATTTGGGAGCCTGTTTCGCCTATCTACCCTGAAATGCCAATGAATGCTGCAATACTTGGAGCATCCATTCCTTTTATTGTGAGTGTTCAATGGCCAGTTTCTGTTGCTATGATAGTTTCAGGAATAATTTTTCTCTTACCACTTATAAGGGTGAATGGAGACTCAAAATTGGAAAAAAGCTTTAAATTTTATTTAGAAGCACTGCAAAGTGTTCTTCCGCTTGTTCTTGTAATTTTGCTAATACTTGTTTTGAAATTATCGATTATTTTGTCGATAGCGGCTGGTATATTATATGTAATATTCGTGAAGAGGGTTTCTTTCCAGAAAGCCATTAAATCAATTGACTTAAAATTTCTTTTTAAGATTCTGTTTTTGATGTTCTCGATTTTTTATTTAAAGTATACAGTAATCGATAGTAATGTAATAACCGGTGTATACAAAGTCCTTGAGATTTATAATGTTCCCAATTTCATTATTCTATTTTTTCTTCCTTTTATTGTAGGTATTATGACAGGAGCTTCTACTGCAACTTTTGGTGTATCATATCCCTTGCTTCTCCCTATAATAAGGTCAGTGAATATTATCCCCTTAAATCTTTTTATTGCCTTTGTTGGCGGATGGCTTGGAATAATGTTAACCCCCACACATTTATGTTTATCGTTAAGCATTGAATATTTTTCAGCAAAATTTAAAGAAACCTATATAATTCTTATTAAAAATCTTGCTTTTGTTTTCCTTCTTTCTGTATTATGGATGCTCGTGCTAAAATTTTCAAGGTAGTCTGTTTGTGCTATTGATTTTTCAATGAATTTTGTTATTATAACTCTGTTGGAGAGGTGACCGAGTGGTTTAAGGTGCACGCCTGGAAAGCGTGTGCGGGTTAACCGCCTGCCGTGGGTTCAAATCCCACTCTCTCCGCCAGTTATTTAGAGGGAGAAAATGAATAAACTTTCTTTTTATCTTTCAAGAAATTTTACTTTTGACGCAGCGCATAGAATTATTGATTACTCAGGTAAGTGTGAGAATCTTCATGGACATACCTATAAACTCACAGTTACCATAACGGGTAAGCTTAAAAGTGATGGGATGGTTCTTGATTTTGCGATCTTAAAACAAATTGTTGAGGAAAATGTTTTAGAGAGACTTGATCACAAATATTTAAATGATGTTTTTGAAAACCCTACAACTGAGATAATTGCCCACTGGATTTTTGAAAAACTTCAGAAGCCTTTCGAGGAGGTCAATTGTTCAATTTATGAAGTTGATTTAACCGAAGGTGTAAATAATAAGGTTTCTATAAAAAATGAGAGACGTTCAGAATGATTTAGACTTAAGAAACATTGCGCTTAATAAGGTTGGAGTAAGCGGGATTGTTTATCCTATTAGAGTGATGGATAAAAATAATGGATTTCAACATACTGTATCCAAAATAAATATGTTCGTAGATTTGCCTCAGGAGTTCAGGGGGACCCATATGAGCAGATTTGTTGAGGTGTTGAACAAACATCGTACCAATATGAGTCTTGCGACTCTTGAAAACATTCTTGATGATATTAAAATTGCTTTAAAAGCTAAGACGGCACATATTGAAGTAAGGTTCCCTTATTTTATGATTAAAAAAGCACCAATTTCTAGGATAGAAAGTTTTATGAATTATGAATGTGCTTTTATTGCTTCTAAAGGGAAAAATTTTGATTTTGTCCTTGAAGTAAATACTCCAGTTCACAGCTTGTGCCCCTGTTCGAAGGAGATAAGTAATTTTGGAGCTCACAATCAAAGGGCAAACATAAAGGCACAGGTTCGAATGAAAAAGCTTGTATGGATCGAAGAGATAGTAAATATTTCTGAAAGTTCTGCAAGCGCTCCTCTCTATTCGCTTCTAAAAAGAGAAGATGAAAAATATGTTACTGAACATGCTTTTCAAAATCCAAAGTTTGTGGAGGATATGGTGAGGGGCGTTTCAATTTTGCTTGATAAAGATGAGAGGATAACTTATTATGCAATTGAAGCTATTAGCTTTGAAAGCATCCATAATCATAATGCTTATGGGTTTTATAGTAGGGACAAAAGAGTTTAAAAGCTTATATATTTGGGCTTTATCAGGAAGAACTTTTTAAATGTCCAAATCTTTTAAAAAGTATCAGTATAAATCCAGGGAAACATGAAATTACAAACCAGGTAATCGCATAATCATAAAAGAAATTCTCTGGGAACATTCTTATAAGCATATCGTTTTCAGGAAGCAGCCAGTATTGATTTCTAAAAAAAATCTTATGAAAAATGTAGAAACTCCTATCAAAATTAAAATATAGAATGGTTCCAATAATTGATAGAGCAACGAAAGATAAAATTAAAGCATTTGACACAATTTTGAATTTAATTTTTTTAAATAAAGCGAACAAAGTAACTAATGAAATAATTAATAGAATAAAGACAAACCTAATTATTCTCTTAACATCTATCATATGAAGAGTCTCTTCTTCTGTAAAGAAATCATTTATATTGTGGCCGTTTTCGTCTTTTATTACCACATTACCTTGGTTATTGAAGAAATATTTTATAATTTGATCTGCATAAAATAAATATTCATTTTTCGTCATTTTAGAGCTCTTTTGAATGCTTTGTTTATAGAATTCCTGTGTCAAGAATATATTATTCATAAGCAAAAACAACGGCGAGAAAATTACTATAATAATTAATGTAATTGAAATAAGGAAGTTTAAGCCTTTCAAGATAGAATCTCCCCCAGCAGAATTTTTGCTCCACTTTTGCTTAGCGGATTATTTTCGTTTCCACATTTTGGTGAGAATATACATGATGGGCAGCCATCTTTACAGTTGCATTCTGAAACAGTTTTGTATGCAAGTTTTAAAAGCTCATCGATTCTTTCAAAACCCTTTTCGCTTAATCCAATGCCTCCTTCGACTCCGTCGTAAACAAAAATTGTAGCTTTTTGGGTATCAGGATGCATTGGGTGTGATACTCCCCCAACATCATTTCTATCACATAACACTACAAGAGGCATCATACCTACAAGCAAGTGCTCAACAGCGTGAATTGTTCCTGGCAAATCTTCATGCAAATTTGCGATTTTTTTGCACATTGCTTCATCCATTGTAAACCAGAATGCTTTTGTTATAAATTCTATATCAGGTAGGTCCAGTTCTTCAACTCCCATTCTTCTATCACTCTCAAACTGTTTTTTTACAAAACCCCTTACTTTTTCATTTACGAGAACATCTCCGAAAAATATGTTGATTTTGTTAATTTTTTTTTCTTTAATTATTTTTTTTATCCAAATTGTTTCAATTGCAAGCGAATCAGTATAATAATTAACTTCTTTTTTCTCAAGAATGACGAAATTGTCTTGAAGATTAAGTTCTTTTACTAAATATGTATCTGCAAGGTGTAGATAAACGGCGCCTTTAAAAGTTTCTTCTATGGCCCTGTCTCTTGAAATTCTTTCTATGACCTGGTTGTTTTCAGAATTAATAAGGCGTATTTGTTCTTGTCCGGCTCCTCTTATATTTATTTCGGCGGCTGGGGAATACCTGTCAGTAAAGAAATATTTACCACCTTTTCTCTCAAGAATGCCGTCCTTGTTAAGTTCCTCTATTATATCCTTTGCGTTCTTTCCAAAGTACTCATTGTCAACTTCTGGAATAATTGGAATTTCATAAGAAGCACATTTTATATGGGGAGTTTCAATGTATTGATTTTCTGGATTAATTGAAATACTCTCAACATTCTTAGTAAAAATGTAATCTGGATCTTTTGCAAAGTATTGATCAATAGGGTTTGAACCTGTTATTAAAATTGAAAGGGAGTCTCCTTTTCTTCCCGATCTTCCCGATTGTTGAAAAATGCTTGAGATGCTACCTGGATAACCTACGATAACAGACACATCAAGATCACCGATATCGATGCCAAGTTCGAGTGCATTTGTTGTTATAACCATTTTTATTTTACCACTTTTGAGTTCGCTTTCTATTTTGTGTCTTGTTTCTTTAGTGTAGCCAGCTCTGTAGGAAGATATAAGCTCTTTTTCATCGGATTCTACTGAATTTATAAGCATTTTTGTTACAAGCTCAACTCCCTGCCTTGATTTAACAAAAGCTATTGTTTTAACATTATTTTTTAAAAGCTTTTTGAGGATCCAAACTGCTTCTTTATATATACTTCTCCTTAAATTTGTTACAGGGTCTATCAAAGGAGGATTTAAGATTATTAATTTTTTATTGAATGGTAAATTTTCAAAGCCTCCTATTAATTTAAATCTTTCACCGATTAATTTAAATGAAAATTCTTCTGGGTTTTTAAGTGTTGCAGAGGCAAGTATGAATTGTGGATAGCTTCCATAATAATGGGAGATTCTCCTTAATCTTCTCATTATCTCGCTCATATGAGAGCCTAAAACACCACTGTAATAATGAGCTTCATCAACGACCACAAATTTTAAGTTTGAGAAGAAATTACTCCAGTTTGTGTGGTTTGGCAATATTCCAATGTGTAAGATATCAGGATTTGCAAGTAATAACCTTGAGTGTCTTCTTAGATATGTCCTTCTGTCCTGAGGAGTGTCGCCATCATAAATGCCTGCATTGATTCCTATTTCCTTTATTATTTCAGTTACTTTTTCAAATTGATCCTGGGTTAAAGCTTTTGTGGGGTAAATATAAAGCGCTGATGATTTTAGGTTTTTTGAAAGATAATTAATTACGGGAATGTTGAATGCAAGAGTTTTTCCAGACGAGGCTGATGTGGTGATTATTATATTTTTACCTTTCTTTATCTCCTGCATTGCCTCAATCTGATTAGGATAAAGCTTATTTATCCCTTTATTTTTTAAATAGTTCTTAATCGAAGGGTGTAAATCTTCTGGTATTGTGGAAAGAGATGGCAGCTCAGTTTTAATCTCAAAGGTTTTAACAAACTGCCCGTGATAATTTCCATCGGTTTGAAGCTCTTTTAATATATAATCTATCACTATTTTTCTTACTCTTCTTGTCTTTTGTTATTTCTTCTTTATTTTCTGCTTCTCTAATTGTTCTTCTGGAAATTTTCCCATTTTTACTCCTTAAATATTTTTCGCAGATTTTAACTTTTTCCATATGGTAACAAAACTATCACATTTTAGACTGGCGCCACCAACAAGCCCTCCGTCAATTTCTTTCATTTTTCCAAGGTCTTCGATATTATCTTCTTTTATACTGCCTCCGTAAAGTATTGTAATATTCTCACCCAGCTTATCGCCGTACATTTCATTTAAGGTTTCTCTAATAAATTTATGTGCTTCAGAGGCTTGTTCTGGCTTTGCATTTAGCCCTGTGCCAATTGCCCAGACTGGTTCGTATGCAATTATAATTTTTTCAACATTTTCTCTACTCATATTTTTCAAGCCCTCTAATATCTGTCGTTTAATTACGTTTTCTGTCTGGCCTGCCTGTCTGTCTTCTATTTTTTCTCCAACGCAGAATATTGGCAAAATCTCATTCTCAATCGCTGAAATAAGTTTCTTATTTATCAACTCGTTCGCTTCGCCAAAAATATTTCTTCTTTCTGAATGCCCTATTATCACATATTTTGCTCCAGCATCTTTTAACATAATCGGGGATATCTCCCCTGTAAATGCTCCTTGTTTCTCGTAGAAAAAGTTTTGAGCGCCTAATTCCAATTCGCTATTGCTTAAAACTTCATTGATGTTGCTTAAAGCAGTAAATGGTGGGCAAATAATTATCTTTGGTCTTCCATTAATTTTTTCTTTCAAGCATTCTGCAAGCTCGATGCCTTCGTCAATTGTTTTGTACATCTTCCAATTTGCTACAAGAATTTTTTCTCTCAAATTTATCCCCTCCCTATTTTTTATTTTCTAAATCTTCTCTTGTAAATGCCATTGGAAGAAGTCTATCGATCGTTGTTTCAATAACTTTACCTTCTAGATTAGCAGCATAAATTTTTAGGTTTTCAGAGAATTCCTTAAGGACTTGCCTGCATATACCGCAAGGCATAGTAGGTTCTTCCGCACAGGTAACTACTGCAATTTCCACTATTTCAGTTTCGCCTTCGCTTATAGCCTTAAAGAGTGCAACTCTTTCAGCACAAACACTTGCACCATAACTTGCATTTTCTATATTTGCTCCAGTAAAAACTTTACCACTTTTGGTCAGTACAGCGGAGCCCACCTTAAAGTTAGAATAGGGGGCATAGGCTTTTTCTCTTGCTTTTGTAGCTTCTTCAATGAGCTCTTTTTTCATTTTTTTCCTCCCCTGATTTGACAATTACTTTTACCTGAACTATACGCCTATTCCTTATTTTGCTGATTATAAATTTAAATTTATTTATGCTTATTTCTTCGCCTGGATTTGGTAGCCTACCGAGTTTTTCGAGTATTATTCCGCCTATTGTAGTTGCTTCTTCGTCTGAGAAATTGGCATTGAAATGCTCATTAAAATCTTCTACTTCTAAAGTACCCGAAATTAAATATGCGTTTTCTCCGATTTTTTGTGATGTTTTCTCTTCCACTTCATATTCATCTTGAATTTCCCCTACAATTTCTTCAAGTATATCTTCAATGGTTATAAGTCCAGATAAGCCGCCGTACTCATCGAAAACCATTGCAATTTGAATTTTGTTTTTCTGCATTTCATTGAATAATTCATCAACCCCTTTCGTTTCGGGTACAAAATATGCATTTCTTAAAATACTTTGTAGGTCTGTAGTCTTTTCAGTTTTCGCTGAAAATATTTTAAACAGGTCTTTTATATAAAGAATTCCAATGATGTTATCGATATTATTTTCATAAATTGGAATTCTCGAATGATTGCTGTTCATTATGCACTTTAACACATCATTGAGAGTTGATTCAACCGATAGTGATATTATATCGACTCTTGGTGTCATTACCTCTCTAACTAAGGTATCTCCAAATTCAAATATGCTGAAAATCATTTTTTGTTCTGTTTTCTCTATTATTCCCTCTTCTTTTCCAATTTCAAGCATAGAAAGCATTTCCTCTTGAGTGTCGAAAATTCTTTTACCCCTCTTTTTTATATGGAAAAGTTTAAGAAAACCATTTGTAATATGCGAAAGAGCTAATGCTAACGGATAAAACAAAAACCAGAAAAGCATAAAGGGATAGTAGAGTTTCATTGAGGATTTCTCAGACAAGTATGCACCAATACTCTTAGGAACAGTCTCACCAAAAAGAACAATAACCAGTGTTGCTATTATTGTTGCAACAATCACGGCTAATGATTGGGAAACATTTTTACTTTCTGCTATTTTTATTGCAAGGTAAGTAACTATTGCCGAGAAAAGGATGTTTACGAAATTGTTTCCGAGCACGATTGTGCTTATTACACTGTCTGTCCTTTTTTTGAGACTAAGTATTTTTTTTGCCAGATTGGATTTTTTTGATAGCGATTCAAGTTTGATGTAAGAAGCATTGAATATAGCCGATTCAAAAGCTGAAAAAATTGCGGAAAGTGCTAATAGAACAACAAGAAGTGGGATTAAAAAAGAAAGATTGGTTAGACTCATTTATTTTAGAACCTCTTTTGTAATAAAACTTTTGACTTTTAAATTTTTAAATGTTTTTTCTTCAAGGCTTTCCATTTTAGCTCTATCTTTTTCTATATCGTGGTTGTACCCTAAAATGTGCAGGAAGCCATGAATAATTAGAAACTCTATATAGTCGGGAAAGTTATTTAGGTGCTTTTTTGCTTCTTTCTCTGCAATAAGGGGGCATATTATAATCTCCCCCTCAATAGAATCTGGCGGACTTTTATTTTTGCTGAGATTAAAAGATATAACATCGGTAGCTTTATCAACATTTCTGAATTTTTTATTAATTTTCGTGATAGTTTTCGTGCCTATAAAGGCAATGCTTAATTCAACATTTTTGTTTATCTTTAGGAATTTTGTAAGACCTTCTATAAATCCTTCAAGGTTTTTTTTTACTATCGTATATCTTTTTGTTTCATTAACAATACTAACCTTTATTTTCTTTTCCATCAGGATACTTTTCCCTCTTATGATATAGCGATATCAAATTTTTAACGAAAGACTCCTTAATTATTTTCAATTCAGAAAATGTTATTTCTGATTGGTCTAATTGCCCATCAGTTACTCTATCCTGAATTATACTGTTTGCTAAATCCTCAATTTTTCCATAATCCATTTCCTCTATGCTATGCGATGCAGCCTCAATTGCATCTGCGAGCATTAAAATGGCAGTTTCTTTGCTTTCTGGAAGAGGGCCGGGATAACGAAAATCCTCTTTGCTTAAATTTGGGTCATGTTCTTTAGCTTTATGGTAGAAATAAGAGACGACTGTTCTTCCATGGTGAGTTGCAACAAATTTGATAATCTCATCTGGCAATTTGTACTGCCTCGCCAGCTGCACTCCATCTTTTATGTGGTTTATTATTACTGTTTTGCTTAAATTTGGAGATAGGTTATTGTGAATATTCGGGATCATTTGCTGATTTTCTGTGAAATAATAGGGGTGTATCATTTTCCCTATGTCGTGATAGTAAGCACCTACCTTGGTAAGCAGCTCATTAGCTCCTATTGCTTCAGCTGCATTACTTGCCATGTTTGCAACCATCATGCTGTGTTGGTAGGTACCGGAAGCTTTAAGTAACAATTCTTTAAGAAGTGGATTTTTAGTGTCACTTAGCTCAAGCAGCCTTATGTCTGTTACTTCATTAAACACGTGCTCTAAAATGTATACAAAACCTATTGCAATTATTGTTGAGATAAAGAAATTGGTGAAGCTAAAAATTGAATTTAAAAGTGACGAGCTTAAAGCTTCTTTAGCGGAAAGGTTTGAAAGCAGTGTAGCAATTGAAAAAATACCTCCCCCTATGATTCCAGCGTAAATGAAGGTTGAAATTCTGGATGTTTTCCTTAGAGCAATCAGGTAAATTACTATGCTTAAAAGTAATGTTAATATTAAGATAGGCGACATATTTATTGGAATAGAAACAATCAAAAGGAAGGCAATAGAAAGTATTAGGGTAGTGGGGAAGTCGGTGAATTCGAACAGAATCATCGCAAATAGAGGAATTGGTATAATGTAGTAAGAGATCCCTTTTATAGAGGACGCTAAAAGATATGTAATTGCAAAGGTGATTAAAAATTCAGCAGTTTTCTTTATTAGATTTTTGTCATTAACAACTTTAGATTTTATGATAGAAAGGTAAGATACCCCAATGGAAATGAAGATCAGGAAAATAATATTTAGAATAGATTTCCATGCATCCCTGCTTCTTACCAACCCGAGAGCTTGCAAAATTTCAATGTTGTCCTGGGTAATTTTATCTCCCTTGTTAACAACTATGCTTCCTTCTTGAATAGTAATCTTCACAGAGGGGACTGATTTCATTATTTCCTCTTTTGCATTTTCAGTGGCAGCACTATCGTAGATCAAATTTGGTTGGAGGAACTTTTCAAGTACATAAATCAAAAAACTTTTTTCCTGGTCGTTAAAATTAGAATTCTTTATATCATCGCTCCCAATTTTAATTGCTTGAGATAGTTCGTCGCTTCTTACCCCGGTTATCATTAGTTTATAAGTTGAATCATAGATGTAAGTTTTTAACTTGTTAAGATTCTCGACATTTTCCTTTAATATCAGGGTTGTATATTGTGAATTGTTGCCAAGTATATTATCAAGCATTGATTTTTTTTCATCCTCTTTAGCATTAAGCGAGACAACGTTGATTAAGTCAGAAAAAAATTTATCAATATTATTTGATACTACCTGCTGTTTTTTAGTATCAAATCTGTACACTGGCGAGACTGATTCGGCTATTTTTTCTCTCAGTTCGTTTGTTTTGTTTGTATCCACAAACGATACAGTTCTTTTAGCTATTATATTTTCCTGAGAAATACTTCCAACCTGTAAATTAGTGACTCTTGGGAAGAAATCGTAGAAAGCAAAGCTAAAAGCTGTTGCAAAAATTAAGATATAAAGGATCAGAACAAAGAATGATTTCCTTGTAAAAAACTTGTGACTTTTTGTCTTAAAATTTGTGATGAAAAGCCTATCTTTATATGTTCTAAGATTTTTCATATAAGTTTAATCTTCCTTTTTAGGTGCTTGTAAAAAACAATTTATAAAGCAAACCACATCTCTATTTAAATAAATATTATCTTTTCCATTAACTAAAGCCTCAAATCCTTTAAATGCCTTTATAGTTTCTATGTCTTATCTCCTTTGTTATAATAATAGCATATTTAAGCTGTTTTACAAATAATGCCATTTAATTCAGAAGCATTTTATAAGTTCTTTTAAATACCATTATAAGGGTTTGACTTTTATAAAAGTAATTATAGAGATTTTAAAGTATAAAAAAAGTCATCAATGCCTCAAGTCGTTTTTTTAAATCTCTAAATTTTCGTTATTTTACTTTTGTATTCAAAAAATCTCAAAGTTACTCTTTTCTTCATTTTGTGCCTCCTTATTTTTTATATAATTCAGACTGTCCAAATTCTCAAAAAGTTCCAAAAATGAATTATTTTGGAAATTAAAAGAGTAATACATCAATAAGGAAATTCTGTAAGTATGTTGTTTTGATCGGTAAATAAATTATTTTTAAATCAGAATTTTGCTTTTCGACACACTTTCAAGAAACTGCTGTTCTAAACTTCTATTTTCTTTCGTAGTCGACGGCAATGCC
>Ga0210051_1000134_pt1 | contig 56070 bp, 42 predicted proteins | sample CryGey092014_all_FD_185464 | JGI IMG/M metagenome (GOLD analysis project Ga0210051, IMG submission 185464) | Groundwater microbial communities from aquifer - Crystal Geyser CG23_combo_of_CG06-09_8/20/14_all (SPAdes) (version 2) | ecosystem: Environmental > Aquatic > Deep subsurface > Groundwater...
AAGCCGATTATCCAGTGAACCATAATATCTTGGCCTGTAATGAAGAGCTTTAGTTGAACTCTATTTTCGATTATAACATATTATCTGTATGCGTTGTCAGGCTGTAGGCTGTCAGCCGCTGTTTATGACATCTTTCGGCATCTCTACAGTCTAGGAGCCTTCAGTCTATATACCTGAACGGCCAAATAACAGTATAAAATTCTTTCGCGAAAGAGAAGAGTTTTTTATTGCGGCTTATCGATGCTTCTGTAAAACTTTGTAATCGGTTAGGAGGTTATTGTGGCGGGGTTTAGGGTTTTTACAAGCAACAGGATGGAAAGACTTGTTGAAGGCCTTGCCGGGGAGCTTAAGGAGCCGCTTTTGTCTCCTCTTGATCCTGAGGTTGTCGTTGTTCAGAGCCAGGGTATGGAAAAGTGGCTGTCAATGGAGCTTGCAGGCCGGATGGGGATCTGCGCCAATTTCCGATTTCCGTTTCCCAGGGCCCTTGTTGATTCTCTTCTTGATGCCGTAATCCCTGAAGCATCGGTTGATGACCCCTATAATCCGGAGACGATGACCTGGCGGATAATGAGGCTTATTCCGGGTCTCCTTGATGATCCTGCCTTTTCTTCATTGCGGAAATATCTACACGGAGAATGCTCATCTCTTCGTTTCTATCAGTTAAGCCGCAGGATCAGCGCGGCCTTCGACCAGTATATGGTTTTCAGGGCTGAGATGGTTCTTTCCTGGGATCAGGGGAAGGAAGATCACTGGCAGGCCGTTTTATGGAGGAAACTAGGCAAAGACGCAGGAGGGAGGCCTCACAGGGCCTCTCTGGCAGTTCGCTTCATTGACGCAATGTCGGAAGATCGCCCTGTCAATTTTCCCCACAGGATATCACTCTTCGGCATAAGCACCATGCCTCCCCTGTATTTAAACATACTCTATGCAGCTTCCGCAAAGACGACGATAAACCTCTTTCTCATGTCTCCATGCCGCGAATACTGGGGGGACATCGTTTCGCACCGAAAGGCCGCACAAATCGTCGGAAGGGCATCGCTAAAGGAGGGAGAGGGAGACCCCGATCTTCATATAGGGGGGGAAAACAGTATCCTCGCTTCAACTGGGGAGGCAGGCAGGGAGTTCATCGACGCCCTCATGGAACTGCCTCTTGTGGAGGAAACGGAACTCTTTGAAGAACCGGAAGGCGCAAGCATGCTTTCCCGCCTCCAATCAGATATCCTGAACTTGAAAGAAAGAGGAGAAGGCTCCTGCGCTAAAATAACGGTTCCCGCTGCCGATCTTTCCATAAGGATAAATTCCTGCCACAGCCCCGTGCGTGAGATGGAGGTACTGCAGGATATCCTTCTTGATATGTTTGAAAAAGACCGTGGAATTAATCCTGGAGACGTCCTTGTAATGATGCCTGATATCGAGACTTACGCGCCTTTCATAAACGCAGTATTTGATCTGCCTGTGGGAGACCCGAGGAAGATCCCCTACAGGGTTGCCGACAGAAGTTCCGCTCATGACCGGCTTGCGGTGGACACCTTTATGGCGATACTGGATCTCCCCGTGGGACGATTTTCGGCATCGAGGGTAATGGAGATCATGAGATCCCCCCTTGTTGCCCGCAGATTTCAGGTGGATGAGAAAGGACTCGGTATCTTGGAGGCCCTTATCAGGGGCTCCGGCATAAGGTGGGGTTTGGACGAGGCTTCGAAAGCAGCCATGGGGCTCCCTCCAGGAAAGGCAAACACATGGAGGAGCGGCCTGGAGAGACTCCTTCTTGGGTATGCCATGCCGGGCTTCGGCGAAGCGATCTTCAAGGCAGTGGCTCCCTATGATAATATTGAGGGAAAAGACTCTCAGATACTGGGCAGTCTTATTGATCTAATTGAAAAACTGGGCTTTCTGGAAAAAGAACTGGGGCTTCCCCACAGAGCCGGGGAGTGGTCCGCTATTCTGGGGGCCGTTCTGGATGCTTTTTTTCCGGATGGAGAAGGAGGGTCTCTCAGAAAACTTAAAGATGTCGTATCAGGCTTCATATTGGTGGAGGAGCACGCGGGCTTTGATGGCCTTCTGGAGCTTCCGGTAATAAAGGAGCATTTGAAAAATACCCTTCAAGGAGAAGCCCTGGGCCAGGGATTTATGGATGGCGGAATAACCTTCTGCGCCATGGTGCCCATGAGGAGCGTCCCCAGGCGGGTAATATGCCTGGTGGGCCTGAACGGCGATAGCTTCCCGGGGCGCTCATCTTCAGCGGACTTTGATCTAATTGCTTCAAGCCCGAAAAGATGCGATCGTTCGCGGCGCAAAGACGATAGATACCTTTTCCTTGAGTCCCTTCTTTCAGCAAGGGATACCTTCTGCATCAGCTATGTAGGGCAGGATATAAAGGATAACAGCACTATTCCCCCCTCTGTCCTTGTTAGCGACCTTATGGATTACATAGAGAGGGCCTTTGTGCCTGAGGAAGGGAAAAAAATCCTTGAAAAGGTTGTGATACGCCACAGGTTGCAGGCATTCAGCCCGGCCTATTTTGAAGGGGGGCCTCTTTTCAGTTACTCAAGGGCCGATTTGGAAGCGGCCAAAGCCCTGTGCCGTCAATCAGGCGGTGAGACTCCTTTCATATCCAGACCCCTTAACGGACAGGAGGAAAGGTACGCATCCATAGGCATTGAATCCTTGTCTTCATTTTTTGTCAATCCCTGCAAGTTTCTTCTCAAAAGACGGCTCGGAGTCAATCTCGAAGGGGCTGATGCGGCCATAGACGACGAAGAGCCGTTTGAGCTTGCCGGGCTTGAAAGATACAAGATGGCGCAGGAGCTGCTTAAAAAGGAGATGGAACGTCAAGACCTCGATTCTATTTTCCCTGTCAAGAAGGCGACCGGAGAGCTTCCGCACGGCACCATGGGGAGGCTGGAGTATTTTTCGCTTGCAGGCAGATCGCGTGATCTTGCCGGCACTATAGAAGATTTCATCATTCCAGGTGACGAGTCGGTTGCGACCATCAGCCTGGAGCTATCAGGGCTAACGATATCAGGTACGGTAAGGGGCATCTATGGATCAAGAATAATAAGATGCCGGAATGCGGCCGTAGGGGGTAGAGACAGAATCAGACTCTGGGTGGAGCTTCTTCTACTTTCCTGCTGCCAACCTGAGCGCGGGCCCATCGCGGGTGTCCTGGCCGGATGGGGCAAGGGTCCTGAACTGATGGAAATCAGGGCGCCTGAAGCAGCCTTGGATATTTTCTCCGAATTGGTTGAGCTTTATAAGGAAGGACTAAAGGCTCCCTTGAGATTTTTTCCCGAGACCTCTTGGCAATATGCGTCTGATGTTGCCTCCAAAGGGGCTTCTCCGGAAAAGGCGCTCAAAGGTGCCGTGGCCGCCTGGGAAAGTCAGTACGGTAAATCAAGGGAGAAGGATGATCCTTACATCAGGCTTTGTTTCGGGAAAGACATTCCTCTTGACGCGGAGTTTCAGAGGCTATCCTTGAAGATATTTGCTCCTCTGATATCCGGGCGGTCAGCGTGAGGCACCGGGGCATGCGCGAATTCGACATACTTTCCACCCCCCTTACCGGCACTCATCTCATTGAGGCAAGCGCGGGAACCGGAAAGACCTATGCGATAGCGGGCCTTTTCCTGAGGCTTATCCTTGAAGGAAGGCTCTCTCCGGGAGATATTCTTGTTGTCACATTCACAAACGCTGCAACCGCCGAACTCAGGGACAGGGTTCGCGCTAAGATAAGGGATTGCCTGAGTTTTCTTTCCGGGGAAAGGATTTCCGATAAGGTCATAGAGGGGCTGGCCGAAGGGGTTGCCAACAGGAAAGAGGCCTCAATGAGGCTTAGAAGCGCGCTTCAGGGCTTCGATGAGGCCTCCATCCACACCATACACGGATTCTGTGGGCGGATACTCAGAGAAAACCCCTTTGAGAGCGGAACTCTCTTTGATACCAGAATGGTTACCGATCAAGATGAGCTTGTAATGGAGGTCATAAGGGACTTCTGGCGTATCCATCTGTCGGAGGAATCCCTCCTGTTTCTGTCCTATGCCCGCGGCCGGATCGGCATAGAGGGGCTCAGTTCATTTTACCGATCATTCTGCAACCTCCCCGTGGCAGTTGTTGTTCCGGCCTGCGATAAACCGGATACAAAGGATCTGGAGAGGCGATTTCATGAAGCCTTCAATAAGGCCGCTTCTTTCTGGAAGGATTGCCGGGATGAAGTTTCAGCTTTGCTTTCAGGCTTTGAGGGCCTCAACAGGAGAAGCTATCCTGCGGGCAAAATGGAAGGCCTGATCAGGGACATGGATCGGTTCCTAAGCGGAGAGCTTCTTGGGATAAGCCTTTTTCCCTCGGCGCATAAATTCGGCCTGGACTATATCAGGTCATCAACCAGGAAGGGTTTTTCACCTCCTGGTCACGCGTTTTTCAAGGTATGGGACGAATTAATGGAGCTTAAGGCCAACCTTGAAAGGGCATTTGAGGACTCGGTCATGGCCGTACAGAGGAGGTTTTTTGAATATGCGGGAGGCGAGCTTTTAAAAAGGAAGGCTGCCGGAAACATCGCCTATTTCGATGATCTCCTCACCGGGCTCCAAAGGGCGCTCCAGGGAGAGGGGGGGGAGAGACTCGCAGGGGCTGTAGCAGGAAGGTTCAAGGCTGCGCTCATTGATGAATTCCAGGATACCGATCCTGTCCAGTATGAGATATTTAAAAAGGTCTTTTCACGGGATGACAGGGCACTTTTTTTGATCGGAGATCCAAAACAGGCAATCTACGGATTCCGCGGGGCCGATATATTTACCTATATGAGGGCCTCCCGCGACTTGACGGCCAAGAGCACCCTGACGGAAAACTGGCGTTCCCATCCATTGCTTATAAAGGCGGTAAACGCGTTATTCGGTCTCTGCGAGAGGCCCTTTGTATTTGATGAGATACCCTTTAGAGCCGCGCAGGCGGCAAAGGGAAAAAAGCAAGATGAACTTATAATTGACGGGATGAGCCCTGAGCCTTTCAGCATCTGGTATCTCGAAAGGGAGGGGGAAAACGCTTCCGGTGACTACCTCAACAAGGCGGATGCATCAAAAATCATTGTCAGCTCGGTTTCCTCCGAGATAGCACGACTGATTTTGCTCGGAAGGCGGGGAAAGGCATTCATAGGCGGTCGCCCTCTGGTTGAGAATGATATAGCCGTACTGGTAAGGAAAAACTTTGAGGCGGATATGATCAAGGCGGCCCTTTCGCGGCTCGGCGTCCCGGCCGTCTTGAATCAGACGGGGAGCGTTTTTGCCACCGATGAGGCCTCTGAAATGGAAAGGCTCCTTAATGCGATAGCAAGACCCGGCAATATCGGTGCACTCAAGGCCGCTCTTGCCTCAGGTATGCTGGGGTTAAAGGCAGAGGACCTCGATGGGCCTGGGGAATCGGGCGATTTTCTGGACGCGTGGATATCCGTCTTCAGGGGCTATGGGGAAATCTGGGCTTCCAGAGGCTTTATCTCCATGTTCAGAGGGTTCATGGCGGAAAACCATGTCATTGAAAGGCTTGCGTCCCTGCCGGATGGGGAGAGGCGGGCCACTAACATCCTCCATCTGGCTGAACTCCTGCACAAGGCGTCGCTGGAGCAGGGAAGAGGCGTGAACGGACTTATTAGCTGGCTTACCGAAAAAAGAGGGTCAGACCTCACCGCGAGCGACGAATATCAGCTCAGGCTTGAAAGCGACGAATGGGCGGTCAAGATAGTCACAGTGCACAGGAGTAAGGGCCTGCAGTACCCGGTTGTATTCTGTCCATTCATGTGGGCCGCCACGCCAAGCGCAGGGAAAAAGGGGCCGCCCGCCCTGTTTCACAATGAAAATGGAACAATGGTATTGGACATAGGCTCGGGGGAGATAGAAAAAAATCTTGATGAAGCTAAGAAGGAGGCCCTTGCCGAAGACCTGAGAGTCCTCTATGTCGCCCTCACAAGGGCGTGCAACCGGTGTTATCTGGCCTGGGCCTCAAACGGCGGTAAGGCGCAATCCGCGCTTGATTTCCTGGTGAGCGGGACCGGTGGCGGGCCTTTTCTCGGGCCGTCGGCAGAGCCTGCGATGAGCATGCCGGGGAGCACGGATAAGGTCACATCAGATACCTCCATTCCGGCAAGGCTCAGGGCGCTGGCGCAATCCGCAGCAGGGGCCATAAAGGTCGAGACCATCCCCGAAGGGGCGTCTTATCATGTCGGACGCTCTGAGGCGCCCCGGCATCTTTTCTGCAGATCATTCGGAGGCCTTTCTTACAATTATCCGAGGATTGCAAGTTTTACCGCTCTTACCGGATATGACTCCGGGTCTGAGGGCCCAGGTTATGACGAGGCCGCAGGACAAGAGGAACTTGAAGGATCAATAGAGACCGATGAGCAAAGCTCCAGCGGGCTTGAGCCAGTCTATCAAACCATGGAACTATCGGGCGGCGCGACACATGACTATCCGCAGCAGGCAGGTTCCGGTTTAAGGGAGGCTGCGGAGCGGGAAGGTGGGCCGGGGGCTTCTGAGATACTGAGAGGTTCAGAGTTACCCGGGCTTGATCGGCCGGCCTTACCGCGCTTGGATAGCTATGCAGCATCGGCGGATACAATGGGTATCGAACAGTTTCCCAGGGGGGAAAGGGCAGGGGTATTACTTCACGACATACTTGAGAGCATAGATTTCGCTCCCGAGGCGGCGGAAAAAAGAATGATTGTGGTGAGAAACAGGCTTCGTGCGCATGGTTTTGAGCCGTTATGGGAAGTTATTCTTTGCGAACTTATTGAAAGGGCGTTGGATAAGCCTTTGCCCTGCCGGGAAGGTGAGATCAGGCTCTCCACGGTCAGAATGAAGGAAAGGGTGAGCGAGATGGAGTTCTGTTTCCCGCTTGGCGCCATATCTCCTCAAAGTCTTGCAGGGGCCGTGGCCCCTTTTGCCGGGAGGCGTGATTATGGCTCGGCGAAAAAAGAGAAAACCATGTGGAGCCTCCCGGCAGATTTTCCTGAAAGGGTGGCTAATCTTGGGTTTTCAAAGATAAGAGGGTTTATGAAGGGCGCCGTGGACCTTGTCTTCAGATCAGAGGGCAGGTTCTACCTTCTGGACTGGAAGAGTAACTACCTGGGAGAAGGTCCTCTCTCATACGGCCGGGAAGCGCTCGAAGGAGCTATGTCCGAGCACCACTATCATCTGCAGTACCTCATATACCTTGCCGCCCTTCACCGTTTTTTGCAACTGCGGCTTCCGGGCTACGGTTACGACAGGCACTTCGGATGCGTATTTTATGTGTTTTTGAGGGGGCTTTCCTCTGAAACCGGAGGCGTCTACCGGACAAGACCCCCGGCGGAACTTTTGGATAGGCTATGCAACCTTATGATGAATCGCACATGACGAGCGACGCACAGCTTTCCTCACTTGATCTTGGATTTGCGCGCTTTATGGAGGAGCTGAGCGGCTCCGTCTCAAGGGAACTCCATAGGGCTGCCGCGCTGGTGAGCCGCGCCACAAGACACGGCCATATATGCCTTGATCTCAAGGAAACAGCCGGGCTAAGCTTTCCTGAGGAAGGGGCGGATTACCCCGTAAGGTGGGCCGCTGTGCTTCTTGAAAGCGGAGTCGTAGGCAGACCCGGGGAATATAAACCACTGATACTGGATGATGCGAACAGACTTTATCTCTACAGATACTGGGATTACGAAAGAAGTCTTGCGGAGAGTTTCCTGTCCATGGCGTCAATGGGAGCCAAGGATTTGTCCTCCGAGATGGGCCTGCGGCTCAATGCGGCATTCCCGGATAAAGACTCCGAGCCGGCAGACCTCCAGAAGGCGGCGGCCTATATCGCCCTTACCAGACGGCTATGCGTAATAAGTGGAGGCCCGGGAACCGGAAAGACATGGACCGTGGCCGCGATTCTTGCCCTGGAGCTTTTTCAGCAGGATACGCTGAGAATAAAGCTGGCAGCCCCTACCGGCAAGGCTGCGGCAAGGCTTCAGGAATCAATTTCAGCGGTTTTGCAAAGGGATATCGAATGCTTCGGCAGGCTCCCGGCACACGTGCTCGGCCGCGTGCCGAAGGAGGCAACCACCATCCACAGACTCCTTGGATCGGTTGAAGGCTCTCCTTACTTTATCTACAATATAAAAAATAAACTGCCAATTGACCTTCTTGTGATAGATGAAGCTTCAATGGTAGATATTGCCTTGATGTCAAAGCTCGTGCAGGCCCTTCCTAGTCACGCCGGGCTGATACTTCTGGGCGACAGAAATCAGCTCGCATCCGTTGAGGCCGGGGCCGTGCTGGGCGATATATGCCATGGAATCGAGCTTACGGGCCTTTCCCTTAACTTCATAGCCTCCTATGAGAGGATAGCGGGCAGGAGATTTGAAGACCCGGGGATGATCCCTTCCTCTTACACATATTCTTCCGGAGGAGCCGATCACAAGGATCAGGCGGGCCGCCTGAGGGATTCCATGCTGGAACTCAGGCGAAACTACCGCTTCGGGGCCCGGAGTGCAATAGGCATAGTCAGCAGATCCGTAAAGGAAGGGATGGCTGACGAGATCATTGATCTTCCGGCAAAAGGGGGCGACGGCTCAGTGCAATGGTCGCGGCTTCCAGGGAAAGGCAATCTTAAAAATGCCCTCAAACCTGTTGTGCTCAGGGCCTGGGCCGCTTATCTTGCGTGTAATGATCCCTATGAGATGCTGGTGCGATTCGATGAGCTGAGAATCCTCTGCGCCGTGAGAGGCGGCCCTTACGGGGTTGAAAGGGTAAACGCGCTTGTCGGGGAGATACTCAGAGAAGCGGGCCTGACAGGCCGAGGCGGTATCTGGTATAAAGGAAGGCCCGTAATGATAACGGAAAACGATTATTCTTTAAGGCTTTTTAACGGAGACGTGGGAATTGCTTTCAACTCTCAAACGGTAGACTCAGGTCTAAAGGTATTTTTCCGTTCTCAAGGACAAGCGACAAGGAGCTTTCTACCATACAGGCTGCCTTTTCATGAGACGGTATTTGCAACGACCGTACACAAAAGCCAGGGGTCGGAATTTGAAAATGTCCTCCTTATAATACCTGACAGGGACGCCCCGATCCTTACAAGAGAACTTCTATATACCGGTATAACCCGGGCTAGGAAAAGAGTTGACATCTGGGGAGAAAGGTCAATCATCCGGACGGCGGTATCGAGAAGAATAGAGAGGAACAGCGGGCTAAGGGATGCACTGTGGAAAGGGGCGCAGTGATGGGGCTATCGGAGAGGAGGCGATAATCATACCACTTCTCCCCCGCGTGTGGGGCCGCAATAGCAATCGGAAAGAAAAGGCCGGGCTTGTCGTTAAGAGGCGATCCCGGCCTTGATTCCAGGGAAACAGGATGTTGAATTTTAACGAAAAAGCAGAAATAGGCATCCCGCATTAATCATTTGTATGCGGAGGCAAACTGTGTAAAAATATGGTAATTACTCAGGTTCAAAGTTCAGGGGTTCACGGTTCAAGGTTAGAGAGCGGTGAACATTGAGCGGTTTGAAGATATTGAGGCCTGGCAACCGGCACGTGAAGTCACCCGGAAAGTGTACCGTTTAACAAAGAAGCCAGGATTGACATATTCATCAACTATCTCAAGAAATATGAAAAAGCCAACTAACCGTAGACCTGACAACCTGAGCAGCCGCAATAATTTTTGGGATGTAGGGAGAAATGCCATGACGAACTATGTAATCGTAGGAAACGGCGTAGCAGGAACGACAGCGGCCGAGCAGATCAGAAAGCGAGACAAAGAAGGCGTAATAACCATTTTCTCCGATGAAGAGATACCTTTTTACTGGAGGATAAGGCTGAATGAGTACCTTGCCGGAGAGATTACCCGCGAGGGGCTTATGGCCAAAAAGGAGGGCTGGTACAAGGATAACCTTATAGACCTGAGGCTCGCTAGTCCTGTAAAGGGCGGAGAAGCAAAGTCCCTTTTTACTGCCGGCAATGAGAAAGTCCCCTTTGACAAGCTCCTTATCGCAGCCGGCAGCCGGGCCTTTGTCCCTCCCGTCAAAGGGGCGGACAAGAAAGGGGTATTTACTCTTCGCTCTTTTAGGGATGTAAAGGCCATATCTGAGGCTGCGGCCAGGTCGCCCGAGGCGGTATTAATAGGAGGAGGGCTCCTCGGACTGGAGGCCGGCAATGCCCTCAGGAAACTGGGTCTCAAGGTGAAGGTGGTGGAATTCTTTCCGAGGCTCCTCCCCAGGCAGCTTGACGTGGAGGGAGCAAAGAGGCTCCAGGTCCTGTTGGAGGGTATGGGGTTTTCTTTCCGTCTCGGGGCCAAAACGAGTCATATCGCAGGGGCACAAAAGGCGGAGGGTGTTGTGCTTGAAGGCGGTGAGGAGATATCCGGGGGGATGGTTATCATTTCCGCCGGGGTCCGCCCCGATCTTGAGCTTGCAGGCAGCCTGGGACTTGAAAAGGATAAAGGAGTCAAGGTTGACGAGTACATGAAAACAAGCATGGAGGATGTGTTTGCCGCCGGCGATGTAGTGGAATTCAAGGGTATGACTTACGGCATCTGGCCTGCGGCCATGGAGCAGGGCAGGGTGGCCGGAATAAACATGACGGGGGGAAGCGAGGTATATAAAGGTACCACCATGGCAAATACCCTCAAGGTGGCTGGGATAGATCTGGCCTCCGCCGGAGACATTGATGCAGAAGGGAAACGTGAGACGACCCTCTACGTGGGTGAGGGGCTTTATAAAAAAGTGGTATTTGATCAGGGCCGGATCATCGGATGCATCATGCTGGGAGATACTGATGGATTTAACTCAGTGACAAGACTTATGTCCCAAAAAACAGATGTTTCAAACATAAAGGAGAAGATCCTTTCAAAGGGGTTTGATTTTGCGGGCATTTCAGGTAAATAATTCTCCGGATATTGGGGTTGATCCATGAGGGCGATCCTTGTCGCTGCAGAAGATGGGGAGGCGGCAAAGGCTGTCAAGGCCTCCTTCAGGGGGCAGTACAGGGTTGAAACGGCCTGGAGCAGAGAGACCTGCGAGCAGCTCTTTGCAAAGGCAAAGTATGATTTCCTTTTTATAGACCTTGACTTCCTGGCCCCGTCGGCTGACTCCTCTGAAGGTATAGGGGACTATGCCCAGGCGCTGCAGAAATACCGGCAGGCTGTTCCCCATGCCGAGATAGTGGTTATGGGTCCGCCTGACAGAATAAGGGATGCGGTGATGGCGGTAAAGGCCGGAGCCAGCAACTACATTACTTATCCCGTCAACGCAGAGGAACTCCGTTACATGACGGAGAGCATCCGCAGGGCGGCACTGATGCAGTCAGAGCTTAATTACCTCAGAGACAGGTTCTGGCGCCGGGACTCTCTTGAGGTAGTAAAGACAAGAAGCCCGGTAATGATGAAGGTGTTTCAAAAGGTTCGCTCGGTCGCCCCGACAAAGACGAGTGTTCTGTTAACAGGGGAGACCGGCACAGGAAAGGGACTGCTTGCAAAACTCCTGCACAGTCACAGCAATAGAGCCGATTCCCAGTTCATAACCGTTCACTGCGGGGCGATTCCTGACAGCTTGCTTGAAAGCGAACTCTTCGGACATGAGAAGGGAGCCTTCACAGGGGCGGATAGAAGAAAACTGGGGAAGTTTGAGATCGCCAACAGGGGTACCATCTTCCTGGATGAGATAGGAACCATAACCCCCTCGGCCCAGATAAAGCTTCTCCAGGTCCTCCAGGACAGAACCTTCCAGAGGCTAGGCGGCGAGTCAACTATTGAGGCCGACGTAAGGGTGATAGTGGCGACAAACAGTGATCTTAAGACCATGAGCGACGAGGGGCTCTTCAGGAAAGATCTCTATTACAGACTCTGTGTCTTTCCCATAGAGGTGCCGCCCCTTAGAGAGAGAAAAGAGGACATCCCCCACCTTGTAGAATGCTTCATAAGAGATATCAACGGCAAATATTCCAAGGGCATATTCAAGATTGATCCTGAGGTGCTGGAGGCATTTGATCAATATGACTGGCCCGGCAACATCAGGGAACTTGAGAACCTTGTGGAACGGGCATATATACTTGAGGAGTCAAGCGTGCTTACGTCGGCCAGCTTTCCTGCGGAGATATTCGGGGAGCAGGGTAAAGGGATTCTGCCTGAAATTGATATATCACTGCCCATCTCTGCGGTGAGGAAAAAGGCTGTGGAGGCCGTGGAGTCTTCTTATCTTAAGGCAATGCTTGCCAGAAAGGAAGGCAGGCTGAACAGATCAGCCGAGGCGGCCGGAATCACCACAAGGCAGCTGCACAAGCTCCTAGCCAAATACGGCATCAGGAAAGAAGACTTTAAGTGGGCGAATGAAAGGGATCACCATGAACAGGGTATTCATAGCTGAAAAAAGCGATGCCTGGCGGGAAGTTTTGAATGCCGCCCTCAAGGATGACTTCCATGTTACCATCTGGCCCAACGGAAAGGATTTCCATGAGATCCTCAAGAGCGATTATTACCATGTAATCATACTGGATTTGGAGGATTCCAGGGAGGAGAACTTCGACCTCCTGAGATGGATAAGATCATCCATACCCGCCACTCCGGTAATAATCACAAGCAGCACTGACAGGACCGAGGTTGTAGTGAAGGCGGTGAAACAGGGCGCCTTCGACTTTGTGGTAAAGCCTTTTTCCGGCGCCAAGATATGCCACGCCGTCCAGCAGGCTATCGAGAACAGGAGCCTCAGAAACGAGGTAGAATACCTGCGCCATACCCAGGATATCGTATATGATTTCGGGCGTATAATCGCCTTTAGCCCCGTGATGAAATCGGTAGTAAATAACCTGAAGAAATTCGCCCAGACGGACTCCACCATACTTCTCACCGGTGAGACCGGAACAGGGAAGAGCTTCCTTTCAGGGACGATACACTTTAACAGCAGCAGAAGGGATAAGCCTTTTATCCATATCAATTGCGCCAACATACCTGAGACCCTTCTTGAAAGTGAACTCTTCGGCCACGAGAAAGGGGCCTTTACAGGCGCCAACAAGCTCAGGCTGGGTCGATTCGAGCAGGCCCATGGAGGCACGATATTTCTGGACGAGATCGGGGAGATAAGCCCCGCGATTCAGGCAAAGCTCCTGAGGGTTCTGGAAAATAAATCATTTGAGCGGGTGGGGGGAAACAGGACCATCCACTCGGACGTGAGGGTGATAGTCGCGACCAACCGTAACCTGCAAGACCAGATAGCTTCCGGCAGGTTCCGCCAGGATCTCTATTACAGGATCAATGTACTGTCTCTCAGGCTTCCTCCTTTAAGGGAAAGAACTCAATGCATTGAGCCTCTGGCCTACTGGATACTGGAGAAGGTGTGCGCAGGGCTCAAGAAGAGGATCGAGGCTTTCTCCGGAGAGTGCATGGACTGGATAAGGAGTTACCCATGGCCGGGAAACATCAGGCAGCTTTCCAACATGATAGAACGAGCGGTTATACTTGAGGAAGGAAGTGTTATAAGCCGCGAAAGTATCATGGTTACTGATCAGGAGGGGTCCCTGTTTTCATCGAGACCGGCCGCAGCCGGAGCATACGAGGTGCAGCCAGGGGGAGGCCCGGAGAGTGCTTATGGCAATCAGACACTGGAGGAGAGGGAGAGGGAGGCGATAATAAAAGCTCTGGAGAAAAGTCTTTGGATTCAAAAAGATGCAGCGCTTCTTCTGGGTGTAAGCCCCCGCTCACTTAATTACAAGATTAAGAAATTCGGTATCTCTCATGAAAGATGGAGAAAACACAGGCCCGAGAGTGAAGATCGTTATGATTACAAAGTATGAACTCAAAAATCCGGGGTAGGTGCGGCTTCAGCCGCATGGGAACCGTGCGTCCTGCGCCTGAAGGCGCACCTACAGAAGCTGTTTCTTGGTCTGCGCAAAGCCATCTTCCCAATTATTGAGCTGATACATTACAAAGATGAACAGCAATAACTGCTAGGAGTTAAGGATGCCGCTTAATGAGATTCTGCCCAAAGCCGCGAAGCTGTACCCCGATTACGAAGCCGTGGTTTGCGGCGATGTGCGCTTGAGCTATGATCAATTTGCACGGAGGGTGTGGCGACTTGCAAACGGACTGTCTTCCATCGGGCTTTCCAGAGGAGACAGACTCGCCGTCCTGCACGAAAACTGCCATGTGTTTCTGGAGGCCTACTTTGCTGCTGCCCATCTCGGAATAATACTGGTGCCTCTAAACTATCGCCTCTCGCCCGGTGAACTCGCCGCCATTATTGAGGACAGCGGCTCCTCTGTTATGGTGGTTCAAAAGGCCTTTGAGGATAAGGTCAAGGGCATCCCAGACATGGCAGGGTGCCGCATGATATGGACCCGGGAGAGTCCTGCTTGCCGAGGAGCAAAAGAGAACTTCATCTATGAAGATCTGATAGCGGGGGCATCAGAGGAGCCGCCTGATGAGATAATGATAAATGATGGAGACGTGGCCCACCTTTATTACACAAGCGGGACCACCGGGAGGCCCAAGGGCGTTATGCTTACCCACGGCAACGTAAAAAGCCATGCCCTCGGAACCATCGCGGAGCTTCATCTGTCGGATTCGGACAGGTGGTTTCATGTAGCCCCCCTTTTCCATCTTGCGGATGCCTGGGCCACTTTTGCAATAACATGGAGCGGAGGAAAGCACGTTACAGTCCCCGCCTTTGACGCGGAGAGGGTCATGAAGCTTATCGAGCAGGAGGGAATAACCATTACCAACCTCATTCCCACCATGCTCAACATGATGGTTAACCATCCCCGGGTGGCTGATTTTGATTACTCGAGCCTGAGGACGATAATGAGCGGGGGGGCACCAATTGCCCCGGAGACCGTGAGAAAGATCATAGACGCCTTCAGATGCGATTACATCCAGACCTACGGTATGACGGAGACAAGCCCTTATCTCACCATGTCCATACTCAAGAGACATTTGAAAGAACTCCCCCGGGAGAGGCAGCTCGCCTTTAAGGCCAAGACAGGGCGGGAATTTGTAAACGTATCCCTGAGGGTTGTGGACGATCTAGGAGCCGATGTGGCCCGCGACGGAAGGCAGGTAGGCGAGATCATCGTGAAGGGCGATACCGTGACTCCGGGATACTGGGGCCTCCCCGAGGAGACAAAAAAGGCAATAAGGGGAGGATGGCTCTATACCGGGGACCTGGCGGTCATGGACGAGGAATGCTATGTGAACATAGTTGACCGGAAGAAGGATATGATCATCACCGGCGGCGAGAATGTTTACTCAACCGAGGTCGAAAACATTCTTTACATGCATCCCGATATACTGGAGGCAGCGGTGATAGGAGTGCCTGATCCGCACTGGGGAGAGAAGGTCAAGGCTTTCGTGGTGATGAAGGAGGGGAAAAAGAGCGGCGAAAGGGAGATAATAGCCTTCTGCAAGTCTCATCTTGCATCCTACAAGTCGCCCAAGGAGGTTGAGTTTATATCGGCCCTTCCCAGGACCGGCTCCGGAAAGATCTACAAGAAGGGACTGAGGGATAACAAAGTCTAGCAGGCTGCTAAAAAGACATCCGTCCCGGCGATCTTTTTCACAGGGCTGTCGGGTGTGGTAAAGCAAAGAATTGCTTTGCATGGCCTTTGGAATTTATGCTAACTGTATGAAGGCAAGGACCAACAGGTGGGACGATCATTTTGCAAGGCAGGCCAGATCAGAGAACTGGGCTGCACGATCCGTTTACAAACTGGAGGAAATTGATCTAAGATTCAAAATCCTTAAGCAGGGTGACAGGGTGCTTGACCTGGGATGTTTTCCGGGATCATGGTCGCAATATGCGCTGAAAAAAGTTGGATCTCCCGGCCGAGTAGTAGGGGTGGATACCCGGGGGCCCCTGGAACTGCCTCATGAAAATTTCACGTTCATTAAACAGGATGTTTTTGATCTCGATCCGTATCGGCTTGCGGCGGAATCGGGGAAGGTTGACGTGGTCTTAAGCGATATGGCTCCTTCAACCACAGGTATAAGGAATACGGATGCGGCCAGATCAATGGAGCTAGCTCTGAGGGCGCTGGAGATATCAATGAAGGTGCTCTCCAACCGGGGGCGGATGGTCTGCAAGGCCTTCGAGGGGGAGGATATCGGCCGTCTGCGTAATATGGCAGCGGCCGGCTTCAGGGACCTGAGACTGCTCAGACCAACGGCTACCAGAAAGAGGAGCAGGGAGCTTTATTTGATAGGCATAAATTTTATTAAGTCATAGGTTTTCCATAAGAGAGAATGGCACTTCGGAATATAGGCCGAAGCAATGGTGAAGGGAAACGTCTAAGGAGGGGGAGATGTCAGGTCACTCTAAATGGAGTTCGATCAAACACAAGAAGGGAGCCGCGGACGCAAAGCGCGGCAAGATCTTTACAAAACTTATAAGGGAAATTACTGTTGCCGCACGTATGGGAGGGGGTGACCCTGGAGGCAATCCGCGTTTAAGAGCCGCTATACTTGCGGCCAGGGCCGAGAACATGCCCAAGGAAAATATTGAGCGTGGAATCAAGAAGGGCACCGGTGAGCTTGAGGGCGTCAGCTACGAGGAGGCGACCTACGAGGGATACGGCCCGGGAGGAGTGGCGGTATTGGTGGATTGTCTCACGGACAACAGAAACAGGACCGTTGCCGATCTCAAGCATATCTTTGATAGAAACGGCGGAGCGTTGGGTGAACCGGGCTCTGTCTCTTATAGATTCAAGAAGAAGGGGCTTATTGTAATTGAAAAAGACGCGGTAGAGGAGGATAGGCTCATTGCCCTGGCGCTTGAGGCAGGCGCTGAGGACGTGAAAGATGAGGGAGACCAGTTCGAGGTGCTATGCGCTCTTTCCGATCTTGAGACGGTAAGAGCCGCTGTTGAGGAGGCAAATATTCCGATTGTCTCCTCAGAGGTCAGCAATATCCCCCAGGATAAGATAACCCTGGAGGGGAAAAAGGCCCAGCAGATGATCAATCTTGTAGATCTCCTCGAGGATTACGACGATGTGAGCCATGTTTATTCCAACTGCGACATCCCCGATTCCGTGATTGAGGAATTAGGCTGATGATCGTGCTGGGGGTTGACCCGGGTTCATTGGCTACAGGTTACGGACTGATAGAAAAAAAAGGTGAGAAACTTATCTGCCTTGCATCAGGAGAATTGACCTTCAGAAAGGACATCCTCTTCTGCGAGCGGATTCACGGCATCTATCGAGGCATGGTTGAGTTGATGAAGCGCTTTCAGCCGGCCGAGATGGCTATAGAGGATGTCTTTTTTTCCAAGAACGCAAAGAGTTCTCTCAAGCTTGGTCACGCAAGAGGCGCTGCCCTGGTGGCCGCGGTTGAGTGCGGAGTCAGGATATTTGAATACAGTCCCCTTGAGATAAAGAAGGCGGTCGTCGGATTCGGGGGGGCGGGAAAGGTGCAGGTGCAGTCAATGGTCAGGTGCATCCTGAGCCAGGAGGTTTCAGGAGGACTGGATGCCTCGGACGCCCTCGCGGTTGCAATATGCCACCTTAACTGGACTCGCTATGAAAAGCCCCGGGAGGCTATGAGATAATGATTGGTTATCTGAGCGGCACCCTTTTGATAAAGACCCCCCAGAGCGTGACGGTGGATGTAAACGGAGTCGGATATGAGATAGTGGTGCCGCTTTCTACTTTTTACGGCCTTCCCGATATAGGAGGAAAGGTAGAACTCTTTATCCATACTCATCTGAGGGAAGACACGCTGGTGCTCTTCGGTTTTCAGTCGGCCATCGAGAAAAGCCTTTTTTTACTCCTGATAACGGTTTCAGGCATAGGACCAAGGCTTTCCCTGAATATACTCTCAGGGATAGGCCCTTCCGAACTGGTTGGCGCCATTTCGCGGGGAGACAGCGCCAGATTGCAGGCCATTCCCGGAATCGGGCGCAAGACAGCCGAGAGGATCTCCCTTGAGCTGAAGGACAAGGCCGGCCGCATAACCGATATGGAGGAATCGCGCAAGGCCCCATCGGCAAAAGCAGAGCCTCAATTGATGGATGACGCCCTCTCCGCCCTCGTAAATCTAGGTTATACGGGCAAATCGGCCAGGGCGGTGCTTGAAAAGACCATGGCCCGGCTGGGCGATGCCGGGCTTGAAGTCCTTATAAGAGAGGCCCTTAGGATTATTTAGAGATGACGGACAGGGTCATTGATACCAAAATGTCTCCCGAGGAGACGCCTTCCGATATAGGCCTGAGGCCGAAGACACTGTATGATTACATCGGCCAGGAGGAGATAAAGCGGAATCTTCGGGTCTTTATAGAGGCGGCCAGGGCCAGGGGCGAAGCCCTCGATCACGTGCTTTTTCATGGGAGTCCCGGTCTTGGAAAGACCTCACTCGCAAATATAATAGCAAACGAGATGGGGGTCGGGTTCAAGAGCACATCCGGGCCGGTGATAGAAAAACCAGGCGACCTTGCCGCGATACTCACCAGTTTGAGCCCGATGGATGTCCTTTTCATTGACGAGATACACAGGCTCAACCATGTGGTGGAGGAGATCCTTTACCCGGCAATGGAGGATTACAAGCTGGATCTCATCATAGGACAGGGGCCGTCCGCGAGGACCATGAAGATTCCGCTTCAGCCATTTACCCTCGTGGGAGCTACCACCAGGGCCGGACTGCTAACCCCGCCTCTGAGAGACCGCTTCGGGGTAGTGATGCGTCTTGAATTCTACGACCCGAAAGATCTCAAGGAGATAGTGATCAGAAGCGCAGAGATTCTGTCCATAACGGTAACTGTGGATGGGGCCATGGAGATAGCAAGGAGGGCAAGAGGGACCCCCAGGGTTGCAAACAGGCTGCTTAGAAGGGTCAGGGATTTTGCCGAGGTTGAGGCGGACGGTGTAGTAAGCCTGGAAGTGGCAGACAGGGCGCTCGGTCTCCTGGAGGTGGATCAGGAGGGCCTGGACAAGATGGACAGGAATATAATGGCAACCATCATAGAGAAGTTTCAGGGGGGCCCCATCGGCTTAAGCAGCCTCTCAGCCGCCGTAAGCGAGCAGAAGGATACCCTTGAGGATGTCTATGAACCCTTCCTGATACAGCAGGGATACATAAAGAGAACGCCTCAGGGGCGGGTCGCCACAAGGAGGGCCTATCTGCATCTGGGCCTGAGACCGCCCAGAAACGACTCTGAATCCCAGGAAGGGCTTTTCTGATTGAAAAGACTGAGCTGTGCTTTTATCAAAGAGTTCCAAAGAGTTTTGTCCCTGAAACTTGAGGCAGTGTAACTGTAAATCATGAACCCTTAAGAATCAGTTGATAAACAGGCCTTGAACAGCCTGTTAAACCGTCCGGGGGGACAGATGGATATTTTGCTCCAAATCCTTATAACGGGGATCGCCACAGGCGGGGTGTACGGCCTTATTGCTTTGGGATTCGTGCTGATATACAAGGCAACAAGTATTGTCAATCTGGCCACCGGCGCGTTCATGACCCTCGGGGCCTTTATATGTTTTACATTCCTTGACAGCCTCAAATTTCCATTCTGGGCAGCCTTCATCGGCACCCTTGTCTGTGCCGTGCTTCTCGGCGTAATCCTTGAGAGGATAATCTTGAGGCAGCTTATCGGGGAGCCCATAATCTCAGTCGTCATGGTGACCATAGGCCTTGCCATTGCCATGCAGGGTATGACCAACATGATCTGGTCGCCCGAATACCGGTCATTTCCTGAAATATTTCCTCCCGAACCCCTGGACCTCGGGTTTGCCGTTGTTCCTTCAGGCCTGCTGTGGGGGTTTTTATTCGCCCTTGCCGGGATGATCTTTTTTCTTCTTTTCTTCAAGTTTTCACGCACCGGTGTGTCCATGCGGGCTACAGCCAATGATCAGCAGGCGGCCCTTTCAATGGGGATAAGCGTAAGACGGATATTCGCCCTGTCCTGGAGCTTCGGGGCCTTGGCGGCCTTTGTGGGCGGTATCGTAATCGGCAACATGAGCGGCATAAGCATATACATGGGCGATATAGGGCTGAAGGTACTTGCGGTTATAATCCTAGGAGGTCTTGACAGCATCGCCGGCGCTATCATCGGGGGATTTATTATCGGGATACTGGAGAACCTTGCCGGCCTTTACCTCGATCCCATATTCGGCGGCGGGGTCAAGGGAGTTGCTCCTTTCTTCATACTTGTAATAATCCTTATGATCAGACCTTACGGGCTTTTCGGTAAAGAAGAGATAGAAAGGGTTTAAGGCGGTGAAGTTTTAGAGATGAGATGCGCTGATTTCAAGGAAACCTATATAAAAGACGAAGAGATATTTCAGTCCCTTTTCGTAAAGGTATGGCTGGGTGCTTTTCTGGTGTTTCTGCTTGTCTTTCCTCTCTTTGCCGATCCCTACGTCCTTTACATAGCAAACATGATCGGCTTTGCCGTCATAGCCGCGGTGGGGTTGAATATCCTTACAGGCTTTACAGGCCAGATATCGCTTGGACATGCGGCGTTTGCCGGCGTCGGGGGATATGCTTGCGCTATCTTCATAACCAGATTAAATATGCCCTTCTGGCTTGCGCTTCCCGGCGGTGGGCTCGTGGCGGCTGTCGCGGGGCTCATAATAGGAATACCTTCTCTCAGGGTGAAGGGACTATACCTGTGCATGGCAACCCTTGCATCTCAGTTCATCTTCGAGTTTCTCTTCATCCACTGGGAGTCGCTTACAAAAGGGATCCGCGGTATTAACGTGCCGCCCCCAATGATAGGCTCATTCGCCCTGGATACGGAAAAGAGCTATTACTATCTGACCTTTGCCGTTACCGTCCTTGCAGTGCTTTACGGCCGCAACCTTGTGAGGAGCAAGGTTGGTAGAGCCTTTGTGGCCATAAGGGATAGAGACCTTGCCGCTGAGATAATGGGTATAAGTCTTTTCCGCTATAAACTTACCGCCTTTGCCATTTCATCATTTTACGCAGGCATTGCCGGTGGTCTATGGGTGTGCTTCCTTAGGATAGTGACACCCGAACACTTTCCGTTTCATCTTTCGATACAATATCTTGCCATGGTCATCGTGGGGGGACTGGGGAGTATCCTGGGCTCAATATTCGGGGCCGTTTTCATGACCCTTGTCCCCGAGATACTTAATGTGGTGACCGGAAATCTCAAGGATATTTTTCCCGCGGCCGGGAAGCTTTTCATACCTCTGAAAGAGGTGGTCTTCGGCTCTCTCATAGTGATATTCCTGATCTTTGAACCTAGGGGACTCGCGGAGATCTGGAGGCGCATAAAGGCCTTTTTTCAATTGTGGCCCTTTTCATACTGAAAAGTGGCTGATACAGGCTGCCGGCAATGTCGGCAAGACTTGCTTTTTTGAAAGTTGCCTGCCGCCGAATACCTTTTTCTTCTGGGCCGGTATCGGGATCGGGGTCGCAATCGCAGCCGAGAAGAGGAGGCCTGGCTTTAAGAGACGATACCGATAGTGATCCCGAAAAAGCTGTGGAAACAGAGAAGAGATTGAAAGAGGATTTGCATCCTCGAAGGGGGCGCAAATCGCGTGATGACGGTTTTGATAACAAGCAATGGAACAGATGTGCGCCCGGGCCAGGGAGGGGAGGTGATAGAGCATAAAACCGGTGCCCGGAGCTGTTGGGCCAGATATACTTGGCAGAGGAAAGCGCGCCCTTATGGGACGCTGATTTTTTAGGGATGAAACCTGAGCTGATTCCGGAGGAAATAAAGATGAAGACCTGGTCACGTTTACTTATCGGTATTGCCTTGGTTGCCGCTCTATTGACCTTTACCGCCTATACCGAGCCTGCCTCGGCGCAGGGGGAGATCAAGGTAGGAGCCGTGCAGCCCATTACCGGACGTTTTGCCTTTGCTGGAGTCCATATAAACGCGGGGCTGGAGGATGCCCTTGCCATGGCCAATGAGGAGGGGGGCATCGGAGGCAAAAAGATTAAATACATAATGGAAGATGGGACTTACAATACGGATGTTGCCGTGGCTGCATTCAAGAGGATCATGACCAGAGACAATCCCATTATCATGTATGGGGAAAGCACGGGACTCGGCAAGGCCATGGCCTCCGAGATCAAAGACCGTTACAAGATTCTTTACAGCTCGACATCATTTTCCGGGGAGCTTGCCGATCCTGCCGGCAATCCTTATGTGTTTGTGCCGGGACCCACTTATGGGGATATGTTCGGGATTTTGCTGAAATATATTGCCAAGGAAAAACCCGGAGCAAATGTGGCGTTTTTCTACAGTGACACGGAATTCGGAAAAGACCCCGTGCCTTACGGCCGGGAGATGTGCAAAAAACTGGGACTCAATCTCGTATCGGAAGAAGTGGCGAAGGTGGGCGCGGTGGACATAGCCTCTCAGGTTCTGAACCTGAAGCGCCAGAAGGCGGAATATGTCATCTTTCAGGGATTCGTGCTGTCGCCGGTCGCGGAAATCATAAAGCAGGCCAAAGATTATGGGCTTAAGACCAAGTTTATGGGAACCCACTGGGGCACCCACAAGATGCTTCTTGATAAGCTAGGGCCGCTGGCAGAAGGATACATGGGAGTGATGCCCTATTCCTTCTGGTGGGAGGAAGACAGGCCCATAATAAAGAAGATTAGGGCATGGAACGAAAAACATCACCCCGACGTAAAATACAGGCCCACTTCATACATGCAGGGATTTTTTACAGGGCAGGTGTTTGTTGAGGCGCTGAAGGCCGCCGACAAGACAGGGGACCTCACCGGCGGGGGTCTTGTGAAGGCGCTCCAGGCCATAAAGAACGCAGACAGCGGAGGCATGATGTGCCAGAATTACTCTGTAATAGGTAACAAGATCCCCTACGGCCGGGTGTTCAAGGCCAACGTCTCCAAGGGCATCTTCGAGCCCGTATCGGGATGTATGGAGATAAATTAGGGATAAGAGAGCCAATTGCAAAACTATGGCCACTCGTCATTGCGGCGAAAGCCGTCCCGGACCCCGATCCGGAAGCCGGAATCCATAAGGCATTGATTCAAGGATAGACTGGATTCTCCGATCAAGTCGGGGAATGACGAAGCTGTGAATTTTGCAATTGCCTCAAGAGAAACATTAAATGATTTCCATGGCAGGCAGCCCTTGCGGCCGTCCTGCCAGGTTATGACAGAGGCGGGTTTTTTGTCTATGGATGATTACAAGTCCCTTCCGGCAATACTCAAGGCCAACGCCGAACATTACGGCGACAGCCGCGTAGCCATAAGGGAAAAGGAGTTCGGCATCTGGCAGTCCGTCACCTGGAAGGGCTACTATGAGAATGTCAAATCCTTTGCCCTCGGGCTCTACGATATGGGATTCAGGCGCGGCCATAAGCTCTGCTACATGGGCGACAACCGGCCTGAAGGACTCTATTCGGAGCTTGCGGCCCAGAGCCTGGGAGGTGCCATCGTAGGGGTGTACCCGGACAGCCACCTTGAACAGGTGGAGTATATCATCAACCACTCCGATTCCAGCTTTGTTGTGGCGGGAGACCAGGAGCAGGCGGACAAGGCCCTTGCCATTAAGGAAAAAGTCCCCAATGTAACAAAAATAATAGTGGATGACCCAAAGGGCATGCGCCATTACAACGACCCGATCCTGGCCTATTTCAGAGACATCCAGGAGAGGGGACGACGGTTTGATGAAAAGGAGCCGGGCTTTTTTGAAAGGATACTTGACGCCGTAACCCTGGAAGATGTGGGCATGATCAACTACACATCGGGAACAACGGGGCTTCCAAAGGGAAGCATGATCACCCACAGAAACATGATCAGCGTCGCCAGGGCGCAGGATTTTGTGGATAATGCGTCGCCGGACTTTGAGTATGTGTCCTTTCTTCCCCTTCCCTGGATAGGGGAGCAGGAATTCGGAGTTTACTGGGCCGTCTGCAGCGCCTTTACCGTGAATTTTCCTGAAAAGGTGGAGACGGTTCAAGAAAATATAAGAGAGATAGGGCCGCACATAATGCTTGCCCCTCCCCGGATATGGGAGAGGATATGCTCCGAGGTCCTGGTGAAGATCAAGGATGCCGCCTGGATAAAGAGGAAGGCATACAAGTTTTTTCTTCCTCTCGGCTACAAGGTGGCTGAAATCAGGTTTAAATCGCAGCAGCCGTCCCTCTTGTTGAAATTGGCGATCCGGGCGGCCTACTGGTCTCTCTTCAGGCCGCTCAAAAATTATTTCGGCCTTACAAGGCTAAAGCATGTCTATACCGGAGGGGCTCCACTGGGCCCGGAGATATTCAAGCTTTTTCAGGCGCTGGGAGTAAACATCAAACAGGCCTACGGCATGACCGAGCAGACTGCCGCCTCCGTCATTCACAGGCTGGGAGACATCAGGCTTGACACTGTGGGAATACCGCTTCCCGGGCTGGAATTCAGGGTCTCGGACACCGGGGAACTTCTGTCTCGCGGGGATACGATCTTCAAGGGCTATTACAACAACCCGAAAGCTACCGAGGCGGCGCTTGAAGGCGGATGGTTCCATTCAGGCGATGCCGCCGTCATTGACGACGACGGCCATATTATCATCATAGACAGGATGAGCGATGTGATGAAGCTTGCAGACGGGAGCAAGTTTTCCCCGCAGCTCATTGAAAACAAGCTCAAATTCAGCCCCTATATCATGGATGCGGTGGTGATCGGTCAAAACAGACCCTTTATAGCCGCCATGATTGCAATTGACATGGCAAACGTTGGAAAGTGGGCCGAAGAAAACAAGCTTCCCTATACTACCTTCGCCGACCTTTCACAGAAAGACGAGGTATATGATCTCATAGCCGGGGAGGTGGCTGTAACGAACGAATCTCTCCCGAAGGTGGCGAAAGTAAGGCGGTTTGTGCTTCTCTACAAACAGCTCGATCCTGACGATGATGAGCTTACACGTACAAGGAAGGTTCGCAGGAAGTTTGTGGAAGAACGTTACAAAGACCTTATTGTCGCCCTTTATGGAGACAAGGGAAAGCTTGAGGTAGTCGCGGATATACGTTACACGGACGGCAAGGAATTCAAGATGAAGACCAGTGTTACCATAATGGAAGTCTCGCAGGAAAAACAGGGCAGTTAGATGGCTGATCAGAACCAATATCAACTCTGGGTGGAGGGAATTCATCTTTCCTTCGGGGGGCTTAAGGCCTTAAGCGGCGTGAGCACCGGTGTCAAAAAGGGGGAGATATTCTCCATCATAGGCCCGAACGGCGCGGGAAAGACCTGTTTGCTAAACTGCATCAATCGCTTTTATAATCCCCAGATGGGTAAGATGTACTTTGAGGGAAAAGATATCACGAATGTCAAGACCAGCTCCATTGCGCGGCTGGGAATCGCGCGCACCTTCCAGAACGTGGAACTCTTCGCCCACATGACCGTTCTGGATAACATAAAACTCGGGGCCCACGTGCATCTAAAATCCGGATTCCTGTCCGGGGGCGTTTATTATGGAAAGACCAGACAGGAGGAAACCGTCCTCAGAAAGCACATAGAGGAAAAGATAATTGATCTTCTTGAGATAGAGCAGATAAGAAAGAAGCTCGTGCACGCACTCCCGTACGGTCTCCAGAAGAGGGTGGAGATGGCCCGCGCGCTGGCCATGAATCCCAAAGTGCTTCTGCTCGATGAGCCCGCAACCGGAATGAATCTCGAGGAGACTGAGGACATAGCCCGCTTTATCCTCGACATCAACGAGGAATGGGGGGTCACCATAGTGTTGATAGAGCACGACATGGGAGTGGTAATGGATATCTCCGACCGCGTGTGTGTGCTCGACTTCGGGGTCAAGATCGCAGAGGGAAGACCGGAGGAGATAAGACATAACCCGAAGGTGATAAAGGCCTATCTTGGCGAGGAGGATCTGGCCTACTCCAGGCTGGGGGCGTGAGGCGATGGAACCCTTCTTGATCGTTAACAATATAGAGGTCATCTACCACAATGTGATTCTGGTTTTGAAGGGCATGTCCCTCAAGGTGGATGAAGGCGGCATAGTGGCGGTGCTGGGCAATAACGGGGCCGGAAAGACCACCACCCTCAAAGCCGTTTCCGGCCTCTTGAAGTCAGAAGACGGAGAGGTCACAGACGGAGAGATAATCTTCAGAGGCGAAAGGATAGACAGGCGCTACCCTGAGGAAATTGTCCGGATGGGCATCTTCCAGGTCATGGAGGGAAGAAGGGTCTTTGATGAACTGACCGTTGAGGAAAACCTCATAGCAGGCGGGCATACCAACAAGAACAGGGTTAAGATGAAAAGGGACATAGAGAGGGTCTATTCATTTTTTCCCCGCCTGCGTGAGAGAAAAGGAGTGCTTGCCGGCTACATAAGCGGAGGCGAGCAGCAGATGCTCGTGATAGGCCGGGGGCTCATGTCCCTCCCCAGTCTTATGCTCCTCGATGAGCCCTCGATGGGCCTGTCTCCGCTTCTTGTGGGAGAGATATTCAGGATCATACAGCGCATAAACAAGGAAGAAGGGGTGAGCATACTGTTGGTTGAGCAGAACGCGAGGCTTGCCCTTTCTATCGCCGATCACGGCTATGTCATGGAAAACGGACGCATAGTCCTGGACGACACGGTTGAAAAACTAAAGGAAAACGCCGACGTAAAGGAATTCTACCTCGGGCTTACCGAGGTCGGGAAAAAGAAGAGCTACCGCGATGTAAAACACTACAAACGCCGTAAGCGCTGGCTGACATAAAGGACTTTATATGAAAATGGCCCTTCCCTTTACTCCTCCCCCTCGACGGGGGAGGAAGGGGTGGGGGTGATTTTCATCTTTCTTTGTGCCCTGCCAGGGCATGGCAGTTAGACTGGAACCTCATGCCACAGATAAATCCGGCCCACGTTGAAGCTATTTTTGAAACTGTAAACAACTGCCCTTATTTTAAGCTTCTTTCCATAAGGCTTGCAGGCCTTGAATACGGCCGCTCTCTTCTTGAGATAGAGGCACAGGAAAAACACCTTCAACCTTACGGTATAGTCCACGGAGGCGTGTGCGCATCCATCCTGGATGCGGCTGTTTACTGGGCCGTATATGCGGGGGTTGATAAGACCGTAGGCCTTACGACCGTTGACATAAAGGTCAATTATCTCGCCCCCGTAAAGAGCGGCAGACTCATTGCCCGTGGAAGATGTATAAAGGCAGGCAGGACCATCTGTCTCGGGGATGCCTCCATAGAGGATGAAAAGGGGCTCCTTATCGCCCATGCCACAAGCACCCTCATGGTTATTGAATCCCTGAAGATGGAAGGGCATTCCCGGTTGCCTCCCAAGTGGCTGTAGGCCCTGGAGTGGAGAGGTGGCTTTTGTGTCGTTGACCCAACCTAGGAGGACGCTCACTATGAAGATGATAGTCTTGTTTCTTGCCACGGTTCTTCTGGCAATATTGAGCCCGGAGATTTATGCGGCTTCAGATCAGCCTGAAGCCGCAAGCGATGCCGCGGTGGCCCTCGATTACAAAATGGACTCTGGTGAGAGGATACAGGCGATCCAACGCATGGCTGTTCAGAAAGATGCCGATTCCGCCGGGTCTCTCATAAGCATACTGCTCGACAAGGCCGAGGAGCCGGGCGTTAGGGCAAGCGCTGCCAGGGCCCTCGGTGAAGTCCGGGAAAGCGGGCCTGAATCACTAAAGGCCCTTTCAGAGGTCTTCAGAGAGCCGGGCGCTGAAGCCAATCTGCGATATACCATACTGATGAGCATAGGTAAGCTCAAGGACTTGACAGGGATTTCCCTTCTCAAGGAGGCCCTGGCCGAGAGCGATCCCATGATCCGTTTCAAGGCGGTTCAGGCCATGGGGGATCTTGGGTCGGCGGAGGCAGTTTCTATAATTTCAGGCCATCTGGACGCGGAGAAGGATAAGATGGTCAGGGCCCAGGCTGCGAAGGCCCTTGGAAGCTATGACCTGGAGGCCTCCCAGTTATGTCTTGCCGGTCTTCTCAAAAATGATCCTGAAGCCTTGGTGAGACTGAACGCGGCTTTAAGCCTCAACAGGTTCTCCTCCCTGACCGCGGAAGCAAGGTCGGCCCTTGAAGCCGCCGGCGGGGACCCCTCCATCATGGTCAGAGAGGCCGCTAAAGGAGAAAAGCCATGAGAAAATCAATAATCGCGCTATCCATTGCCTTCATCTTTGCCGCGGCGGCGAATACATCGGCCTATGAAAAGGGCGCTATCTTCTATCATTCAAGCAAGGGTGATCTCATTTATGGAAGGACATCAATCCTGGAGCTTCCCTGCTCGGTAATCAAGGCCGTTTTCGGAGAACTCAAATCCGGCCATGCGGGCCTCTACATAGGTGAGGGGAAGATCATCCACGCTATAAGAGACGGTGTTATTGAGACGACCTCAGAGAACTTCATGACAAAGGAGGACCTTGACGGCGGCGCGAAATTCATGGGGGCAAAGGTGCCTGCCGACTATTCCGACAAGGCGAAATGGCCCGATGAACGTAAAGATCAGATGATACTATTTGCCAAGGAGCAGGTGGGAAAATGGTATGATCTTACCTTCCACAAGCAGACAGGCGCAGGATCTGGGGATTTTACCTGCGTGGGGCTTGTGGAATACGTCTATGAGATGGTGGGGTATGACATAACCCCGCTGGGCTTTTACAGCGGGGGTGCTGGAGGAAAGACCTATACCCAGACATACAACTGCCTGGAAACAGGCTTCTCAGACTTGGAAAGGGTGAACACCTTCGCTGAAACGATGCAGTTTTCGAAGTTCTCCCATCCCCTTGAGTTTTTTGCAGGCCTTGAGTACGAGGGAGATAAATACATGTTTTTCCCTTATACCCAGTACATACAGGCTACTACCGTGCCGGTGGCGGATGATCCTGCGACTCCCATCTCGGGGGGATCGGGGTCTGGGGGTGGAAGCGGCTGTTTCATAGCCACCGCGGCCTACGGCTCTGTCCTAAATCCGCATGTGGGTGTCCTGAGGGCCTTTAGAGACAAATACCTGAGGGTGACCTCAGGGGGGAGGGCTTTTATGAGGCTGTATGCCGAGTGGTCGCCTCCGGTCGCAGGCTTTATAGCGGAAAGCGAGGGACTGAAGGCCGTGGCGCGCGTTCTCCTTGTCCCTGTAATAGCGGCGGCTTATCTTGTTTCCACGGCTGGGCTGTGGCAGAGTTTCGTAATCGCCGGTCTTGCATTTGCGGGATTTGCCGGGGCCGCGCTGTATTTCAGGAGGAGGAGAGGAAGCGTCTTGCAACAAGCTGGGCGATCATAGGGGCGTTTCCGCCTGCCCGGTTGTTTACTATCACATTTACGAAAACGCCTTTCTTGACGGCCTCCTGCATGATCCGGACGGTGTCTTCAATCATCCTGGGATCAAGCATGCCGTCAACAAGTTCGCTGAACGGAGAGGCCTTTGCATAGGCCTCTTCGTATCTGACCCCCCTGGGGGTCATAAGCCTTATGACCGCTCTCCTGCCTTTGTTGAAAAACCTCCATCGGGACATTGCAAGCTGAGCCGACAGCGGCGGAAGCCATGTCCAGTGGCTCAGTACCTGGCCTATTCCGAATTCTTCAAAGACCTTGAACACAGGCTCTGCAAGGTATGACTCCGTTCTTAACTCTATATGGTATCTCTCATCGGCAGGTATCCGGGAAAAAAAGGCCTCAAGCCTTGAGGCAAGCTCGGATGCGGGGATACGTTCATTCTTTCTCTGGTATTCCTGCTCGAAGATAAAGGCCTCCAGTCTCGTGCCGATAAGGTCAACGGCCGGTTGATAGAACCTCTCAACAAAGACCTCCGGGTTCAGATAGTTGTCGTTTTTTTGAAAAGCCCCCCCTTGCCTGACCTTCTGGGCAAAGATCACCTGCGGGACCTTTACGATGATCCTGTCGTCATCCTTGAGATAACGGCAGTAGGATTCAAGCACAATATGATTGGGTGAAGGCCTTCCAGCTTCATTAAGAAGGGTCGAGTAAAATGTATAATCAAGTTCAAGAACCCTGAAGTGGTCAAAATACTCTGAAACGCTTTCAACCGGGAGCACGTCTTCCTGGAAGTTCCTGCCCGCAACGGTCTTCTGTCGCTTTTTTATCTTTTCATCATAACGGCCCGGCGTGTATATCTGCCCTATCCAGCCCGCGTACCTGTCGCTCGCCGTCCCTAAGGCTGCGAGAGGATGAAGGTCTCTGAAACGAAATAGATCAAAAGCTCCTGTCGGCCTTACCATTTCAAATCACCCGTTGCGAAAAGATTCCCATGACAATATCTAGGCTTTTTTCCGGCCTTCGCCTGAATGACGAGCCGGATTCCATATCCAGTATTCCGGAACGGTCTTGGCTGGAATCCAGAAATACGCCGATTCCGGCGCCTGTCCCGGAATCATATTGGGAAGCCGGAATCCAGACTGGTACCCCAATTATTGTGATGTTAGGCTATCCTCCTTCATCCCCTCAATAAACTCGGTGGATGTCTCGATTCTCATAAGCGGGTAGAGGGGGTTTCTAGTGTAGATGGAGATGATCTTTTCATGTATGTCTTCAGAGCCTGCCGCGGCGCAGTCAGAAAGGAGCACTGCCTTGAAGTCATGGCAAAGGGCGTCCATGACCGTAGTGAGAACGCAGACGTTGGTAGCGATCCCTCCCACCGCGCAAAGGGTTATGCCCCTTTCTTTCAGCCATGCGGCCAGATCTGTCCGGAAAAAGGCTGAGAACCTGGGCTTTGGAAGCCACAGGTCTTCTTTCCTTCTGTCAAGCTCGTCAATGACTTCGGCGCCTGCTGTGCCTGCAAGGGAATGAGGCTTCATGCGGCCCTTGAAGATAAAGTCTTCTTTTTTGAATGCATCTGTTGAAAAAACTATTGGCCATCCCATCTTTCTGAAAAAGCCTATGACGCGGTTGATGGGCTCTATGATCTTCTTCGCGAAAATGGTTATGGGAAGGTGCCTTTCTTCGATAAAATTATCCTTTACCATATCAATGATCAAAAGTGCCGGTTTGTCATTCTTATCCTTTTCCAACTCTTAATCTCCTTATTCGCTCAATCAGAAGGCCTGCGGCCTCCTCGACATCCTTCTCAGCGGTTGTTCTGCCGATGGTCAGGCGCAGGGCCCCCATGCCCTCCCCGGGTGGTATGCCCATGGCGGAAAGCACGTGGGACAGCTTGACTGACCTGTCGTGGCAAGCGGCCCCTGTAGAGGCAAGAAGCCTCGGTATTCCTTCCAGTATCTTTGCTCCTTCAAGCCCTGGCACGGAGACGTGCAGTGTGTTGGGAAGCCTTTCAACGAGATGCCCGTTTACTACGAGTCCTTTGATGGCTTCGCTTAATAGGCCCTGAAGCCTGTCCCTGAGGCTGGAGAGGCGGGCCATGTCCTCCTTTATTGTTTCAGCGGCCCTTTCACATGCCGCCCCAAGTCCAGCCTCCAGTATCACGCTTTCTGTCCCTGCCCTTTTTCCCATCTCCTGTGAAGCGCCGTGGATAAGCGGCGTAAGGAGCTTTTCCTTTTTTATGAAAAGGGCCCCGATCCCCTTTGGCCCATAAAGCTTGTGGCCTGCGATCGAAAGGAAATCAACCCCCAGCTCACTTACATCAACTGGTATCTTGCCCACTGCCTGGGCGGCGTCCGTGTGGAAAAGGATGCCCTTTTCGGCCGCTACAGCGGCGATCTCCTTTACGGGCTGGATAGTGCCTGTCTCATTATTGGCGAGCATTATGGTGATGAGCCTTGTTTCCGGTCTGATCGCCCTGCGTATATAGTCGGGATCAACGCGGCACAGTCCGTCAACCGGGGCAATGGTCACGTCAACTCCTATTTCCAAGAGATAGAGCAACGGATTAAGTATGGCAGGATGTTCGATCGCGCTTGTTATGATATGACATCTTGAAGGCCTCGTGAAATCTACCACCCCCTTTACTGCGAAGTTATTGGATTCACTGCCTCCGCTGGTAAAGCATATTTCATCAGGCAAGGCCCCTATCAGGGAGGCTGTCTGACGCCTTGCAAGCTCCACCGCCTCTTTTGCCCTTGATCCCAGGAAATATCCGCTTGACGGGTTTCCGAATTCCTTCTGCATATAGGGCATCATGGCCGCCATAGCTTCAGGCGCAAGCGGTGTGGTGGCATTGTGGTCAAAATAGAGAATTTTCTCATCCGTGTTGTTCATTGCTGATCTCTCTATAAGAAGTTACCCTTCTCGCATTTACAAGAAATTTTCCCCTTTAGGAAAGGGCCGACTGGGGATATTCATCCTTAATTGCGCCTACCATGGGCATGACCGTCAGCCCGGCCATACAAGATTCCTGACCGGATCAGGGATTCGCCGCAACAGCAGCGGGTCTGAAAAATTGCGGTGGGACTCGAAAGAAAGCCCCGGGTACTGAATTAACGGTTTAGCCTGTTGTTAAGATACTTGATAGCATTGATTTAATGGCGGCGCCAGAGAAAACTTGGTCGTTGACAATAGTTGGGCTTAATGTTAATGCTTCAGAGATTCCCAAATAAATACGTTTATTTGTTATCTGCTTCAATTTATATGATTGCTTTTCCACCGGCGAAACTGTGTCATTTCAATAAATCGGGGGGATGGCCTTGCGCAGGTCAGGACAAGCAGACCGGAAATCAGCTCCTGTAGGTGCGCCTTCAGGAGCACGGTACCTGTGCGGCTTAAGCCGCACCTACCCCGGATTTTCCAGATCATAGGCAAAACTTTAATAAGGAGAGAAGCGATGGCAGCCAGCAATGGAAAAAAGTTTATTTTATGGTTCAGTGAGATTGGCATTGAAGACATACCTCTTGTCGGAGGTAAGAACGCTTCACTCGGGGAAATGTATCAGAAACTTGTGGAAAAGGGCATAAAGGTTCCTAACGGTTTCGCCATAACGAGTTATGCCTACCGTTATTTCTTAAGATACGCGGGCATAGAGGATGAGATAAAAAAGGTACTAAAAGGCCTTGACACGCACGACATGGAAAACCTTGCCAGGAGGGGCCGTGAGGTAAGGGATATCATAGTTCACGCTGAGTTTCCTCCCGACCTCACCCATGCAATCTATGCCGGATACGATAAGCTGGGCAAACAATTCGGACAGGGTGGGCAGGACAACCTGGATGTGGCGATAAGATCATCGGCCACCGCCGAAGACCTCCCTGACGCGAGCTTTGCCGGCCAGCAGGATACCTATCTGAACATCAGGGGGAAGAGGGCGGTGCTGGATGCCTGCCACCGGTGCTTTGCAAGCCTTTTTACCAACCGTGCCATCTCCTACAGGCACGATAAGGGCTTCAGCCAGTTTGAGATATCCCTTTCGATAGCCGTTCAGAAGATGGTGAGAAGCGACTCGGCCTATTCAGGGGTCATGTTTTCCATAGACACGGAGACGGGCTTCAAAGACGCGGTTTTCATAACGGCCGCCTACGGACTCGGGGAAAATGTCGTCCAGGGCGTGGTAAATCCTGATGAGTATTACGTCTTCAAGCCGGCATTAAAGATGGGCAAGAGGGCCATCATAGGCCGGAAGGCAGGCGACAGGGACATAAAGATGGTCTATTCTCTCCAGGACGATGCCAGTGTGAGAAACGTTCCGGTAAGCTACCAGGAAAGGCACCGCCATGTTCTGGAAGACGACGAGATACTGAAGCTTGCGGAATGGGCCTGCCTCATAGAGGAACACTACAGTAATGCCGCAGGCCATTTCAAACCCATGGACATCGAGTGGGCCAAGGACGGGGATGGAGTTGCAACAGGCACTGGAGATCTTTTTGTTGTGCAGGCAAGACCCGAGACCATCCATTCCCAGAGAGATGTCAATACCTATGAAAACTATCATCTCATGGAAAAGGGAGATGTGATAGTCACAGGCATCGCCGTGGGAACTAAGGTCGGACACGGGGCGGCCAAGGTTATCCACGCCACCACGGATATGCAGAACTTCAAGGCCGGCGAGGTGCTTGTCACAAGCATGACCGATCCTGACTGGGAGCCCATTATGAAAATCGCCGCCGGTATTGTCACCAACAAAGGCGGCAGGACCTGCCATGCGGCGATAGTCTCAAGGGAACTGGGAATTCCTTGCGTCATAGGGTCGGGTAATGCCGACGAACTCATAAAGACGGGAGACCTTATTACGGTTTCTTGCTCGGAGGGAGAGACAGGCGTCGTTTACAGGGGTCTCCTCAAATATGATGTTGAGAGAGTAAATTTAAAAGAACTTCCCAAGACAAAGACTAAGATCATGATGAATGTTGGTATCCCTGAGAAGGCATTTTCCCAGGGATTGATACCCAATGACGGAGTCGGGCTTGCAAGGGAAGAGTTCATCATCAATTCGCATATCGGAATCCATCCTCTCGCCCTTATCGAATACGATAAGCTGAGGGAAATGGCCAAGGGGGATCAGAGGATCGCCGGGGTGATGTACAAGATTGACCAGATTACGGCCGTTTATGAAGACAAGAGGCAGTTTTTCATAGATAAGCTTGCCGAAGGCGTGGGGAGGATAGCCGCTGGGTTTTATCCGAATGACGTGATAGTGCGCCTTTCTGATTTCAAGACCAACGAATACGAAAATCTCCTGGGTGGATTCCTTTACGAGCCGGCCGAGCATAATCCCATGATAGGATGGAGAGGGGCCTCAAGATACTATGACGAGAAGTATATGCCTGCCTTTGAACTTGAGTGTAAAGCTCTTAGAAAGGCCAGAAGCGAAATGGGCCTGACCAACATTAAGGTGATGGTCCCCTTCTGCAGGACTCCCAAGGAAGGTAAAAGGGTAGTTGAACTCATGAAAAAATTCGGCTTGACCCAGGGGGAAGAGGGCCTGGAGATTTACGTAATGTGTGAGATACCGAGCAATGTCATCTGCGCGGATCAATTCGCGGAGATATTCGACGGCTTCTCCATCGGAAGCAATGACCTTACCCAGCTTACTCTCGGCCTTGACAGGGATTCATCGCTTGTCTCTCACCTCTATGACGAACGAAACGATGCTGTGAAAAGGCTTGTAGCCCAGGTCATAAAGGTCGCAAAGGAAAAGGGACGAAAGATAGGAATATGCGGGCAGGCGCCAAGCGATTTTCCTGACTTTGCGGATTTTCTGGTAGAATGCCGCATAGATTCCATGAGCCTCATCCCCGATACGGCCATAAAGACCAGGCTTGCCGTCGCCAAGAAGGAAAAGGAACTCGGGATGGAGGGTTGACGGGGCTCTTTCATGGCTATTAGGATTCTTGGAACAGGTTCGTATGTCCCTCCCAAGGTTCTCTCCAACAAGGACCTTGAGGCAATGGGTCTTGACACGACTGATGAATGGATAGTTCAGCGTACCGGGGTGAGCGAACGCCGCATGGCTGCCCCGGATGTAACAACGGCTGATCTGGCAAAGGAGGCGTCCCTTAAAGCGCTTGAGGCTGCCGGGATGACCCCCGCGGATGTCGAGCTTATAATAGTTGCGACTATCACCCCGGATACATGCTGCCCCTCGGCGGCAAACTGGCTTCAGGCAAAGATAAATGCCCCGCAGGCAGTAACCTTTGATGTGGCTGCCGCCTGTTCAGGTTTTATTTTCGCCCTGAATGTAGCCTCGCAGTATCTGATGACAGGGGCCTACAGAAACGTGCTGGTGGTCGCAAGCGAGGTCATGACCAGGACCCTTAACTGGAAAGACCGAACCACCTGTATCTTGTGGGGAGACGGGGCCGGTGCCGCACTTCTATCATCGGGGGAAAATGGCCATGAACTCCTTTCAACCCATATCCATACCGATGGAGAAAACGGGCAGGATCTGCTTCTGCCGGGAGGCGGATCAAAGACGACCCCGATATGCCACGAAAGCGTGGATAAAGGCCTTCATTACCTCAACATGATAGAGGCCAATGTGAGCTTCAGAGTGGCGGTAAGGCACTTCATAGATTCGGTCAAGGAGGCTGCCCAGCATAATGGGACAGGCATCCGGGATATTGACTGGATCATCCCCCACCAGGCCAATCTGCGCATGTTCCAGTATATGGCCAAGACACTCGATATCCCAATAGAGCGGTTCTATTTCACCCTGTACAAGTACGGTAACATCTCTTCTGCTTCCTGTGCGATCACTCTTGATGAAGCGGTGAGAGCGGGGGCTGTGAAGAAGGGGAACCTGATATGTATGCCTGTGTTCGGCGGAGGCCTCACCTGGGGCAGCGCCATGATCAGATGGTAGGGCCCCGGTGATGGATGTTTCAGCTTTTAGGAAACTGGGCATAGGCTTTTCGGCATCACGGGATGAGGACGGCGGTCTTCCAACACTGATTATGGTGCACGGAGCAGGCGGCAGCTCGGAGGTGTGGAGCGGGCAGGTAAGCGGCCTATCGCGCCTCGTGCAGGCAGTGGCGATTGATTTGCCGGGTCATGGAAAGTCCAAAGACCCCGCCATGGAAAGCATTGAGGCATATTCCCACTGGCTTGCCGGAGTAATCGAAAAGACGGCCGAAAAGCCGGTATTTCTGATGGGCCATTCCATGGGAGGGGCAATAACTCAGATTACGGCGATCAGGAGACCGGAGCTTCTTTCCGGGATTATCCTTGCCGCCACAGGCCCGCGGCTCAGGGTTGCCCCTCAGTTTCTGCAGGGCCTTCAGGAAGATTTCAACGCGACCGTGGAGCGTTTTCTTGGTTATGCTTACGGGCCCGAGGCTGGAGACGCCCTGATAAAGGAAGGGATAAGGATCATGGAGGAGGCAGGCCCCGATGTCGTCTTCAAAGACCTCTCCGCCTGCGACAGCTTTGATTCGGCCAAGGGGCTTTCCGGTATTAGGATGCCCTGCCTGATTTTATGCGGCGAAAAAGACCTCTTGACTCCTCCGGCCTTCTCAGCAAAGCTTCATGATGCCATCGCGGGCAGCACCCTAAAACACATCCCTGAAGTCGGCCATACCTTGATGATCGAAAACCCCCGCGCCTTCAATCAAATAGTGGGGACGTTGTTTACTTTTACAGTTTCTTGACCCTCGGCCTTTAAACTCATATATGAAGGCCAAGCCACTGAATGCCTGGTGCTGATAGTGAAGGAAACCTCATTAAATCTTATCATGTCTGCTGTGTTTGGCGGAAGGAAAGGTCTCAGACCTCCGGCCGGAAACCCAACCTCGGTCGTTTGCCACGGGCTCATGGATGCGAGCGGCGTATCCTTTCCGCACGCCCACACAGATGCCAGCGCCATGGCGGAGCTTGCCCTTGCAGGACACGATATCCTGGGGTTCGACACAGTGATGTCGGAGTATAGCGTGCACCAGGAGTCGGCGGCGCTGGGAAGCCATGTGGATTGGGGCCACAGGGACATGATGCCTGATGCCAAGACACATCCGCACGCTGATTTTTCAGATATAATAGTGCCTGAAAGCCTTCTTGAGAAACCTTCAATGAAGGTGGTGCTTGATGCGATTTCAAACCTCAGGAGGCACGTAGGGGGCAGTGTTGCCATAGTGGGAAAGGTGATGGGACCATGGACCCTTTCCTATCACATGGCCGGAGTGGAGAATTTCCTTCGCCGCGTAGGAAGAAGAGATGGCGCTGCGATCAATAGGATGCTCAGGCAGCTCATGCCTGTTACCATCGCATTTGCCGGGGCGCAGTTTCAGGCCGGAGCCGATGTTGTCGTGCTGGCCGATCACGCCACTGGAGACCTTGTCGGGCCTTACCACTATAAGGAGTATCTCCTGCCGATACATAAGGAGATAACCGCGGCAATAGGAGGCCCTCTGATACTTCACGTATGTGGGAGGTGCGCGGACAGGCTTGAGCTGTTTGCCGAAGCCGGCTTTGATGCATATCACTTTGAGTGGCAGGTGGATGCAAAGGAGGCGGTCAATAGGGTTGGCAGGAAGATGTGCCTTGTGGGCAATGTCAACAATCCAGATGTGCTTCTCATGGGCCGGCCTGAAGATGCTTACAGACAGGCCCGGTATGCCATCGAGGCGGGGGTGGGGATTATCGGCCCCGAATGTGCGATTCCCCTCCCCACCCCCATTGAAAACCTGAAAGCCATAGTCTCCGCTGTCCATGCCGGCTATTAGGGGGACGTTGTTTACTTTTACAGATTTTATGGTGGCAAAGCATGCACTACTTAGTAAAACTTGAGCTGTCAGTGCCAGTTGAAAAAAGGAGGTAATGGATGGAACTTAAAAATGCCGTAGCGGTTGTAACCGGAGGAGCATCCGGTCTTGGTGAGGCGAGCGTGCGACTCTTGATTGAAAATGGGGCCAGGGCCGCCATTCTTGACGTGGCTGAGGAAAGGGCCGCGAGGATTGTTTCGGAACTAGGAAGTAATGTTATCTTCTGCAAGACGGATGTCACTGAGGAAAAAAGCGTCCAGGCCGCAATGGACAGGACAATGGAGGCCTTCGGGGCCATCAGCATCGCGCTGAGCTGCGCCGGCGTTGCTACTCCCGGAAAGGTCATAGGGAGGGAAGGCCCTTTGTCCATAAACATCTTTAACAGGGTGGTACAGATAAATCTCATAGGGACGATGAACGTTATCCGTCTTGCAGCTCAGAAGATGCTTGCTAACCCCCCCAACAAGGATGGAGAAAAGGGTGTTGTAATAAACACTGCATCCATCGCGGCGTTCGAGGGGCAGGTCGGCCAGGCGGCATACAGCTCTTCAAAGGCGGGGGTGGTCGGTTTGACCCTTCCCATAGCAAGGGAGTTTGCTGATTACGGTATAAGGGTTGTCACTATTGCCCCGGGGGTTTTCTGGACCCCGATGCTTGAGGGGCTTCCGGAGAAGGCTAAAGAATCCCTGGCAAACATGATGCCTTTTCCCAAAAGACTTGGAAAACCGGCAGAATACGCCCGGCTGGTAAAGGAGATAGTCGAAAATCCAATGCTCAACGGGGAAACCATTCGTCTGGATGCGGCACTGAGAATGGCGGCTAAGTAGGTATAACTTCCTGAATGGTCGTTCCGCATTTATATGAAAATGCCCCTTCCCTTTATCCCTCCACCTTTATCGTCGAAACGTCGGGATGTGGCGGCATTATTCCATCCCCACTCGACGAGGGAGAAAGGGATGGGGGTGATTTTCATTGAAAATTGATTTACCGTGAAAATATACCCCCCACCCCGACCCTCCCCCGCGCAGGGGGGAGGGAAATCCTTGGCCTCGTAAAGTGTAGAGCCGGAGGAGGATTTTCATTAGCGGGGGCGACAAAATATTTCTGTCATGAGCGTTTAATAATGGAGAATCTTGATGTCTGAGGCAACTTATCAATATGATTTGGCGGTAATAGGCGGTGGAGCCGGTGGCGTCGCGGCCGCCATCAAGGCGGGCCAGCTCAAAGGTAAAGTCCTTCTGGTGGAATCAGGAGATCTCGGAGGGCTTTGCATGAACAGGGGTTGCGTGCCATTTGCGCATTTCATGATTGCCTCCCGTATCCTGGGCGACCTGGATCTTGGAAGAGAGCTGGGCATTAAAACCGAGCGGCTCACTAAGGACTTCAAGACCCTGCTCCAGAGACAAAATGACCTGCTGGGATTCATGCGCCAGGGGGTTGCAGGCATGCTGAAAAGGAATGGCGTCGAAACGGTTCAGGGAAAGGGCTGTATCGCAGGAAGCGGAGCCGTTGCTGTCGGAGAGAAGACCTTCACCGCCCGGGCCATAATTATTGCCGCGGGAGGGCGCTGGGCAATGGAGACCCCCGGAGGGGCGCTTCCGGGCGAGGTCTTTTCCACATCCGATCTGATCCTTGCATCTGGAGACCTACCCAAGAGGGCTCTTCTTTTTGGAGCGAGCCCCTGGTCTATTGAGATAGCTCAGTTCTTGAGGCGTTTCGGCTCTGAGGCAAGCATCGCCACTCCTGAAAAATCCCTCCTTTCATCAGAGAGCAAGACGATAGGCACAAGGCTTACGAAGGTCCTTAAAAGGGAGGGGATAGCCATTCATACCGGGGCCGTGATTTCGGGGGTAAAGAAGATCAAGGGGGGATGGTCCTGCGAGATAAACGATTCCAAGGATAAGGCTGCGCTGGATTTTGATGCATTGATCCATCCTGACAGAATTGCGGCCCTTGCGGGGTTGGGGCTTGAAACCGTCGGACTTGATCCTTTAGCCCGGTTTATCGAGGTAAACGAACGTATGGAGACATCCGTCAAGGGGGTGTACGCGATAGGAGACGCGGCAAATCCCCCTAAACGGCACTATTCGCACCTTGCTTCAAGCCAGGGGATGATCGCGGCCCGAAACGCCATGGGACAGAATATCTCGTTTAATCAAAAAGCGGTTCCAAGGGTGCTTTTTACCAGGCCCCAAATCGCCTGCGTAGGCCTTACTCCCAGGCAGGCAAAGGACGCGGGCTACGAGGTCGCAACAGGCTCCGCCGCGCTTTCCATGAACCCGCTTGGGATGATCCTCTCCCAGCAGGAAGGGGCGGTTGAGGTCGTATGCGACAAGAAATACGGCGAGGTCCTGGGGATTCATATCATAGGGGAGTCTGCATCTGAGATGGCAGGAGTCTGCGCAGCGGCCATCCAGATGGAGGCCACGGTGGAGGAACTAGCGAGGATCGTATTTCCTCATCCGACCCTGAGCGAATCCATTGGAGATGCCGCCCGTGATTGCCTGGCCCAGATAGCGCCTCTTAGGTAAAGCAGGCTCTATCTTATTGCGCGACTGCAGCCTCTTTTACCGCGGCGGGCTTTTTCCTCCTTCGCCTTCTTTTTTTCTCAAGCTTTGCCGGCTCCGGCGTGTCGGGTTTCTTTCTGCTCACGGCAAGGCCGAATACCCCTCCCGGCTGAGGGCTGAAGCCGATGCCCTTTGCCTCCATCCACGAGGAGCGTCCTTTCCGCCCATCGCGTTCCTGGGCGTGGGGCGCCCTTGCCTCTCTGGGTCTTTCCGGGGGCGGCTGAGCCCCTCTTTTTCCGGCTTCGGCTGGAACCTTGTCTACCCTGCGCGGCCCTTTCGGCGGCCTTGACCTTGTAGGCCTTTCCCTCCTTTGATGCCCCGGGACCGTAGCCCCGTCTTTGTCCTGCTTGAACCAGTCAGCTTCCGCCCAGACAACAGGTATCTTGTGCCCCAGCCTTGTCTCGATTGGCTCCAGAAAATAAACGTCATCTTCAGAGGCGAAGGAAATGGCGAAACCCTTCTTGCCGGCCCTGGCCGTGCGGCCTATCCTGTGCACGTATGACTCCGAATCCTGCGGAAGATCATAATTGACCACATGGCTTATGTCTTCAACGTGGATTCCCCTCGAGGCCACATCGGTTGCGACCAGTATCTTGGTCCGGCCCTCCTTGAAGTCCTTCATGATCTTGATCCTGGTCCGCTGCGGGAGGTCTCCGGTGATCGCCTCTGCGGCGTGCCCGTTCGCGTTGAGCCTGGAGGCAAGCCAGTTGACGCCGATCCTTGTGTTTACAAAAATCAAGATCCTGCTCCATTCTTTCTTCTCAAGGAGCCCAAGGAGAAGTGGAAGTTTTTCATCTGATGCCACATGAAAGAGGCTCTGCTCAATGTCTTCAACAGTCACCTCCTCAGGGATAGTGGAGATGAATTCAGGCATGTTCATGTAATCGTATGTCAGCGCCAGGACACGATAAGACAGGGTGGCGGAAAAGAGCATGGACATCCTCTTTTCGTAGTGCGGGAGTTTTCTGAGGATAAAGAGCATGTCCTTTGTAAATCCGAGATCAAAGAGGCGATCGGCCTCATCAATGACGAGCACCTTTATCCCGGAAGTCTTGAGCACGCCTTTTTTGATGTAATCAATCATCCTGCCCGGAGTTCCTATCACAATGTCAGCGCCTTCTCTAAGGATGTCGGCCTGCTTTGTGTAGTCAATGCCTCCAACAACCTGTGTCATCTTGAATCCGGCGTGCCGTCCTATGGCCAAAGCGTCCTGATGAACCTGGAGAGCCAGTTCCCTGGTGGGAGCCACTATGAGGGCTGCGGGTATCCCGGGTTGCCTGTCCTTGATGGATAACAGGCGGCTGAAAAGCGGAATGAGAAAGGCAGCGGTCTTACCTGTGCCTGTCTTTGCCTGCCCCCCTACGTCCTTCCCGGAAAGGGCGATAGGTATGACCGCTGCCTGAATGGGGGTGCAATAGACAAGGCCCGAGTCGTCGAGCCCCTTCAGTATCACTTGAGGTAAATCCAGATCCTCAAACTTGGTCTTGGTCAAAAACTTGGGCTGTTCGGGGCGTTCTTCATATTGGGGATTTATCTGCTCTTCCGACATATTTCTCCTCAGTTCCCTGATTAACTTATTGTGGACTCCAATGAAATCCTGTGACATCATAGCCGCTATTTCTCTGTTTTGAAAGGGATAAAATGCAAAGGGGAGGGGCCGGTATCGGCATCGCAATCGAGAAGAGCACGCCTGGCTTATCGTTAAAACACGCTACCGATCCCGATAGCGACCCTGACGGCGAAAAGAGGATAGAAAAATATTCTATGACTTGTACCAATCATAAACCTCAATGGCTAAGTAAAAGGCTAAGCCTCGACGGTAAGGCCGGAAGACTGGAAGACGACCTGGAGAAGCTGCGGCTCCACACGGTCTGCCGTGAGGCCTGCTGCCCTAATCAGGCTGAGTGTTTTTCCCGCGGAACGGCAACCTTTCTTATTATGGGAGATGTATGCACGAGAGACTGCCGCTTCTGCGCGATCAAGAGCGGCACTGCCCGGGAGCTTGATCCGGGCGAACCCCAAAGGGTGGCTGAGGAGGTGGAGAGGCTTTCTTTAAGATTTGTCGTGATTACGTCGGTTACCCGCGATGATCTTGATGACGGGGGCGCGGGTCATTTCGCATCAGTCATTAAGGCCATACAAGGCAGGTGTCCGGATACGGGAATAGAGGTGCTCATACCGGATTTTTTGGGCTCCGAGAAGGCGCTTGAAATCGTCTGCCGGGCTCGGCCTCAGGTGCTCAATCATAATCTTGAGACGGTGCCCCGACTCTACGGGGCTGTTCGTCCCCAGGCAAAATACGCGCGCTCCCTTGAGGTCATAAAGAGGGCCGCTAAAATGGGTCTTGCGACCAAATCAGGCCTCATGGTTGGGCTCGGTGAAAGGCCTGATGAGGTGGAAGAGGTGATGTCGGATCTTTTTCACGCAGGCTCAAGGCTCCTCACCATAGGGCAATATCTGAGGCCTTCCACCCGGCACTATCCGGTTTTTGAATACGTTAGGCCCGAGGAGTTTGATAGGTACAGGGATAAAGCCCTGTCCATGGGCTTTAGCTCTGTAGCTTCTTCGCCGTTTGTCAGGAGTTCATACATGGCGCAGGAGTTCTACGACTCCTTTGCTAAAGGTCATGCCCGAATGGGACACAACAGCTCAAGCATGCTCTGATCTTGATCCTCCAAGATCATTCAGGAGCCTTCCGTACTCCTCCTTAACCATCTTGCGGTAGAGATGGTAGAAGAAAAGGCTCATGACCTCCGTGAACTTGCTTCCCCTGGATACCAGGTCCCTTGACGACAGGCGCTCAAGGCTTGACTGGTAATAGTTTTTCTGACTTCGTTCGACATAATCCCTTATGAAGTCGGCAATCTCCTTGAGGTCCTCCGGGTTGTATCCATCCTTCGGGCCGAAACCCAGTCGGTCCATGTCAACCAGGAGCTTGCCTATAATGACATCATCCTGAGAATAGACGGGTCTTCCCTCCCTGATTTCATGGCTTATTACTCCCCAGCTCTCCATCTTTTCTCTCCACTTGGCGGAAAGGCCAGTGATCTCTTGAAAGGCCTCGCTCCCTGACACCTCTCCGGAAAGAAGCCTGTCAACGGGTCTGAAGTATCCGCTCAGAAGTTCGAATGAGGACTTCTCGGAAATGCTTTTCTGCTTGTGTCGTTTAAGTACCTTCTTGATCACGGAGAGAGGCAGAAAATAGTTTTCCTGCAGCCCCCTGATAAAACGTATCTGATCTACATAGTCTTCGCTGTATTCGGCGGTGTTTTTCCCCTTTTTCTGAGGCCTTCTGAGGACACCCTCCCTTACGTAGTAATGGATGGTTTCCTTGGGGACAAGAGTTCTTCTCGCAAGCTCCCCTATCTTCATAGCCTCTCCTTTCACGCTCCCCGCCTGCCTGACCGGGCAGATGAATATTATTCAAGAAACACTGGAAAGTAAAGCAAAAACAAAAAAGAGATCATTGAGTTATTTTTTCTTTGACAATTTTATCAAATATACACTATGAGTTATTTACAGGAGCAAGCTTAAAAAGAGCATATAGCATGGAGTTTCACTACACGATTTGGCGCTCCGGCATGATCATGCTCCCTTTGCCGGTAGCGAAACCTTTAAGAGATGGTTATGCCTGCAATCGTTCTTGACTCAAGGCTAATTGAAGGAGGGAGGTTCTGATCATGAAAACGGAGTTTAAAACCATACAGGTGGAGCTTAAAGACGGGGTGGCTGTACTCACTATAAACAACCCTCCGGTCAATCAGCTCTCTCCGCAGCTCGGGGCGGATTTTCAGGAGGCTATCAGGGAGGCCTTTGGGGACGAGGCCGTAAAGGCGGTGGTTGTTACCGGAACGGCGGGAAACTTCATCGCCGGTGCCGATATAACCCAGCTTCAGGCCGTAACGGACAAGAAACAGATATATGATGTCGCCCTGAATGCAGCCCGGTTTTTGTCGGGCATAGAGACCGGGCCTAAGCCCGTTGTTGCCGCCATAAACGGAAACTGCCTTGGCGGGGGGCTTGAGACCGCCATGTGCTGCCATTACAGGGTGGCCGCGCGGGGGATCAACCTCGGCCAGCCTGAAGTGCAGATAGGCGTCATCCCCGGAGCGGGCGGCACCCAAAGACTTCCGCGGCTTATAGGGCTTCCGAACGCCATGGAGATGATCACCGCCGGGAAACCGATAAAGGCGGAGGCTGCCTATTCAAGGGGGCTCGTGGATGAGGTAACAGACCTTGATAAGCTCATGGACGCCGCCCTTGCGGCCGCAAGGCGGTTCATTGAAGGCAGGCTCAGTCTTGAGCTGAGGCGCACCCGAAACTTCCAGATGAGGATACCCAGCAGCGCGGAGAAGACTGCGCTACTAAACTATGTGAAGTTCATGACCTTTCAGAAGGCCAAGGGTTATATAGCGCCTTTTAAGGCCATTGAGGCGGTGGAAAAGGGCCTGAGCTACGACATTGACGCGGACATCGAAAGGGAGGTTGATCTTTTCAGCGACTGCGCAATAAGCGATGTGGCCAAAAACCTTATCGGCATATTCCTCAACAGCCGAGCTGCCGGAAGGCTTCCGCGCATCAAGGGGCTTGAGCCTGCGAAGATAAAGAAGGTTGCCATGCTTGGCGGGGGCGTCATGGGTTCAAGCATAGTGCATCTCCTCATAACCAGTGGATTTTCAACGGTTCTCTGGGACATAAACGATGCCGCCCTTGAAAAGGCGGTTAAGGCCGTGCGCAAGACCTTTGCCTATCAGCTCAAGAAGAAAAAGATGACTGAAGACGGGCTTGAAGCGCTCATCAAGGATCGGCTCAAGACGACCACATCGCTCTCCGACGCAAAGGACGCCGATCTTGTCATAGAAGCGGTGCTCGAGGATATGACGGTAAAGCAAAAGATATGGAAGGAACTTGAAGCGATCTGTCCGGCCCTAACGGTCTTTGGAACAAATACATCAGCCCTTCCGATAACCGAGATGGCTGGGGTCCTGTCTGATCCCGGCCGCATGATAGGGCTTCATTTCTTCAATCCTGCCGAAAGGATGCCGCTTCTTGAGATTATCTGCGCCAAACATACATCTGATCAGACTCTTGCGACAAGTGTAGCATTTGGAAGGGCCATAAAGAAAATCCCCATAGTCGTAAATGACGGGCCGGGTTTTTATGTCTCAAGGCAGCTTGGTGGTCTCATGGGAGGCTCGATATATCTTGTCGCCGATGGCGTGGACGGGGCGGCAATAGAGGAGGCCATGGTGGAATTCGGTATGCCCATGGGGCCTGCTACCCTCTCGGATCTTACCGGAATAGACATCAACTATCATGTGGGAAAGACCTTTGAAAAGAGGATCGGCGAGCGTTGGAAGGTGCATCCACTTACTGAAGTAATCTATAAGAGCGGCTGCTACGGCAGAAAGACCGGCGCAGGCTACTTTGATTACAGCGGCGAAAAGCCCGTGCCCAACCCGAAGGTCAGGGATGCCGTGGCCGCATACCTGAAGGAAAAGGGAGTATCGCCAAAGAAGATGGAGCAGCAGGATATCATAAACTTCATGCTGGCAGCCGGCATAAACGAAGCAGCCTACATGATGGAGGAGGGGATCTGTGACAGGCCTCAAGACATGGACCTGGCAATGATCTACGGGACCGGTTTTCCTCCGTTCAGAGGCGGCATCCTGCGTTACGCGGATAAATGGGGCATAAAAAACGTCTATGAAAAGCTCCTGGAAATGCAGAAATCCTATGGCATACATTTCGCTCCGTGCGGACTTCTAAAGGAAATGGCTCAAAAGGGAACAAATTTCTACAACATATAAGTAGGATGAAAGGAGAATTAAAGATGAAAGAGGTCGTCATCGCAGGATACCTGAGAACCGCTCAGTCGCGCTCAAGACCCAATGACCCTGCCAGGGACTGGTTTTGCAAGATAAGGGGAGATGAGCTTCTGGCGAAGATCCTTCCTGAGGTTATCAAAAGGACGGGAGTGAAACCTGAGGAAATTGATGATTTTCTCGTGGGATGCGCAACCGCCGTGGGAGAGCAGTGGGCCTACGGAGGGCGGATGCCGATATTCCTTGCAAATCTGCCTGAGAGCATCCCTGCCAAGTTTGTGGATCAGCAGTGCGGTTCCGCCATGGCCGGTATTCATATCGGCTTTATGGAGATCGCGCAGGATTTCGCAGATATAGTCCTTGTCGGCGGCTACGAGCACATGACGCGGGTGCCTATGGGCGGGGTAACAATTGATCGCGGTTTTGCGGCCCCCAATATGAGGCTTTTTGCAGACCCGGACTATCTCCACTGGGACATGATGACCGCAATGAACATGGGGCTTACTGCAGAGAAGCTCTTTTCTCAGACAGGCTTTACAAAGGATGATATGGACCGCTGGGGAGTGAGGGCCCATCAGCTTGCCGCAAAGGCACAGAAGGAAGGCTTTTTTGACGGAGAGATTCTTCCCATAGAGGCGGAGCAGGCAGACGGCAAGATACTCAAGGTGGACAGGGATCAGGCTGTGAGAGGGGAGACTACGATTGAGGGGATTAAGGATCTCAGACCTGCCTTTAAGAAAAACGGGGTGATCACCGCGGGCAACTCCTCCCCCCTGAACGCCGCCGCAACTTCCATGATACTCATGTCAAAGGAGACCGCAAAGAAAAAGGGCATCCGGCCTCTTGCAACCCTAAGATCCATTGGCTTTGCCGGTGTTGATCCCACGATTATGGGGGCGGGCCCTGTCCCCGCGAGCAAAAAGGCACTGGAGAAGGCCGGGCTCAAGGCCGCCGACGTTGACTACTGGGAGATAAACGAGGCATTCTGCATCGTTGCTCTCAACTGCATAAAGGAGCTTGGGATTGACCCTGAGCGGGTCAACGTCATGGGCGGCGGAACCGCAATCGGCCACGCCCTTGGGGCAACCGGGGTAAGGCTCGTAGGGACCTTGGCAAGGATACTTGCCCTGAAGGGAGGCCGTTACGGCTGCGCCAATGCATGCGTCGGAGGCGGTCAGGGCGTGGCGACCATCATAGAGCGGGAAAAATATGACTGGTGAGGGGCTTGAAGGCTTTTCGATTTGAATGGAGGATATGAAGAGTTTATGGGAATAAATTATTTCAGAAGAGACGACAGGGATACACGGTTCGTTCTGTTTGAACACATGGGCGTGGATAAGATTCTCACCTACGAACCATACAAGGATTTTTCAGCAGACGATTTCAAGATGATCGTCGAGGAGGCACTTAAGGTCTGCCGGGAAGTGGTGGGACCGACCATGCAGGACGGAGACAGGGAAGGATGCAAGTATCATGAGGATGGAAGCGTTACGGTTCCGTCTTCCTACCATGAGGCATGGAGGGTGCTTGCTGAAAACGGATGGATGGCCGTTACAAAGAGCCAGGAATTCAATGGGCAGGGACTCCCTCCGATAGTCGGAGGGCTAATAGGGGAGTTTTTCACGGGCGCCAACATGGCCTTCATGACCTTCCCGGGCCTTGCCGTGGGAAATGGAAACCTGATTGAGAACTTCGGAACCGCAGAAGATAAGGCCCTGTTCGTGGAAAAGATGTACACAGGGGTCTGGGGAGGCACCATGTGCCTAACAGAGCCTGATGCCGGCTCAGACGTCGGCTGGCTAAGGACCAAGGCCACACCTGACCCTGAGTCAGGCGACCCGCGCATCTATAAGATAGAGGGTACGAAGCGATTCATCACATGCGGCAATCAAAATCTAACTGAAAACATTATCCATCTTCTGCTTGCAAGGATACAGGGCGCTCCGACGGGGACAAAGGGGATAAGCCTCTTTATAGTGCCGAAGATATGGGTCAACCCGGACGGATCTTTGGGAGAGCCTAACGACGTATTTTGCGCGGGTATCGAGCACAAGATGGGCATACACGGGTCATCCACCGCTACCCTCAACTTCGGGGAAAACGGGAGATGCAGGGGCATCCTGCTTGGTGAGCCCAACAGCGGCATGGCCAAGATGTTCCAGATGATGAACGAGGCCCGTATAGGCTGCGGTATCCAGGCCCTGGGGATCGCTGCAAGCGCATACGATGCCGCCCGTTTCTACGCCAGGGAGCGTGTTCAGGGGCCGCTTTTTACCAACCGGGCAGGGGGCCGCGTTCCTATAATCCAGCATGAAGACGTTCGGCTTATGCTTATGAACATGAAGGCCGGCACCGAGGCTATGAGGGCCTTTGTGGCCAAACTCCTCTACCTGGCCGATGTGGGCGAACACGACTCCGACCCTGAGGAGCGCCGCAAGGCCGCTCAGAGGGTTGAGCTTCTAACCCCCCTTGTCAAGGCGTATCTTTCCGATTTCGGCTATCTCCTCACAAGAGAGGCCATCCAGCTCATGGGCGGAGTCGGGTATTGCAGTGAATTTCCGGCGGAGCAGTATGCGAGGGATATAAAGATAGTCTCCATCTGGGAGGGAACATCCTATATACAGTCGCTTGATCTTGTAGGAAGGAAACTGGGGATTGCCGGAGGCACTGTATTCCAGGAGTGGATACAGGAAGTGATGGCCTTCAGCGGTAAAAACAAGGAGGATACCGATCTTGTAAAGGACTTCAAGCTCCTCTTTAAGGCGGCCCAGGCCACAGGCGATATCGCGATGAAATACATGCAGTATTTCCAGGAAGGAAAGATGAGCCTGATCCCATTGAGTTCGGTCAGGTTCCTGGAGTGTTTTGCCGAAACGGTCATGGCCCATCTCATGCTTGAGCAGGCCCTCATTGCAAGGGAGAAGCTAAAAGAGGTTGATGCAGGCTCAGCGGACGGGTTTTTTTACAGAGGAAAACTTGAGACTGCGAAGTTTTTCTGCAGAAACATACTTACAAACGTCTTTGCAAGATACACCGCAATCCAGCAGGAGGACACATCCCCGGTTGATATCCCAGAGGGGGCCTTCTAGGAGAGGCTCTCCCTCCTTCCCATATCTCTCACCCTCTACGGGGGAAGGAGGGGTGGGGGCGATTTTCATCTCTCTTTGTGCCCCTTTCAGGGCATGAGGGTTAGTGGGACTTTTTTAATTCCTCAAGGTTTTTTAATATTATTTTTGCCTTTTCGATCAATTGAGGCGTTCGCTTGTAATTGGCATCAAGGGATGAGACCATCTCCCACTCTTCAAGCGCCTCCTTGACATTCTGATCCTGAAAGAGCTTCATCCCGTTTCTGTAATGCAATTCCTTAAAAAGGCCTTCGCATTGCTTGATATATGAATGACAAGTCTGGCAATCATTCTTATAGATCAGAGACTGCTTAAATCCGTCTCTGGCCGCCAGGTAGTCTTTTTCCTTGAAGAGCCTCATGGCGCTTTCGTAGTGGGCCTTGTAGGCATGCTCCCTTACTTCGAGGTCATCAGGCGCAGCCTGGAGCACCTTGTCCAGCTCGGAGGCGGCCTCATCGTATCTCTGCTGCTGGAAAAGCTCCATGGCGTAATCCCTGTACCCCTTAACCTGATCTTGTTCTTGAGTCTCCCTTTCCTTTAGGGCCTCCGAGGGGGTTTGATTTCCATTTTCTACAAAGGCGAAAAACTCATCGTCGGATGGCTCCTGCAACTCGTATGTCTCCTGTACCGGCGGAGACGTCTCTTCCTCCGATTCGACAGGCTTCAGGCTTTCATTTACAGGAATCCTGATCTCTTGTCCGACCCTTATGTCGGTGGCGTCGGAGATTCCATTGAAAGCGGCAATGACTGGATATTTCTTGTAATCCCCATAGTACTGTTGCGCCAGCTTGGAGATACTTTCTCCGGGCTTGACGGTGTGCATGATGAACTTTTTGGTGACCACATGGGTCTTATCTGTAAGCATCTTATAAGCATCCGTGAAATCGGGTTTGAGCCTGAGAGCGGTGAGAAACTCCCTTCTTGCCGGGATATAGTTTCCGTTCTCGCGTAGCTGCATGCCGGCTTCATAATGCCTTTGGGCATCATCTGCAAGAATAGTCTCAATGCGGGCAAGCGATGCCTGAGCTGAGGCATCACCCGGCTCTACAGTCAGGGCCAGTTTGATGAACTTTCTTGCTTCCACGAGGTCGCCCTTCCCTTCGCTTTGAGCAGCCCTGGCGAGATATTGCTGTTTTATCGTATCGAATGGTGGAGGCTCGCTGGTGGGAGGTGCCCCGGCGCATCCGGCCATAAATCCAAGAAGCACCAGGATCAAAGCTGAAATCAAAAATCTCTTCACAGTTTTTCTCCTAGGAGGGCCTCCTGAAAGGTCTTGATGGAGCCGGTAAAGGACTCCATGTCGGCCTTGAGTATCTGAGTCCTCCTCAGTTGAAGCGGATCGGCGAACAGGGGATTTCCCCCACGCTTTACGGACACACCGACACGGTAGCCCGCCTTGCTCACAAGGTCCAGAACATCCTTATTGAATTTTCCGTACGGGAATGCTAGAGTATCTGTCTTCTGCTCAAGTTTACCGTCGAGAATCTCCTTTGATCCCTTAATCTCCCTGGTTATCCTCTGCAGGTAGGCTTCATCGTCCTCAGCGGGGAGCCTCTTTGTCAGGTCAATATGGCCTATAGTGTGAGATCCTATCTCAAACCCATAGTCCTTCATCTCCCGGAGTTGCTCCCATTTGACGGCGTTTCTTGAAGCCCCCACGAATGCTGTATAGATAAAAAGGGTCGCTCTGAAGCCGTACCTTTTCATTATCGGATAAACTAGGTCATAAGTAGAGCGGTACCCGTCATCAATGGTAATGACGACAGACCTTTTAGGTATAGGCTCTTTGTACTCAAGAAATCCCAAAAGCTCTCCCAGAGTTATCACCCTGTAATTATTTTCTTTGAGGTATTTCATCTGATCCTCAAAAAGCTGTTCGGGAACGCAGAGAGAAGACTTACAGGCCTTGGCGAAGTCGTGGTAACAGAGGACAGGCACCACCTGGTAGCCGTCCGGAGAGAGCCCGGCCCTGTTTTCCGCCTGCAGGGGAATTGCGATCGGCTGCCCCTTCTCAAAAGGTATGCCTTCATTTGAGTCCTCTATGATCCATGCCTTACCGGAGTCTCCCAGGAATTTCTCCGCGATAGATCCGGGTGTTTCATCTCCCTTGAGGACATAAACGATATAATCGCTTGATCTGAAAATCGTGTCTTGGGAAAAGGCCTTTTCCTCGGGCGGTCTTGTACCTTGCGTCTGGGTTGTGACACAAGCGGTCGTAAACAGCAAAAGGCAGACAAATATTAAGACCGGGTGCTTATTTCTTGACATAATTCTTACCTCTCCGTTCAAAAAAAAACCCTTGTGGGGGAACACCCTTATCCGCAGCGACCCGGGTAAACCGATGTCGCAACCTCACCTCTAAAATACCCCCAATCCAGTTTCTCTGCCCGATGCGGCAAATCAGACTCAGCCGACTCCGCGGACATCCATAACCTTGAAAAGGGTCATGGGTTTGGAATAACCCTTCAGCATGGTAGTGGTTCCGGTCTCCAGGACGAAGATATCTTCAATGCCTTTAACCGCCTCCTCGCTGGCGAGTATATCAAATTTGATCACCTTGGTGTGGGTCTGTATCCTGGAGGCGAGATTCACCGTATCTCCAATGAGTGTATAGGTAAGCTGGTCCTCGCTTCCGGTATTACCCGCAAGCACTTCCCCGGTATGGATGCCTACACCATGCCGAAATTGGGGAAGCCCCATCTTCTTTCTTTCATCGTTTAGTTGTTGAAGGTGCCGCCTCATGTCAATTGCTGCCATAAGCGCCTTTTTGGCATGATCAGGATCCGCGAGCGGAACCCCGAAGATGGCCTCGAGCTGATCCCCTACATACTGAAGCAGGAGCCCGTCGTGGCATTTTATAGCCTGCTGCATGGCGGTGAAGTACTGCCTAAGCCCTCGCACTACCTCTTCAGGTTCGCTGCTTTCCACATAGGGAGTGAAATCCCTCAGGTCCGCAAAGAGGACAGTGGCAACCCTGCGTTCCCCGTTCAATGGGATACGGCCGGAAAGAATCTCATCCCGAATCTCGGGTGTCACATATTTTCCAAAGGTCTCCCTGATCATCTCTCTTTCCCTGAGCCCCTCGGCCATTTTGTTAAAGGCCTTTCCGAGGTCTCCAAGTTCGTCGTTTCGCTCAATCTTGACCTTGTGGCTGAAGTCTCCTTTCCCTATAGTAGTGCTCCCTTTTGTCAGCTCGCTTATGGGCCGGGAAAAGTACAAGCTCACCGCAAATCCAAGCGCTACTCCGACTAGTGTTATTAGAACCGTATAAAAAATGATGAATCTGCTCGAACTCTTGATATTGGCAAGTATCTGTTGCTGTGAAACGGCAAGAGAGACCGACCCCACTGTTACTCCTCCATAAGAGATCGGACGCTCGAAGAATAGCAACTCGTTTTCGCCCTGCGCGTAAGAGCCTACCTTTACACCGTGAATCTCCTTTACAGGTTTGAGGCCCGGCGGAGGGGCAAACGGCTTGTTCACCTCCTCAAGGGTGCTGTGGGCCTTTATTATTTTATCATTATTGGTTATTGCGGAATAAACAACCTGGTCATTAGCAACGATGTCCTTCAAGAGTTGAAAAAGGGCCAGATCGTCTTCACCCAGAAGCTTATCAGGCGCATTGCTGGCAACGATGTTGACCATGCTTTCTCCAACCCGCATAAGCTGGTCAATAAACTGCTGCTTCTGCCTCTTGAGGATAAAATAACTTACAATGGAGATTACGATAAATATCAGAAGGGCATAAGTAAAGGCAAGTTTGATGAATATGGGGATTCTCAGTTTACGGCCGTGACCTTTTCCCCCGGACTGAACAACTGCCTGGTTCATCCCTTGCCCTCGAGCCTAGTGAAGCCATAGTGTGGGTAAAAAAAAGGTTACGCGCCATCTGCGTAACCCCGGAGTTCGTTTGGTGGGCCTGGAGTGACTCGAACACTCGACCAATTGATTAAGAGTCAACTGCTCTACCAACTGGGCTACAGGCCCACTAAATCAAGGTTGCAACGTGGCGCGCCCGGCAGGACTCGAACCTGCGGCCGACGGGTTCGAAGCCCGGCGCTCTATCCAACTGAGCTACGGGCGCCGACGCTGAAATTACTTTTATCAGGAGAGGCTCTCTGTGTCAACAGGATTTTCAGCCGTGAGGGCGGATTCAAATAATTAGCTTGACACTGTCGAACACCTCTATTATAAATACCCTTTCAATTTGCAAAAACTAAGGACTCATACCATGAATACATTTGTAGCAAAAGAGCAGGAAGTCGAAAGAGACTGGTATGTGGTGAACGCCGAGGGGAAAGTCCTGGGCAGGCTCGCCTCGCAGATCGCGATGAGGCTCAGGGGAAAGAACAAGCCCATTTTTACTCCCCATGCCGATACCGGTGATTTTATCATAGTAACCAACGCGGATAAAGTGGTTTTGACCGGCAAGAAATGGGACGGGAAGATCTACTATCATCACTCAGGCTATCTGGGGGGTCTCAAGCAGATTACAGCGCGCAAGCTCCTTGAGAAGAAGCCCGAGGACATACTGCGTTTTGCCGTAAGAGGGATGCTACCAAAAAATACCCTCGGACGCCGACAACTGAAGAAGCTCAAGATCTACACGGGCCCGGATCACCCGCATCAGGCCCAGCAACCAAAGGAGCTGGAGATATAAATGGCAGAAGGAGTTGTTTACGCTACTGGAAAGAGAAAGACATCTGTAGCCAGGGTCTGGCTCAGACCCGGAACAGGGTTGATGACCATAAACAGGAGGCCTTTCGAATCATATCTTTTTCGTGAATCGGACAGGAGCCTGGTTATGGGCCCCTTCAAGGTGACAAATAACATCAATATGTTTGATGTTACGATAAACGTTGATGGGGGCGGGAGCACGGGGCAGGCAGAGGCCATAAGGCACGGAATCAGCAGGGCCCTTGTGGAGACCGATGCTCAACTCAGGGCGGTCGTCAAGAAGCAGGGTTTTCTCACGCGCGACTCCCGAATGAAGGAGCGCAAGAAATACGGGAAGGCGAGCGCTAGGGCTCGATACCAGTATTCCAAGAGATAGTCTTTTTCTCCTCTTCGGAAATTTTGGAATGGGGAGTCAAGGCTCCCCATAACTGTTTTCAGAGAAGATGGAAGAAAAGAATATCAAGATCGTGGTCTCCTATGACGGGACCGCCTATGAGGGCTGGCAATATCAGCCTGGCCGCAGCACCATCCAGGGCACAATAGAAGAAAAGCTCTCTCTTATCCTATGTGCGCCGGTCAAGGTCATAGCCTCGGGAAGGACCGATGCCGGGGTTCATGCCCTTAAGCAGACTGCGCATTTCAGGACAGCATCAAGCCTCAGCCCTGATGCTATCCTCAAAGGGCTCAATAGCCTTTTGAAAGACGATATCCGGGTAAAAAGCGCCCGATATGTCCACCTCGACTTTCATGCCAGATACTCCGCTATCAGCAAACTCTATGAATTTTATATTCTTAACAGACCGGAGCCTGATATCTTCCGAAGGGCCTTCCAGTGGCACATCAGAGCCGCCCTTGATATATCTGCCATGGCCTCCTGCCTGAAGCTGATAGAGGGCAGGCATGACTTTACAAGCTTCAGATCCTCGGGAAGCGCAAACGTCAATCCTGTGAGAAATGTCCTGCGAGCCGAACTGACGGATCGGAAAGACGGGCTGCTTGCCGTCGCAATAGAGGCGGATGGATTCCTGCGACACATGGTCAGAAATATCGTGGGCACGGTGGTTGAGGCCGGCCTTGGAAAACTCACCCCACTTGATTTCGCGAATATCCTTGAAGGCAGGGACAGAAAGCTTGCAGGACCTAACGCGCCCGCGCGAGGCCTCTTCCTTGTCGAGGTAAGATACGCTCCGGGATGGGAATTGCCTTCAGGAGATAATCCGGACTCCAGGGATATTTCCTTATGAGTTTTTGGAGTTAAAATGTTTCCTTTTCTCCTCCCCCTCGACGGGGGAGGGAGGGGGAACATGGCCGTTACTTGGAGCCCTGTGTTTCACTGGCCGGTACGATGGATGATGCCACCGTCCTGTGCACCTGGTTCCATACATCATCAAAGGAAGTGGGTGAAAGCCTTCCGATCTCGATGAATTTCACCACTATCTCCTTGGTCACCTTTATCACGAGTTCCTCTTCCTTAGTCATTTCAGTCTCCGATTAAGCTCAATTTATAGAAGGATTCTCATTTGTATCAGCTCAATAATTGGTGGGATGGCTTTGCGCTCAGCAGGACATGCAGACCAGGAATCAGGTAAACGCTCATAGCCCACAAAGGCCCCGCGCCAAAAGATCCATCGGAACTTCGCAGGGAGGCCCCCGCCGGCAGGAAGAAGGCCTGACATGATACCGGCAGGGGTCATCCGTGCCTAAGAAGAACCCTTAAGCCCTCCCTAAGAGCCCTTATGATATCACCTCGAACTATTTCCATCAAGTGGGGCCGATCATGATCCCCAGAATCCCGGGATCTTTTCACCACAATCCGGGCATAGACCTGATGATATTCGGTTTCGCCTTACCATAAATCCTATTCTGTCGATCAACAGTTTCCCGCAGCCGTGGCAGTAGGT
>Ga0210051_1000135_pt1 | contig 56069 bp, 49 predicted proteins | sample CryGey092014_all_FD_185464 | JGI IMG/M metagenome (GOLD analysis project Ga0210051, IMG submission 185464) | Groundwater microbial communities from aquifer - Crystal Geyser CG23_combo_of_CG06-09_8/20/14_all (SPAdes) (version 2) | ecosystem: Environmental > Aquatic > Deep subsurface > Groundwater...
TCCGGGATTTAGAAAAGCGCATGAGGAAGCAAAGGCTAAAGGTATATATTGCCAGAAGTATTGCGGATGTATATATTCAGAAATAGAGAGGTACAGTAAGAAATAACAATGTGTCAGGGACAGTTCCCTTCGGGGAGAGTCCCTTACAAGCAACGATGCAGGCAATCGCCAAAACGTTAATTATTTTTGGGGTTATTTTAATAGGCATAGGCGTATTATTGAATTTTACGAATAAGATACCTTTTATAGGTAAGCTACCAGGAGATATATATATTCAAAAGAAAAATTTTACTTTTTATTTTCCGATTATGACTTCAATATTAATCAGTATTATCCTTTCTCTAATATTTTGGCTATGGTCTCGCCGTTAAAAAAAATTATAAGTTATAAGTTATGGGTTATAAGTTTAATCGTTTTTTTATTTTTAACTCATAACTCAGCACTCATAACTCAGCACCATTCTTTTGCCCAAGCGCCGCGTTATATCCGGGTAGCTATTTTTCAGGATGTTTCTTATTTGAGGCTTAAGATAAAGGGCTCTTACGAAATCATTGACTCAACAAGCAATAAGGTTTTAAACCGCGGTAAAAACCTGAATACAACTGTTACGGTATATAGCCAAGGATTATTGCTGGGAAATATAAGATGTAACACAAATAAACTTTTTATTAAACCGTATTACGCCGAGTCTATTATTATTAATGGCCGTGTATTCAGGGGAGATGTCCAACTCATAAAAGATAATACGAAACTGTCAGTGATTAATTATATTGACTTAGAGGATTACGTCAAAGGAATATCTGTGAGAGAGACATCGCATTACTGGCCGATCGATTCATTAAAGGCGCAGGTAATAGTATTTCGCACATTCGCGTTTTATAAAATGCAGGAAAATGCTCAAAAAGATTTTGATTTAACCAGCGATGTATATTCTCAGTTATATGGGGGAAGGGCTGCTGAACGTTACCGGATAAATAAAGTAGTGGATGAGACGGCAGGTCTAGTTCTTACTTACCAGGGAAAGATTTTTCCTGCCTTTTATCATGCTACATGCGGCGGTCATACGGATGATGCTGTTTTGCTTTGGAATATAGATATACCCCCCCTTAAGGGAGTCGTTTGTAATTTTTGCCAGGATTCCCCGCATTTTAAATGGCACAATGTTTTATCGCAGGAAGAAGTCAAAGATGCATTGGCAAAGGGCGGCTTAAGAATAGAGAATATAAAAGATATCTTGATACTGGGCAGGGACAAATCTAACCGTATTACAGACCTAAAAATAGTGGACGATAAAAAAGATATGAAAATTTCAGCCAAGGATTTTAGAAATACGCTCGGCCCCAATGTAATTAAAAGCACAAATTTTCAGGTAAAAGTAATTGACCACGATATAGTGTTTGAAGGTTTTGGCTGGGGCCATGGCGTAGGCCTTTGCCAGTGGGGCGCTTATTTTATGGCAAAACAAGGCTACACCTACAAGCAGATTCTCGGATATTATTATCCAGGAACCCAGATTTCTTCAATTCCTAATTGTTAAGTGAAATTATCAGATTTTGATTATACATTACCTAAAGAATTAATAGCGCAATATCCTTTAAAAGAAAGAGACACAGCTCGGCTTTTAGTTTTAGACCGTAAAAATAGCACGATAGAACATTACCTTTTCAAAAATATAATAGATTATTTTCAGCCAGCCGACCTCCTGGTATTAAATAATACCGAAGTCTTGCCCAGCCGATTAATCGGCTCCAGGGTAACCGGGGGCAAGGCCGAGCTTTTGCTTCTTAAGGCAAAATCTGGCTTAACCTTTGATGCGTTAATTAAACCTAGCCGTGTAAAGCTCAAAGAGAGAATAATATTTACCCCGTTAGCGACTAGGGATAGACAGAAAAAAAATAAGATGTCTCTAACGGGGTTTAATGGCGGTAAAATCTACGGTGAAGTGACTGCTAAAAATGAAATTACTTTTAAAGCTTTAGATAAAGAAACAATTTATAATTTAGGTGTTATGCCCCTGCCGCCCTACATAAAGAGGGATTCCGAAGACTTAGATAGTGTTTATTACCAGACAGTATATGCCCAAGAATTAGGTTCTATTGCTTCGCCGACAGCAGGATTGCATTTCACCGAAGAATTAATTGCAGAGATTAAATCACGCGGCGTAAATATTGCTTATATTACCTTGCATATCAGTTACTCCACATTTAAGCCCGTCAAAAGCGAAGATATTACCGAGCATAAGATGGAAAAGGAATATTTTCAGGTGCGCGAAGAGGCGGAAAATAGCATAAATCAAGCCCGTTTGAAGAAGGCACGTATATTTGCCGTGGGCACAACTGCCTGCCGCGCCTTAGAAACTTATGCCTCAGGACTTAAAGAAGGATATACCGATTTATTTATCTATCCCGGATATAAATTCAAGATGACTGATTGCCTGCTCACTAATTTTCACCTGCCCCGCACAACCCTATTTATGTTAGCCTGTGCTTTTGCAGGAGAAAAATTGATTAAAAAGGCATATCAGGAAGCCATAGATAGAAAATACAGATTTTACAGCTATGGCGATGCAATGTTGATTGTTTAAATGAGCAGACAACTTACGGAGTAATCAATTTAGTTGTGGTAACGACGTAAGTTGTAGCCGTAGGCGTCTGCGAATTTATCCCGAAGCGTATCCCAAAAATATCGCAGAGATTTTTGGGATGTTTACGCAAGGGATAAATGTATCAATTAATCCCGGCTCATAAGCTATGCCAAAATTCTCTTTGATAATTTTGGCATATTCGCCGGGGTAAGTTCGTGCATACAATTTACGTTCACTTGTGTTCCGTAAATTGTGCACTCACTTATGTTTAAATTAATCCATAAAGATAAAAATAGCAAGGCGCGCCTGGGTAAATTAATTACAGCTCACGGAGAAATTGATACTCCCTGTTTTATGCCGGTAGGAACCCAGGGGACGGTAAAGACCCTCTCGCCACAGGAATTAAAGGAAAGCGGCGCTTCAATTATTCTGTCTAATGCCTATCATCTTTTTTTGCGTCCCGGTATGGAAGTAATCAGAAAGGCAGGAGGCTTGCATAACTTTATATCGTGGCCAGGCCCTATACTGACAGATAGCGGCGGTTATCAGATATTCAGCCTTGCGCTTTTAAGAAAAGTTAATGACGAGGGTGTCGAATTTCAGTCTCACATAGACGGCCGGAAGCATTTCTTAGCTCCGGAGGATGTTATCCAGATTCAGAAAGATTTTGGCTCAGATATAATTATGCCTTTAGATGTTTGCGTGCATTATCCTTGTAGTTATGACCATGCCACTGTGGCAATGAAAAGGACGATAGATTGGGCAGGGCGTTCGAAAGGAGTTCATAATAATCATTCGCTGCTTTTTGGTATAGTCCAAGGCGCAACTTATGAAGACTTGCGTCAATCCTGCAGCGAGCAATTGACAGAGATAGGATTTGACGGCTATGCTATTGGCGGAGTTTCAGTTGGCGAACCCAAAAACTTAAGCTATAATATTGTAAATTTTTCTTTAGGATTCTTATCGCAAGATAAACCTCATTATCTTATGGGCGTGGGTCTGCCGGAAGATATAATTAATGCAGTGGAATTAGGCATTGATATGTTTGATTGCGTAGTTCCTACGCGTTACGGCAGGAATGGAACTGCGTTTACGAGCGTTGGAAAATTGACCATAAGAAATTCTCCTTATATAGAAGATTTTTCACCCTTAGATAAAAAATGTAATTGTTATACTTGTAAAAATTTTAGCCGCGCATACCTGCGCCATTTATTTAATACAGACGAAATCTTGGGTTTAAGATTGGTATCGCTGCATAATATCCACTTCTATTTAGAATTAATGCACAATATTAGAGAAGCGATCCGTCAGGATAGATTCTTAGACTTCAAGAAAGAATTTCTGAGTAAATATAAAAGTTCAGTTTTATCTTAAAAGTGTCATAGTATCAAAGTATCAAGGTATCAAAGTTTTTCTTTGACACTTTGACACACTGACAGTGTGATACATAATTTATGATGCGCATTGATATCATCACCATATTTCCCAAAATGTTCGCGCCTGTATTGAATGAATCCATCGTTAAGCGGGCGCAGAATAAAGGCAAAGTCAAAATCTATATCCATAATCTGAGAGATTACTCTACGGATAAACACAAAAAAGTTGATGGCCGTCCTTTTGGCGGCGGTTCCGGTATGGTAATGCGGCCAGAACCTATATTCAGGGCAGTAGAGAATATAAAGTCAGGCGTCAGGCGTCAGGCGTCAGGCGTCATTCTATTATGTCCTCAAGGAGAAAGGTTAAGTCAAAATGTTGCCAAAAGATTAGCAAAATATAAACATCTAATTTTAATCTGCGGCCATTACGAAGGGATAGATGAAAGAGTCAGGCAATACTTAGTAGATGAAGAGGTTTCTATCGGCGATTATGTTTTAACCGGCGGAGAGCTTCCGGCAATGGTTTTAGTGGATTGCCTGGTGCGGCTTATACCCGGCGTATTAGGTGATAAAAATTCCTTGAACTTTGAATCATTTGCAGGTAATCTATTGGAGTATCCCCAGTATACAAGGCCTGCCAATTATCGTAAAATGAAAGCGCCGGCAATTCTTTTATCGGGTAATCATAAAAAAATCGCAGAATGGAGAAAGAGCCAAGCCATGAAAATAACCAAAAAGAAAAGGCCGGATCTTTTGAATGTGTAAGTTTGTAAGTAAAAGACTTAAAAACTTTACACTTAAACACTTTACCCCGTTAGAAATACTAACTCTAACGGAGAAGATATATTTCTAACGGGGTTTACACTCTGAGCGACAAAGGAGCGAGGAAGATGGATAAGCTAAAACTTATTGAACAAGAGTATACCAAAAAAGAACTTCCCAAATTTAATGTGGGCGATACAGTAAAGGTGATGGTTAAAATCCCTGAGGCGGACAAAGTGCGCCTACACCCCTTTGAGGGCATAGTTATTGCCAAGAAAGGAAGCGGGATAAGAGGAAACTTCACAGTCAGAAAGGTTTCTTACGGTGAAGGAATTGAGCGTGTTTTTTCTGTATATTCGCCAAGTATTGAGCGTATCGAGGTTATCCGTTCGGGTAAGGTAAAAAGAGCAAAGCTTTATTATTTAAGGGGTAAAATCGGAAAACGGGCTACCAAAATTGAGAGCACTGAAACACTGAATAAAAGTTAAGGATACGTTTTATTGAGACATTGAGAAATAAACTCAGTCTTTCTGTGAAGAGATTTTAGAACAGAGTTATATTTCAGTGCTTCAGTGGTTGCAAGGTGCTTTATTACGAAAGAAAGCTTAAGAGAAAAGGCTGTAGTTTGATTATCGGCGTAGATGAGGTTGGACGAGGGCCTTTGGCTGGCCCGGTAGCCGCAGCAGCAGTTAGCTTAAAGACAGTCCGCTTTAAAAATCGTATAGATGATTCTAAGAAATTGTCTTCTTCCCAGAGAGAACATGCTTTTGGAGAGATTATTAATAAGTCCGTATTCGGCATCGGCATAATAAATGAAAGTGTAATTGACCGCCTAAATATCCAAGTTGCAACGCGTATGGCAATGGAGCAGGCAATAGCGGGGCTCATTGATAAATTGGAACCCAAACACAGGAGGCATATCCATATCATTGTGGACGGGAATATAAAACTGGATATCGGTTTACCTTTTACCAATATTATAAAAGGCGACTCCAAATCTAAAAGTATTGCCTGCGCTTCCATTTTGGCAAAGGTAATCAGAGACAGGATTATGTCTTTATACGATAAGATATATCCGCAATACGGGTTTTTAAGACATAAAGGCTATCCCACAAAAGAACACCGGATGGCGTTAAAGAAATTTGGGCCGTCATTAATTCACAGAACCAGCTTTCGCCCCCTTAGAAAGGATTCTTCTAGGGCGTCACAAAAGTGCCGCCCTTGATTACACCGATTAAAAAAACGATTACACAGATTAAAAGCATCGTCGGTATTATCTGTGTAATCTACTTCTAAAATCTGTGTAATCATAGGCTGGCACGAGTTTCGTGACAGCCTAAAGGATTCTTCTAATGGGAGGCGTCTTTCTAACGGAGTTTGCAGTGTCTAAACAAGATTTATATTTAGGTAAAAAGGGAGAAGAAGCAGCAGTTGGTTTATTAAAAGACAACGGGTACAAAATCCTATTAAGAAATTATAAAACAAAGTTAGGCGAAATAGATATTATTGCTTCTGACAAAGGGACAATCTGTTTTATAGAAGTAAAGACGCGTCAATCCAACAGGTTCGGCTCACCTGTTGAGGCAATTTCCGAGTCCAAACAAAGACAGATTTCTAAAGCAGCGCTTGCATTTCTTAAAGAAAAAAACCTTTTAGATAAAAAAGCAAGGTTTGATGTTGTTTCTATAATGTATTCAAAAGCCAAGCCCCAATTAGACTTGATTAAAAATGCCTTTGAACTAAATAATCACTTCCTTTATTAGGAGAATTTATGCTGTCTGATATTGAGATTGTGCGCAAGGCTGAAAAAGAACCTATAGAAAAAATAGCCAAGAGACTAAAAATAGACAAAGTTTATCTTATCCCTTATAGCCACTATATTGCAAAGATAGATTTAAGTATTCTGGATAAGATTAAGGATGCAAAAAAAGGTAAGTATATTTTAGTTACTGCTATTACCCCTACTCCTTTAGGCGAAGGAAAGACCGTAACCACCATAGGGCTTTCGATGAGCTTAAATAGATTAGGAAAACTTACTTCGGCCTGTATCAGGCAGCCTTCCTTAGGGCCTGTGTTTGGCATAAAAGGCGGTGCTGCAGGAGGCGGATATTCCCAAGTGTTACCTATGGAGGATTTTAATCTTAATTTTACCGGTGATGTGCATGCAGTTGGCCTCGCCCATAATCTGGCAGCGGCATTCTTAGATAATTCAGTATTTAAAGGTAATATACTAAATATCAACCCTGATAAGATATACTGGCGCCGGGTAGTAGATGTAAGCGATAGGTTTTTAAGAAACATAAGGATTGGCTTAGGCACAAAACAAGACGGAATCCCCCGGGACACCGGCTTTGATATTACGGTTGCTTCAGAAATAATGGCAATATTAGCTTTAAGTAATGGCTTGCAGGATCTGCGGCAGCGCATCGGCAGAATAGTTTTAGCAGATACTTTTGATGGTAAACCCGTAACCACGCAAGATTTAAAGGTCGCGGGTAGTATGGCAGTTCTTCTGAAAAACGCCGTAAAACCAAATCTCATTCAGACAATCGAGAATACGCCTTGTTTTGTGCACGCAGGGCCTTTTGCTAATATTGCGCACGGAAATAGTTCGATATTAGCGGATAGAATTGCTTTAGCTTTTTCCGACTACGTGGTTACTGAGGCAGGTTTTGGCGCTGACTGCGGCGCAGAGAAATTTTTTGATATTAAATGCCGCGCAAGCGGGCTCATACCGGATGCAGCTGTGATGGTCTTGTCTATAAGGGCTTTAAAAGCCCATAGCGGAAGATTTAAGATTGTGGCAGGCATACCGTTAGATACCTGCCTTGAAAGAGAAGATATAAAAGCTATAGAGCAAGGGATTTGTAATTTAGAGAAACAGATAGAGAATATTCTGGTTTTCGGTATCCCTGTGGTAGTAGCAATAAATAGATTTTCTTGCGATACTGATAAAGAAATAGAATTTGTGAAAAAGAAAGCCAAAGAATTCGGCGCGTATGATTGTTGTGTAAGTGAAGTCTGGCAAGAGGGCTCAAGAGGTGGGATAGATTTAGCTAAAAGCATAATTAAAGCAACAAATTTACCTAACCCCACAGGGGTAGGCCTTCCTACACCTTTAAAGGAAGGGCCTAATCCAGAAAGGATAGACCTTCCTAAACCTTTAAAGGAAGGGTCTAAGAAATTTAATTTCCTTTATCCGCTGGATTTACCCATAAAGGAAAAGATTAAAATTATTGCGACCTCGATTTATGGGGCCAAGGATGTCGAATACGCGGATTTGGCTGAATCTAAAATTAAACTATTTACTGAACGCCGCTGGGATAAACTGCCTATATGCATGGCCAAGACCCACCTTTCTTTATCACACGACCCGAATCTTAAGGGAAGGCCAAAAGATTTTATCTTACCCGTAAGAGATATCCGCGCCTCAATTGGCGCAGGATTTTTATATCCTTTATGTGGTAAAATGCAGACTATGCCTGGGCTACCAAGCCATCCGGTGGGTGAAAATATTGACATTGACGAGAAAGGTAATATTATAGGGTTGTCATGAGCTATAAAGATGAGACTCTAAAAAAATATTTAGATGATTTAGCGGCAAAGCTTCCCGCACCGGGCGGAGGCTCAGCTGCTGCTTTAACCGCTGGCTTAGGCGTTTCTTTAATCAGCATGGTAGTTAATTTTACTATAGGAAAACCTAAATACGCCGGCTTCGAAGAAGAATTAAAAACCATTTTAGAAAAATCTGAGAAATTAAGGCAAGAGTTTTTACGTTTAGTGGATTCGGATGTTGTCGCTTATGAAAGTAAAAATATAAGGGATGTACTGGATATTCCTTTTATGGTCTGCCGGTTATGCTTTGAAGGCATAAAATTATGTCCCCCGCTTATAACCAGGGGTAATGTTGATCTTATCAGTGATGTCGGAGTGGCAGCAATTTTATTAGAAGCCGCTTTCTTATCAGCATATTTTAACGTAGAAATAAATCTAAGATCACTCGGTGACAAAAAATTAACCAAAGTTATAGAAAAAGAATTAGCGCAGAAAGAAAAAGTAATCAAAAGAATAAGGCATGAGACGGAGGAGAAGGTTGGCAAAATTATTAGAGGGTAAGCCGTTGGCGCAAAATTTAAAAGAGGAAATCAAGAGTGAGGTTAGCTCTTTAAAGAAAAAACCTGTTTTAGCCAGTATTCAGGTAGGCGATAACGCCGGTGCCCAAGCCTATGTAAAATCACAGAAGAAAACTGCAGAAACATTAGGCATAGACTATCAATTTCATAAATTAAGTCAGGATACTACTGAGCCATCGCTTATTGAATTTATTCAAAAATTAAATTCTGATAAATCTGTAAATGGCATAATTATCCAAATGCCGCTCCCTACTCAAGTAGATTATAAGAAGATAAGCCAATTTATTTCTCCAGATAAAGACGCAGAAGGAATGCATCCTGCTAATATAGGTAAGATAGTATTTGGTAAAGCTAATATTCTACCTTGCACACCTGCTGCAGTTATGGAATTACTGAACTCTACAGGTGTAAATCTTTATGGTAAAGAAGTAGTCGTGGTAGGCCACAGCGAAATTGTGGGTAAGCCTTTGGCACTTTTATTATTAGATAAATTTGCCACCGTTACAATCTGCCACATTGGCACATCACAAGCAGGAAAGTTAGAGGAGCATGTAAGGAAAGCTGAGGTTTTGGTTGTGGCAGTGGGTAAAGCCGGGCTAATTAAAGGGGAATGGATTAAAGAAGGCGCAATTGTTGTTGATGTAGGGATAAATCGCATAGGTGATAAGATTGTCGGCGATGTAGAATTTGAAACCGCAGAAAAACGCGCAGCATACATTACTCCGGTTCCCGGCGGCGTTGGCCCTTTAACAGTAACCATGCTCATGCGTAACGTTGTCGAAGCAGCGAAGTTACAACAAGAATAACAAAAGGGCCTGTCCCCGAAGGGGACTGACCCTGATACAAAGCTCTTTTAGATATTTTTACGGGTCCTGCTCGGTCTTGTGCAGTGTTTGGTCAAGTATTGCCGGGAAAATACAAAATAAGGTTTGAATATGCATTCACTATAAATCCGAATGATTCATTTAGCAGGAATGTAGATATTAAATATGTTGAGAAAATCATCATAATTAAATAAAATTCTCTATAAGTTTGTATAAACGCTGAAATTCCACCGTGTAGGTGGAATGGGGTAAAGATGACCTTTAAAGAAAAAATACAGGCAGGGAAGTTTTTGGTGACTTCGGAGATTGGGCCGCCAAAAGGCATTGAGACCAAAATAATCTTAGAAGACGCTGAACTCATACGCGGTAGAGTTGATGGAATAAATGTTACGGATTTACAGAGTTCGGTAATGCGTTTGGGTTCTTTGGCAGTTTGTAGTTTATTAAAACAAAAAGGTTTTGAGCCGATATTTCAGGTTACCTGCCGCGATAGAAATCGCCTGGCTTTACAGTCCGATATTTTGTCCGCAGCAGCCTTGGGGATAGAAAATTTACTTATTTTAACTGGAGACTATACTACTTTAGGAGACCATCCGGAAGCAAAACCTGTGTTTGATTTAGATTCTGTGCAACTTTTGCAAGTTGTATGTAAATTGCAAGAAGGTTTTGATATGAATGGCAATAAATTAGAAGGCGCACTACCTAAATTCTGCGTGGGCGCAGTAGTTAATCCCGGCGCAGACCCCATAGAGCCGCAGATAATGAAGATGGAGAAGAAGATTGAAGCAGGTGCGGAATTTTTTCAGACCCAGGCAGTATATGATATTAAGGTTTTCGAGAATTTTTTATCTAAAATTAAGCATTTAAAAACAACAATATTAGCGGGTATTGTCTTATTAAAGTCCGCGGGCATGGCCAGATATATGAATAAAAATGTTGCTGGCGTAACTGTCCCGCAGGATTTAATCGATGAGATGGAATCTGTTTCCAAAGAAGATAGGCAAAAGAAATCTATCGAAATAGCCGCAGGACTAATTAAGCAATTAAAGCCTATGTGCCAGGGCGTTCACATCATGCCGATAGGGTGGAACAAGGAGGTTCCCCTGCTTTTAGACGCCGCCGAATTGGGGGGGCGCTTCTCTCCAACTATTTGTGCAACATAGGATTATAGAGAATTGTCCCTAATATGGAGGTTTAAAATGAGTAATACAAGGGTAAAATCAGTAGATACAGCCAGTCAGAAGATGATTGAGAGAGCAAAGATTGATAATATCCAGATTGTTTGGGACCGTTACGATATTATGCAGCCCCAATGCGGATTTGGTCAGCTTGGAATATGCTGCCGGAATTGCAATATGGGTCCTTGCAGGATTGACCCGTTTGGAGAAGGCGCCCAGAAAGGAGTCTGCGGAGCGAGTGCAGATACTATTGTTGCCAGGAACCTCTTAAGAATGATTGCCGCTGGAGCAGCTGCTCATTCTGACCATGGAAGGGATATTGCCGAAGCCCTGCTTTTGGCATCAGAAGGCAAGGCTCGCGATTATAGAGTAAGCAATCCGGTTAAGTTAAGAAAAATTGCTTCTTATTATGGAATTAAGACAGAAGGCAGGCAGGATTCAGAGATAGCGCATGAGGTGGCATTAAAGGCTCTTTCTGAATTTGGGCAGCAGGAGGATGAGCTTCGATTTATTTCCCGCGCTCCTAAAAAGACCCAGGAGTCCTGGAGGAAGTTAGGAATTGTGCCCCGAGGAGTTGACCGTGAGATTGTGGAGTGTCTTCACCGCACAAATATGGGAGTGGATAACGAATACAAGAATATTATTATGCACGGTTTGCGTACTGCTTTGTCAGATGGCTGGGGCGGCTCAATGATTGCAACCGAATTAAGCGATGTCCTTCTCGGTTCGCCCACTCCGATTAGGTCTAAAGTTAATTTGGGCGTTTTAAAAGAGGATTATGTAAATGTTGTAGTTCATGGCCACGAGCCAACTCTCTCAGAAATGGTTGTTCAGGCAAGTCATGATTCTGAACTAATCAAGCTGGCAAAAGATAAGGGTGCAAAAGGTATTAATATTGTGGGAATGTGCTGCACAGCCAACGAGATACTAATGCGCCACGGCATCCACGTAGCTGGAAATTTCCTTCAGCAGGAATTAGCCATTCTTACCGGAGCAGTTGAGCTGATGATGGTTGATGTGCAGTGCATTATGCCTGCTTTAGCTGATGTTTCTAATTGTTTCCATACTGAGTTAATTACCACCAGCCCTAAGGCAAAGTTTCCTGGTGTTACACACATTGAATTTCATCCAGAAAAAGCATTAGAGATTTCCAAAACCATCCTTAAAAGGGCAGTGGATAATTTTAAAAATAGAAATAAGGCCAGGGTGGTTATACCTCAAGAGACAATGGATTTAATTGCCGGATTTACTGCCGAGGATATACCTTATATTATCGGAGGCCAATATCGTTCAACCTGGCGACCGGTAAACGACGGCATAATTTCCGGAAGACTGCGGGGAATCGCCGGGGTTGTCGGTTGCAATAATCCCAACGTACCTCATGACTTTGGCCATACGGCAATGGTTAAAGAATTGGTTAAAAACGATGTGCTGGTGGTCGTAACTGGCTGTGCTGCTATAGCTAACGCAAAGATGGGATTGCTTAAGCCGGAGTCGGCATTTGAATTTGCCGGCAAGGGATTGCAGGAGATATGCGAGGCAGTGGGTATCCCTCCGGTTCTGCACGTGGGAAGCTGTGTGGACAATTCAAGAATCTTGATTGCTTGCTCCGAGATCATTGAGCAGAGCGGACTGGGAGAGCGTTTGAGCGACCTGCCGGTTGCTGGTGCCGCGCCTGAATGGATGAGCGAGAAGGCAGTTTCCATCGGATTCTATTTCGTTGCCAGCGGGGTCTTTACAGTTTTTGGGACCCCCCAGCCGGTTTTTGGTAGTCAGAAGGTCACCGATTTTATCACCAAAGAACTTGAGGATATAGTCGGAGGAAAATTTGCCTTTGAGGTTGACCCGATAAAGGCAGCACATTTAATGATTGAGCATATTGACAAGAAAAGGAAGGCTTTAAAGCTTAATCCGGTAATGTATCAGTAAAGTAGCCAGCAGCTACTTTTTAACTATGAAGAAATTATATTACGATGTTAATAAATGTTTGGGTTGTAAAACCTGTGAGATTGCCTGCGCAGTGGCGCACTCACAGAGCAAGGATTTATTCAGCGTTCTTAGGGAAGAGGTTTTATCTTTACCGCGGAAGAAGGTCTATAGATCAGGGGATAAAAATTTTCCCGTTTCCTGCCGCCATTGCCAAGAGCATCCCTGTGTAGATGCCTGTATGGGAGGGGCGCTCTCTTACGATAAAAAGAGTGAAATGGTTTTGCACGATGAAACTCGCTGCGTGGGTTGCTGGATGTGCGTGATGGTTTGTCCTTACGGCGCCATCAGGCCCAATTTAAAAGCAAAAATTCCTATACGCTGCGATAAATGTAAGGACGAGGATGAGCCGGCATGCGTTAAGGCTTGTCCGACCGGTGCGATTATCTGGCAGGAAGAAGCGCTCATTGAGACCAAGAAATAACTGAGCAGTCGGGGAGTTTTTTCGTCTGTGCGACTGCTCATCCTGAAGGAGCGGAGCGACGAAGGATCTCACCAGAGATTCTTCGCTTCGCTCAGAATGAGGGGTCCTAAGACATAGAAAACCCCCCGGTCCCTCAAATAACTCTATCGATTTTTAGCAGGTGGAGTGGCATAGGATTAACATGTATTCCCTCGCCTAAGCGCTTGTCAATTTCTTGCGAAATTGACTGCGCAGGCTTCGGGATAAATTTGCGCAAATAACTTACGTCGTCCGCCTACGGCGGACTTCCGTAAGTTATGCGCTCATTAAAGTTTATGAGCCGGGAGCGATTGATAACATGTATTCCCTCGCGTAAGCGCTCGTAAATTTCTTGCGAAATTTACTTCGCACGCTTCGGGATAAATTCGCGCAAATAACTTACGTCGTCCGCCTACGGCGGACTTCCGTAAGTTATGCGCTCATTTATGAAGCAATTTATCATTATCGGAAATTCCGCCGCAGGCATTGCCGCGGTTGAGGCAATCAGGCAGAAAGACAAAGAATCCAAGATTGTCATTATTTCAGATGAGGATTACCCTGCCTATTGCCGCTGCCTTATCTCCTATTTTTTGGCCGGAGACATTCTGGAAGAGAAATTAGTTTACAGGCCCCAGGAATTCTATAGAGAGAATAATCTGGATTTGATTTTAAACAAGAAGGTAACCAAAGTAGAGCCGAAGAAAAACAGGATTGTGCTCGAGGATAAATCCTCCATCGGCTACGACAGGCTGCTTATCGCAACCGGCGCTTCGTCTAAGTTTCCTCCAGTTCTTAAAGGACTTAAAAAAAGAGGGGTATTCGGTTTCAGGACAATAAAAGACGCAAAGGAGATTTTGAATTTAGTACCTGTGTCTTCAACAGGCTGTATATTAGGTGGAGGATTAATTGGCCTTAATGCAGCCTACGGTCTGCTGAAGAAGAAACAGGAGATTAAGGTGATTGAGAAATTAAGATTTGTCCTTTTCCAGATGCTGGATGAGAAAAGTGCCAGTCTATTTATGAAAAAATTTCAAGATGCTGGAGTTGAAATTTTGACTGGTCGGGATATAGTAGAGATTTTGGGTAACGGAGACTTAAAGGCAGTAAGGCTGGATAGTGGTAAGGTTATTGCCTGTTCAATCCTTGTTGTCGGGACAGGTGTTGATCCGAATGTGGACATAGTTAAGGATACACAAATTAAGATAGATAAAGGGATTGTAGTTGACCAATACCTGAAAACGAACATCCCTAACATATTTGCTGCTGGAGACGTGGCTCAGACTTTTGATATTGCTTATAAAAACAGAGCGGTTAATGCACTCTGGCCAAACGCCGTTGAGCAGGGCAGGGTAGCTGGTTTAAATATGGCCGGCGAGAATCTCGAATACGACGGCTCAATGGCGATGAATTCTATTGAGTTCTTTAATCTGCCGGCTGTCTCTATGGGGATAACCAGACCGAGGAGTCCGGAATTTGAGGAGATTGAATTTTGCGACGAAAAGAGAGAAATTTATAAGAAGTTTGTTTTAAAGGAGAACCGCCTCCTCGGAATGATTGCTGTGGGAGATATTAAAAATTGCGGAGTATTCTTAAGACTCATAAAAGAAGGCACGGATATATCTTCTATAAAGGGTGAGTTGACATCAGAAACCTTTAGTTACGTTAAGGTATTAGATTTACTTAAGCCAAAGGATGAGATTTATATCAAATGATATCTACGAATTGAAAAATGTCAAGGGTTCATTGAAGAGAGCTCTGAAAAAGTCTAAAAATAGGCAGAGCTCTCTTGATTACAGCGATTAAATTTAGATTACAGCGATTTATTGTCGTCGGAATAATCTGTGTAATCTTTTTATAATCTCTGAAATCAGAGGCCTCTGATGTAGTTTTTGGGAGTTTTTCAGAGACCTCATTGAAGAAGGGGGGGTATCCATGTCCAAGGTTGTTGCTACGTTGGTTATTCGCGGAGCAAAAAAAATTGTTAAGGAAGCAGAGGATTTTTTAAATAAAGCGGTAAAAGAGAAACAAGAAGCGCAGAAATTAGAGTTTCCGGAAACAGCTTTCTATCTTCCCATGGCGAATGCTTTATTGGGAGTTCAGGTAAAGACTTTAAAGGACGCAAGGCCCGTATTAGAGCACGCCAGGTCTTTATTGCCCGGAGAGCCTTCCGAAAATCTGTGGCTTCCTTATTTAGGCAATGCGCTCGATGCAGGAATTGCTACTCTCTTGGCTGAGGAGATAATTATGGCTTTGCGCTATCTTTATGGCCAGGAACCGCAGAAAGATTGCAACGGTTTCTTTACCGATACGATTATACGCTCTTTGGGAATCCAGCTGGTTGACGGTCGTATGCCGGGAGCCGCTGCAATCCTGGGAGCGGCGCCGGATAATAAGACCGCAGTTGAAATTATTCGTCAATTGCAGCAGAGGAATATTCTTATTTTTGTCGGTTCAAACGTTGGCGGGCGCTCTATAATCGACCAGCTAATCGAGGAAGACGTGCAGATGGGATGGGACAATTATATTGTTCCTTATGGAAGGGATACTATTTCGGCAATTTACCCTCTGAATTGGGCAATCCGAGCAGCACTTACCTTTGGTGGGCTAAAAGCCGGTCAAGCAAAAAAATGCTTGCTGTACACAAAAGAAAGAGTATTTGCTTTTGGGCTGGTCTTAGGCGAGGTCGATGATTTAAAATATGCCACAGGCGCCGGAGCAATCAACATGGGTTTTCCGATAGTTGCTGATACCCAGATACCCGAGGTTAAACCTTCAGGAATAACCACCTACGAAGCGCTAATCAAGGAGCTTGACCATAAAAAGATTGTTGCGCGGGCTATCGAGGTAAGAGGGCTTAAGCTTACAGTTACTCAAATTCCCATCCCGGTTCCTTATGCCGCTGCCTTTGAGGGTGAGCGCGTAAGAAGAGAACAGTTGTGTGTGGAATTAGGTGGAAAGGCAAGCACGTCCTTTGAATACCTGACTACTAAAAAATCCGAAGAAGTAGAAGACGGCAAGGTTGAGTTAATTGGTTCAGATATAGATAAATTAGAGAATGGCCAAAAATCTCTGCCTTTAGCAATAATTGTCGAGGTTTATGGCCGTAAGATGCAGAAGGATTTTGAGCCGATCCTGGAGCGTCAAATTCACCGTTTCACAAATTACGCAATGGGTCTCATGCATATCGGTCAGCGTGATATGAATTGGATAAGAATCAGTAAGGATGCCTTTAATAAAGGCTTCCGGCTTAAACACATCGGTATTATTTTACATGCTATGTTGCATCAGGAATACAGCGCCATTGTAGATAAGGTGCAAGTTAAAATTTACACCAAACTATCCGATGTAGAAAAATTATTACCTCAAGCAAAGAAGGTATTTGATGAACGCGATGAGCGTTCTAGCGGTATGATTGATGAGAGCGTGGATACATTTTACAGTTGTACTTTGTGCGTTCCTAAAGGAGAGAATATTGTATTTGCTGATGGTTCATTCACTTCAATAGAAAATTTAATTGAGACAGTAGTTAATACTAAAGATATTAATATTCTTTCTTTAAATGGAACAGATCTATGTTCGAAATCTGTGGGAGAGATTTTTATTAATCCTGCGCCTCAAGAATTAATTAAAATAATTCTTTCGAATGGTAATTCAATTGTTTTAACTAAAAACCATCGTATTCTAGTAGATAGTAAGGAAGGATTAGATTGGAAAAAGGCGCAAGAATTGAAACTGAGTGATTATCTTCTGGTACCAAGGAAGACTTCATTAACATCAATTAATCAAACTTATAATTCAAATGGTTCTCTTTATCTGATAGAGCTTCTATCCGATGCTACAAAGATTTATGACCGCAAATTTATTCTATGGTTAAAGAACCAATTAAAACTTAAGTATAAAAGTTTTAAAAAAGCAGCAAAACAAATAGGTTTTAGGTATACCCGTCTTATCCACGGTTTACATAATTCCTCTACCAATTCCCGAGGTTTAACTATAAGTGAAACAAAGTTAATACTTAAATTTTTGGGCGTGAATTGGGAAGAGGTTAAACATAAAATTTGTGAAGTGGGCGGTATGATGCGCAATATAAGTTTAAGAAAATTGACTGTGGATGGAGATTTTATGTATCTTTTAGGATTAGTTGCTGCAGATGGAACTATTCGGTATGATAGAAGAAGATGCAATTTTCCCTCGGAGGTGGTGTTTACCAATTCTGAGCCAGAGATTGTCAGACGATTTTCTCAAATTATATATGATTTTTTTGGGCAAGAGCTCAAGATAAAAAACAAGCTCAGAAGAGAAAGCAGATATAGAAAGACAGAAATGGTAAGAGTATATGGTCCAGTAGTAGGAAGTATAGCAGTTAATTTAGGAATTAGAGCCAAAAAGGGAGAAAAGTATAGATTAGATAAAATTTCTCAGTTCGCTCCTAATTTAATAGCGATGTTTTTAAGAGGTTTGTTTGATGGCGATGGTCATGTAACAAAGATTAATCTGGGAATTTCTACAAAAAATTATAATGAAGCAAGGGATATATACCTTTTAATGAAAAAAATAGGCATTTCTACCACAATTATGAAAGCAACAGGATGTTATCAGGTATGTACGAGTAATCGCTACGAATTCAATAAGTTTTCTTTTCTCATTTCTTCTTACCACCCTCTTAAAAAGAGACTTATTAGGGAGGCTAGATTTAAGTCTGATAAATACCATGTGGTGCGAACTGAAACTGTTCCTTGGAATTGTGGTAATTTAATTGACCACTTGATTAGCAAATACAATATTGTTAAATCAAAACAGACTATAGATAGAGGTACAATTTATGACTGGATGATAAAGAAACATCGCATATCAAAGGAAAAACTCAATTTATTTTTAAATAAAATAAGTTCTCAGGTGAGTTTAAATGATTCGGTTTTTCAAGATTTACTCAGGTGGTGTCAATCACAGATTACATTCGAGAAAGTTAAAAAAGTAGAAGTCATTAAATATAATGAAAAAGAAGTATATAATTTTAGCGTTGCTGATACACATAATTATTTGGTGAATGGGATTGTAGTAAAAAATTGTCAATCTTTCGCTCCTAACCATGTATGTATAGTTACACCTGAACGTTTAGGATTATGTGGAGCATTTTCGTGGCTTGACACACGTGCTTCCTTTGAAATTATTCCCACAGGCCCGAATCAACCTGTTCTAAAAGGACAGATGCTAGATGAGAAATTAGGGCAGTGGAAGAATATAAATGATTTTGTTTATCAGAAATCTAACAAGGCTATCGAAAAGGTAAGTATGTATTCTTTGATGGATTCGCCACAGTCTTCGTGCGGTTGTTTTGAGTGTATTGTGGCAATAATCCCTGAGGCAAATGGGTTTATGATTGTCAACCGCGATTATCCTGGTATGACCCCCAGCGGTATGACCTTTACGACCTTGGCTGGCTCAGTAGGCGGGGGTGTGCAGACGCCAGGTTTCTTAGGTGTAGGCAAGCTATATATAGTAAGTAAAAAGTTTATTTCTGCTGAAGGAGGGTTAAAGCGATTGGTCTGGATGCCTCGTGAATTAAAGGAACTTTTGGGCGATAGGTTAAAAAAACGTGTTAAAGATTTAGGCGAACCGGATTTAATTGATAAAATTGCTGATGAAACTCAAGCTACAACACAGGAAGAGTTATTGAGTTTCTTAAGGAAGGTGAATCACCCGGCTTTAGAGATGCCGCCTATATTATAATTTTCCTTGATAGTACCAGGAAATTATATTTACCCCGGCTCATAAGATGTGCCGAAATTCTCTTGCGATAAGCCCCTTCCTTAATAGGTATAGGAAGGGCTATCCTTTCTGGATAATTTCGGCACATTCGCCGGGGTCTGCGTAAAATCGCCAGAAGCTTCGCCGAAGGCGATTTTACTTGACCTTTTTACATTTTTCTTATATCTTATATAATGAATACTGATAGTGTCAAGCTTGCCTTCAAAACTCACTTTAAGGAAGCTTCTGTAAAAGAATATCATGTTCTTCCAATAAATAAACCCCGTTAGAAATACCGAAGCTCTTAGAGAGAAAAGCAAGATTTCTAACGGGGTAAATCAGCGCTTTTGTTAACAGGGTTCGCAAACATTCATCACGCCTCATTAATTTCAATGTTTGATTAATGGTGAGAAGTTGCGCTTTGTTCAATCGACGGCGATACACGCCTGAATGATTAAGCCTAAACTCTTTTTAATCGATGCCACGGCTTTTTGCTACCGGGCATTCTATGCTATTGGCAGGCTTTCTACATCTTTCGGCCAACCCACAAATGCCATATACGGTTTTATAAATATGTTAAATAAGGTCTTGAAGGAAAAAAAGCCTCAATTCCTGGCAGTATGTTTTGATGTTTCAAGGAATACTTTCAGGCTTAAGAAATTTGCAGAATATAAAATAAAACGTCCGCCTATGCCGGACGAATTATCCGGCCAGATCCCTCTGATAAAAGAGGTGATTTCTGCCTATGGAATCACTATATTTGAACAGGAAGGTTACGAAGCAGATGATATTATTGCCACCCTTGCCAAGAAAGCAAAAGAAAAAGGCGTATCTACAACTGTTGTCAGTTCCGATAAAGACATATTGCAGTTAGTAGATGATGATATTACGGTATTTAGCCCTTATAAAGATGAAGGCATAATCTACGATGAAAAAAAGGTTTCAGAACGCTTTGGGGTAGGGCCCAAGATGATAACCGATATTATCGCGCTTATGGGAGATGATGCGGATAATATTCCAAGCGTACCCGGCATAGGCGAAAAGACAGCAGCATCATTAATTAAAGAATTCGGCTCGGTAGAAAAATTATTGAGCAATATCGATAAAATAAAATCAGAAAAAATAAAAATAGCGATAAAAGATAATATCGATACAGTAAAATTAAATAAAGAATTAGCCGTATTAGATAAAAAGATAGATTTGGATTTTAATTTAGATAAATTAAAAATAAGTGAACCCAATTACCAGGAATTATTTAGATTATTTAAGTTATTAGAGTTTAAGAAACTCTTGAAAGATTTAGAGGTAAAGGAAGATAAATCACCGGATATAGAGCTAACTACATTAGAAGATAAAGAATTAAAAGATTTGATAAAGCCTCAGGACGAACTTGTTTTATATGGCGACAGTTTTGACAGCCTGATATTTTATGCAAACCCCGTTAGAAATACCAAAACTCTTAGGGAGGAAAGCAAGATTTCTAACGGGGCAAAGGATAAATTCTTTAGACTCACCCATCCCGGCATAAATCTTAAGGCTATATTATCGAATCCCGAGATAAAGAAAATAGGCCATGACCTTAAAAAAATGAATGTATCTTTAGCAAAGGAAGATACCGCCTTAGAAGGATTATATTTTGATACTATGGTGGCTGGTTATTTAATCAATCCTTCTAAATCCGGATATAATTTAAATGATTTGGCTTGGGATTATTTAGGCGAGTTTTTAAAGCCCGGCTCCTTGAATAACTTAAAGGCACTTAGCATCATTAAGCAGCTAAAACCAAAATTAGAAAGAGAATTGTGCGACAAATCGCTCTTTAATCTTTTTACCGAGATTGAAATGCCTCTGGTTGAAGTATTATCTCAAATGGAATTAACCGGGATAAAAATAGATTTAGAAATCTTAAATAAACTCTCCAGGGATTTAGAGAAAAGATTGGTTAAATTAGTTGAAGATATTTACTCGGTGAGCGGCAGCCAGTTTAACATCAATTCGCCGAAACAATTAAGGAGTATCTTGTTTGAAAAATTAAAATTACCTATTGTCAAAAGATCTAAAACCGGCCCGTCTACCGACGAAGAGGTATTAAGAAAATTGGCTGATAAACATAAACTTCCCCACTTTTTATTAGAATATCGCCAGTTAACAAAGCTTAAGTCTACATATATAGATGCCCTGCCAAATTTGTTGGATCCCGAAACGGGAAGAATCCATACTTCTTTTAATCAAACCGCTACGGAAACAGGCAGGCTCAGCTCAAGCGGACCAAACCTGCAGAATTTACCCATAAAGACAGATTTAGGCAAGAATATAAGACGCGCAGTAATTGCATTCAGTAAAGACAGCTATCTTTTATCCTGTGATTATTCACAGGTAGAATTAAGAATTTTAGCGCATTTATCAAAAGATAAAAACCTTATTCTCGCGTTTAAAAACGACAAAGATGTGCATAAAATCACCGCTTCTTTCATCTATGGCTTAGAAGAAAAAGATATTACCGATTCAATGCGCGAGACCGCAAAAAGAGTAAATTTCGGGATTATTTACGGCCTTACCTCTTTTGGGCTTTCCCGGGATTTGGGTATAAGCGTTGATGAAGCCCAGGCATTTATCGAGGCATATTTTTCAAGATATCCTCAAGTAAAAGATTACGTGCAAGAACAGATAACCCGCGCAAAAAAAGAAGGATTTGTTACTACAATCTTAGGCAGGAGAAGATATATTCCTGAAATTAACAATAAAAATCAGAGTATACGGCAATTTGCGGAAAGGCAGGCAATAAACACGCCTATACAGGGTTCAGCGAGTGACTTAATAAAATTAGCCATGGTCAGGCTCTATGAAGAGATAAAAACAAGTGCCCTTAAGACAAGAATGATTATGCAAATTCACGATGAATTAGTATTCGATGTGCCCAAAGAAGAAATAGTGGCATTTGTAGATTTGGCAAGAGATAAGATGGAGAATGTTTTCAAATTAGACGTGCCGATAAAAGTGGATATTAAGAAAGGTAAGAATTGGTTAGAAATGGAGGATATTAAATGCGGATAGCTATTTGCGCTTCTGAAGTTGTGCCGTTTGCTAAAACGGGTGGATTAGCAGATGTGGCAGGGGCATTGCCTCTTGAGTTAGAATCATTAAACCAGGAAGTGATAATTATTATGCCCCGATATAAAACTATCCGGGAACCCAAGTTTAAAATTGAGAGATTAAAACCGGATATCTCTTATACGGTTATCGGGAAGAACATAAACCCCGTTAGAAATACCAAAGCTCTTAGGGAGGAAAATAAAACTTCTAACGGGGTAAAGGTATATTTTATAGATAACGATCCTTACTTTAATCGCGATGGCTTATACCAAGACAAAGCCGGAGATTACAAAGATAATCTGGACAGATTTTCTTATTATAGCAAGAGGACATTGGATTTGCTAAAGGAGATAAATTTTGCCCCTGATATTATACATTGTCATGATTGGCAGAGCGCATTGATTCCCGTATATCTAAAGACATTATATATAGACAATCCCTTTTATCAAAATATCAAGACAGTATTTACCATACACAATATAGGCTATCAGGGGCTCTTTTCTAAAGATGAATTTCCGAAGTTAGGCTTGGACTGGAAGTATTTTAATATGGAGATGCTGGAATTCTATGGCAAGATTAATCTTTTAAAGGGTGGCATAGTATTTTGCGACATTATCAATACAGTCAGTCCAACATACAGTAGAGAGATACAGACTAAAGAATTCGGCTATGGTTTGGAAGGGGTCTTAGCTAAACGCAAACTCGATGTATTCGGTATATTAAACGGCTTGGATTATTCCATCTGGAATCCGGAAACCGACAAGTTTATTGCTAAGAATTATTCTCTTAAGAGCATAGAGGATAAATATAAGAATAAGGAAGACCTGCGGAAAATTTGTAAATTACCTGTCAAAATTGATGTTCCGCTTTTTGGCATTGTTTCAAGACTTGCCCAACAGAAAGGATTTGATATATTGGCAGATGCCATAGAGAAGATTTGCCATATGAATTTACAGCTGGTTATTTTGGGCACAGGCGATTTGAAATACCATGTTATTTTAGAGAATATCGTAAAAAAATACCCTCGGATTATTTCTCTGCATTTGAAATTTGACGACGTCTTGGCCCATAAGATATACGCAGGTTCAGATGTATTTCTTATGCCCTCAAAATATGAACCTTGCGGTTTAGGCCAGATGATTAGTATGCGCTATGGAACTATACCATTGGTATTTAAAACCGGAGGGTTAGTTGATACAGTAACTGAAGATGATGGATTCGTATTCGATAAGTATAAAAAAGAAGATTTAATTAAAACAATAGATAAAGCAATTAGGGCATTTAGAGGTAAAAAGAAATGGCTAGGACTTATGCGAAGAGCCATACAGAGTAATTTTTCCTGGCGGGAATCTGCTAAAGAGTATGTGGCGCTGTATGAAAAAGCAAAGTCAAAGTAAGAGAAAGATAATTTTAGGACTTACAGGCAGCTTTGGCAGCGGCAAGACCACTGTAGCCAGGATTTTTAGGTCTTTGGGCGCAAAGATAATCGATGCGGATAGGATTGCCCACAGGCTGATTAAACCCCGGACTAAAATATATAAAAAAATAATTAATACTTTTGACAGGGATATTCTCAAGAAAAATAGAGCTATTGACCGGGACAAATTAGCCGAGGTTGTATTCAACAATAAATATTTACTAAAAAAACTAAACAGCATTGTACATCCTGAGGTGATTAGGGTTATTAAGAAAAAGATAGAGACCTCTTCCGGAAGAGTTATCGTTTTGGATGCGCCTTTACTTATTGAGGCAGGGTTACAAAATTTAGTAGATAAATTAATTGTGGTAACAATAACGAGAGAAAAACAAATAGAGAGAATCTCCAAGAAAACAGGTTTTAGCAGGCAAGATATATTAAAAAGAATCGAGGCGCAGATTCCGCAAAACGTGAAGTCACGTTTTGCGAATTTTATAATAGATAATAACGGGGCGATTTACCAAACAAAAAGACAGGTAAAAGAAATTTGGAAGAAACTGCAACCACTGAGACACTGAATTTTTACTGAGACACTGAAATAATCTCTCTGTGTCTCAGTTTTTCTCAGTGCTTCAGTGGTTACGAAGGAGGTTGTTGTGGGAAAATTAGATATCGGAAGTCTAAAAGAAATAAAAATTATTGAGCTGAATAAATTAGCTAAAGAACTGAATATCAATGGGGTAAGCGGGCTTAGAAAGCAAGACTTAATCTTTAAGATACTGCAGGCTCAGGCAGAAAAAGAAGGCCTTATGCTTGGGGAGGGCATCTTAGAGATTTTATCCGAGGGATTCGGTTTCCTGAGGTCGCCGAATTATAATTATTTACCCTGCCCTGATGATATTTATGTGTCTCCCTCCCAGATTAGGAAGTTTGAATTAAGGACAGGTGATACAGTCAGCGGCGAAATACGCCCACCCAAAGAAGGAGAAAAATATTTTGCGCTTTTAAAAGTCCAGGCAGTCAACTTTGAGAATCCTGAAGAGGCAAAAGAAAAAGTGCTCTTTGATAACCTTACGCCCATATATCCCCATGATGAATTTAACTTGGAGATAAGACCCGATGAAATATCCATGCGCGTTATTGATTTACTCACACCTATAGGTAAAGGCCAGCGCGGCCTGATTGTTGCGCAACCCTATAGTGGCAAGACCGTGTTATTGCAGAAGATTGCAAATTCTATAACTACTAACCATCCGGATGTTATATTAATTGTACTGCTGATAGATGAGCGTCCGGAGGAAGTTACCGATATGCAAAGACATGTTAAGGGTGAAGTAATATCATCGACCTTCGATGAGCCTCCGGAAAGGCATGTGCAGGTTGCCGAAATCGTTCTGGAGAAAGCAAGAAGACTCGTAGAACATAAGAAGGATGTGGTGATTCTTTTGGACAGTATAACACGCTTGGCCAGGGCATATAATTCTGTTATCCCGCATAGCGGTAAGGTATTATCAGGCGGTATAGATTCCAATGCCTTACAAAAACCAAAGAGATTTTTTGGTGCTGCCCGGGCAGTTGAGGAAGGTGGTAGCCTGACTATTATTGCTACAGCATTAGTGGATACAGGTAGCCGCATGGATGAAGTCATTTTTGAAGAATTCAAGGGTACCGGCAATATGGAACTGCAGCTTGATAGAAATTTATTCCAGCGCAGAATCTACCCGGCTATTGATATAAAGCGTTCCAATACCCGGCACGAAGAGTTGCTTCTTAAGCAGGAGCGGTTACAAAAGGTTTGGATATTAAGAAAGGTTTTGAATGAACTGAATAATGTGGAGGCAATGGAACTTTTAATTGAAAAATTAGCCAAGACGAAGGATAATGATGAATTCTTAAATAGTATGAATCAGTAAAGTAATCACTGAAGCACTGAATTTGTCTGAAGCACTGAGAAAAATATTTCAGTGTCTCAGTAGACAGGGGCTTTAAAGATATCACTCAGTGTCTTTAGTGGTTGCAAGAGGAGGTAACATTATGAAAGACAAGATTCATCCCAAATATCAGGAGTGCGTAATTGTTTGTGCCTGCGGCAATACTATTCATAGCCGTTCTACTAAACCCAATATCAGGGTTGAAATATGCTCAAAATGCCATCCATTCTTTACGGGTAAACAGAAGTTTGTAGATTCTGCGGGTAGGGTAGATAAATTTATAAAGAAATACGGTAAAAAAACAACGGAAAGCACAAAAAATGCAGCTTAATTGAAAAGTTCTTGTGCGCGCATAAGAAGATATGTTCGAGCAATTACAAAATTTAGAAAAACATTATCAGGAGCTGGAGCGTTTTTTAGCTTCCTACGAAACTGTATCTGATAAAGAACAGTATAATAAATACGCAAAAGAGCTGTCAGGCCTGAAAGAGCCGGTATCTTTGTTTCGAGAATATAAAAGGATAATCAAAGAAATAAAGGATTTGGAGATTGCGCTTGGTGAAAAAGACGATGATGAATTCTTGACATTAGCCAGGACAGAGCTGCAAGATTTAAAGAATAAGAAACTGGACTTAGAGCAAAGGCTGAAAAATATCTTAGCCGGTGAAGATGGGTCCGTAGGCCGTGATGTAATAGTTGAGATACGTCAGGGCACAGGGGGTATGGAGGCAGGGTTATTTGCTGCAGGCCTTTACCGGATGTACACAAAGTATGCTGCAAGGAAAGGCTGGTCCATAGAGCCGATGGCAGCGCATCCGACGGAATTAGGAGGGTTTAAAGAAATAGTATTTAGCGTAAAAGGCAAAGATGCCTATAAGCGGATCAGATTTGAAAGCGGGGTGCATCGCGTACAGCGCGTTCCTGCTACAGAAGCTCAGGGCCGCATTCATACCTCGACCGCGACGGTAGCAGTATTAATAGAACCTGAAGAAGTAGATTTGGCTATTGACCCGAAAGATATAAGAATAGATACTTATAGGTCTTCTGGCCCGGGAGGACAACACATGCAGAAAACCGACTCTGCAGTGAGAATCACACATTTACCTACGGGTACGGTGGTGGCCTGCCAGGATGAACGTTCGCAGTTAAAGAATAAGAATAGGGCAATGAGGATTTTGCGCGCAAAAATTCTGGATATGAGGCAACAGGAAGAGTCCAAAAAGATTTCGGAAACCAGAAAATCCCAGATCGGCTCAGGCGACCGAAGCGAGAAAATACGCACTTATAATTTTCCTGACCGGCGCGTAACCGACCACAGAATAAATTTGACCCTACATAAATTAGAAGCGATATTAGAAGGCGACTTAGATGAGCTATCTGATGCTCTCATAAAAGCGTCAGAAATCAAAACCCATGAATCCCGTTAGAAATATTCATTTTCTAATAGGGATTCATTTCTAACGGGATGAATGAAGTAGAATTATTGTTTACCGATATACTAAATTGCAATCGCCTGTCTTTATATCTAAATAAAGATATATTTTTAGATAAAAATATATCTTCTTTAGTATCCGGCGCATTAAAAAGAAGAATCCAGGGTGAGCCTATACAGTATATATTAGGTAAAACAGAATTCTTAGGGTTAGAGTTTAAAGTAACGCCCGATGTATTTATACCCCGGCCGGAGACGGAGATTTTGGTAGAGACAGCAATAGATATAGTTCATAGTTCAAAGTTCATGGTTCATAGTTTATTAGATATAGGTACGGGGTCGGGCTGTATTGCTATAAGTCTTGCAAAATTTCTACCCAAGGCAAAAATAACAGCTATAGACATCTCTGAGAATGCAATAAAAATAGCGAAGCAAAATGCTTTATTAAATAATGTAAAAATTAATTTCTTATTAAGCAATTTATTCAGTAACTACGAACTACGAACTACGAACTACGAACTAATTATTTGCAATCCTCCTTACATTCCTACTGCAGAAATTTCAGGCTTGCAGCCTGAGATAAAATATGAACCGTATATGGCTTTAGACGGGGGTAAGGATGGTTTGCATTTTTATCGCCGTATAATTGACAAAGCGCCTCCTTATTTAAAGAAAGGCGGTTTCTTAATCATGGAGATGGGATTTAATCAAAAAGACGCTATAAAAGATATTTTTCAAAAGTCTGGATATTTTGAGATAATAGACGTGGCCAAAGACTATAATAATATAGACAGAGTCATCATAGCAAAAAAGCGAGAGAGGTAATGGATAAATTAGTTATTGAAGGTGGAATTAGATTAAAGGGCGAAGTGACGGTCTCTGGTTCTAAGAATGCCGTGTTGCCTATACTTGCCGCAACTTTGTTGACGGATGAGCCCTGCGTGATTAAAAATGTACCGAATTTACGCGATACAAACACGATGTTAAAGATTCTACGTTCTTTAGGCAAGAATGCCGAGTTTAATAAAGGCAAAGTCATTGTTAGTTCCACCAAACATACAAGCTTCATCGCTGATTATAAACTGGTTTCGACCATGCGCGCGTCTTTTTGCGTTTTAGGCCCTATCCTTGCTAAGCTTAAAAAAGCCAAGGTTTCTTTGCCGGGCGGTTGTATTATCGGAGTGCGGCCGGTGGATTTACATCTCAAAGGGATTAAAGCGTTGGGCGCAGATATTACTATTGAATCAGGTTATGTCCACGCAAAAGCAAGCCAGCTTAAAGGTAACCAGGTATATTTAGGTGGTGTTTATGGCTCATCGGTTTTAGCTACTGACAATGTGATGATGGCGGCTACTTTAGCAAAGGGTAAGACCGTAATTGAATCTGCAGCTTGTGAACCAGAGGTAGCGGATTTAGCAGAATTTCTGATTAAGATGGGCGCTAAGATAAAGGGCCACGGCACACCCATTATAGAGATAGAAGGAGTAAGGCAATTACGCGGCACCGAACATACGATAATTCCTGATAGGATAGAGGCAGGCACATTGATGGTTGCATCACTAATTACTAAAGGAGATGTCAGCATAAAGAATATTTTTTATCAGCATCTTGGTGCCGTGATTGATAAATTGGAAGAAGCGGGGGCCTCTATAAGTAAAACTGATTCTTCGGTTCGCGCACACCTTAAAGGCAGACTCAGGCCCATAAATGTTACAACTTTGCCTTATCCGGGTTTTCCTACAGATATGCAGGCGCAAATTATGAGCCTGATGAGTATTACACCGGGCATAAGCGTGATTACCGAGAAGATTTATCCGGACAGATTTATGCATGTAGCTGAACTGAATCGTATGGGCGCACATATCCAGAGGGAAGGCCCGCATGCCATAGTTGAGGGTGTAAGACAATTATCCGGGGCGCCGGTCATGGCCTCAGATTTACGTGCATCGGCATCTTTGGTATTAGCCGGATTAGTAGCTTCTGGCAGGACGTCGGTATCAAGGATATACCATCTTGAGCGCGGATATGAGGACATGGAAGAGAAATTACAAAGACTGGGTGCTAAGATTTGGAGAGAGAAAGAATGATACTAATGATCGATAACTACGACTCCTTTACCTATAATCTGGTGCAGTATTTAGGGGCTCTGGGCGGGAATATTAAGGTATTTAGAAACGATAAGATAACTATAAATAAGATTAGAAAGCTCAAAGGCCTTGAGAGAATTGTTATTTCGCCTGGGCCTGGCAGACCGGAAAATGCAGGCATTTCTTGCGATGTGATTAGGGCATTTGCCGGTAAAATCCCCATATTAGGAGTGTGTTTAGGCCATCAATGCCTGGGTTATGTGTACGGAGGCCGCATTATCGGCGCAAAAAAACTTATGCACGGAAAGACCTCGCTTATTTATCATAACCGAAAAACTATCTTTAAAGGCATACCTAACCCCTTTGAAGCTACGCGTTACCATTCTTTGATTGTGGAGAAAAAAACATTGCCTGAATGTTTAGAGATAATTGCCTGGACCAGAGAATTTGAAATTATGGGTTTAAAGCACAAAAACCATCCTCTCTGGGGAGTGCAGTTTCATCCGGAATCTATCTTAACCCAGGTAGGTAAAGATATCCTCGCAAATTTCTTAAGTGAGGCCACAACTTAGCGAGTGTAAGCGAAGCTAAGTTGTATGGCCGAACTATCCCGACAGCAAAACGCTTCGAAAATTTGTTCCAAATTTTCTTGCAGCTGTCGGGGTTAATTCGCAGACGCCTCAATAACTTACAGTAGTTTGTTAAAATTATGATTTCACAGATTAAATACAGATTACACAGATTAGTCAGTGACGGGACAATCGGTGAAATCAGCTTTATAATCTGTGAAATCAACCTCAAGGGATAAGATATTTATAACTTGTTATTTTGAAAGCAGTTATGCAATTCACAAGTATTAAAAAGAGTCAAAAATTAACATAGTACTGTAACTTACTCACACTTTCAGTGTTCGTAAGTTATGTGCTCATTGAATATGATTCAAGAAGCAATAAAACAGTTATCTCAAAATAAAAATTTAACAGGTGACCAGATGCAGGCGGTCATGGAAGAGATTATGGCTGGTAAGGCAGATACTGGTCAGATAGTTTCTTTTTTAACTGCATTAAATAAAAAAGGCGAAACAGTGCAAGAGATTACTGCTGCTGCATCTGTTATGCGCAGGCATGTCACCAGAATCTATGTAGATAAAGAGCCGCTCCTGGATACCTGCGGAACCGGCGGAGATGTTAAGGGGTCATTTAATATCTCAACCGCAGCAGCTTTTGTTGCCAGCGGCGCCGGCATCACTGTTGCTAAACACGGTAATCGTTCTGTATCGAGTTCGTGTGGAAGTGCGGATATATTAGAAGCATGGGGTATAAATATCAATATGACTAAAGAAAAATTAGAAAAATGCCTGAATGATGTGGGAATAGCTTTTTTGTTTGCACCCAACCTTCATCCGGCAATGAAATATGCTATGCCTGCAAGGAAACAAATGGGAGCCAGGACAGTATTTAATATTTTAGGACCTCTGACTAATCCTGCAGGAGCAACGCATCAGTTGATGGGTGTTTATGATCGCCATTGGGTAGATACATTAGCAGCGGTATTAGGAAATCTTGGCACAATACATGCGCTGGTTGTGCACAGCGAAGACGGCCTCGATGAGATAGCAACCACAGCTAAGACTTTTGTTTGTGAAGAATATAAGGGTAAATTAAATAGTTATGAAATAGACCCCGAAGACTTCGGGTTTCCTCAAGTTAAACTAGAGGATTTAAAGGGCGGTGCAGTTACCGATAATGTGAAAATAATGCTTGATGTCTTAAAGGGAAAACCCGGAGCGCACCGGGATATAGTGGTATTAAATTCCGCAGCTGCCATATACGCTGCCGATAAAGCAAAGTCCATAAAGGAAGGAATAAGATTAGCTTCGCAATCTTTAGATAAAGGAAAGGCATTGGAGAAATTAGAATTGCTGAAAGAATATTCTCTAAAATAAGTATGAAAAAAATAGACACCTTGAAAGAAATAGTAGCAAAAAAGAAGGAGAAAATACTTTTAGCGAAACAGACTGTTTCAGAAGAAGAGCTAAATTCAAAGATACAGGGTTTGCCACAGACGCGCCCTTTTATAGAAGCCATAAGTAAACCTAAACAGATCTCTCTCATTGCTGAGATAAAGAAACAATCTCCCTCCCGAGGCATAATCCGACAGGATTTTAATCTCAGGGAAATTGCCGCTATTTATCAGGACTGCGCAGTTCAGGCCATATCCGTATTGACTGAAGAGGATTATTTTGACGGGAATATTTCTTACCTTAATGAGGTCAAGGACTTGGTAGATCGCCCCATTTTGAGAAAAGATTTTATTTTAGAGCCATATCAGGTTTACGAATCACGGTTCTCTGGCGCAGATGCCATACTTTTGATTGCGGATTTATTATCCAAAGAGAAATTATCAGAGTTGATGCAGTTAGCTGATAGCTTAGGGCTGGATTGTTTAGTGGAAGTCCATGATAAAAAGGAATTAAAAAAGGTTTTAAATTTAAAAGCGCCTTTAATAGGAATAAATAACCGTGATTTACACACCTTGGAAGTGGATTTTAAGCTCACAGAGAAATTATTCCCTTTAATTCCTAAGGATAAAGTTGTGGTTGTTGAGAGCGGCATCAAAAGCTATCAGGATGTTTTATTTTTAAAGATATTAGGCGTGAGTGCGGTTTTGATTGGCGAGGCCTTTATGGAGGCCGAAGATATAAAGAAGAAAGTGGAAGAATTAATGGGATGGTAAATGAGGCCATAACTTACGGAGCGAAGCGAACGTAAGTTATATAGCCGAATTTATCCCGACGAGTATGCTAAAATTTTCTTTGAAAATTTTAGCATATCTTACGAGTCGGGATACTATTATAGGTTGCAGAAAATTAAGGTTATGGTTAAAGTAAAGATATGCGGTATAACTAATCTGGAGGATGCGCTTAAAATAGCAGAATTGAAACCAGATGCTTTAGGATTTGTTTTTTATAGGAAAAGTCCAAGATATATCAAACCAGAAAGAGCAAAAGAAATTATTAAACAAATCCCGAAGTTTATTAAGAAAGTGGGAGTCTTTGTTAATGACAAAGAGCAGAATATAAAACGCATTGCCAAGGATTTAAAGTTAGATATGCTACAGTTTCATGGGAATGAATCACCGGAATTTTGTGAAAAGTTTAGGGATTATAAGATAATTAAGGCATTTAGAGTAAAGGAAAAAATAGATTTTAAAGATATGTTGCATTATAAAACTTCTGCTTATCTTTTTGATACCTTTGTAAAATCAAAGATAGGCGGAACAGGTAGGAAGTTCAACTGGGCGTTAGTAAGGCATCTGGGTGGTTTTCATAAGCCAATATTCTTATCCGGCGGGCTTAAAGCTCAGAATGTCAAAGAGGCAATAAGAAAGGTAAGGCCGGATTGGGTGGATGTTTCCACTTCTGTTGAGATAAAACCCGGGAAGAAAGACTATAATAAGGTAAAAGAGTTCATTGAAGTAGTTAAGAAAACTGCTCTTTAGATATTTTGCTGCGGGATTTGTAGATAGGGTCTGTCCCCGAAGGGGACTGACCCTAAACAATATAAACGAATCTGTCGATTTTCTCGCTCGTTGAGAAAGTTAAGTTTGCGGGTCCTGCCGAGGCATGTTCTCGCAGCACCGCTCGAAATTCCCCAGCGTGGAATTTCTCGCTTCGAGAAAATTCTCGCTCTGCCCGACTTCATAAATAGCAGGGCAACCATGCCCGCTCGAATTTTCTAGATGCTGCTTAAACACGCCTCGTCACCCGCAAATACTCGATTCTTCAGCAGCCGGCTGAGAATTCGTTAGGTTCATTAGTAACATTATTTTTTATATAAAATTAGTCTATTTAACTAGCGAGTAGCAATAGGAGGAGTAAATGCATAGGAAAAATGGTATTTTCTTGTTGTTTCTGTTCTGTATTTTTATTTCTTTAGGTTGTGCTACTACTGGTAAAAAAATTGATCAAAATAAAGTTAGTCAGATTAAAGAAGGAGTAACCACTGAACAGGAAGTTATATCTTTGCTTGGTGCGCCATTTATGAGGACCCTTGATTCTAATGGGAAGATTATTATGGTTTATCAATATGCGAAAATAAGAAATCGTGCATCAAATTTTATTCCAATAGTAAACATATTGAATGGCGGTATGGATATGCGCCAACAAATGCTGACGATTCTTATAGGAAAAGAAGAAAAAGTTGAAAAATATACACTAAATGATGCAAATAGCGAAATTAACTCGGGATTACTAAATACGAAATAATAAGCCAAATTTCACCGCTTAGCTGGAAAGATTTTATCTAGAACTCAAGACCGTTTCCGAACGAACGTAAGGAGCGCAGGAGCTCTCTTATGAGGCGAGACTTCTCCGTGCTTAGCATCTATGAATAACCCCCGCTTCATTTTTAAATATGAGTGGGGGATGGGGGGCTTACAGGAGAAGTTGAGCCGAATGCGACGAGCACCGCAGTGAGAGAGGAGACGGGATTGAGTTCAGGCGAGAACGAGAAGTCGAGAAAAATATGAAAAAGTGCCCCTATTGCGCGGAAGAGATACAGGATGAGGCGATAAAGTGCCGGTTTTGCGGTGAGTTCCTTAAGAAAAAGAAAAAATGGAGGAACTGCCTTTTTGGTTGCTTTATCGCATTTATTGTATACATTTTATTGAGCATCGGATTCCTGTATTTTATTTTTCTCGTTCCGAAGTTAATTTTTAGTAAATTGTTTTTCGGAAGCTTTCAGTTACATCCTTATCAGTATCCGCCGTCTACAGGCGGCGGCATAGAAGGATTTTTAAGAGATTTTGCTGAGGGCTTTAGGCAGTTTTGGGAGAGGATTAAGGATTTTTTACATCTTGGTCCGCGAAGTTATAAGATTACATTTTGGATGTAAAGTTTTATGGTTATAGATCTATTTAAATTGACGGGTTTTTATTTTTAACCTATAATGCCTTGTAACTTAAATAAGGATTGCATTGATTACACAGATTTCAAAAGCAGATTACACAGATTACCGACCTAAAATTTATCTGTGAAATCTAATCCTTAATCTGTGAAATCATACCTTTATTTAATTGACAGAGCACTATAATAGCGCAGATTACAGAGAGGTTTACCCCGTTAGAAATAATAATCTAACAGGGGTAAAAAATTTCTAACGGGGTGAATATGTTACCGGATAAAAAAGGTCATTTTAATGGTTTTGGTGGCAGGTTTGTGCCTGAAACGCTCATTTATGCCCTCGACGAGTTAGAAAAAGAGTATAAAAAGGCACGCCACGATAAAAAATTTATTCAAGAACTTAATTATTACCTCAAGGAATATGCCGGCCGGCCTACGCCGCTATATCTTGCCCATAACTTAAGCAGGTATTTAGGTATAAATAAGATTTATCTTAAAAGAGAAGACCTGCTGCACACAGGTGCGCACAAGATAAATAATACTTTGGGCCAGGTGCTGCTCGCGCTTCGGATGAAGAAGAAGCGTATTATTGCCGAAACCGGTGCAGGCCAACACGGGGTAGCCACAGCCACAGTAGCGGCAATGTTTGGACTTGAATGCGATATCTATATGGGCGAGGAAGATATCGCAAGACAAAGATTAAATGTCTTTCGGATGAAACTTCTGGGTACAAGAGTAATACCGGTTACCAGCGGCTCAAAGACATTAAAGGATGCTACTACCGAAGCATTAAGGGACTGGGTAACCAATGTGCGCACTACACATTATATTATTGGCTCTGTAGTCGGGCCACATCCATATCCGATGATAGTCAGAAATTTTCAATCAATACTCGGCCGCGAGGCAAAACAAGAGATTCTAAAAAAAGAAAATAGGTTGCCTGACTATCTCGTAGCTTGCGTAGGCGGTGGCAGTAATGCTATGGGTTTATTCCATCCCTTCTTTAAGGACAAAAAGGTAAAATTTATTGGCGTGGAAGCAGCTGGTTTGGGCCTGGCTTCAGGAAAACACGCTGCTACTCTGGTAGGAGGCAGACCCGGTATTTTACACGGTTCTAAATCCGACCTTTTAGAAGATGAGTTTGGCCAGGTAAAAATTGCCCACTCTATTGCTGCAGGCCTTGATTATCCGGGCGTTGGGCCGGAGCACGCCTATTATAAGAAGATAGGCAGGGCAAGTTACGTGGCAGTGAGTGATAAAGAGGCCTTGGAAGGTTTTAAGTTATTGTCTGAGATAGAAGGAATAATCCCGGCTTTGGAGCCTGCGCATGCCATATTCTACTTAACCAAGATGGCCAAAAAGATTAATAAAGATTCTATTATTATTCTTTGCCTTTCCGGCAGAGGGGACAAGGACTTGGATATTGTAGTGAAGAGTTTAAGACTATGAGTCTCATTGACCAGAAATTTCAAGCATTAAAAAGAGAGAATAAAAAGGCATTTATTGCCTTTATAACTTGCGGTTATCCCAACCTCAATATTACAAAAAAACTAATATTGGAATTTGCTAAGATTGGTGTGGATATTATAGAGCTGGGTGTTCCTTTTTCCGATCCTCTTGCTGACGGCCCGATAATCCAGGCAGCCTCAAAGGCAGCGCTGGATAAACAAGTCCATCTTAAGGATATATTGCGTTTAGTAAAAAAGGCCCGCAGGTCAACCGATATCCCTATCTGCCTGATGACTTATTATAATCCGATATTCTGTTTCGGCGAGGAGAAATTTGCCAGGGAAGCAGCTCTAGCGGGGGTTGACGGCGTAATTATACCTGACTTGCCTCCTGAGGAAGCGCGCTCGTTTATAAAACAGGCAGCCGCAAATAATATAGATACTATATTTTTGCTTGCCCCTACTTCGACCAATGAACGGATAAAATTAATCTCCCGAGTATCAAAAGGGTTTATTTACTATGTTTCTTTAACCGGAGTCACCGGCCCGCGTGCAAAGTTGCCTTCGGATATTACCGGGCATATAAAATTAATCAAAAAAAATACCGCTAAGCCGGTTTGTGTGGGGTTTGGCATATCGAACAATAAACAGGTTGAAGAGATTAATAAAATCGCAGACGGAGTAATCGTGGGCAGCTCTATCGTTAAAAAAATCAAAGATAATATCGGTAAACCCGGCTTGGTAAACAAGGTAACCAATTTTGTTTGGAGTTTGAAAAAATGAGGCCAGGCAGTGTATAGAAAAGCCAGGTTAGATAACGGCGTAAGGATAGTTACTCATAATATGCCCAAGATGCAATCTGTGGCAGTGGGCGTATGGATAAAAGTAGGGGCAAGGTATGAAACAGCCGAGAACAAAGGCATAAGCCATTATCTCGAGCACCTTTTGTTTAAGGGCAGCAAAAAATATTCCTGCCGGAAACTCAAGGAATCAATCGAGGGCGTGGGAGGGTCTTTAAACGGCTTTACCTCTGAAGAGCTGACTTGTTATCTGGCAAAGCTGCCCCATCGGTATCTGGATTTAGGCCTGGATATTCTTTCTGATATGGTTATAAATCCCTTGTTGCCGCAGGAGGAAGTGGAAAAAGAAAGGACAGTAATTCTGGAAGAGTTAAAAATGTACAAGGACCTTCCCCAGAGTTATGTGTATGACCTTCTGGATGAACTGTTGTGGCCGAAACAGATATTGGGGATGAGCGTTATCGGTTCGGTAAAATCGATAAATGCGATTAAAAGAGAGGATTTACATTTGTTCCAGAAGCGGTATTACTCGCCTTTTAATATCGTGGTTAGCGCGGTAGGATTATTGGACAATGATCGGCTCATAAAAAGGACAGGCAGGATTTTTTCTCATTTGAAAGATAAGAACGTAAATAAATTCATCGAAGCGCGGCAGCTGCAAAGTAAACCCCAATTAAAATTATTGCATAAGCAGACCGAGCAGACGCATATTGCCCTGGGGTTCCATGGTTTTAAAAGAGACGACTCCTTAAAACATGCCCAGGGCTTATTGCATGTGATTTTGGGCGCCAATATGTCCAGCCGCCTGTTTAATGAGCTAAGAGAGAAAAAGGGCCTTGCCTATGAAATCGGCACACAGATTAAGCGCTTTGAAGATACGGGGGCGTTTCTGGTGCACGCCGGCATTGACAACCGCAAGGTAACCCACGCCTTAGCCGTTATCTTAAAGGAGCTCGAGAAGGTAAAACATAAATTGGTAAGCGTTGGTGAATTTAAACGCGCAAAGGAATTTTATCTGGGACAACTTGAATTAGCGCTTGAGGATACGATGGACCATATGTTATGGATTGGCGAATCCACAGCCACATTGGATAAGACCTATTCTTTGGCCGATGTCATTAAAGAGGTAGGTAAAGTAAGACGGGAAGATATTCTGGGAGTCGCCAAGAATATCTTTCAAGAAAAGAAGTTGAACCTTGCGCTTATAGGCCCGCTCAAAGATAGCGAAAAAATTATATATGACCGGCTCCGTTTAAAATAGTTAGTACTGAAAAATTAAAGATGAACCTCCCTTTCTCGTTACCTATAATATTGATATTTTTATTTGTTTTGGCGTTATTATCATTCTTCTTTTCTGCTTCTGAGACCGCAATTATCGGCTTAAACAAGATACGCCTGCGTCATATGATTGCCCAGGGGATTAAACGCGCAAAAAGTATTCAACGGTTAGCCACAAAATTAGATAAATTTATTGCAGCTATTCTAATTGGAAATGACTTCGTAAATATTGCAATATCTGCTATTGTGACTGCAATATTTATATATATATTTGGTTATCACTGGGGGGTAGTTATAGCAATGTTTATATCTGCGTTTTTTGTACTTATTGCATGTGAAATAACCCCTAAAATATTAGCTATTAAACATACGGAAAAGATTGCCCTACTTACCGCACCTTTTATGGAGGCATTTATTAACGTATTTCGACCAATCATTCTTATTTTTACTGGTACAAGCAATTTTATTTTAAAAATATTAAGGGTAGGTCCCGGCAAACGGTCTCCGTTGATAACTGAAGAGGAGCTGCGCCTGATGATAGAAATCGGCAAAGAAGAAGGGGTTTTAAGCGACGAAGAACGGAAGATGCTGCATCGTATTTTTGAGTTTGGGGATACAAAGGTAAGCGAAGTAATGGTGCCAAAAGAGAAAATTATCGGCATCGATATAAATTCTACCCCCGAAAAATTATTGAATATTTTTGTAGAAGAAGGCCATGCCCGGTTGCCTGTTTATGAAAATTCTATTGATAACATTATCGGTATAATTTATGCCAGAGATTTACTTTATGTGCTGAGGGATAAAGGCCTATTTGTGTTACAGGACCTCGTCCAGAAAGCATACTATACAGCCGGCACATTACGGGTGAATGAACTACTAAAAAAGTTTCAGATAGATAAAGTTCAGATAGCTATTGTGGTTGATGAGCATAAAAAGACAATTGGCCTGGCAACGCTGGAGGACTTAATTGAAGAAATCGTTGGTGAGATTGAAGAAGAACATATCAATCACACTCTAGATAAGAATTGATTGACCCCGCACCTTAATTGTGTATAATATACTTTATATTAAGATGCGGGGTTGACACACAAATTAAGCTGTGATAATATAACACAAATTGAACGAGACATCCTGCCAAAAAAATAGCGGGATAATTCGCACTTATAACTTACTCACACTGTCGTGTTCGTAAGTTATGTGCTCATTAAAGGAGGAAGAGAAATGGCAGAAACGGGATACTGTGTGAAGTGTAAAAAGTCCAGAGAAATGAAGGATGAGCAGAAAGTTACGATGAAAAACGGCCGTTTAGCAGTAAAAGGGAAATGTCCTGAGTGCGGCACAGGGATGTATAGGATTTTAGGAAAGAAGTAACCACTGAACCACTGAGAAAAAACTGAGGCACTGAGAAAACTCAGTGATTCAGAAAACGTGTTTTAAAAGTAGGTTATTCAGTGTCTCAGTGGTTGCAAGGGAGGTAGGGAAGTAATAGAGCCAAAAAAATTAGCACTGCGCATTGCGGCGATTGCTAAATCTAAAAAAGCTAAGCGCATAATTGTCTTGGATATGCGTAGTGTCTGTAACTTCTGCGATTATTTTGTTATCCTAAGCGGCGCTTCCCTAAGACAGGTAAATGCAACTGCGCAAGCTATAGAAGAAGATTTATCCCGCCCCTGCGCGCAGGGGCGGGATTTAGCTAAAGATAGAATAAAATCTCTCTCTAAGGTTAATCCCAACGATAAATCAGGCTGGGTAGTTTTAGACTTGGCAAGCGTTGTGGCACATATCTTTTACGAACCGATGAGAGAGTTTTATTCTTTAGAGAGATTGTGGTCCGATGCCAAAAGGGTAAGAATTCCTTCCTAATTTAGTGCTCGCCAATCCACGTATTTTAAAATAAGATGAGAAAAAATATCCGGGATTTACTGATACCAATAATAAAAAATTCATTAAAAGATCTAAATCTGCATAAGGCTTCAGATGAATTTTTATGTTTGGACCTTCCGCAAGATAAACGGTTTGGCGACTTTTCCACTAATATCGCTTTAAGGTTAAGCAAGGCAACAGCTAAATCTCCTTTTGAAATTGCCATAACCCTTGTTGATAATATAAAGAAATATTTAGAAAGGAGCACTCTAAAAAATTATATAAAGGAAGTTAAAGCTGAGGGCGCAGGATTTATAAATTTTTATTTAAGCAATAATTACTTTTATGAAGAGTTACAAAATATAATCTCAAAAGGCAATAATTTTATAAGGGTAAATGTAGGTAAGAACAGGCGCGTGCTTATTGAGTTTGTGAGCGCAAATCCTACCGGCCCTTTATCTGTAGCTCATGCCAGGCAGGCAGTAGCCGGAGATGTATTGGCAAATATATTGGATTGTTTGGGGTTTTGCGTCAGAAGAGAATATTATCTTAATGATGAGGGCAACCAAATAAACATATTAGGTAAGTCTATAGAGTTAAGGCTCAAGGAATTATCCGGTGAAAGAGTAGAATTTCCAGACGATCATTATCAAGGAGATTATATCCGGGATATAGCAAAAGAAATCTCCGCCAAAGGCGGAAAAGATTTTTCAGGCTATGGCGTAAAGTACATATTGAATATAATAAAAAATGAACTCGACGACTTTGGAGTGAGGTTTGATTATTGGTTTAGCCAAAGAAAATTGAGAGAGAGCGGCAAGATAAATAAGGTTTTAAATTTCTTAAAGAGAAAAGGTTTCATATACGAACAGGATGGCGCCTTGTGGTTTAAGTCCAGTCGGTTTGGAGACGATAAGGACAGGGTAGTTGTGAAAAGCGATGGGACTTACACGTATCTGGCGCCGGATATTGCTTACCATCAGGATAAATTTAAGCGCGGATTCGCTTGGTTGATAAATCTCTGGGGGCCTGATCATCACGGTTATATAAATAGGCTTAAGGCAGCAGTTACGGCATTGGGCAAAAATCCCGATTCCCTGTCGATTATTATTGTGCAATTAGCCTCTATATTTAGAGAAGGCAAGCCCGTCCAGATGTCCACGCGCCGCGGCCAATACATCACCCTACGGGAAGTGCTTGATGAGGTAGGTCTTGATGCCTCAAGATTCTTTTTTCTCATGCGCCGCACATCGAGTCACTTGGATTTTGATTTAGATATCGCTAAAAAACAGACATCGGAAAATCCCGTTTATTATGTTCAATATGCCCATGCCAGGATCTGCAGTATTTTAAATAACAGTCCTATAAAACTTAGGTTTACCCAGCCCCTGCGCGCAGGAGCTGGGTTTAAAGATATAGATTTGACCGTATTAGAAGAGGAAGAAGAGATAGAGTTGATAAAGAAAATATGGCAATTTCCTTATATATTAAATATCTGTTTTACTACCTTAGATCCATACATGCTGACGGTCTATTTACAGATAATAGCTGAAAGTTTTCATAAGTTCTACGATAAACATCGCGTATTAGGCCGGGATGATAAGTTAACTAAAGCACGATTAGCCCTGATCGAAGGGGTAAGGCTGGCCATATCTTCGGGATTGGGTTTACTTGGCGTATCAAAGCCGGAAAAGATGTAAGTGCGAAGCCACAAAATATTAAAGATTGCCTCACCCGATGCCCACCTACAGAATACTTTAAGCAGAGGACTTGGTATTTCTAAGATCCTTTCCCAGATATTAACAAACCGCGGTATCAATAATATAGATGAGGCAGAAAAATTCTTGAATACAAACCCAGACCATCTTTTGGACCCTTATTTATTCTCGGATATGCAAAATGCAATCAATCTTATCAAAAAGGTAGCCAAGAATAAAAAAAGGGTAATGCTCTTTGGTGATTATGATGTGGATGGCCTGACCGCACTTACTTTGTTAAAGGGGGCACTTTTAAAAAAAGGTTTGGATGCAATTCACTATATCCCGCATAGGATAAAAGAGGGCTACGGGCTAAACAAAAATACCATTCATTTTGCCAGACAAAAAGGCGTGGCGCTATTGATTACCGTAGATTGCGGAACAAATAATAATGAAGAGATACAGGAATTAAGGCGTCACAATATAGATGTAATAGTAACCGACCACCATGAACCTGCAAATTGTGATGTTGCACTTTGTGCTTCGGCAATTATAAATCCCAAAATAAAGGAGAGCCGCTACAAATACAGAGATTTGGCTGGCGTGGGTGTCGCTTATAAACTTTGCCAGGCTATTACAGGTAAGAAGTTGCTTGAAGATTTGGATTTGGTTTCCTTAGGCACAATTGCAGATGTAGTTCCATTGACAGGCGAAAATCGCGTGATGGTTAAGGAAGGTTTAAACAAACTTACACATACTGAACGGCCGGGCCTGAAGGCGCTTATGGAAATCAGCCGCATCAAGGGCAAGAAGATGACCTGCGGTTTTGTGAGTTTTATACTAGGGCCCCGTATCAATGCCAGCGGCCGCATGGATACAGCTGAGACTGCCTTAAATTTGCTTATGAGCAAGACAGATGAAGAGGCAGGGGAATTTGCCAGGACTATAGAGATGCATAATCGGCAGCGCCAGAAAATAGAAGAGAGGATTTTAGAAGAAGCGCAGGATTTAATTGACCGGGAGATTAATTTTAAGGAACATAAAATTATTGTTATCGCTAAAGAAAATTGGCATCAGGGTGTTTTGGGGATAGTAGCCTCCAAACTCGCAGATAAATTTTATAGGCCTACTATTGTTATATCTAAAACCGGTGGTTTATGCAAGGGGTCCGGACGTTCTATAAAGAATTTTCATTTGTTCCAGGCGCTCCTGGAATGCAAAGATTTATTAAAGACATTCGGCGGGCATAGCCATGCCGTAGGGCTTACCATAACTAACAATAATATAGAAGACTTCAGGAATAGAATTAACCGGTTTGCGAAAGAAAAATTAATTTTAGAAGATTTGCTTCCGAGTCTTGATATAGATATGGAGTTGTCCCTATCAGACCTCAATGAGGAAATTATAGCGGAGTTTGAGGCCTTAGAGCCTTTTGGCACAGGAAATCCCGAGCCGTTATTTTATACCAGAAACCTTAAGGTAAGAGGTGAACCGCAAGTTTTAGGCAGAGAAACATTAAAATTCTGGGTTACCGACGGCCATATTACTTCTCAGGCAATAGGATTCGGGATGGCTAGTTTTAAAGATAGCCTGACCAATGCAGATAGTTTTGATCTGGTATATACTCCCAAAATTGACGATTGGCGAGGGGCGGGGAGCGTTTTATTAGAAAGCAAGGATATATTTTTTAGATAGGCTTTAGACTTTTTGCAGCCGGCCCTTTTTGATACATTTTGTGCAGGCATATACTTTTTCAGGCCGGTTGTTTATTAAGATACGTATCTTTTGCAGATTAGGATGGAAGGTGCGAGCGGTTGAACGGGTTACTTTTTTTCCTGTCCCGCCTTTCTTTTTAGCGAGGCCTTTTCGCACAATGCTTTTTCCTGCAACTTGCGTCTTACCGCATATAGCGCATATTTTTAACATATCAATCACTCCTATAAAAACTAAAGTATACTTGAAAATAACCTATTGTCAAGGTAAAATAAGGAGATTGTTGAAAAAATCCTAAACACTGCAGCAATCTCTGATTTAAAGATTAAAAACAGATTGCACAGATTAAATCTCCGACGAGACAATCTGTGTAATCTTTAGTAATCTGTGTAATCAGAGAGCGCTGATATGGTTTTTAAGAATATTTCAGCGCTCTCATAAGTGAGGACACCCCGCCTACGGTGGGGGTAATTCGCACATATAACCCACACACCCAGAATTTACGCTAATTATAATCTCTGGGTGTAGGGTTATACGCTCATTAAATGAACAAAATTTTAGAAGGTTTAAACAAGGAACAAATAGAGGCAGTTACGCATAGGGCTGGCCCCCTGCTTATTATCGCAGGTGCAGGAACCGGTAAGACCACGGTTATTACCCGTAGAATTGCCTGGCTCTTGGCCGAGGGATTGGCTAAGACTGGAGAGATCCTGGCACTTACCTTTACAGATAAGGCAGCAGGGGAAATGCAGGAACGCGTAGATATCCTCGTGCCTTATGGCTATACCGACATCTGGATTTCTACTTTTCATGCCTTCGGCGATAGATTGTTACGTGAAAATGCTCTGGTTGCGGGCCTTAATCCGGATTTTAAGGTCTTAACCCGGCCTGAGGCAGCGGTATTTTTTCGTGAGCATCTCTTTGAGTTTGACCTTTCGTACTACAGGCCTTTAGCTGACCCTACGCGTTTTATTGAAGCACTGATATCCTTATTCAGCCGCGCTAAAGATGAGGATGTATCGCCTCAAGAATATCTTGAGTATGCCATGGCACTTATATCAAAGTCAGGACAGGACCCCCAGAATTTGTCCTTAAAAGAAGAAGCCCGGCAGCAGATGGAGGTTGCGCGCGCCTATGCTCAATATCAGGAATTACTTGCTAAGGAAGGACTCATCGATTTTGGTAACCAGTTTTATTTGGCACTGAAACTTTTAAGGGAGCATCCTTTAATTTTAAAAAAATACCAAGAGCAGTTTAAATATATCTTGGTCGATGAATTTCAAGATACAAATTATGCCCAGTATCAATTGGTAAAGCTTTTGAGCGGCAAAACCCGCAATATCACGGTGACAGGAGACGATGATCAGTGCATCTATCGCTTCCGGGGCGCTGCTTATTCCAACCTCCTGAATTTTATAAATGATTTCTCTGATGCTGAAGAGGTAAGTATTGTTCGGAATTATCGTTCTTCTCAGGCAATTTTAGATAGCGCCTATCGGCTTATACAAAATAATAATCCTGAGCGTTTTGAGGTGAAGGCAAATATTGATAAACGACTCATCGGTTTAACTAAAGAAGGTAACCCTGTGCAGCACTTACATTTTGATACAAATTCTACCGAAGCAGATAATGTAGCTAAGCTCATAAAAGGCAAAGTAGGGACGGGAAATCTTAAGTATCGCGATTTCGCGATTCTCGTGCGTTCAAATTCTGATGCCCAAAGCTTTTTACAGGCATTGAATATGCAGGATATACCCTGGCAGTTCAGCGGTAATCAGGGGCTTTATTCGCGGGAAGAGGTTAAGTTATGCATAAATTTCTTGCGCGTCGTAGCAAACCCTTCGGATTCCCTTAGTTTATATTATCTGGTCAGTTCCAAAGTCTATTCCTTAAGCCTTTCTGATTTAGGCCTGTGCGCGCATTATGCAAAACGCAGGAATAAAGCCCTGTATTTAGTATTTGGCAAACTGGATAATATACCAGAATTAAAAGATATAAACGATGAATCGAAGAGTAAAATAGAAAATATTTTAGCTGACCTTAAAAAATTCTTAAAGATTTCCCGCGAACAAACTACCGGAAGATTGCTCTATAGTTTCCTGACTGAAACTGGTTTTTTAAAAAAGTTAACTCAGAATCCCAGCTTAGAAAATGAAACCAAGATTCAAAATCTCGCAAAATTTTTTAATATAGTGCGAGATTTTGAGTTAGTAGCCCAGGAAGACCGTGTTATAAGCTTCGTGAATTATCTAAATCTTTTAATTGAGGCAGGTGATGACCCACCCACGGTTGAGGCAGACCTGGATTGTGACGCAGTAAATGTGCTTACGATTCATAAAGCAAAAGGATTGGAATTTCGGGTAGTATTTCTTGTTAGTTTAGTAGAAGGCCGTTTCCCCTGGCCGCACCGCCGGCAACCCATTGAGTTGCCGGATGTTTTAATTAAGGAACTATTGCCAACCGGAGATTTTCATATTCAAGAGGAACGCAGGCTATTTTACGTGGGTATGACGCGGGCTAAAGAGGAGCTGTATTTTACCAGCGCCTCTGACTACGGCGGCAGGCGCCTTAGGCGCATCAGTCAATTTGTTTTGGAAGCACAAGGTGAAGTCGTAAAGGAATTAGAGAAAAGGAAATCCAGTGCCCTCGAAACAATTGAGCGTTTTGCTCCTAAAAAAGAATCTCCCCAGCCACAGATTACCGGGATTCCCGAAAGTAAACTCATCGCTTTAAGCTATTACCATATTGATGATTATCTGACCTGTCCGTTAAAATATAAATACGTAAATATATTGCGCGTCCCCATTATGGAACATCATACGGTTATTTACGGCCGGGCAATGCATACAGCTGTGACTAAATATTTTCAATTTAAGATGGCGGGCAAAAACATGTCCGTAGCGGATTTGTTAAATACATTTAAGGAGAGCTTTGACCCACAGGGTTTTCTGAGTGAATTGCACCAACAAGAGCGTTTCCGTATTGGTTGTGAGGCGTTAATTAAATTCTTTAATGAAGAAGAGAAGCGCAATTCCAAGCCCGTGTATATTGAGAAAGAGTTTTCGTTTATTTTAGGAAATAATAAAATTACCGGCCGTTTTGACCGCATAGATATGGAGCCAGACGGAGCAGTAATTATGGATTTTAAGACCTCAGAAATTAAAACCCAAAAGGAGGCAGATAAGCGCGCAAAAGAGAGCTTGCAGCTTGCCCTTTACGCACTTGCCTATAAGAATGTATTTGGGCAATTGCCTATATGTGTAGAGCTTTATTTTTTAGAATCAGGTATCATCGGAACTAATCAGATACGAGAAGCCGGCTTAGAAAAAGTAAAAGATAAGATAAATGAGGTTTCACGAGGCATTCGCGATAGGAACTTTGCCGCGACCCCTACATATATGGCTTGTCAATATTGTGCCTATAGTCAGATTTGTCCTTTTGCCATTATTAGAGCATAATAATATTGACTTATAATATGAAGTAAGATATAATAAGGTTTCTTGAAGATAGGAGGTGAAGAGATTGGTTTTGATTAAGGAGAAAAAGAAAGAGATTATCGAAAGTTTTAAGGTTCATTCCAGGGATACCGGTTCATCCGAAGTCCAGGTTGCAATCTTGACCGAAAGGATTAATAGCTTAGCGGAACATTTTAAGCTCCACAAGAAAGATTTCCATTCTCGCCGCGGGCTTCTTATGCTTGTAGGAAGGCGCCGCAGGCTCCTCAATTATCTCAAGGACAAAGATATTAAGAAATACGAAGAAGTTATAGAAAAGCTTAACTTGAGAAAATAAATCCGTCTTTTTTGTCGGTCTTAATAACGGGATACTATTATAAAGGATAATCTAATGAAAACTAAATTCGGAAATAACGAGCTGATTTTAGAAACCGGCAAAATGGCTAAACAGGCAAACGGCTCAGTCACTGTCCAGTATGGCGGAACTATGGTGCTGGTTACTGCCTGTATGTCCAAAGAGCCAAAAGAAGACTGGGGTTTTTTCCCTCTCACTGTAGAATATCAAGAGAAGACATATGCTGCGGGTAAGATCCCTGGCGGTTTCTTTAAAAGAGAAGGCAGGCCATCTGAGAGCGAGATTTTAACTGCGCGGCTTATTGACCGGCCCATCCGGCCGCTTTTTCCTGACGGGCTTCTTAATGAAGTTCAGATTATGGCTATTGTTTTGTCCAGCGATGGAGAGAATGATCCTGATATCCTTTCGGTAATTGGCGCATCTGTGGCTCTATCGATATCCGATATTCCTTTTAACGGGCCAATAGCTTGTTGCCGCGTAGGGCGCGTGGATAATCGGTTTATTCTCAATCCTACATATGCCGAACTTGAGAACTCAAATTTAGATTTAGTGGTAGTGGCTAATACCAAAGGCATTGTGATGCTCGAGTCTAAAGCTAAGGAGGTATCCGAGGAAATATTCTTAGAGGCAGTTAAATTCGGCTTCGAGAATCTCCAATCTATAATTGGCCTGCAGAAAGAATTTATGCGGCAATACGGAAAGCTAAAGGCTTGTATTGAGTATAAAAAAATAGACCCTGTATTACAAAAGAAGGTTGAAGAGTTGTCCAAAGAAAGATTAAAAGAAGTTTATAGGTTAAGCAAAAAAGAAGAGCGGGAGGAGGCGGTAGACTTATTATCTAAGGAGTTAGAAGCTAAACTTACTCCCGAAGGATATTTAGCTCCTGATATTAAAACATCTCTGGTGGAAGTAGAAAAGGAGCAGGTAAGAAAGAAAATATCAGATGAAAATATGCGCATAGATGGCCGCGGTTTTAAAGATATTCGGCCTATTACTTGTGAGGTTTCTGTCCTGCCGCGTACCCACGGTTCAAGCCTATTTACGCGCGGCCAGACACAAAGCCTTGCCGTTACTACGCTGGGCACAGGAGAAGACGAACAACTTATTGAGGCATTGGAAGGCGAAAAATATAAATCTTTTATGCTGCATTACAGTTTTCCTCCTTTTAGCGTGGGTGAGACTGCGCCTGTGCGCGGCCCGGGCCGCCGTGAGATTGGTCACGGGGCTTTGGCTGAAAGGTCGCTTTTGGCGGTTATGCCGTCCAAAGAAAAATTCCCCTATACTATAAGGGTAGTTTCTGAAATTTTAGAGTCCAACGGCTCTTCCAGTATGGCGACGGTTTGTGCAGCAACCTTATCATTAATGGATGCCGGCGTTCCTATAAAAGATGCAGTAGGCGGGATCGCCTTAGGCCTTATTAAAGACGATACAAGGACAGTGATTTTAACTGATATTACCGGCCTCGAAGACCATTTTGGCGATATGGATTTCAAAGTTGCGGGCACCAAAACAGGTATTACTGCGATACAGATGGATTTAAAGATAGACGGCATAGATTCGGATTTATTAAATAGATGCCTTTCGCAAGCAAAAGAGGCAAGATGTTCCGTTTTAGATAAAATGAAAGAGGCCTTGGCCGAGCCGCGCCAGGAGTTATCCGCTCAAGCTCCGCGCATAGATATTATCAAAATCAATACGGAAAAAATCGGTGCGCTTATCGGCCCGGGAGGTAAGACTATCAAGAAGATTATTGCCCAGACAGGCGCAAGTATTGATATTCAAGACGACGGGAATGTTTTAGTTGGTTCAACGGACGCCTCTAAATCTAAAGCGGCAATCGAGATGATTAGGGCGATAACCGAAGATATTGAAGTCGGCCGTATATATATAGGTAAGGTAAAGCGCATAATGCCTTTCGGCGCCTTTTGTGAGATTGCCCCTGGCAAAGAAGGACTGGTGCATGTTTCTGAATTAGCCGATACTTTTGTGAAAAACGTTGAAGAAATAGTTAAAGTCGGCGATGAGATCAAAGTTAAAGTTATAGGTATAGATGAGTTAGGCAGAATCAATTTGAGTAAAAAGCAGGTAAATGAAGTCACAACTTAGCGAGTGGTAACGAAGCTAAGTTGTATGGCTGAATTTATCCCGCCCCTGGTCAATCTGAAAGATTGCCCAGGGCGAGTGCATCAAAATTATCGTAGAGAATTTTGATGCATTTTACGAGGCGGGACACAGTTGGCAACATATACTCCTTGCGTAAACATCCCAAAAATCTCTACGATATTTTTGGGATACGCTTCGGAGTTAATTCGCACACATAACTTATGTCGCACTTCGTGCTCCATAAGTTATGTGCTCATTAAAGGTGAGAGAAAGAAGATTAAATGAAGTACGCGGCGTTATCCTGGTAGCCGTAGGCCTTATGGTTTTAACCAGCCTGATTAGGTTTGAACGCCTTGACCTGCTTTTTTATACCTCTCACCCTAATATCCCACCAAAGAATCTCCTGGGTATATTTGGCGCGTATCTGGGTGGAATAATTGTATTTTTGTTTGGCAGGCCCACCAGTTTCCTCATCCCCTTATTCATTCTGGCGCTAGGAATAAAGTTTTTCAGACAACGGATACCATATTTAAGCATACCGAGGATCTTAGGAATTCTAATTTTATTATTATCCATCGGTTCCCTAATCGGAATGTTTAATTTAAAGAATGAGTTCATCAGGTTTTATCACGCCGGCTTTCTAGGAGCCGTTATTTCTAATTTTATTACCGCATATTTTAGCCGATTAGGCGGATTTATTATCTTTGTTACTTTTATTATCTTATCGCTGGCATTAGTTACTGAGATTTTAATTTCTTCATTGTTTTTAAATATTATAAATAAAACTAACTCTATACTCAAACCCATCTTTAGTTTTAGAATGAAACCCAAGCCAGCAGTAATAAAGCCAGTATTCACTGAAAGAAAAGAATCCAAGGAATCTTTGCTATCAAAAGCCTTACCTAAAGCTGAGTCCAAAAGCAGTTCTACCTTACCTTTAAAGCCTAAGATTCAGATAAAAACAAAGCCGCTTATAGAGGAAGCTAAAATAAGGCCGCAGGAAATAAAAATCGGCGATTACCATTTACCCACGCTTGATTTATTAGAATCACCGCCTCCGCTTGAGGCCAGACAGATTAAAGAAGACCTCACTGCTAATGCGCGTATTCTGGAGGATACCTTAGATGATTTTGGCATTTCGGTTAAAGTTACGGATATTGAACGCGGGCCGATAATTACGCGATATGAATTAGAGCCTGCGCCGGGAGTAAAATTGAACCGCATTGTGGCTCTGAACGATGATATTGCCCTGACAATGAAAGCGCAGTCAGTAAGGATTGTGGCGCCTATACCGGGAAAGGGCAGGGTAGGGGTTGAGGTTCCTAACACACAAAGTAGTTTTGTTTATTTAAAAGAGGTGCTGGCGTCCTCAGAATTCCAAAAATCAGAGTCAAAATTAACCCTTGCCTTGGGTAAGGATATTGCCGGCCAGCCGGTGATGGCAGATTTAGGCGATATGCCCCATCTTTTAATTGCTGGGACTACAGGTTCAGGTAAAACCGTATGTATGAATTGCTTAATTTTATCCATGCTTTTTAAGGTAACGCCGAATGAGCTGAAGTTTTTAATGATTGACCCTAAGATGGTAGAATTAGCGCCTTTTAACGGATTAGCGCATCTTTTGTGTCCTGTGGTAACGGATGCCAAAAAGGCATCGGTTGCCCTTAACTGGGTAGTAAATGAGATGGAGGAGCGTTATCAGCTTTTAGCAAAAATAGGCGTGAGAAACATCGAGGCTTATAACGAAAAACAAGAAAAAATTCCTTATATCGTGGTCATTATAGATGAACTTGCTGATTTGATGACTATAGCGCGTGATCAGATTGAAAGCGCAATAACCCGACTGGCGCAGCTTTCCCGTGCAGTAGGCATACATTTAATTTTAGCTACGCAAAGGCCTTCAGTAGATGTAATTACAGGAGTGATTAAGGCAAATTTTCCTGCACGCATATCTTTTAAAGTGGCGTCAAAAGTGGATTCGCGCACAGTGCTGGATATGAATGGGGCAGATAAACTTTTAGGCAGGGGCGATATGTTATTTTTGCGTCCAGGAGAGTCAAAGTTAATCCGCGCTCAAGGTTCGCTGATTAATGATGCGGAGATCGAAAGAATAGTACATTTTATCAAGTCTCAGGCGCAGCCGCTTTACGATGAAGAAATCTTAAAAGAACAACAAAAATCTGTTTTTGTAAATGGAGAAAAAGACGAATTTTATGACCAGGCAGTTAAGGTGATTATGGAGAGCGGCCAGGCATCGGTATCAATATTACAAAGGCGTCTGCGTCTGGGTTATACGCGCGCTGCCCGCATTATTGATATGATGGAACGGGAAGGCCTTATCGGCTCTTTCGAAGGAAGCAAACCGCGTAAAATCTTAATTGATAGAGAGGCCTGGCTCCAGAAGGAAATAATGCCAAGGGTGAGCGAAGAGTGATGGAATCAGTCGGGACTAAACTTAAAAACCTGCGTTTACAAAAGGGCTTAAGCCTTGAAGAAGTACACAAGGAGACGAAAATTCACTTGAATATACTTAAGGCCATAGAAGAGGATAGTCTCGTAAATTTTAGCCCGGTGTACATAAAAGGATTCTTAAAAATCTATTGTAAATTTTTAGGCGTTGACCCGCGGGATTATATAGCTGATTATAAAGAACCCAAAGCTAAAATTAGCTATGTCTCGGATTTACAAGAAAGACCTGTGCCATCCTTTAAAATGCCCTCATTTAAACTTTTTTCCCTAAGAGCCATGCATATAAAACCAAAGACAATGGTTACGATTATCTTAATACTTATATTTATTATCGGCTTGTTTAATTTGGGTAAATTTATCTCTTTTAAGGCTAACCGGGTCTCCAGGAGAGCTAAACTACCTGCTGTGATTTCATCCAAGACAGACTTTAGGGTTCCTAAACCTAAGTTAGAGAATCTGCCTGTAGTAAAAATAATAACCTTAGATATACACGCCAAAGAAAATTGCTTTATACAGGTAAGAGCCGATGGCCGGGTTATGTTTCAAAATATCTTAAAGAAGGGTAGATCCGAAAGCTGGCAGGCAAAAGATAAAATAGAGCTATCTTTAGGGAATGCCGGAGTTGTGGAATTAGAAGTGAATGGTAAGCGTATACCGGGCCTGGGCAGGAGAGGCCAGGCGCTTAAGAATATATTGATTACTAAGGAAGGTTTAAGCGTAAAGCGATGAGAGATAAGGTCGGGATCTTAAGTTTGGGCTGTCCCAGAAACTTGGTAGATTCAGAAAGTATTTTGGGCGGATTAGCCTTGAGAGGATACCCTATTGTGGATATAGATAAGGCAGATGTGGCAATAGTGAATACCTGCTGCTTCATAGAAGATGCCAAGACGGAATCAATAGATGCCATACTTGATTTGATTGATTTAAAAAAACAGGGCAAACTTAAGAAGCTCATTGTTTATGGCTGCTTGGCCCAGCGTTATAAAGATAAATTACATAAGGAATTGCCGGAAGTTGACGCCTTTGTGGGAAAGACTTCTTTAAATCATAATCTGGCGGCGTTTCCTCTTACTCCCAAACATTATGCATATGTAAAAATCTGTGAAGGCTGCATAAACAATTGCAGTTATTGCGTTATTCCCAAGATAAAAGGAAAATTCACCAGTCTCGACATGGATTCTATACTTGGTAGGATAGAAAGGCTCGATAAAAATAAAGTCTCGGAGGTAAATATTATCGGCCAGGATATCACGGGTTACGGCCTGGATTTATATGGAAGCAGGAGATTACCTGAACTCTTAAAGAAGATAATAAAGATGAGCCCAAATATTGGTTGGTTAAGGCTCCTTTATCTGTACCCCGGCCGCATTTGCGATGAATTATTAGAGTTGATGAAAAATGAGCCTAAGTTGTGTAAATACATTGATTTGCCCTTACAGCACATAAATGACCGTATATTAAACTTAATGCACAGGCAGGCTACAAAGCAGGATATCATAAGGCTCATCGATAAAATCAGAACGAAGATTCCTAATATTGCAATACGCACTTCAGTTATAGTAGGATTTCCTTCAGAAACAGAGAAGGATTTTAAGGAATTACTGGATTTTATCGAAGATGTAAAGTTTGAAAGGCTGGGTGCATTTATCTATTCCCGGGAAGAGGGCACACCGGCGTATAATTTTAAAAAGCAGGTGCCGCCTGAAATAAAAAGAGAGCGCTTTAATACTCTTATGATGCAACAGCAAAAAATCTCCCAGGATGTGAATAAAGAATTTTTAGGAAAGATTATCGATGTCTTAATAGATGAACCCAGCTCCTGTGCACAGGGGCTGGGTGGAAAAGAAGGGAGTTCTTATTTAGGCCGCAGCCAATATGACGCGCCTGAGGTAGATGGTTTAGTTTATGTAGATTCTAAAAAAACATTGAAACCAGGGAATTTTGTCAAGGTGCAAATTACCGATACCTTAGAATACGATTTAGTGGGTAAGGCATTATTATGAACCCCGCACCTTCTTTACATTCAGCTATGCTGTTAGCCGTTGCTAAGAAGGGTAGGGGTGAAAGATATAATAAACAGATAAGAATAATAGAATAAGGAGAAGGTGCGGGGTGAATATCGCCAATAGGTTAACGCTATTAAGAATTATTCTCACTTTTGTATTTGTGTTTTTCTTAACTTTTCCCTTCAAGGGAGCTTGGGTTCTCTGGGCAAAAGTTACAAGTTTGGTTATTTTTATCTTTGCTGCTTTGTCGGACTTCTTTGACGGCAGAATTGCGCATCAAAAGAATATGGTTACGGATTTCGGAAAACTTATGGATCCGATAGCAGATAAGATTTTAGTATTGGCAGCATTTACCGCGTTTGTCCAGATGCAATTAATTGATGCCTGGATGTTCGTGATTATTGTATCGCGAGAAATATTGATTACGTCACTAAGGCTATTTGCGCTTAATAAAGGAAAAGTATTATCGGCAACCAAAACAGGAAAGCATAAAACCTTTTATCAAATGATTGTTATATTCTTGATATTAGGTTTTATTGTTTTTCAGGAGATAATGAAGAATTTTTTTACTTGGAATCCGATCTGTGAGAGTATTTTTCATCGAGGTATAGATTTTGTTATGTGGTTTATTGTTGCACTCACCCTTTATTCAGGCTTTTCTTACCTCTGGGAAAATCGTAAAATAATTGCTACTTTATAGACTCCCGTTATGAAGATCCGCGATTTTATTATTAAGACCTTAAGCACTTTTTTTTATGTTGGGTATCTGCCGTTTATACCCGGGACATTCGCCAGTATAGCCGCAATATTGTTATTTTATTTCATCAAAGACAATAATTCGATACATATATTACTAACTCTGATTTTGATAGCCTTAGGATTTTTAATAACTGGCAGGGCAGAGAAGATATTTAATAAAAAAGATGCAAGATGTATTGTGATAGATGAGGTCTCGGGTATGCTCTTAAGCCTTATATTTATACCTTCAGATATAAAATTAGTAATTATGGCCTTTATTCTATTCCGTATCTTAGACGCCTTAAAACCGCTTCCTTCAGATAGACTGCAGAATTTAACCGGCAGTATAGGCATAATGAGCGATGATATTGTTGCCGGTCTTTACACGAATATTATTCTTCAGGTAGTTTTAAGAGGTCTCTTGAGATTATAGAGGGAGACCTCTGATTACACAGATTTTAAAAAGATTGCACAGATTCTTAAACGAGAATTTAATCTGTGGAATCTACTTTTTTAATCTGCGTAATCAAAATTATATTTATTCAGGTTTTTTAAGATTGGTTTCCTTTAAGATTTCGTAGATAGGGCCTTTCGGGGTGAGCGTGCTTTTAAATAAAGTAATCGAAGTTGCGTAAAAATCTAAATTTTGCCCGCCTAATTCAGCTTTATTCTTCAAATCCTGAACTAACCTTTCCCGATTTAAAGAAGATCTTATTCTGCCGATAGTGATATGCGAAGAAAAGGGCCTGTCTTCTTTGGGAATACCAATTTTGGCCAAATTTTGTTCTAATTCTTCGGCTATGCCCCTGGTCTCTTTATCTCCTATATCAACGCCTACCCAGATTATACGGGGAAAATCTATTTTTGGGAATGCTCCCAAAGAAGAAATGCGGAGCTGAAATTTCGATTTTTCTCTGGCTGTGTCAAAGATAATTTTAACAATCTTCTCTAATTTTTTATCATCAATTTCACCTAAGAATTTCAAAGTTAAATGTATGTTCTCAGGCGCCACCCATTTAACATCTGCGTGTGTAGCTTTCAACTGCTCTTGTAGCCGGCTTAAGGAATCTTTGATTTCTTTCGGCAATTCGATAGCAATAAATGTTCTCATTATTTTTTAGCGTTTAGCGGATAGCGTTTAGCGTATAGGATTTAACTGATTCTGTTTCTACTATACGCTATGTGCTATACGTTATCTTTTAACTATCCGCTATACGCTCTACGCTATACGTTAGACTTTGCGATTAAAGAGCTCAACAATTCTAACGCCTTTAGGGCTGTTTTTTTCCTTACGTTAAGCCGGCTGCCGCTAAAATTAAATTTCTTACAGATTTTCTTATTTTCTGTATCAATAGCAATAAAGACTGTGCCCACAGGTTTTTCTTTTGAGCCGCCGCCGGGCCCGGCAATCCCTGTTACGCCAATACCAAAATCTGTCTTGGCCATTGATTTTACTGATTTTGCCAAAAGTTTGGCTACATTTTTTGAGACTCCGCCTTTTTCGGCAATAATATTTGCAGGTATCTTTAAGATATTTTTTTTTGCTTGGTTACTATAAGCAACCATGCCTAAGATAAAGTATTGAGAACTGCCGGGGATTTGGGTAAGAAGAGTAGAGAGTAAGCCGCCGGTGCAGGATTCTGCGACTGCCAGGCTTTTCCTATTTTTTAAGAGAGAGGAATGTATTTGATTTATAATGCGTTCCATTAGCTACATTATAATTGTTTTTTAAACTATTGACAAGATAAGATTTTGTAGTATAATTTATTTTTAGATTAATCTTCGGGGCAGGGCGTAATTCCCGACTGGTAGTAGAGCCTACGATTCCGCCACAAAGCTTTGGCGGACAGATCAAGTGAAATTCTTGAGCCAATAGCGCCACAGAAAGTGGCGTGCCGATGCATCCGTTTGCATCGGGCGTTCCAGAGTAAAGAGAACGCCAATAGCACACCCAAACCTATGGGATGGTTTGGTGTGCGCTGTTGCGCAAAGTCTAGATGGAAGAAGATTGATATTATTCTTACCCGAAGATCATCTTCGGGTATTTTTTTAATGAGCAGACAATTTACGGAGTGGAGCGACGTAAATTGTAGCTACTTTGTTAACTAATCTTTAGCGTCTGCGAATTAACCCCGAAGCCTGCGAAGTAAATTTCGAAGAAATTTACAAGCGTTTAGGCCCTTCCTTTATAAGGATTAGGAAGGCCTATCCTTTCTGGATTAGACCCCTCCTTTAAAGGTATCGGAGG
>Ga0210051_1000136_pt1 | contig 56062 bp, 52 predicted proteins | sample CryGey092014_all_FD_185464 | JGI IMG/M metagenome (GOLD analysis project Ga0210051, IMG submission 185464) | Groundwater microbial communities from aquifer - Crystal Geyser CG23_combo_of_CG06-09_8/20/14_all (SPAdes) (version 2) | ecosystem: Environmental > Aquatic > Deep subsurface > Groundwater...
ATTCTCCTCGAGTGAGTCATTAATCCATATCGTCACACTGAAATCTCCGTTGACCCCTACGGTCGTATCTTGAGGAGTGACGTTAAGACCTATCCCCGGCAGTATTGGTTCGAAGTTCGCCGTGATGGAGTAGCTCCCATTCATGGTGATATTGGTAAAGGCAGCATCAACATCACCTATCGTGCCTACATCTCCGGTCCAGTTTACAAATTGATAGCCACTATCTGCAGTAGCTACCAGGGACACCACTTCACTAGCATTGTAGGTGAACGTCCCCTCTCCAGGTGTGGTCACATTGCCTCCAGACGTGCTACTAATAGTTAAGTTATAATACTTAGGCTCTCCAGCAACGGTGAAGCTGCGCACCTCCGACCATGGGCTGTGAATTATCTCACCAGTCTCGGCATCAGCAGACCTCACCCTCCAATAGAATGTGGTGCCACAGCTACCAGCTCCCAGCGCTCCCTCCGCAACTACGTAGCTGGGACTGGAGCTACTGATTGGCTCGTAGTCATTCTCGAGGCAAGTACTCTCATCCTTGCCGCTGATGTCGAGCACCAGCTCGGTGAAGTCCTCATCATAAGCTATCTGGATGTTGTAGGAGGAGGCATCACACTGCCTATCCCATTTCAAGGCGAAGGCATCATTCCACCAGTAGTGCGGGTCGCAAGAAACTCCAGCACCGTCCGCAGGTGACTCAAGCACTGGACCAGCCTTGGCATAGCAGTCCTCGTACATCCATAGACGACCAACATTCAAATCCTCTAAATCACCGAAGGCAAAGTAGTCGTAGTACCAGTCGTCATCAATGGCAAACAGCTTGGCGTTGGTATCCGGGGTAAGACAGCCGCAAATCTTCAAGCTGGATGGCTCAAGCGTGAATTGTCCGTGATTGTCAGCCGTATCCTGAATGAAGTAATCCCACATACCTTCGCCGCCGGCTACCTTCTGGGCAGGATTGAGACAGCGAGCCACGCCGGTGACATCGCCTGCGGCATCATAGAAGGTAGCATACAGAACGCCGCCAGTAGTAGCATCAGTCTCAGGATTGCCCGTAGCATTGCTGAGGACTATGCCGTAGTAGCCAACCTCAACTGTATCGCACGAAGGCCCCAAGCCAAGTTGGGTCTCTGTTGGCGTAGCAGCCCCTGCGCATTCACCAAGGTCTTTCCACTCACTGCTTTCACCAATGACCCAGCGGTAAATGCCGTTGTCTGCGACGTTAACCGGAGTTTCGTAGTACGACCCATTAACGACCACATTGCTCACCGCAGCATAGACCACGCTGTTGGTGTCAAAATAGCTGTCAAAGGCAACATGCACTCGGCCATCACCAATGCCATTCAGCTCGGTGAAGGTAGCATCACCGTCAAGGAAGGTAGCCAGGTCATCATTAGAGTAGCTCACCTTGCCATCATCGCCGCCAACGAGGACATTTCCCTCACCAAGCACGGCAATGGTATGACCATTATCAACCTTGCTGTCCATCGTGCTGCTCCACGAAGCAGCAGAAGCATGGTCATCGGACACTGCTACATCAGCATTGAAGCCCAGGGCATAGATTGTCGCCTCATCCTGGACGGCCAGGTCAGAAATCTCATCAACGGTCGAGGTTCCTTCTTCCCAGCAGCCCAGACCTTTGTTGCCATCGTAGTAAACTTTGTCGGTGCCGCGGTCAACCAGGTAGACAGTTAACGCTTCCTCGGTTTCCTTAGGAACCCTCAGCAGACCGATTTCAGGTGTCTGGGCGCTGTTGAGTTCTCCACTGGATGTAAGGCTGCCACACCAGTCCCTTATCCAGGCACCGCTGTATTCCGAAGCCTCGGGAAGCCACGAAGCTTTCAGCCATACGCTGTCGCATCCGCAGACTCCATCCTCTGTGTTAATGCTGACCACCCAGGTCTTGCTGCAATCGGCAGACTTCGCCACATCGGACAGGTAATCCACATAGGTGTCCACCAGTCCGAGCTGGTTCCAGATATCGCCGTCATCCAGACTGAAGGAGAAAGCGCTTTCATCAAAGCCAAAAGGATTTTGCGGGTCGCCACTGACAAAGGCGTAAGCCTTATTAGGGCTTACATAGCCCACCATAGCCAGCATCGTCCCTGTAGGCGGCTTGCAGGCATCGCTCCAGTGCTGGCAGCAGATGTCCATATCGGTGATGCCGTCGTTGCGGTAGACCTGAACGCCCTCACCGCACATGGTAGGACCTCCGAAGCCATTGCCCATCAAGCCGGCTATGGCTTTACCGCTGTCAATGCTTCCGAGGTAGGATAGGCTTGCCAGCCAGGGTTTACCGGTGATTTGCTGGATAACCTGGCTAACGGCGTCGTTCTGTACTTTGTAAATGACGCCGCTAGTTGCGTTGTCCACATAGACCCAGATGTAGCGAGTGGTGGCATGCCGGCCCTCATAATCCGTAGGCAGGGCAATTCCTGCTGCCGCACCCCGGACATAAGACCAGATGCTCGGGTTATTCACTACCAGAACAGCGGCTTCAAAGCCAGCGGCTGCGTTCCAGGCCTTCACGTTTCCCCATGTTCCTGACTGAAGGTAGGTGTTATTAGCAGTGTGGCTTACCGCCAGTACTGTTTTATCGGCCAGCCAGCTCGGGGCGAATACCACTTTGGTGACCGACTGACTTGGACTGTCAGTAGTATTATCCCAGCCCTCATAGGCTGAGGCATCCACCCAGCCACCACCAACCAGACCACCGGTCTCATAGCGGTACACCAGACCACGTGGACAAGTCCCATTCTTGGTTCCAACACCACCGAGGGCGATGTTGTGCTTGCCGCTGCTATCCGCATTGGAAATCTTCATGTCAAAAACGCAATTGAGGATAGAATTCCCATCCGCTGTGTCTCGAGTCCAGTAGAAGTTGTCGCCGCCATCATCGGAGATGACCACTGCCTGAGTCATATTGCAATAATCAGCAGCGTAAGTAACTATCGCCACAGCCATGAAGTCAGGGTCATCAAGAGCACAGGCAACATAGTTAAAGTAACTGGTGCTCGAATTGAAGCTTGCCGGCAGACTGTCGGCATCCCAGACTTTACTGGCTATGTCATCCCAGGTGACGCCGCTGTCCTCCGATTTCCACAACCGCGGACCGCAGCTGGCATTCATGTCGTTGTCCTCGTAACCAAACCCAGCCACGTAGATAACACTGCCGCCGGGAATTGAGGCAGCCTCGATGATATCGGAGGCCGGAGCAATGGTCCAATCTTCACGATACGGCGTGTCTACCTTGCCCCACTCGCTATCCACCTCAGCAGCCCCTTCAGCAAAGTTGGCGGTTATGGAATAATCTCCATTCATTATTATCGTTGTTCTGCGAGAGTACATGTCGGCAATCGTGTCTATATCTCCCGTCCAGTTAGTAAAGTGATAGTTAGGCTCAGCACTAGCTATAAGATTCACCACTTCCCCAGGACTATAAGGGCCGAATGTGCCCTCTCCAGGTGTGGTCACATTACCACCCGAGGTGCTGGAGATGGTCAGGTTATAATTCACTATTGGTGCCAGCCAATTGAGCACCCGTTCCATTACCGTTGCTCTGTCAGCAGCAGAGTTTATGGCCTCGAAACCAAAGGCAAAGTAGACCACCTTATACGTGCCAGTATCTACACGTAACGCCCCACTGCCGCTGGACTCGACGGACTTGGTGCCAATACTTCTCTCCACTGAAGAGCCTCTCGGTATCATTGTTTCCCCGGGTCTCGCCATTGGCTCCCGCTGTGGCAACATCTTTTCGCTCTCAGGTGGTATCATTCCCTCTTCGGGAATACTGGGCTCGACCAGAGCCGTGGTGGCATTGGGGTCATAGGTGAAAATACTCACCGCCGGTGATAAGGGGTCGATCTCACTCGGAGAATATTGGTTGTTAGCCCCATAGTCACCGGATATATTAATATAAAGCCCATCGCTTATGGGGTCACCAAGTACACCAAACAGGCTATAAAGGTCGATGTCGTCTTGAACATACTGAGCATGGAGATAGTCTCGGTAGAAGTCAGAGCTACCAATATAGTAACCTATGTCCTGCCCACTCATGAACAGTTTTCCCCCGTTGTCAAGGTAAGAGCTTAGATTGTCCTGGGTCTCACTGTAGTCTATATAACCCCAATCGGGGGTACTCCAGATAACAACGCCATCCACATATTGGTTCAATGTCCCACCATCTATGCTTCCCCGCAGTTCACCGTCCCACACATCGTAGGCATAGCCCAGGTTATCCAGAGCATCGCTATAATACGGGATAACCCGATTCGAGTAGTGACTATCGCTAACGAGAAGGACATCCGCAGTCTTGACGAAGGGCTTGATTACCTCAAATGAGTAGGGGTATTGAGGCGCTAAGACTGTATTGTTGTCGATATCCGTTATCTGTATCTGGTACTCCACCACAGTGCCAATCAGGGGGAATGGGCCTATATGGACTCCATATACATCATCGCCAGCACCGTAGTCATCGTGATTTCCGTCATCATACATGAGAAGGTTACCCTGGGGGCTGCCATCTACCCACCACACCAACTGAACATCCTGTACGCCTGTCTCATCACTAGCCCTTGCCTGCACCGTTACCGTCTCGCCAGCTTCTGGCCCCACTGGCTCATTCTCAGCCCCATCGAGGTGGGGTGGTGGGTTTATGTCTCCGATGGAGCCGATAACACCATACCAGATGTCGTAATTGACGGCACGGTCGGACTGCCATGCCACTGCCAGCTTCCCGCTGGAAAGAGCAGTGGCTGCCGGGCATTCGTCCCAGCCGCTGAATTTCGTAAATTGGGAAGCTTCAGACCAAGTAGCGCCGCCATCAGAGCTGGTCTTGTACCAGATATCATAGTTACCTGAGCGGTAAGATGTCCACACCACCCATATTTTCCCATCATTTGTCTGTGTTATCGCCGGGTCGTAGCCCCAGATGCCGGTGTCTATCGGGAAAGCCTCAGACCAGGTGGCGCCGCCATCGGGGCTGGTCTTGCACCAGATACCATTGCCCCCAAAACGGTAGGACTGCCATGCGACCCAGATGTTGCCGTCGTTGGTCTGTGTTATCGCCGGATTGTAGTCCGAGCCGGTGTCTGTTGTTAATTGATAGGCATCAGACCAGGTGGAGCCGCCGTCGGAGCTTGTCTTGTACCAAATATCCGGATTGCCAGAGCGATAAGAGTACCATGCGACCCACACCGTGCCATCGGCGGTCTGTGCTATCGCTGGCTCGTAATCCGAGTCGGGGTCCGTGGTTATCTGGGACGGATAAGACCAGGTAGCGCCGCCGTCCGAACTTGTTACGTACCAGATATCCGGGTTACCTGAGCGATAGGAGTACCATACCACCCACATCTTGCCATCGGCGGTCTGCGTCATCGCTGTGGAGTAATCGTAATCAGGGTCGGTGGTTGTCTGGGACGCTGCCGACCAGGTGGCGCCGCCATCCGAGCTGGTCTTATACCAGATATCGCTGTTACCTGAACGGTAAGACCGCCACACCACCCAGACTTTGCCATCGGCGGTCTGCGTCATCGCTGGCTCGTAATCACTGCCAGGGTCGGTAGTTACTTGAACTACGGGTGATAGTTCAGCAAGAACGAAATCGGCAATCGTTGTATTACCAAGCGTGATATCTACTGCCCTCCGTGCATCGTCATAATCTGTCCCTGTGGCATCCACGTTGACCGTGTAAGTTCCAGCTTGCAACCTTGGAATGACATAATATCCGTTTTCATCGGTTCTGTAACGAGGTGTCTCATAGCCGCTTAGATAAACAGTTATGTCAGGTATTCCCTTTCCATTTACATCTGTTATGTTTCCTGCGATGCTACAGGCAGCTTGCAATGTGAAGTCAAGAATGGCTGTTTGACCGGCAGTTATGCTAATAGATGTAGAGGCAGTCATCAAGTTTGGATTCAAAGGCTCTACACGTATCGTGTAGCTCCCTGTTTGTAGTCTTGTGATGCTGTAACTGCCGTTAATGTCCGTGATTGTTAAGGTAGTAAAGGGCCCGATAGCAAGTATGTATGAGTCAGGGACTGGGACTCCGTTGTAATCAGTTACTGTGCCTCTGATGATGGTCTCTCTAACGTATATCGTCCTGTGAGCTATATTATTTGTATAGTTCTTGTCTAACGGGAAGCCGGCGACCTGTGCGAGGACATATATTTCATGAGTTCCAGCCGTTGCAGCATTCCATATGACAGAAGCATCGGTGGTTCCACCAGCGGGCACATCAATAGTATCCCAACCTATGATTGTCCCGGTCTCGGGTTCGCCATCGTAGAACGCCACAAAAGCGTTGTCGGCATTAGCTTCTCCGATGTTGTGTATTGTGGCACTTATCGTTACATTCTCACCGAGAATTGGATTATCATTTGAGAAAAGGATGTCAGATGCGCTCAATGCTAAGTCTAGACGCTCTATCCATGTGGCTTCGCCTCCACCACTCCCATTTACACCAGACACCATGTAGTACTCTTCACCATTGTAATAAGTGGTGGTCACCGTCATACCGCTTACGGTCTCTCCGACATTGATGACCACATTATTGGGGTCACCAGGAGTAACCTCATCCAGCGATGTCGCATTGGGGCAGATATAAACCGTTCCGACGCCAGTTGAAGGGATGAAAAGTATCTTGGATTCTTCTATTTCTTGAGGCCAAGAATCCATATGGATAATGGATTTTGTTGTCACAGGGTCTGTATCTGCCACCAATCCAGAGAGGTGTATATCTGCCGCCGCTTCTTCAAAGTGGACTCTCAAGCCTGCGATCGGTCTGTCCTGCGAAGCCCTTTCTACAACGAGAACCCATTCCGCTGTATTCTGAGGCACTTGGGATGGATCTTCCCCAGTCTGAAGCAAAACCGCTCCTAACTCAGGATCAGGGTTAATAGAAAGGAGCCGCGGAGGAACATAGTCCTCCGAAACAGTGATTCGCGCCCTCGTTATCTTTTCAGAAATGCCACTGGGCGCTGACACCTCTAAAGTTACAAAATGCTCACTAATGATTGGGGAATAGAAGAATTGCCACTCCTTTCCATATCCTTCCAACCTACCCCCGAAAATGTCTTCAACAGTCCAGTGATAGGATAAGTCTTCCGCTTCCACAATCTGCGTGAAAGCATCACCTGTAAGTTTAACTAGTTGCCCGAGTGAGACGTTTTTAGGTGAATAGGTGAAGTATGGGTTCAGTGCAGTTGGTTCGTAATTGGCCTTGTTCGGGTCATTCGGGTCATAGGTGAGTCTGGTGTTCGTACCACTTCCTTGCACCTTCACAACTCTGATTACGCCTTTTATACCTTCCGGCTTGTCTTCGTTTTTGGCTACGAATAGAGCTTCAGTCGTCACGACATGAAAGTTTACACACGTCGGGAAAAGCAAGTCGGGATACTGTTTGTTAGCATCCAACCAACCGAGCCCTGGTAGCCGTAGTCCGCTATGAATATGTCCGGCAAAATTTCCTAGAACCGTCGCATTGGTTTCTGCGACAGCCAAGCAAATGCCCAATAATTCGTTGTCCGAAAAAGCACAGGCCAAGTTAGAAACGAAGGGGTGGTGAGAGAATATGACTACCGGCTCTCCCGTCTTGTTAGCTACATTCAAACGCTGTTTAAGCCATTCCAGAGTTGCAGGATGTAGCACAGCATCAGGCCCTGCGCCATGGAAACTGGGGTTTATAAAATGTTCTCTTGAAACGCAATCTAATATGATAAAGGTTATATTCTTATAGCTAAAAGCATAGTTCTGAAGGTCACCGGGTGGTTCCTGCTCGCTCACACCGAATTCAGTATAGTTCTGCTCTTGGTTGTACCGAAACTCCGCTCCAAAGATCTCCTTGAAATATCTTGCTCCCGGGTCGTCTATTTCATCAGTATACGCCCAGACGTCGTGGTTCCCGATGACTGGAAAGTAAGGCATGTCCAGCTCATCGAGCAGAATCTTTGCTTTCTTAAGCTCTGAGTATTCACCACTGTCAGCTATATCTCCAAGAACCACCACGAATTTTATGTTGTCCTTTTCTTTATTTACATTTATGTGCTCAATCGCTCCCCTTAATCTATCTGTAAGGTAGTAGTCCTGCCCAGGGGAAAGCTCATCAAGAGCATCTCCGTCTGGATATATGCCTATGCCTCTTCTGCCATAGTCCCCGTCCGGATAGGAGCGCCCAATGTGGAGATCCGTTATGATGGCAAAAGACCATTCCGGCCCTATTGCAATCACGACCTCATCCATCCTCTCATAGCTATAAGGAGTGGGCCAGCATGTTCCTGAACATGCCTGACCAACCACTCTTATTGTGTAGGAGCTGTCACCCACAGGTGGCTCGGGAATGTTGACCTGCATATCGAAAGTATGCACGCCGTTCGGGTGAATTTGACACGGAGCACCTGTGTGTGGAGAGCATGATTCACTATGTAATCGCCACGTTTCTTCAGATGGATACTTACCATATGCACGGAAGTAATAGCGCGGGCAATAGATCAAAGATTCATATGTCGCAGTTATCGTTACCGTTTCACCTACAGATGCAGAACCTGGACCCGAGACACTCAAAAAACCTATATATGAACTCAACACGGTTATCGGAGCAGTAGGCTTCACTTTTCCGCCTTTCTCCTCGATATAATCCAAAAACTGGGAGAATACTTGCAATTTAGTTTCATCCGCACCCGTTACTGAAGGACTAATAACCATAACCATCGGGTCTTTCGTCTCGTTATGCTCATCAAATTCCTCCTCGAGATAATCTAAGTAATCAGTCGTTGCAATCTTGCTGAAAACTTCATTGTCGTCCAACAGCACTTCCCCAGAGTCGACCTTGACGTCGGAAATAGGGACTGCGACAAAATCAGTTGTTATCGGATATGGAAAAGTGACCTTACCAACGCTTTTGGCATACGGGCACTGCACAAAAGATTCGTTGGCACTGAAGGTAGCAGTTATAGATTTCATCCCGAGGTCTTGAAGTGCTTTAATGGTATCATCATTGTATTTCAGATTCTGTGGCTTAAAATCAACCACATATTTTGGATTGCTAACAGCGCTTCTAACCGCAGAGATTGACTTATTTATTAACTCAAGTTGCTCGCTGTAACTGAGGAGTGAGAGGTCTTCGCCACTCTTTCATCCATAAACACCTATATAATGTCCCTTTTTCTCAATCTCGCTTACAACTTCCGGATGCTCAGATGCGAACTCACCGGTAACAAATACGATGGTAATCCAGCCGTGCGATTCTATCTCGCTCAAAATTTCGTGGATATATCTCTGGTCCTCTTCGCTTTCAAGGTTCACTTGAATATTGACGATTACCGGTTTTTCGCTCCAATTGCTGTCCATCGAGTTTTCTGAAGGCGTTGAACTACACGGGGAAAAGGAGGAACGATGGGTAGTGTTTTGCGTCTGATTCAACTCCAGGCCATAATCGTTAGAGCCAGCAATGGAAGAAGATTCTGTGCCCGCAAAAAGAGAGGTCGGATCGTTGCTTGAAGCTGGCGCGGCCGAGCTAATCCCTCCTAACATCGACCCCACCATCACGAACACAAGTGCAATCCCGAAGATTTTGCCCACTAAATTCCCTTTCGTCATTACCCAGCCCTCCTTATTCCTTTTTGGTCTTCTTCGCTTACCTTGTCAACTGGAAGGGTGAGATTACCTCAGCTTGTCTCTTGTTTACCTTGATTAACTTTCGGACGCACCTCCCAACAAAAAAGCGAAACCAACTTTTTACGGTCGGTTTCGCTATTGACTCCGCAGAACTCAAGCGCCCAAATACAAGCCCTGCCTCACTGTCCCCCATTAAGCTTTTCTAGTGGAACCATTTTACCACTGAAGTTATATCATAGTCAATAGCATTTTCTTAACTTTTCCTACATTCCCCAGAAAACAATTTCAGAGCCTTTTCAACGGGTTGTACTGGTTCATAGGATTAGTGACACTACCTCGTCTCTTGTCATTGCGAGGAGTGTTAACCAACAGATTCTTCGCTTACGCTCAGAACAGGCTCCGCAATCCTCGCGGATTCTCTCTCCCCTGGCGGGAGGGAGTTAGAGGGAGGGGGAAATTCACCCTCACCCTAGCCCTCTCCCTTCAAGGGAGAGGGAATTTCTGCTGAGATTGCCACGCTTCGCTCGCAATGACAATAAGGGAAAGGCTCGCAATGACAATTTAAAAGGGCTCGCAATGACGTGTGGGAGGACTTGCGCAGAGCAAAGAATTGTTCCCCCCAAATTTAGGCTCAAAATAAGACATAATCTTCACACTCTGAGATGTCACCCATCTATCTGAACTACATCGCGGGTTGTAGCCGTGCGTTTCATATTCCTCGTGGCGACAATATTTGCACCTGTACCGGCAGTATTCTTTAATATCACATCGTACATCTTGATTGGTGCCTGCAATTCGATATCTGCCAGTTGTTCAATCACCTTGAATAATAATCGCTTTGGGATTGCTTTATCGGTGCGAACGGGGAGCATGGCCCATTTTGCCCCTTTTATAGGAACTGTCGTGGTTAATATACGCATCGGCTCTTCCAACTCCTGTAATACGAATTCCTTCCCCTTCTGGCATTTGTTTCCTTCCATAGAAACTACATTGCCGCCCTGAAGCTCTACATCAATCTCACATCCAAGAGGGCAAATAACGCAGGTGAAGTGTTTCTTTGCTACATTCATCCTCATCTCTCCGTTATGGAAACCGTGATAGGTTCAGCAATATCCTTTAGCTTATCCCTGGGCACCTTCAATCTAACCATTTCGTTTGGTCTGGCATACAGTCTTTTAAGGCGTATCCCAGCCGGGGAGAGCTCTATATTTACCGGTTTCTCAATCGGCTTTGCCGACCTGATAAACAAAATAAGGTCGTCTTTAAAGGAATAACGCTGGGGGAAAAGCATTCTGACATTTTCCCCGGGAGTTACCTCAACTGAATTTCTCTCCTCCTTCCAATCCCCAGCAGCAAATTCAGCGGCATTTCTACCGGCAATGATGCCACTTTCGGCAACATAGTCCACAAGGTCAAACACGGTGGAAACGTTGCCGCAGGAAAATATTCCCGGCACTGCTGTTTCCATCGTCTCCGCAGTGACGGGGCCTTTTGTAATCGGTGTAAGCTCTATTCCCGCTTCCGTGGATAACTCATTCTCAGGGATTAGTCCTACGGAAAGGAGTAGGGTATCACACCCTATAAATTGTTCACTACCTCCGATTGGATTCATTTTCTGGTCTACTTTAGATACCACAACACCTTCTACACGCTCTTTACCACGTATCTCCGTTACCGTATGTGATAGATAAAGGGGGATACCGAAGTCATTGAGGCACTGGACGATGTTCCTCTTTAATCCTCCAGGGTAATCCATTATTTCATAAACGCCTTTCACCTGAGCACCCTCAAGGGTGAGCCTCCTTGCCATGATAAGTCCGATGTCCCCGGAGCCCAAAATAACAACCTCTTTCCCGGGAAGATATCCATCGATATTGACAAACCTTTGTGCCACTCCTGCGGTATACACTCCTGCAGGGCGGGTGCCGGGAATATTAATGCTTCCCCTGGAACGCTCTCTACACCCCATAGCAAGCACAACACTTTTTGATTCTATGTGAAATACACCCTTTTCGGGATTCACTGCGGTGATGGTCTTATTCGGCGAAAGGGAAACCACCATCGTATTCAAGAAATATTGCACATTTGTTTTCTCCAGCTCTTCAATAAGGCGTTCGGCATACTCCGGCCCGGTGTAGTCTTTTTTAAATTGCTCCAGGCCAAAGCCATTGTGTATGCACTGTTTTAGAATTCCACCGAGCTCCTCCTCTCTCTCAAGTAGCAGAACGTTTTTAGCGCCGCTTTTATGAGCATAGAGTGCCGCAGTAAGCCCGGCGGGTCCGCTGCCTATCACAGTTACATCAGCTTCCACTTGCATTTTCGTTATAAAACTATAGTATCCCGCATAACTTCGTATAAAAATCCCTCTAAATCCCCCTTTAGAAAAGGGGGTTCAACGCCCCCGTAAAGGGGGATTTGACATTCCAGGAAAGCAAGCGAATTTATAAATATTTTTGCGGTTAACTTTAATAGATACTCTGCCATCCTCATGTTATCTTGGGATATCCCGTGATTTCAGCGATACTGCGATACAGTGGTGAAAGTGCGGGATAAATCTTCTTATATACTTCGTTAAATAACCGGTCATAAGTCTTCGCATTCTTCTCGTGGGGAGTGAAGGGCTCCTTTACCCTCACCATATTGTCCACAGCTTCAGGGAAGTCGTGATAAATGTTCAAGGTAACCGCGGCATCAATTGCAGCACCCAATGCGGAAAGATTGCTGGTATGCACTCTCCTTGCGGGAAGATTAAAAACATCAGCGGTGATTTGCATGATTTCATCGCTTTTTGAACCTCCACCACCAACTCTCAACTCCTTTACTTTGCTTCCCGAAAGCTTCTCCATTTCCTCTTTCAGCCGACGTAATTCGTATGCGATGCCTTCAATAATTGCCCGATAAACATGCGCTCGGGCGTGCTCCCCGGAGAATCCTATTATGGCACCTTTGGAGAGAGGTTCATTTTCACGTGGGTGCCAATAAGGCAGGAGAATCAACCCCATAGAACCAGCGGGAATTTTCTTAATTTCTTTGTTCAGCAGGTCCTCTGGCGCTATCTTAAGTTTCTCTGCCTCTTCTTCCTCAGATTTGGCGAACTCCCTTTTGAACCACGAGACCATCCAGTATCCACTCCCCACGAATCCTTCAAGTGCCCAGTGCTTTGGAATTGCTGCTCCCCAGGTGAAGAAATCCATCTCGGGATGAGCGACATATTTAGCGGAGAATAATTCAATGACGGCAGCTGTTCCATAGCTAACTTCGGCGATATCATTACTTATTACGCCAGCACCTAGCAGTTCAGATTGTTTATCACCTGCCCCGATGATTATCGGAAGCCCTTGTGGCACTCCGAAACTTTTTGCCCCTTTCTTGGAAACCGTTCCGGCAATCTCAGCGGGAGAAACAAGAGGGGGGAGTTTTGCACGCTCAACTCCGAAAATTTCGTATACCACCTCGCTCGGATGCCATTGAAGTCCCTCCAGGTCAACAGGGAACAAGCCCACTATCATGGAGGAACAGTCTTTGAATTCGCCAGTTAGAGCATGAAAGATATACGATGAGATGGTGAGAAATATGTGTGTTTTATCGTAGCTTTCCGGCTCATACTTTTTCAGCCAATTAAATTTAGACCTTCTCTGGTATTCTTTTAGCACTGTGAGTGTCTCGAGTCCAGCGGGCAAATTCAGCCCCTCTGTTTTACGCTCATCAAGCCAGGTAATTGCCGGGCGAACAGGTTTGCCATCTTTGTCAACGGGCACAATCGTGCTTCTATGAGTGGTGATAGCAACGGCGGCAATCTCATCCTTGGGAACATGGGAATTTTCCACTACACTCCTGGTTACCTTTTCGGTAATTTCGAGATACTTTTCGGCATCCTGCTCCGCAAAACTAGGTTGAACAGAAAAATATGGGGTTACCGGGCATGCTTCGCCATATACCTCGTTCCCCTTTGCATCAAAGATAAATGCCTTTATATTTTGTGTCCCCCCATCAATCACCATAAAATACTTCATTTTCTTACCTCCTTTTTTATTTTTCCAGTCAGGATGAAAGACTTTCCCCCGTTCTTTGTCACCGATTCCTTGTTAATATTCATCTCCCGGCTGATAATTTCTAAAACCCTAGGCATGCAAAATCCACCCTGGCATCTTCCCATGCCTGCCCTTGCTCTCCTTTTAATGGCATCGATGCTTCTTACTGGAATGCCTCTGTGAAGTGCATCTACAATCTCACCTTCGGTCACATGCTCACAACGGCACACAATATGCCCATATAGAGGGTTTATTCGGATAAGTTCTTCCCTTTCTTTGTCATCCAATCCCGAGAAAGGTTTAATTCTTTTTCTTCTTGGGTTAAATCGCGCATTCTCAGCGGGATGCCACTCCTCGGTCACAATTTCCTTCACCCTCTCGACAATGGCCGGCATCGCTGCAAGTCCCGGAGATTGAATACCCACAACGTGAATTAATCCCCTTACCTTTTTAGAGGGCTCGATGATGAAATCCTCCTTATATGTCGCTGCTCGACACCCAGCAAAATGAGCGATAATTTTACTTTTATCAGGTTTCTCATAGTATGGCTTAAGTTGCTCAGTTAATAGCCCAAATTTATTAAATAATATTTCACGCCCCATAGATGTGGTGGAAACGTCCTCTCTATCCTGTACCTCTTCTGCCGTTGGCCCAAACTGGAGGTTGCCATCAATCGTGGGGATGAGGCCTCCTCCCTTGGAATATCCCTCTCTCTCTCCCGCCATGCTAAACGAAGCTAAAACCGTTCTTATCGGCTGGTAAGATTTATCAAAGACGATTGTTTCTCCTTTCCTGGGGTGGATGGTAAAGAACCTATCTCCAGCAAATTCGGCAATCTTGTCGCCATACAGCCCGGCAGCATTGATTAAGATATGCGTTTTAATGGTGCCTCTTGTTGTGTTTACTGCTTTAATGCTTCGTTCCTCGGTTTGGACTCCGATTACGCTCGTATCGAGAAAGAACTGCACTCCGTTTGCCAGAGCATTCTCAGCACAAGCAACGATGAGCTCAAATACAGAGATAATGCCTGTGTTCCACACAAGCGCGCCCCTTTTGATATTTGGTGCCAGCCCTGGCTCAACTTTATCCAATTCCTCCCGGTTTAACTCCTTGGGAACCGGGTCCTTGTGTTTCTTGGTCAGGTTCATCAGGACCGGGATCATCAGCTCGTGCTCGGGGTTTTCACAAACAACAAGCGTCCCTATCCGTTTGAAATCGACATCAAGTTGGCTGGCAACTTCATCATACATTGCATTTCCCTTATAGTTCATCTCCCACTTCAGCGTGCCATGTTCAGTAAGGAAAGCAGGATGTACCATGGCGTTGCTATGTGTTGTTTGGTCCATCCCCAGGTCTTCATGCCTTTCAAGTAGGGCAATACTCAGGTTAAATCGTGAGAGTTCTCTGGCGATTGCTACGCCAATTATGCCTCCACCGACGATAACAACGTCGAATTCCTTTCCGTTAAGTTCATCAGATACCTTTGGGGGTGGAACGAAGGGTTTCTTGCCGGGATGATCAATTTCATTTACTACCTCCCTGATTTGCTCAAAATTAGCGGCAATATGTCCAGCATCTACGACGCTTTGATAGGAGGAGAATTGCCCGGTTAATTTTGCAATGCTATCTTTAATAATCACCGTTGCTTTCTCGCTGGTCGTCTTTTCTATTTCGCCTTGTATGGTTCGTGCTAGATTATTCTCATCCATCGATAATCTGCTCCGCCACAACTTCAGCGATATCTTTCATATCTATATCGGATAAAACAGCTTTACAGGTAGGACATGCCGAGATATAAACATCGGCGGCAGTTTCCTTGAGCTCATTGATGCGCATTGCATTAACCTTGTTAACAAGTTTGCTATCTCCAATTCTTCCTCCGGGTACCCCACCACAGCAATGAGCCTCCTTCCCCAAATAAATTGGCTCCTTGAGCTCAAAACCAAGCATTTTAATGATATCCCTGGGAATTGTGGTAATTCCAAGTTCTTTTGCCAGGATGCAAGGGTCGTGAAAAGTTGCCGTAGCATTTACTTTATTTACCGTTATCTTTCCTTCCTTGAGGAGGGTATGGAGAAATTTTGTGATATGAATAAATTCAATATCAAGGTGAACGCCTACCTCAGGGTATATTTCCGTCATCATTTTTATGCAGGTGGGACAGCTTATAATCACCTTCTGGAGCTTCCTTTGTTCAATTTTCTCCTTCATTTTTCCTGCTGCCTTTTTAAAACCTTCCGAATCTCCAGCATAGTAGAGAGGGGCACCACAGCAGATATCACCACCGCCGAATTCTTGAACGTGGTCGCCATTCTTTGCCAAAATCCTCTCTACCGCCTTCAGCAATTGTTGGTCACTGTATGTAGAACAAGAGATGAAATAACCAATCTCTCCCTCTCCCTTTTGAATAAGTCGGCGCTCACCGTTAGGATTACCAAACCTGGCAAATGTTTCCACCCTCTTCCTTGTTTCATCAGGAATGATGCCTTTTTTGAAAGCTTCGTTTCGCTCTTTTTGAATAAAATCCCGGAGGTCAAAATTATCGTAAAGGCAGTTTAGTTTACATGCCCCGCACATGGCACACTGGAACATCACATCGAAAAAGCCCTTTTCATCCTCAATAAACGCTTTCTTTTCATATAGAACGAGGCGCGCCTTTTTCTGAGGCGTAACTGTTTCATTTCCTGTGGCAAGATATACCGGACAACCGTGTTTACACATATTGGCACACAGGGCACAATTTGTGATTTGTTCCAATTCCTTTTTATTTTCCATCTATAAGTTTTCCCTTGTTCAAAATACCATTTGGGTCTAACGCAAGTTTGATTCTCCGGAGCAGTTCTACGCCGTGGGGACCTAGCTCCTGCTGCATGAAATCCTTTCTCCAGAATCCAATTCCATGGTGGTGGCTAATGGAGCCGTTGTTTCTTAAAGTGGCTTCCATAGCAGCAGTCCAGGTATCCTTGTAATAACGGAGCGGGTCTTTGGGAAAACCAGCGAAGGTGATATAGAGACAAGCTCCTTCCCGGTAAAAATGTGAAAAATGTCCCGAAACCGATATAGCACCCTCCACTGCCCTCATTGCGGAAACCATATCGCTATAGAGATTAGCGGCATCTTTGAATAGAGAAACAACCTCAATCGTGTCTACAATTCCACCCTGTTGCATTATGATAGGACCTAAACCTATATCGAACCGCTTTTCAAGCCATATATCAACGGGCTTTTCCCCCGTAGATGCTCCTCCATTTTCCTCAGCGATTCTCTTGATTAATTTGCCTTCAAGCTTCACGAAGTCTGTTTCGCCTTCGGAGATGAAGATAAGCGTTACTTTGTTCCCTATTTCTTCAAAGTATCTTGCAGTTTCAGGTTCATCAAATATTCTCACCACCGCTGGTTTGGCATCACCTCTCAGAATTTTCCGCACCACGTCTAACGCTACTTCAATAGAGTCGAACACAAATGATTGCTTTATTGTTCGCTCGGGTAAAGGGTGAACCGATACAACTGCTTTTGTGATAATGCCGAGAGTTCCTTCACCGCCTAGGAACAGCTCTTTTAATGAGGGCCCCGTGGAGCGTCTTGGAACTGGTTTGATATTGAGGAGATTTCCATCAGGAAGCACCACCTCCATTCCCAAAACCATGTCCTCGATTTTCCCGTATTTTGTGGAGAACTGTCCCACAGCACGTGTTGAAATCCATCCCCCGAGTGTGGAGCAGTAGAAAGACTGGGGAATATTTCCCATTGAATAGCCTCTGTGATTCAGCTCTTGTTCAAGATTTGCCCCGATGATTCCTCCTTCGAACTCAGCAACGAGAGAGGTTTCGTCCAGGGAAATGAACTTATTCATTCTCTGCAGGTTCAAAATAGCGCTCTCTTCAATGGGAATAGCACCACCAAGCACGCCTGAGCCACCACCAAATGGCGTAATCTTAACTTTATACTCATTGGCGCATCTCAGGATGCTCTGTATTTCCTCGCTACTCCTGGGAGAAATAACTACAGAAGGAAGTGCGGGCAACTTGCCATACTGGGAAAGGAATATCCCGTATAACCAATAGTCAAGACTGTAGGAAATGAGGTCGCATTCACTCTCCGATACATTTTCCTCTCCTACAATACCCTTTACCTTTTCAATAAACTTGGGAGAGACTTCCCCCCTCTGTGACATAAAAGTTTCTACAGTCATTATCGTCCCCACTCTTTACGATGCGGGTATATTGTAATATTTCTTACTGCAGGTGTATATAGTTGCCTCATTCAGATACGCAGTGACATTTTATAATATGGCACAACATTTTTTTGGGAAAACCCTCGCCTCGCCTTTTCCCTTCTCTTACCTAACACTCCCCCTTCCCTTGCTAAGGTCAAATCCCCTTACTCCCCCTTTTCTAAAGGGGGATTTAGAGGGATTTCTAAGGGAAGGGGGCCAGGGGGATAGGTTGCTAAACAATCTCAGCATAGACTAGGAAAGCCATGCGAGCCAATCATTTGAACGAGGAGAGCTGTTGAGATGATACGACTTTTCTGATAAACTTGGTGATAAAGCCGAGCAGATATGAAAATCTCCACCAAAGGGCGCTACGCAACGATGGCAATGCTTGATTTGGCTCTCCATTATGGGGAGGGACCTATCTTGGTAAAGGATGTTGCCAGAAGACAACATATTTCCGAACAATACTTAGAGCATTTACTTATCCTACTTAAAGTGGTGGGGATGTTAAGAAGCGCTCGGGGAACACATGGTGGGTTTACATTGACTAGACCACCCTCCCAAATAAGGCTCAGTGAAATCATTCAAGCCACGGAAGGGTCTATGGCTCCCACAGATTGTGTTGATGACCCCGAGTCATATCCACGAGCAAGTCTCTGTGTAATTCACGATGTGTGGGTAGAGGTAAAAGCAGCTGTAAGTAGGGTGCTAGAATCCACGACCCTTCAGGATTTGTTGGAACGGCAGGTTAGGAAAGAAACAACTGCAGGGTATGAAGTCAAAGAGGAGAAATGCTGCTAGAATAAGTTTATTTCTCATTAAGTTAAGAAAGGAGGTAGGATATGCGAGAGAAGGTAGAAGCGGCGCTGAAGAAAATAAGGCCGGCTTTGCAAGCCGATGGAGGAGATGTTGAGTTGGTCGATGTGAGTGATGGTGTAGTCAAGCTGAGATTGAGAGGAGCCTGTGCTGGCTGTCCAATGGCAACTATGACATTACAGCATGGAATTGAGCGTGTGCTCAAAGAGCAGGTGCCTGAAATCAAGGAAGTAGTTGCTATCTAAAATCACGGGGTAAAAATGCCTATCTATGAATATTTTTGTCCTCGTTGTAATCTTAAGTTTGAACTGCTTCGTCCCTTAAGCCAGTCAAATGAAACTGCTTCTTGTCCCCATTGTCACAACGGCGCTAAAAGGATTTTCTCCTCTTTCACTTGCTCTTCAAAAAGCAGTGAAGGTATAGCTACACCGATTGGTGGAAGCTCCCCTTGCAGCACATGTTCTGCTACAAGCTGTGCTGCTTGTAGAGGATTCTGACGTGGTGTACAGCTCCGGTAATAGCCAGGACACGAATGCAATAACTTAGTGGCGGGGAAAAATATGCTAGAAGTAAAGTGTCTTAAATTAACCTTAAATGGTAAGCCCATAATCAACGGCCTGAACTTGGAAGTGAAAGAGGCGAAGATACATGGCTTATTGGGAATGAATGGCGCAGGAAAGACAAGCTTGGCTAACTTAATAATGGGAATAAGTTACCCCGATGAGGGGAGCATAATATTTGAGGAACGGGATGTTACCCGATGCACAATCTCGGAGAGAGCAAAAATGGGACTGACACTGGCGTGGCAAGAGCCGGCAAGGTTTGAAGGGTTGAGCATAAGAGAGTATCTGAGGTTAAACAAGAATTTGAGCTTAAGTGAAGTCGAAAACTATCTATGGACAGTGGGGCTTCCCCCTGGGGAGTATCTAGACAGAGCAGTTGATGCCAATCTGAGCGGAGGTGAGCGGAAAAGGGTGGAGCTTGCCTCTGTCCTGGCGATGAAGCCGAAGGTAGCTATTTTAGATGAGCCCGACTCTGGCATAGATGTGGTCTCTCTTCCTCATATAATGAATGGAATAACCGAAATGAGCAAGCAGGGTTCTGCAGTGCTTTTAATCACGCATAGCGAGGAAGCAGTAGGGGTAGCCGAGGAGGTATCGATAATATGCGCCGGGAAAATAATAAACTCTGGACCACCTAAAGAGATGTGTCGGTGGTTTAAGAATAATTGCCAAACATGCAACCATATCGGTAAGCCGAGTTATAAAGGAGTTTAACAAATGCTTGTGGTCAAGGAATATGAATCGTTGCTTGAAGCTTATGGCAAGGCAGGTGGGAACCTGGATGCTTTGGAAAACAGGGAGGTAGGCAACCTCGTTATCCATAAAAATAAAGTCCTCAGCGTCAATGAAGCCGATGGGATAAAGGTAAAAACAGAGGAAACAAAAAGCGGTGTTAATATCTATTTTTTGGTGGAGGAAGGGGTGAAAATTAAATACCCGGTCCATTTGTGCTTTGGCGTTTTGCCCCAGGAAGGGCTGCAGGAAATTACATTGAAAGTAGAAGCACAGGATAACAGCGAGGTGAATGTGATTGCTCATTGTATTTTCCCCAACGCTGTTGATGTGACACACAAGATGGATGCTGATATAAAAATTGGGGATAATGCCAGGTTCAGCTACCGTGAAACTCACTATCACGGGGAATTCGGCGGGATTAAGGTGATTCCAAAGGCAAAAATCAGGGTGGGCAAAAAAGGAGTATGGGAGAGCACTTTCACCCTGATTGAAGGCTGCGTGGGCATGTTGGATTATGATTTCGAGATTTTTGGGGGAGAGAAGAGCACAAGCGAGCTTCTAGTAAAGGTTTTTGGCAAAAAGGAAGATGACATAAGAATAACAGAGAAGATTCACCTTGATGGCAAGGAAGCCAGGGGTTTAGCAAAAAGTCGACTGGTGTTAATTGACAATGCCAAGGCAGTGGTCAGAGGTGAAACATACGGCAATGCCCCTTTTGCCCGAGGTCATGTTGACTGCCTCGAAATTGTGAATGGGGATGGAGTGATAGCAAGTGCGATACCAGTAGTATATGTGAGCGATAGACAGGCAAAGGTTACTCATGAAGCTGCCATAGGAAGCGTAGATAAGAAACAGATGCAAACGTTGATGGCAAGAGGGCTAAATGAGGAAGAGGCAGTGGATGTTATTGTAAAGGGGATATTGAGGTGATACCCTCGCAACATCATTGCGAGCCCCCCTTTTGTCATTGCGAGCCGAAGGCGTGGCAATCTTACCTTGTTTATTTTGTCACCCTGAGCGATAGCGAAGGGTCTAGATTCTTCGCTACGCTCAGAATGACAAGAAGCGAAGGGCTCAGAATGACAAGAGGCGAAGGGTTCAGGGTCAGAATGACAGGTGAGGGTTGCTAAATAACCTTATGATTGAGATAAGAAAAGAAGATTTCTCCGTCGATGAGATAGTCGAGAGGATGAAGAGCCCGAAGATAGGTGCGATAATAGCTTATGTGGGCACGGTACGCGAGTTCCCTGAAGGAGTTGGACTCAGCTTTGATGAGGATGATAACGCCATCCAGAAATTGGAGGAGATAAGGAAAGACGCTATTGATAGATATGATATAGAGGATGTGGCAATAATACATCGCGTTGGCTCCCTGAGCATATCGGAAAATATTCTACTGGTAGCGGTTTCAGCGTCTCATAGATGGGCAGCTTTCGATGCCTGCAAAAGCATAATAAGTGACATAAAGGATTTCCATAAATCGTGGAAAAAAGAAGTTCGGAAATAGAAATCTTTATGGTTTCCAGAGATGGTGGAGAGAAAAAGAAGGACGAGGTCGTCCGTGAAGAAGAGGTTGTGGTCAGGGTAGGCAAGGAGGTTCACAAATTCCACTGTATCCCTACTGACTTAGAAGAATTGATACTCGGCAATTTAAAATCGAGGGGTATAGATGCTTCCTTCTCCAGTGTCACGAAAATCGCTGATAATGAATTTGAGGTCGACCTTCCACTTGTGGAGGGGTTAGTAAATAATCCTCAAAAGTGTGACTCCAATAGGAAATTAACCTGCGAGGAAGTTTTCACTTCGGTTGAAAAACTTAACCAGCATGGTTTCTTGTTTAAAAAAACCGGATGTGCCCATGTTATTGGCATTTGTGGGAGTGGAGAGATTTTTGTAGAGGACACAAGCAGGCATTGCGCCATCGATAAAGCCATTGGTTTGGCAATCAGAGATGGAATTGATTTATCCAATAGCTTCTTAGTTGCCTCCTGCCGACAGACAGCCTCCACAATAAAGAAGGCAATTTTCTGTGGAATACCAATAGTGATAAGCATTGCTGCCCCTACGGACTTAGCGGTAAAAGAAGCTAATAGATACGGGATAACGCTTATAGGATTCGCCGATTCAAAAAGATTTAACGTTTATTCTCACAGTTGGAGGCTCAAAATTTAAAGTCCACAAGCTACATCTGCTCAGTAGATAATGCTTAATGGCTAAAATAATTGCAGTTTGTAGGAGCAAAGAAAAAGGCACTAAAAAGGAAGCCGTGGCCGAAGGTACCCTCAAAGATGATTATGGACTCATCGGCGATGCCCACGCCGACTACTGCACCCACCGTCAGGTGAGCCTGCTGGCAATCGAAAGCATCAACAAGATAAAGGAGCTGGGCTTCGATGTAGGACCTGGAGATTTTGCTGAGAACCTTACCACTGAAGGGTTAAGCCTTGTTTCTTTGCCTGTTGGCACATATATCACCATAGGTGGAGGGGTTATTTTACAGGTTACTCAGATAGGCAAGGAGTGCCATAGCGGGTGTGCCATTCGCCGTCAGACAGGCAAGTGTATCATGCCCAAGGAAGGGGTATTTGCCCGGGTAATTCGTGGTGGACCTGTCAAGGCTGGAGATGAGATAAGCGTATGTAGGGTGCGTGATGACTCAGGACAGGGCAAAAAGGACTAGAAAAATGGATAATGAAAAAGAGAGGCTTCCCGTATTGCGGCTTACTGAAAAAGGTAGAAGCAGCATTGAGGATGTAGTTGCTAGAGAATTCCCCCTTACCATCATCTTAAACAATGAAGAGCTGGTAACTCTACTCTGTTCCCCTACGAATTTAAAGTACCTGGCTATCGGCTTTCTTTTCTCCGAGGGGTTGCTCAAAAGCAAGGAGAAGATTAAAAAGATAATAGTTGACAACCGGAGTGGTGTGGTGCGAATAGAAACTGAAGAGGAGCTTGCCCCAAATGTTTTGTTCAAGAGGCTCATAACTTCAGGTTGTGGGAGGGGAGCCTCTTTTTATAGCGCTGCTGATGCCCAAAATCAAGCGAAGGTAGAATCTAAAATTGAATTATCAATTCACGAAGTCTTCGACCTGGTAGCTGAATTCCAACATCGCTCTCAGATTTATAGAGCTACAGGTGGTGTTCACAGTGCCGCCCTGTGTGATACAAAAAGCATCCTGGTTTTCAGCGAGGATATAGGAAGGCATAACGCCATAGATAAGATTCTTGGTGCATGCATCTTAAATGATATAGCGACAGACAATCATATAATAATTACCAGCGGAAGGATCTCCTCAGAGATATTGCTCAAGGTAGCGAAGAGAAATATTCCCATGATTATCTCCAAGTCCGCCCCCACTAACTTAGGAGTGAGGTTAGCCAATGATTTGGGCATAACTCTCATTGGGTTTGTCAGGGGAAGGAGAATGAATGTCTACACTCATAACTGGAGGATAGTAACTTGACCAAAAACAGGGATACCGAACTCATCGGAAAAATTCTTGACCTCAAGAAAAAAAGGAATGCTGTTATTCTTGCCCATAACTATCAATTGGGGGAAGTTCAGGATATAGCTGACTTCATTGGCGATTCCCTGGGACTAAGCCAGAACGCAGCCAAAACCGACGCTGCTGTAATTGTGTTCTGTGGAGTTCGTTTCATGGCAGAAACAGCCTCTATACTTTGTCCCGATAAGATAGTCTTGCTTCCTGATATAAATGCTGGTTGCCCGATGGCAAATATGATTACCGCTGAGAAGCTCAGGGAAAAGAAGAAGGAAGTGCCGGCTGCTACTGTGGTATGCTATGTCAATTCCACGGCTGAAGTTAAGGCAGAATCGGATATTTGTTGCACCTCTGCTAATGCAGTCAAGGTCGTAGAAAGCCTGGATGCTCAAGAGATACTGTTTGTTCCCGACCAATACCTTGGCCATTATATTTCGACCAAGACCGGGAAAAAGATGCTCTTATGGCCTGGTTTTTGCCCCACCCATGTCAGGATACAGCCAGAGCACATCGTCCGGCTCAGAGAAGAGTATCCTCAGGCTAAGGTAGTAGTCCACCCCGAGTGCCGCCCGGAGGTTATTGCTCTTGCCGATGAAGTCCTTAGCACGGGAGGAATGTGCCGATACGCTCGTAGAAGTGAAGTGAAGGAAATGATTGTGGGAACTGAAATGGGGATAATACACAGGTTAAAGAAGGAAAACCCGGATAAGAGATTCATCCCCGTCTCTGAACAGGCAATATGCCCCAACATGAAGTTAATAACTCTAGAGAAAGTATTATGGTCACTGGAGGAGATGACCCCTGAGGTGAAGGTTCCTGAGGATATTCGTCTCAAGGCAAAGTCAGTTGTGGATAAGATGCTCATGATAGGCAGGGGATGATTAAAGAAACAGACAAGATAGTTGCCCTTATTACTACTAGCAGCGAGGAAGGGGCGATAACAAGTAGCCTCAAATTATAATGGACTTCCACGTGGGTTGGCGCCTGTCGTAAATCAGTGTCAACTATCTCTTGTGTTTCCATATTGTTCCTTGAGGAGCATCCTCAAGAGTTATCCCTAATTCGGCCAAGCCTCTTCTAATTTTATCGGCTAGCTGCCACTGCTGAGCCTGACGTAAATTATCTCTAACCGACACTAGAAGGTTGATAAGCGCTTCGGCATCAAGGGGTGGCTTTCTTTTTTCTTCTAAGGTGAGGCCTAATACCCCGGCTAGCTTCAGCAGAGTGCCCTGCGCTTCGATTATGTTTACTTCTTCAGTAGCGCCTTGGTTAATTTCTTTCGCCAGTTCATAAAGAACGGCGATAGCTTGGGCGGTATTGAAGTCATCATCCATAGCTTCAACGAATTTTCGCTCAAAGGGCTTAGGGTTGAGTGTAGCTCCCTCTCCTCCACCACCCTTTTGGCTTAATGCTAAACGTAGTCTTTCCGTTCCCCTTTCGATTGCGTTAAGAGCCTCCTCACTGTAAACAAGTGGGCTCCTGTAGTGAGAGCTAAGGACAAAAAAGCGAACAGCGTCAGCGCTAAAACGGTTTAGCATATCTTCAACACGTACCAAATTACCAATAGACTTACTCATTTTTTGTTTATCTCTTTGCATCAACCCATTGTGTATCCAGTATTGAACAAAGGGAAATTCTCCGGTAAAAGTCTCTGACTGAGCTATTTCATTCTCATGATGAGGGAAGATGAGGTCCTGTCCGCCACCATGGATGTCAATGCTGGCACCAAGGTATTTTAATGCTATAGCACTGCATTCTATATGCCAGCCGGGTCTACCTCTTCCCCAGGGACTTTCCCAGAAAGGCTCGCCTGGCTTCGCTGCTTTCCATAAAGCAAAATCCAGGGGATATTCCTTCTTTTCCATATAAATACTCTCTTTAGAAATCATTTCAGCCAAATTCCTATGGCTCAGCTTGCCGTAGCCAGGGAAACTCCTGACTCGAAAATAAACACTTCCTTCAGATTCATAAGCATTGCCTTTGACCAACAGACCTCGAATAACTTCAATGATCTGAGGTATTTCCTCGGTTGCCTTGGGATAAAAATCAGCCCGTTCTATGTTCAATGCGTCCATGTCCACAAAATAATGATCAATATACTTGTGAGACACCTCAGATGGTGATATTCCTAGCTGGCGAGCACGCTCTATGACCTTATCATCAATGTCCGTAAAATTTTGCACATGCTTAACTTTATAGCCCTTGAACTTTAGGTAACGCTTGATTACGTCGAAAACTATATAGCTCATAGCATGCCCAATATGACACTCATCATAAGTAGTAATTCCGCAGACATACATAGTCACCACCTCTTTTTGGGGGTGAAAATCTTCCTTTTGCCCGGATAAGGTGTTGAATATTTTCATTCTTCCCTCCCTGTCAATAACAGATAACCTGCTTCAGTAAATTAAAACAAATATAATGCCTCAACATACTAATTTCCAGCACTGGACTTGACAAATTTTTACCGCTATGTAATTGTATACTATGTTGATTAAAATAATCAACAAAGGAGCCAGTTAATGAAACTTTCTTGCCGCGGCCGATATGGAACCAGATTACTTTTGGACCTAGCTCTCTATCAAGGTGAGGAGCCAGTTCCACTAAAAGATATCGCCCGGAGGCAGCAGATTTCGCTGCTATACTTGGAGCATCTAATCACTCCCCTAATAGCTGCAGGCCTAATTAAGAGCACTCGGGGACCTCGGGGTGGCGTTTCATTACTCAAGCCTCCTGCAGAGATTAAACTCAGCGAGCTGATTCGGCTTCTCGAAGGTTCTATCGCTCTGGTGGACTGTGTCACTAACCCCCAAATATGCCCTCGTTCTAACCTTTGTGTTACTCGAGACATCTGGGGGGAGATGGCGAGGGTGATGGGGCAGGTGTTGGAATCTACTACCTTGCAAGACTTGGTTGAGCGGCAAAAGCGGAAGGAGCAACCTGAGACAACGATGTATTACATTTGAGTACTTTGCGTCTTCAGGAAATGTGTCTAACAATAAAGGTAAGGAGGTAAAGTAAAAATGGCAGGTATAACTCAAAAGGTAGAGAAGGTTAAATATAAAACGGTAGAGATACCGAAGCTTACCAGAGGGATAGCCAAGGACTCTACCGAGCTAATCGGAAATACGCCTTTAGTGAGATTGAACCGAATAACTGAGGGCGTGAAGGCAGAGGTAGTGGCCAAGCTTGAGTCCTTTAATCCCGTGGGAAGTGTAAAGGACAGGATCGGAATGTCAATGATTGTTGATGCTGAGGAGAAGGGGCTCATTAAGAAAGATACAGTGATTGTTGAGCCTACCAGCGGTAATACCGGTGTCTCTTTGGCTTTTGTCTGCGCTGCCCGGGGATACAAGCTTGTGCTTACTATGCCTGACACCATGTCTTTGGAGCGGAGGCAACTATTATCTATTTTTGGCGCTGAGTTAGTGCTGACCCCTGGGGTAGAGGGGATGCCCGGGGCGGTGAGGAAAGCCGAGCAATTGGTGGCGGAAAACCCCAACTACTTCATGCCCCAGCAGTTTAAAAATCCAGCGAACGTGGAGATACATCGGCTGACCACCGCCGAAGAAATCTGGAGAGATACCGATGGTAAAGTAGATATTCTAGTTTCGGGGGTGGGAACCGGGGGGACAATTACCGGGGTAGCTGAGGTAATCAAGCCCAGGAGGCCACAGTTTAAGGCTATTGCTGTGGAGCCCGCTGATTCCCCGGTCCTTTCCGGTGGCAAGCCTGGTCCTCACAAGATTCAGGGTATTGGTGCTGGATTTATACCCCAAATTCTAAGACTAGACCTGGTTGACGAGATTATCAGAGTTAGCAATGAAAACGCCGGAATCATGGCGAGGAGGCTAGCTAGGGAGGAGGGGATATTAGCCGGCATATCCTCAGGTGCCGCGACCTGGGCAGCCCTAGAGGTAGCCAAAAGGCCGGGAGACCAAGGCAAGCTTATCGTGGTGGTCTTGCCTGACACCGGTGAGCGCTACTTATCCACCTGGCTTTTTCAAGAACTTTATCGGACTGCACCGGCAATATAAATAAGGAAAGAGACGATCAACCTGTTTAAGACATTAAGAGAAGATATTCAAACGGTATTTGGCAAAGACCCGGCGGCGAGGAGCACGCCGGAGGTCATCTTCTGCTATCCTGGCCTTCACGCTCTCTGGCTTCACCGTTTCGCCCACTTACTGTGGAGATATAAGCTTTGTTTTCTGGCTCGTTTTCTCGCCCACATCAATCGCTTCCTGACTGGTATTGAAATTCACCCAGGAGCCAGAATTGGCAGGAGATTCTTCATTGACCATGGTGCAGGGGTGGTCATTGGAGAGACGGCTGAGATTGGGGACGATGTCCTCTTATACCAGGGGGTTGTCCTTGGTGGAACAAGTTTAACTAAGGGTAAACGGCACCCCACTCTTAGGAACAACGTGGTAATGGGTACCGGTGCGGTAGCCTTAGGTGCTATCACGATAGGAGATGGAGCTCAGATTGGTGCAGGTTCGGTGGTGGTGAAATCGGTGCCGCCCGGGGCTACTGTGGTAGGGGTTCCAGGAAGAATAATAGAGAACCACCGGGGACCATTAACAGGATTAGAACACGGACGCTTACCTGACCCGGTGGCGGAGGCTATTAATCTCGTCTTGCGGGAGCAGGGCAAGCTTGAGGAACGTCTGGAAAGGCTGGAGAGTGCCAGCGGGATAGCGTCTCCCGAAGACGAGCTCAAAGAGGGGAGAACAAAAATTGAGACGGTATTCAGCCAGGGAGGAGGAATATGAAATTTGAAACGATAGCCATTCACGCCGGGGATAGGCCGGATGCAGCATTTGGTGCCATCTCAGTGCCCATCTACCAGACATCTACTTTTGTGTTCGAGGATGTAGGTAAAACGAAGGGTTACGATTATTCTCGCACAGCAAACCCGACGAGGAAGGTTCTGGAGGATACTATCGCTCAGCTCGAAGGAGGGAAAGCGGGTTTTGCTTTTGCCACTGGGATGGCTGCTGAGACTACAGTTATGCACCTTTTGAAAACGGGTGACCATGTAATCTCGGGGGACGATGTCTACGGAGGAACCTATAGATTATTTCAGGATGTGATGCGTGCCTTTGGTCTGGAGTTCACGTTTCTTAGACTGAACGACCGGGAAAGAATTGAAGAGGCAATAAAGCCCAACACCAGGATGCTGTGGCTGGAGACTCCCTCCAACCCGCTACTCAATATCGTTGATATCCCGATGGTGGTCGATATTGCCCGAAGGCACAAGCTACTGACGGTGATAGATAATACCTTTGCCACGCCATATTTCTTAAGACCAATTAAATACGGGGTTGACCTTGTTGTTCATTCCACCACCAAGTATCTCAGCGGGCACTGCGATGTTGTCGGCGGTGCGGTGGTGACCACCACCGATGAGCTAACTCAGAGGGTGCAATTTCTCCTCAATGCCATGGGGACCTGTGCCTCTCCCTTTGATTGCTGGCTGGTGCTCAGAGGGATTGAGACTTTGCCAGTGCGAATGAAGAAGCACGAGGAGAATGCCATTGCCGTAGCAAATTTTTTTAAAGGGCACCCTGCGGTAAAGAGGGTATTTTACCCCGGGCTTGACTCCCATCCCGGGCATGAAATCGCCAAAAGGCAGATGAAGGGATTCGGCGGGGTGGTGTCATTTGAAATAAAAGGCGGTATTGAGATTGTTAATACCTTTCTAAAAAGGATTAAGGTCTTTTCCCTGGCCGAATCGCTGGGTGGTGTCGCTTCTCTTGCTGAGCATCCAGCTACCATGAGTCATGCCTCGATGCCAGAGGATTATAGGGGAAAGGTGGGGATTACCGATGAACTAATCAGGTTATCGGTTGGTTTGGAAAATGTTGACGATTTGACTGAGGATTTAGAGCAGGCGCTTGAGCGCCGGTGAATGAGGGTTGATGAAACTATACCAGATGGTTGTGAAAGATGTTATACGAAGAAAAAAGCGGGTGCTATATGCCTCGCTCGGCGTGGTTATCGGTGTTACCACAATCGTTGCCGTGCTAACAATTGCCCTTGCTGCAGAGGCAAACATCTATGGGCAGATAGAAAAATATGGCGCCAACTTAATGGTCATGCCGGCAATAAGCGATATTGACATAGGGTTAGGAGGCTTGAGTCTTGGCACTTTGGCAATTGGAGAGAACTACATTTCTGAAGACAAATTACCAGAGATCAGACGGATAACCGATGGCAAGATAAGAGAGGCATTGGGCATTGAAGATGAGGGTAATATTGCCACAATTGCTCCAAAACTTTACATGAACACCAAAGTAAATGGAACGTCCGTAATAGTAGTTGGAGTAGATCCACAAGAGGAGCACAAACTCAAGACATGGTGGAGGGTTTCGGAAGGGAGATATCTGGAAGGGCCAGACGAAGCATTGGTTGGAGCCACAGCCGCTGAGCTATTGAAACTCAATGTAGGCGATACAATTACACTTAACGGGAGGGAGGTAACCATTACCGGTATTCTTGAGGAGACAGGCTCAAACGAAGATTATCAAGTTTTTGTTCCTATAGAAACAGCACAGAAGGCATTCAATAAAGAGGGATTAGTTTCTTCAATAGACGTTCGTGCTCTATGCAGTGCATGTCCTACAGCAGATATCGCCAGTTCTATAAACGAGAACATCCCAGGAGTTCGGGCAGTCGCTGTAAAGCAAATAGCTGAAACCGAAATGGGCATGATGGAAAAGATAAGCAAATTTCTGTTGGCTTTAGCTGGAATCACACTGGCTGTCGGCTGCTTTGGGGTGGTCAACACAATGATGACCTCGGTTCATGAAAGAATCAAGGACATTGGCATAATGAAAGCAGTGGGGGCGTCACGCAATCAGATAATTAAGATTTTTCTCTACGAGGCCATTATTATTGGGGTAGCAGGAGGCTTCTTCGGATATGTAGCTGGGACTTTACTAGCATACATAGTCGGGCCGCTGGTTTTTAAGGGTGTAGCCGTTACTTATGTTCCCCAGTACTTCCTCCCTTCATTGGTTTTGGCTACCTTTATTGCTGTCATAGCGACTGTGTATCCTGCGTTCCGTGCCTCCAAAATTAAGGTTGCCGACTCTTTCAGGTCTTTGTGAGCAGCGAAATGCTAGAAATCAAAAACATATCAAAGATTTATGGCGAGGGCCCAGCCAAGGTAGTCGCCCTGAATAATGTCTCGCTTCGCGTGAACGAAGGCGACTTCATAGCCATTATGGGTCCTTCTGGAAGCGGAAAGTCCACTCTCCTAAACATCATCGGCGGCTTAGATTATCCTTCCAGAGGTGAAGTAATTCTAGATGGAGAACGCATCGACAATCTAGGTGAAAACGATTTTGTCGATATAAGAAGGGGGGAAATTGCATATGTCTTCCAAGAGTATCATTTGCTTTCATCTCTCACCGCCCTAGAGAATGTAATGTTACCTCTAACTTTTTGCGGAGCGGAGAAAGGAGAGGAGCAAGCACTAGAGATATTAAGAAGGGTTGGATTGGCAGGGAGGGCTGAACACAAGCCCAGCCAGCTAAGCGGCGGGGAGCAGCAAAGGGTAGCCATTGCGCGGGCTTTGGTTAATTCCCCGTCATTGATCTTGGCAGACGAGCCAACAGGTAATATGGACCAAAAAATGGGAAGGGAGATTTTGGACCTATTTCACCAACTGAATAAAGATGGCCGCAGCATTATTATGGTTACCCATGCCCCTGAGATAGCCAAGCAGGCAAAAGAAATCATAGTCTTACAAGATGGGCAAATCGTAGACAAGATTAGCCAACAAGGAGGTGAGCAATAAATGTCAAAGATAATACCCGTTTTGGTGCTACTTGCGATGATATTAAGCGTGGCTGCATGTAGTAACAATAATGCGCAAAGTAATGCCCCGATAAAGGCGACATGGATTGAGCCGCAGGTAGTTGGCGATACTGTATCTATACCAGTAAGTGAGGTCGAGAATAACAAGATAATCCACTTTAAGTTTGGAACACAGGATAAAGATACAACCTTTATGGCGTACAAGCTGAGCGGAGAACTCTATGTTCGGGCTAATGTTTGCCCGCCGTGTAGATCTGTAGGCTTTTCTCTCCAGAAGGATATTTTGGTGTGTGATACTTGTATGACTACTTTTGAAGCAAAAACAGGTGAAGGAATTGAGGGAGCGTGTGTGGATTTCCCCAAAGCATCAGTTCCTTATGAAATCATTGATGGCAACATGGTAATGAAAGACACTGACCTAATAGCTGCGTATCAAGATACAATTGAACCTGGGTAGCCTTAAGGGAGGAAGATTTGTCGTATGCTACGGCTCTCCGCTGTCGAAAGTGTGGGCGAGAATATCCGTTGGAACCTCTTAATCTGTGTGATTTCTGCTTCAGCCCGCTGGAGGTGAGCTATGACTATAAGTCCGTGGCTAAAGCCGTAAGTCGGGAGAAGATTGCTGCGGGACCGCTGTGCATGTGGCGCTATGAGGATTTGCTTCCTGTCGATGGCGATGTAGTAGACATCGGCACTGGCTTTACTCCGTTGGTTAAAGCCAACAGGTTAGGACGAGAGCTGGGGTTGGGTGAACTCTATATCAAGAACGACTGCCTCAACCCCACATACTCCTTCAAGGATAGAGTGGTTTCGGTAGCCATTACCAAAGCACGGGAGTTCGGGTTTGATACGGTAGCTTGTGCCTCAACAGGCAACCTGGCTGCTAGTGTGGCAGCCCATGCTGCCAAGGCAAATATAAAGTCTTACGTTTTCATCCCAGCTGATGTGGAACCAGGTAAGCTGACGGGGATAGCAATCTATAACCCGGTCCTAGTGACTGTTGAAGGAAGCTATGATGATGTCAACCGCCTCTGTAGCCAGCTAGTGCAAAGACATAACTGGGGTTTCATCAACATTAATCTCCGACCCTACTATGCCGAAGGGAGCAAGACCCTGGGTTATGAAGTAGCTGAGCAACTGGGGTGGCACGCACCAGACTGCGTGGTGGCTCCCTCTGCCTCGGGACTCCTCTTTACCCGAATTTGGAAGGGACTGGAGGAACTCGCTATGCTCGGCTTAATTGAACCGGTCAACACCCACATGTATCTCACACAGGCGGCCGGTTGTTCGCCCATAGTCAATGCCTTTCAGGCAGGCTCCCTCCATGTACATCCGGTAAAACCAGATACCATCGCCAAGTCCATAGCCATTGGGAACCCTGCCGATGGCTACTACGCATTACGGGTCGCCCGGCAATCAGGGGGTGGTGCCTGTGCTGTTACAGATGAGGAGCTCATCGAGGGGATGAAACTGCTGGCCCAGACCGAGGGCATATTTGCGGAGGCAGCGGGGGGTGTAGTGATAGCCGGACTGAGGAAGCTGGTAGCTTCCGGGGTAATTAAGAGAAATGAGCTTACGGTGGCTTTCATCACTGGTGCAGGGCTCAAAACCCAGGAGGCAGTGGCCGAGGTCGTCCACCCCCTTACCATCCAGCCCACCATAGAATCATTTGAGGAGGCGTTTGATAAGTGAGCCTGAGTCTCTCATGTTGCACTCATGCTATACTATTAGCCTTAGAAAAACAGGAGGATAAGATGGTCAAGCGAAGAGTAATGTTTACCTTTCCAGCAGAGCTAATTAAGGAACCTATTATTTACAACCTTGGTCAGCAATTTAGGGTGGTGACCAATATCCGCCGCGCGGATGTATCCGAAGGTAAGGGCTGGGTAGTACTTGAACTGGAGGGAGAGGAAAAGGATATCGAGCGGGGCATCGACTGGGTGACTGCCAGAGGGGTAAAAGTTGACCCTGTTATCGGAGATATTGTGGAGGGTTAAATGGGAAGAATATATCTTGACTACGCTGCCACTACGCCAATATATCTTATTCCGGACAAGGAGGAGGGCAATGAGCAACAAAGCTAGTGACAAAAAAGATGGGAGAGTCTATCGGACAATACTTGTGCCACTGGACGGCTCGGAAGCAGCAGAAACTGTTCTTGAACTTGCTATGAACCTTGCAGTGAGATCGGGGTCTGTGCTGACGCTGCTTCACGTGTGCAGTCTTGATGAAGCTGACTACGAACGTCTTCACTGGGCTTACATCCAGCGGGCCGCCGACCTCGTCCAACATGATATGTCCAAGATATGTGAAACAGTGCAATGCCGCTTCGAGGACGTGACAGCCACAGTATTCCCTGTGTTGGTTAAGGGTGAGCCGGCGGAAGAGATTGTGCGCTATGCGGAGGAAAATGAGGCCAGCGTCATCCTTATGGCCACCCATGGGCGGTCTGGTTTAGCACAGTCGGTTATGAGTGACGTAACCAACAGGGTAGTGAGGAACTCACTTGTCCCGGTATGGTTGACCAGGACGCTCAGTCCCGGCGACATTACATGCGCTGAGTGGCCCCCAAAGAGGGTGCTGGTTCCGCTGGATGGATCTGAGAGAGCAGCGAAGGTGCTACCCTACGCTACGGAGTATGCCAGGCTGTTCGATGCTGAGCTAGTTCTCATGCGCGTCTGTGAACAACCGCAGATCACTGCTGATTACCCAGAGGCAAATATGCCGGTAAGCTGGGAGGAGCACGTAAGCCAACTGCAGTCCTATCATCAGGCTCAGTGCAGCATCTATCTTCAAGTCGTGAAGGATCGTATCAGTGAGACGGGGCTTAAGGTCAGTGCCGAGGCTTTGTTAGGCAATGCCGCTGAGGAGATTATTGGATACATACGGCAGAACCGTTGTGACTTGGTGGCGATGACTACCCGCGGTCGCTCTGGGATGGCCCATTGGGTATCCGACTCACTCCTTGGTCGCTGGGTTTTCAGCAATGTGACCGAGCAGGTTCTTGCAGCGACTTCCCGTGGCATACTGCTGGTTAGGGGCTGATAATCGTGTCAATGGACCCGAAACCTCTGTGGGGATGAAACTTGGAAGAGGAAGGGAAACACATTGAGCAAGGGATTGCCTGGGTGACCGGCAAGGGTAAGGGTCGCCCCGGCTATTGGCGATATTGTGGAGGGTTAAATGCGAAGAATATATCTTGATCACGCTGCCACTACACCGACACAGCCCGAGGTAGTAAAAGCGATGTTGCCCTACTTCACCAACGCCTTTGGCAACCCCTCCAGTATCCATTCCTATGGTCAGGAAGCGAAGGGGGCTATAGAGGAAGCAAGGGATAAGGTTGCTGCTCTCATCGGCGCCCCAAGCGAGGAAATCGTCTTCACCAGTGGAGGGACTGAGGCGGATAACTTCGCTCTAAAGGGTGTGGCTTTTGCTAATGAGGGCAAAGGTAACCATATCATCACCACCTCTATTGAGCACCACGCGGTGATAGAGACCTGTAAATTTCTGGAGAGAAGAGGGTTCAGAGTAACCTACCTCCCGGTAGATGCGTATGGTTTGGTTGCCCCTGATGATGTCAGAAAGGCTATTACCGATAAAACCATCCTTATTTCGGTCATGCATGCCAGCAACGAAGTAGGAACTATAGAACCAATTACTGAAATAGGCAAAATTGCTGGGGAAGCGAGCGTCTATTTTCACACCGATGCCGTGCAGACGGTAGGGCATATCCCAGTAAATGTAGATGACCTTGGGGTAGACCTGCTTTCCCTTTCAGCGCATAAGCTCTATGGGCCAAAGGGAGTGGGGGTGTTGTATATCAGAAAGGGCACCTGGCTAGTTCCATTTATGCATGGAGGGGATCAGGAGCGGAGGCGCCGGGCGGGCACAGATAATGTCCCTGCCATCGTGGGCTTTGGCAAAGCGGCAGAACTTGCCCAAAAGGATTTGAGCAAGGAGGCAGAACGACTAACTTCCCTTCGTGATGAGCTAATTAAAGGTCTCCTAGAGCGAATTGACCACATCCACTTGAACGGTCATCCCACAATTAGGCTTCCCAATAATGTCAATGTGAGCGTTGATTTTGTAGAAGGGGAATCAATGCTCTTGAATCTTGACCTTGAGGGCATTTGTGCTTCTACCGGCTCAGCCTGTAGCTCCTCAAGCCTTGAACCATCGCATGTGCTTCTGGCGCTGGGACTTTCCCCTGAACAAGCGCATGGTTCACTCAGGTTTACCTTAGGACGGGAAAACACCGAGGAAGGCATAGAGTGTGTTCTGGAGGTACTGCCCCGAGTTGTAGCTAAGCTCAGAGCTATGTCGCCACTTTTAAAGAGTCACAGATAGGAGAAGAAGAAATGCGTGATGTATGGTCTCTATACAGCGAGAAGGTGATGGAGCATTTTAAGAACCCCAGGAATGTAGGGGAAATAGAAAATCCCGACGGCGTCGGGCATGTGGGAAACCCGGTATGCGGCGATATAATGGAGCTTTACATCAAGGTAAAGGACAGTACAATTGTCGACGCTAAATTCAAGACTTTTGGCTGCGGAGCGGCTATTGCCACCAGCTCTATGGTCACCGAGATGGTGAAGGGGAAGAGTATAGATGAGGCACTGGAAATCTCCAATCGGGCGTTAGCTGAGGCGCTGGATGGGCTGCCCCCGATTAAGATGCACTGCTCGGTTTTAGCCGAAGAGGCGCTTAAATCGGCGGTTGAGGACTATTTAAGAAAGTCTAAACATGTCCTGAGCGAAGCGAAGGAAAAGAAGGGTAGCAATAAAAGTGAGTGAACTTCCTGAAATTGGCAAGATCTCCCCCGAGATCTTTAACGAACTGATATACCCTCGTCTGGGGGCAAAAAGTGAAGCGGTGTTGGTGGGACCTCAGCATGGAGTGGATGTTGGGATAGTCGAGATTGGTGATAAAGTGGTGGCTTTAACCACAGACCCCGTGTTTATCGTTCCGGAATATGGTTGGGAGAGAGCTGCCTGGTTTGCCGTTCACATCCTTGTCTCCGACGCCGTCACCTGTGGGCTCAAACCCGAGTTTCTGTCTATAGACTTGAACCTCCCCATGGAGATGACCAAAGAACAACTGGAGATAATGTGGAATACCATACATCAAGAGTGTGACAAATTAGGGATTTCTATTATCTGTGGTCATACTGCCAGATATGAGAATTGCCACTATCCCATGGTAGGAGGCGCCACAGTCATCAGCGTTGGGGAGAAAGATGAATACGTTACCCCAAAATTGGCAAGGGTGGGCGACAAGATAATTATCACCAAGGGTCCAGCCATTGAAGCAACAGGTATCTTTGCTACTATGTTCCCCAAACTTATTGAGGAAAGGTTTGGTTTCGAATTTAGCCAGAAGGCACAGCAAATATTCTATAAAATGTCGGTGGTAGAAGATGCTTTAACTGCTGTGAGTGTAGGGGTGAGGGAGGAAGGAGTTAGTGCCATGCATGATGCCACTGAATGTGGTATATGGGGTGGTTTATATGAAATAGCCCAAGCTGCCGGTTTGGGAACGCAAATAGAGAAAGAGCGAATTGTAATGGAAGATTGTGTACAAGAGATATGTGAGGTTTTTGGCATTGACCCTTATGTTTCTATCAGCGAGGGAACCTTGATTATCGCCTGTCGTGAGCATAAAGCACCAGAGGTAGTAAAGGCTCTATCTCAGAAGGGTATCAAGTCTTCCGTTGTCGGCGAATTGACCAAGCCAGAGGAGGGAATGGTTTTAATAGAGAGAGGGAAGGAAAAGAGGCTCAAACACCCTATAGTTGACCCTTTCTGGAAGGCTTTCTATAGTGCCCTGAAAAAAGTCAAAAAGTCCTAACTGGGGAACTATTCTAATTTTACGAAAGGAATTCGTGGGTAAGATTTTAGTAGACTATTTGACAGTTATCAGCGTTTTAGCTTTAGTTCTAGGCTGGTGTTTTTCTCTAATATAGGGCAGGGATTATGGAAAAAATAATAATTGCCATGAGCGGTGGAGTAGATTCATCTGTTGCCGCCGCTCTCCTTAGAGAGAAAGGTTATGAGGTTATTGGGGTGACCATGAAAATATGGGGTGGTGAAGCTCTTCCTGGGGATGGGACTCGCCATAGTTGCTACGGACCGGGTGAGGAAGAAGATGTGGAGGATGCCTGCAAAGTTGCCCAAATTTTGGGGATTCCTTTCTATACTTTTGACCTCAAGCAAGAATACAAAGTTGAGGTTCTGGACTACTTTTGCTACGAGTATCTATTGGGGAGAACACCCAATCCGTGCCTCAGGTGTAACCACAAGGTTAAATTTGATGCTCTGCTTAAAAAGGCTCTGAATAGCGGAATTGAGTTCGATTATTTCGCTACCGGTCATTATGCCCGAGTGGAATACGACGAGAGCAGACATCGCTATTTGCTCAGAAAAGCCAGGGACTTGAGGAAGGATCAGTCTTATTTCCTCTCCTCTCTATCCCAGGAGCAATTAGGACGCTCGATCTTTCCACTGGGCAACTATACCAAAGAAGAGGTAAGAAAGGTGGCGCAGACTTTTGGGCTCGGCGTCGAAGATAAGCCAGAGAGCCAGAATTTTATCACCGGAGGTTATTCCACCCTTGTGGAGGCAGCAGCACAGCCGGGACCAATACTGGATAGACAAGGGAACATTCTCGGAGAGCACCCGGGAGTTCCATTTTATACCATTGGCCAGCGCAAAGGGCTGAGAATATCAGCCAGAGAGCCGCTATATGTCACGGCTATTGATCGTGAAAGAAACGCTATCATAGTAGGCACTAAAGAAGAAGTTTACGGAGACGAGCTTATAGCCTCGGAGCTAAATTGGATAGCCATAGAAGAATTAAAGCGACCCATTGAGGTAAAGGCGAAGATAAGGTACCGTCATAAGGAGGCTGAAGCAATAGTAGCTCCTAGGGGTAAAGACAAAGTTCAGGTAAAGTTCAAGGAGCTGCAGATGGCAATCACCCCAGGGCAAGCCATTGTCTTTTATGACGATGACATAGTGATAGGCGGAGGGATAATAGAGAGGGTGGGGTCGCTTTCAGGAGGCAAGAAATGAGTGTGGAAAGGGAAATCCTGAATTCCAGCCAGGTCGTTGCTGTAGTTGGGCTTTCCCCGAAATCTGACCGCCCAAGCTACCAGGTAGCCAGTTACCTGAAAGAGCAAGGCTATAGAATAATCCCGGTGAACCCCAGAGCAAAGGAGATACTGGGGGAGCTTTGTTACCCCAACCTTGGCTCCATTCCTGAGCCAGTAGATGTGGTTGACATCTTTCGCCGCTCCGAAGAGGTGCCAGACATTGTGGAAGAGGCAATAAAAATTGGGGCAAAGGCAGTATGGATGCAGGAGGGAGTGATAAACAAGGAGGCAGCTGCTCAAGCTAGAGAAGCTGGACTGCTGGTAGTCATGGATAAGTGTATGCTCAAGGAGCACCGGAAACTACAGACATAAAGGGGATAGATGATAGCCCAGTTCTTCATCACATTTAAGGATTATCTTGTTGAAGTGTTGCCCTTCTTAGCAATAGGGTTCTTCCTGAGTGGTTTAATCTATGAGTTCGTCCCTACTGAGTGGGTGGAAAGACACCTCGGTGGACGTGGAATAAAGCCTATTCTTTATTCCACTCTTGTCGGGACAATCCTTCCCATCTGCTGCTTTGGCTCTCTCCCGGTGGCGGTGAGTCTCCATCAGAAGGGGGCAAGGTTGGGTCCAGTGTTAGCCTTTTTGGTAGCGACACCGGCTACCTCTGTAAGCGCTCTTCTGGTTTGTTATGCCTTGCTGGGGATAAAGTTTACCGTGTTCATATTCTTTGCCGTGATTTTGATGGGACTGGTTATGGGCGCTGTCGGCAACCTTATCACGTTTGAGCCCAGAGGTAGGATGAGCCCTCTCCAAAGAACGGAGATTGCCATAGATCCCGTTTGTGGCATGAGCGTGGATATGGAAAGGGGGTTAAAAACTGAGTATGAAGGCAAGAGCTATTATTTTTGCTCTCCACATTGCCAGGCAGCATTTAAGAAGGAAGCTGATAGATATGCCATTGAAGGTGAAGCTGCGAGGAACATCAAAAGGAGATTAGCTTCTGCTTTGAGGTTTGGCTTTGTGGATATGATTAAGGAGATTGGGCCAGAGCTGCTTCTGGGACTGGTACTAGCGGCGTTGGTGGCTGCGGTTGCTCCTATAGGGAAGTTTGTCGGAAGTTATCTCAGTGGCGGTCTGGGGTATCTATTCAGCCTTGTTTTCGGCCTCATCATGTATATCTGCTCCACAGCTAGCGTTCCCCTGGTTCATGCCTTTGTATCACAAGGGATGAACATCGGTGCTGGAATGGTGCTACTATTGGTAGGCCCGATTACCAGTTGGGGGACTATCTTAGTTCTAAGGAAGGAATTTGGCGCCAGGATTTTGCTTATCTATCTGGGGGTCATTAGCATAATGGTTTTAACCTTGGGCTGGTGCTTTTCAATGATATAAGCACAAGGAAGCGGAGAAATGGGGAATAAAGAAAATCATGAAAGTTTAGTACTCGTTAAGTTATAATTGAATATGATGAATATTTGTGATTGAGGGTGGGGTTAAGCCGGGGGTTTTAAATTTTAACAGGAAAGGAGGGACAAAACATGAAAATCGTAAGCCTATGCAGCAGTTGTAGAAGTTGTCCGGTAGTCAAGATAACGGACACACGAGTGGAAATAGGGGAGAAAGGCAATGCCTGTGTCCTTACTAAGGAACAGTGGGAGACTCTTAAAGACAAGATATTGAACAAAGAACTATAAAGCGAGAAAATCAAAATTGAAGCCCACGAGCCCCACCCGCTCAACAGAAGCCATGCAATATAGATGAGGTAAAAAAGGGACTGCAAAGCTGAAAAATGAGGCTTTGGAAAATTAAACTGCCTTCAAAACACAACGGAGGAAAGCAATGAAGGTCACCGTAAGGCCATTTTTGTTCATTCGTGATGCCCTTGGGGATCAGCGAGAAATTGAGGTCAAGTTAAACAGCTCGGCAACTATATCCGACCTGTTAACTACCTTGCGAAGGGAATATGGGCTGCCCGATGAAATTCCTATAGGTAGAGGTGTTTTTGAATTGTTCCACGGAAACGAAGTAAGAAACATGGTGATTTTAAAAGACGGAAGGAATATTAGATTCCTGGAAGGCATGGAAACAAAACTCGAAGATGGAGCGGAAATAGCGCTATTCCCTCCGGTGGTCGGAGGATAGTTATAGAAAGCAAAATGCTGACTGAGAACGAACTGAAGAGATACGAAAGACAGATAAGGATATTCGGAGCAGACGGCCAAGAGAGGCTCAAAAATGCAAAGGTCTTCGTCGCCGGAGCTGGAGGTCTCGGCTCAGCTATCTCCATATATCTTGCCGCTGCCGGCATTGGAGGGATAAGGATAGTTGACCATGAGAAGATAGAGCTTAGCAATCTGAATCGGCAGATACTGTATTGCGATGAGGATGTAGGAAGGGAAAAGGCAGCATCCGCTGAAGAAAAGCTGAAAAAGATAAACCCCGATGTTAGCCTGGAAGCCATATCAGAAACAATAGAGGAAAATAATGTCCTTGAACTTGTGGGTGATTTTGACCTGATTGTGGATGCGATGGATAATTTTCATACCAGGTATTTGTTGAACAGGACTGCCATAGTGAAGAACATCCCTTTTTTTTATGGTGCGATTAATGGACTATATGGACAGGCTACCACGATAATTCCGGGCAAGACTGCATGTCTAAGGTGCATATTTCCTGAACCTCCTCTATCAATGACCTTCCCTGTGGTTGGAGCAACATGTGGTGTTATAGGGTGCATTCAAGTAACTGAAATAGTAAAATACATTGTTAAGATGGGGAGCTCCTTAGAGAACAGGCTTTTGCTCTGGGATGGCTTGAATGCAAAGATAGACGAAATTGAGATAGAAAGAAATCCAAGCTGTGAGGATTGTGGCTGGAAATGAGATTAGAAACACGGAAAATCAACCTTTACGATTCTAAAACCTGCACGTCGGTAGGGCTTGTCACCAATATAGTCCTGGCAATTTTCAAGTTGTTCGCTGGCATATTTGGTTTTAGTTATGCCATGATAGCTGATAGTATTCACTCCTTCTCCGATTGCGTTGCCACAGGAATTGTTTACGTAAGCCTACGAATTGGAGAAAGACCACCAGACAAAAGCCATCCTTACGGTCATGCCAATGCCGAGATTATTGCCGCCTTCTTGGTCGCCCTCACAATTCTCGCTGCCGGGGTCTATGTCGGTGTTTCCTCTATCAACCTCATTGCCCACAAACACTTTGAAACCCCTGCCGTGATTGCCCTGGTAGCAGCGGCCACTTCCATAGTCATAAAGGAGGCTTTGTTTCGTTACACGCTCAAGGTTGGGAGGAGGAATAATAGCCCCGCTGTTGTTGCTAATGCCTGGGACCATCGCTCAGATGCTTACTCCTCAATTGGTGCCTTAGCCGGTATACTTGGAGCCAGGCTGGGGTTTCCATACTTAGACCCTATAGCCGGTCTCGTTATCTCAGGTTTCATTATCCAGATGTCCTTTTCTCTTCTCCGCCCAAATATTGGAGTCTTGATGGATGAAAGCCCAAGCTCAGCAGTCTTGGACAAGATTAAAACCACAGCTCTAGAAACTGGAGGGGTTAAGACAGTCGATAGCATCAAGGCGCACCGATTGGGTGCTAGCTTCACCGTTGATATAGAAGTAGCTGTAGATAAGAGCCTCACCGTAGAGCGAGGCCATCAGGTAGCCGAAGAGGTAAAAAGCAGGCTCTTGGGCGAGGTTGAGCATGTGCAGGATGTCATAGTTCATGTTAACCCTTATCGTCCAAAACAGCCCTCACCGAATGCTCCCGATGGTGGTTGAAGCTAAGGATGCTTTAAATTTCAAAACCAAAGGAAAAAGTAAAGCATAAAAATTTGAGATATTAATTCCTCGGATATATGTCTCTCCTTACGAAGTTAGTTATTGCCCCGGATTAAAATAGTTAAATAGCAGAGCTATCTGAATTTAGCGTAACTTAATAGCTCATCATGGCACAAGGACTGATGTAGTTCAGATAGATGGGTGACACATTATATGTTTATAACACTGAGAAATACTTCCTTGTCATTGCGAGCGAAGCGTGGCAATTTTTGTTCCGAGCGAAAGCGAGGAATCTCGTTTTGAGATTGCTTCGTCGTTAACACTCCTCGCAATGACATGGAGGCGTGCCTCGCAATGACAAGAGACGAGTTAGTGTCACCAATCATATGAACCAGTACAAAGATTGTTTAGCAACCTATCCCCCTGACCCCCTTCCCTTAGCAAGGGAAGGGGGAGTGTAGATAAGAGAGGGGTGAAACCCCTCTCTTATAAATCTCTTCCCCCCTCTCCTTTGAAGGAGAGGGGGATGAAGGGGGTGAGGTTAGTAAACACTCCCAGTACACTCACTGTTGCTGTCCAGTGAAAATGTCACCATAATTGTTCTGTGAATTTGTCACCCCCTCTTATCGACATACATTTTGAAGGACCTTAGCCAAGGATAGTTCGGGGCAGGTTTATAGGGATGACGGGTCTTTGGCTCTAAGGTCTTACCTACCACAGGAGCAGTGAGCTCCTGTGGTTTTGATTCTGTATTGTTCTCCAAAACGCACCACATTATCGGGACCTACCGTTCGCTGATAGTTAAAGCAGAATACTTCATCAGGATTAAACCCTTCAGGAGGCTTGTGGTAAGCTGAGCCCGGTTCTTTAGCCGGAACGGCAAACCTCCGGCTAAATCGGGGGAGAAAATCCCAGAGCACCGAGTTAGTTTCCTCGACCGTGCTTGTCCTTGCTATGCGAAGTTCGCTAACCAGCCTGTCCTGGAAGGTTCCCCATAGCCTCTCAATCCTTCCTTTAGCCTGCGGGGAACGTGAGGTAATGGAAATAATACCCAGTTCCTCCATCATTCTGCTAAACTGGGTTGGCTCTCTTCTTCCTGAGAGTTGCTCTTCCAGTGACTCTGGCTCTCTTTTAGAACGCTCAAATATGCCATGGGCATCATGATATAGGGCTTCAGGTATACCATGACTTTCCACAATGTGGTGTAGCAGGAGAGCATATCCCTGAGCATCTTCCTGGTCTCTGAACAAAGCATAAGGGACTTTGCCTGTAGCATCGTCTACTGCTCCTGTAAGGGTTAGATAAGGCCCTCTACCCTCTAGCCAATCATCACGACTGCCATCAATTTGTAGCAGCATCCCCTCCTTAGGGTAGCGTTCCCTTCGGGAGCGATGCTTTGGTGGTCGTCTCTTCCTCGGGCTTCTTACCCCGGCGCCAAGGAGGATACGACGCACTGTGGAGCGGGAAAGATTAATTCCTTCCCGCTCGGCAAGGAGTTCGGTGAAGTGCTGGTTATTGCAACCGGCATAAGTTGACCTTGCCAGCTCTAATACCTGCCTCCTTAAACTTTCGTCGAGGGCATGGTGAGGCTTTCTTCCCCGATTGCCATGTGCTAATGCTGCGGCGCCCTCCTTCCTATACGCTGCCAAAATTCTTCTTACATGACGCAGGGAAAGGTCCAATACCTCAGCCGCTTCCTTCCCAATCATCTTGCCTATCTCCACTTGATTTAACACCACCAACCTCCTCTGTTCTTTCCTGTTCAATGTCACCCTCTCTTTCATGGGTGACATTTTCCCTTAACAATTAAGGGTGACAAGATCGTATAACATCAACAAAGACCTGAAAAAACCCTTGACAGTGCCGGGGGGGGGATATAGTATAGGTTAGGAATTTTGGGAAAACTAAACTATTACGCTGAGGGAGGGTAACGTTTGCTAGCAAACTATGGTTACATAGGGTTATTCTTGGTAGTTGCTGTTCTTTTTGCTGTTAGCACCCTTCTCCTCCCTCTTTTTCTCAGATTTATCCACATTATTCCTCATAAGCCTAATCCTATCAAGAACTCTACCTATGAATGTGGCATGGAGACGGTAGGTAAGACCTGGGTTCAGTTTAATTTTCGCTACTATTTTTATGCCCTGTTATTTGTTCTCTTTGATGTCGTGGTTATCTTTCTCTACCCGTGGTCGGTTACCCTCAGACAGCTAGCCAATCCCGCTTTCATTGAGATGTTTATTTTTATTTTCATTATTGCTGTCGGCTATATCTATGCCTGGAGGAAAAAGGTTCTGGAATGGAAGTAGATGATATTGCCAAACAATATGTTTATTCTGATACGGAGCTTGATAGTGCTGAGGGTGAGGCTATAGAGTCATTAAAGGCACAGAGCCAGCAGCCTATTCCTGATTCGGACAAGTGGCTGAGTGAAGAACTGCGCAAGAATATATTAGTGACCTCGGTGGATGTGGTGGTTAACTGGGCAAGACGCTCCTCGCTATGGCCGGTGAATTTTGGTCTGGCTTGCTGTGCTTTTGAGATGATTGCTACCGCTGCCTCTCGCTTTGACATCGCTCGTTTTGGGATGGAAATCTTCCGCGCCTCACCACGCCAGGCTGACCTGATGATTGTAGCTGGAACGGTAACCTGGAAGATGGCGCCCCAGCTAAAGCGTATCTATGACCAGATGCCTGAGCCGAAATGGGTCTTGGCTATGGGTGCCTGTGCTATCAGTGGGGGTATCTTTACCGGGTCTTACAGCGTAGTGCCGGGGGTTAGCTGTATTGTCCCAGTCGATGTCTATGTACCCGGCTGTCCACCTCGCCCTGAAGCCCTGCTTTATGGCATAAGGATGCTGCATAATAAGATAGCTAAGAATAGCTTTATTACTGAGAGTACATAATGACGGTAGCCCTTTCTGGTGATGAAATAGGTGGTAGGCTTGAAGAGCAATTCCCGGGAAGTGTGGTAGAAACTGGATTAAATAGTGTCCTGGTTAGGAGCGAATCACTTGTAAAGATAGCTACTTTCTTAAAGACTGCATCAGGTCTCGAGTTCGATTATCTCAGTGCTATTACCTCCGTTGATTATAACGATTACTTTGAGGTGCTTTATCAGCTAACCTCGATAAAGCATAACCACAGCTTGGTGGTGAAGACCCGATGCCATGGTAGGGAGAACCCTACCTTGCCCTCGGTGGTTAGCTTGTGGCGGGGGGCTGATTTTCAAGAACGGGAGATTTATGACCTTATGGGGATTAGATTTGATGGGCACCCAAATTTGAAGCATATCTTCCTCTGGGAGGGCTTTCCCGGGCATCCATTGCGTAAGGATTATGAATAGTGGCGATTAGAACTGAGCCATTCGTTATCAATGTGGGTCCACAACACCCCAGTACCCACGGGGTGTTTCGGATGAGGGTGACCCTTGACGGAGAGGTTATTGTTGATATGGAGCCAGTTCTTGGCTATCTGCACCGAGGGATTGAGAAGCTGGCTGAGGGGCGCACCTATACCCAGAACATCCCCTTTACTGATAGGCTGGATTATTTAGCTTCGATGACTAATAACCTAGCTTACGCTATGGCGGTAGAAAAGCTAGCCGGGATAGCCGTTCCTGAACGAGCTGAGTACTTGAGGGTTATCATGTCTGAGCTGCAACGCATTGCCAGCCATTTAGTGGGGGTCGGCTCTTTTTTGAATGATTGTGGCGCCTTTATGACTCCTTTTCTGTATATGTTTCGGGAAAGAGAGAAAATCCTCGATCTGTTTGAGATGGTCTGTGGTCAACGACTTACCTATAACTATATTCGCATCGGTGGGGTAAGCTATGATATTCCCGAAGAGTTTTTGCCCGCCTTGGATAAATTCGTTAGGGAGATGCCCGGTTTTATTGATGAATATGACCAGCTTCTGGCGGAGAATGAAATATTGTTGGCTCGGGCCAAGGGTGTTGGTATTTTGCCTAAAGAACTAGCCATCAATACTTCAGCCAGTGGACCTGTGCTTCGTGCCAGTGGTGTGAAGTGGGATATTCGTAAGGCAGACCCTTACTCCGTTTATGACCGCTTTGAATTTGATATTCCAACGGGTAGCACTGGTGACTGTTATGACCGTTACCGGCTAAGAATTCAAGAGATGCGTCAGAGCGTGCGCATTATTAAGCAAGCCGCGGAGCAACTACCTCAAGGCGAGGTATTGACCCGCGTGCCGCTTCGGCTGCGGCCACCGGCCGGCGAAGCTTACGGGCATATTGAAGGTCCCAAGGGTGAGCTTGGCTTTTATCTGGTATCAGATAACTCGGTTACCCCTTACCGCTTCCATGTCAGGGCACCAACTCTAATCAATCTAACTGCTCTCCGCGATATGATGATTGGCTGGAAGGTAGCCGATGCTGTAATCATCTTTGGCAGTATTGATATTTGCTTAGGTGAGGTTGATAGATAGTGGTTGGATTTAATCCTGACCATGGTCTATTTAGTTATGGCTTAGGAGCCTTACCCCCTGATTGGCCTGGGAATTACTGGCTTCACTGGGGACTTTTCGTAATTATTATTATAGTCTTTGTTTTAGCTATGGTCATGGCATTTATTTACTTTGAACGGCGAGGGCTAGGACGCCTTCAGGTGCGTCTTGGTCCCAACCGGGTTGGTCCTTTTGGTATTCTTCAGCCAGTAGCCGACGCTATTAAGATATTGCTCAAAGAGGATATTGTTCCAGCTAAGGGAGACAAGTTGGTTCATTGGTGGGCACCCGTGGTTGCCTTTGCCCCGGCGTTAATGATTTTTGCTGTGATACCATTCGAGAATGGGGCGCTCTTAGCTGATCTCAATATAGGTATTCTCTACATAGTCGCTGTTAGCTCAGTTAGTGTGGTTGGGGTGTTCATGGCAGCATGGAGCTGTAACAATAAGTTCTCCCTTATTGGAGCTATGCGCACCGTAGCCCAGATAGTGAGCTATGAGATTCCCTTGGGGTTCTCTATCATTGGTGTTGCGTTGATAGCTGGCTCTTTATCCATGAATGAAATTGTAACTTCTCAGAATATCCCCTTTATCTTGCTTCAGCCGTTGGGTTTCCTTATTTACTTCATTAGTGCCTGCGCTGAGATGAATCGCACCCCGTTTGACCTTATGGAAGCAGAATCTGAGATTGTGGATGGTTATCACATTGAATATTCCGGGATGAAGTTTGCCATGTTCTATCTGGCGGAATATGTGGAAGCCTTGGCTATTTCCGCTATAATTACCACCCTTTTCCTCAGTGGCTGGAAGGGACCTCTACTGCCTCCCTTCTTGTGGTTTCTGATTAAGGTGGTGCTGATATTCTTCGCTATTGTCTGGGTACGGGGTACCATACCGCGCATCAGGGTAGACCAACTGATGGCATTTGCCTGGAAGTGTCTTCTGCCTCTGGCGCTGATCAATCTGTTCATCACTGGCATTGAAGTAATTGTCTTGCCTCAGCCTTTGCCCTGGCTAATAGTGTTTTTGAATTTGGCTATAATGGCAATATTGGTTTTATTGTGGTCTAAATTTTTTAAGTTAGGAGGTGGTAGAGTTGAGGTTTGAGAGGTACGGCATTGGCATCGCTAAAGGTATGGCGTTAACCTTTAAGCATTTGTTTCGCAAGCCGATTACCACGCAATACCCTGAGGAGAGGCTGACCGTATCTCGCCGAGCTCGGGGTAATGAGCTCATCTGGGATAAGGAACTTTGCGTTGCCTGTACCGCTTGTGCTAGGGCTTGCCCGCACGGCTGCATTGAGATGGTAACCTCTAAGGGTGCCGATGATAAGCGAATAGTAGACAAGTTTCAGTTGGATACTGGTCGCTGTATATTTTGTGGTTTATGTGTTGAGGCTTGTCCCAAAGAATGTCTGTTTATAGGTTGTGGTTATGAGAAGGCTACGTATCGGCGGCAGGAACTGGTGCTTGGTAAGGAGGATTTGCTGTTGTCAGACAGGAAGCAACCCAGTGGTTATGCTCGACCCAAAGTTGAGGCAACCTTACCTGAGCAAACTATGCTTCTTAACCGAAAGCAATACCTTGATAGGGTGAAAAAGTGGCTGGATTAGATATTGCCTTTTGGACTTTAGCTGTAATAGGTGTGGCTAGTGCTTTGACGGTTGTTTTGCTGCGCAATGTTTTCCGGGCAGCTCTTAGTTTGGTCTTGTGCTTCCTGGCTGTAGCCGGAATTTATGTTAGCCTCAGCGCTGACTTTCTAGCGGCAGTGCAGGTTCTGATATATGTTGGCGCCATATCGGTACTAATTATTTTGGCTATTATGTTGACCAGAGACGTTCAGCGGGGTAGCCTTTCTAATAAGTTTCGGATCCCCGCTTTTTTTGTGGCTATTTTGTTTCTGGGTGCGGTGGGTTTTGCCGTATGTAATACCCCGTGGCAGATAGCTGGTATAGCTCCTCAGGAGCCCACCACCTCTGCCCTAGCTGGCAAGCTCTTTGGTGAGGGCGGTTTTGTTTTGCCGTTGGAGATTACTCCTGTCCTTCTGCTAGCCGCCATCTTAGGAGCAATCATTTTGGTTAGAGAGAAGTAAACGAATGTCTATAGGTTTAGAGCATTACCTTGCATTATCAGCGATTCTGTTCTCTATTGGACTATACGGGGCTTTAGCCAAGCGTAATGCCATAGTTATCCTAATGTCTATTGAAATTATGCTCAATGCGGTCAATATCGCTATGGTGGCCTTCTCTCGTTACATTGTGCCGTTGCTGCTAACAGGGCAGGTTTTTGCCATTTTCGTTATGGTGGTGGCGGCTGCTGAAGCAGCCGTTGGCTTAGCCATAATAATAGCTATCTATCGCAGCCGTGAAACTATAGATGTCACTAAAGTTGACTTGATGAAATGGTAGTTCAGGTTGCTTGTTGAGGGTTAGATTGAAGAGGGAAATACAGGGGTAAGTGGGAGCCCCAAGCTTGTGGGTGGAGGCTAAAAAAGCACAAAGCCTAATGCCTGCTGTGCCTCAAGATAATAAGAAGTATGTTATTGAAGTGGTGCTAAGGAAGCTATAATGCCATATCAGTTAATTTGGCTTATTTTTCTACTACCGTTTTTTTCATTCTTAGCAATTTCTTTGTTCGTTAGACCCTTTCTGAACCATAAACCCAGGCTCAGCGGCTATATAACTATTGCTGCTATCTCTGGTTCTCTTGTCCTATCAATCTGGGCATTACTGGAAGTGCTGGCCGCCCCCGGTCATGTAGTACCAATGCCTGACATAAGCTGGGTAATTATTGAGGGTGGGGTTACCATTCATCTCGGATTGATGCTGGATTCCCTAACCGCGGTGATGCTTATTGTGGTTACCGTAGTCAGCTTGATGGTGCAGATCTATTCACAGGGTTATATGCATGGAGACCCGGGGTACCACCGCTACTTTGCCTTTATGTCATTGTTTACTGGGTCAATGCTGGGGGTAGTTCTGGCCGACAACCTGCTTTTTTTATACGTATTCTGGGAGGGGGTGGGGTTATGTTCTTATCTGCTTATTGGCTTCTGGTTTCACCGTCCAGCAGCAGCCGATGCAGCTAAAAAGGCTTTTATCGTCACCCGCTTTGGTGACTTTGGCTTTCTAGCTGCCATCCTTTTCCTATACTTCAATACCGGAACCTTTGATATCACAGAGCTTTCTCACTTAGCCATAACTGGTGGGTTAGCTGGCGCCACGCTTACCTGGGCAGCTATTGGCATCTTTTCCGGGGCGGTAGGCAAATCAGCTCAGTTTCCACTCCATGTATGGCTGCCTGATGCTATGGAGGGTCCCACCCCCGTTAGCGCCTTAATTCATGCGGCGACCATGGTTGCCGCTGGCGTCTTTCTGGTTGCCCGCACCTATCCCCTCTTTGCTAACTCGGTGCAGGCACTAACCACAGTAGCCATCATCGGTGGTTTCACGGCTATCTTTGCTGCCACTATGGGATTGGTGATGACCGACATTAAGCGGGTTCTGGCTTATTCTACTATCAGCCAGCTTGGCTATATGATGCTGGGGTTGGGAAGCGGCGGTGTAGTTGTTGGTATTTTTCACCTGTTTAATCACGCCTTCTTCAAAGCACTACTATTTCTTGGCGCCGGCAGTGTCAATCATGCTACGGGAACATTTGATATGCGTAACATGGGAGGACTACGCCGGGTGATGCCGTGGACATATGCTACCTTTGTTATTGCCTCCCTGAGTATTGTCGGTATCTGGCCATTGTCTGGCTTCTGGAGCAAGGATGAAATTCTCGCCAGTTCTCTTTTAAGTCAGCCCATTCTATTTTGCCTGGCGATGATAACAGTATTTATGACTGCTTTTTATATGTTCCGTGTGGTCTTCCTTACCTTTGGTGGGGGGTATCGTGGCGGTAATCCCGAGGCCCACGGTGCTCATCCTCACGAATCACCATCGGTAATGGTTGTACCGATGGTTGTTCTGGCTATCCTGGCCGTTGTCTCTGGTCTCTGGAATGTCACCGGGAGGTTCAGTCAACTTTTTGGTCATGGTGGGACACAAAGCTTTGTCCAAGGTTTCTTTGGTGTCTTGACGCATCCCTTGCCCTGGGTATCACTGATACTGGCTGGTCTGGGTATCCTCTTAGCCTATGCTACGTATAGCGCCAAGTGGCTATCGGCGGAGCGAATCGGCAGTATGTTCAAACCACTATGTACCCTGTTCTATCGGAAATATTGGTTTGATGAGCTTTATGAAAGGGCTATTGTGGGCAAGGTGTTAATTAACGGATTTTTCGCTGGCTTACAGCAATTTGATATTCATGGTGTGGATGGGGCAGTAAATGGCATAGCTGTTGGGACTATAGCGGGGGGTAGAACTATGAGGAGGGTGCAAACCGGTCAGCTGCAGCTATATGGCATGGCCATTGGCGTCGGTGTTTTAGCTATTATTCTCTGTCTATACTTCTTCGGATGAATGTTTATGAATTTGCATGGAAAACCGATTGAAATCTTCTATGGTGAGGTTGATAAGTAGACTCTATAGGGGTTGGTATAGTTGAGCTTTGATTATCTAACAGCCATGATCTTCCTGCCGGTGGCAGGGGCGCTTTTGATTGCCTTCCTGCCCGGTTTGTCCGATAGGGTGATTAAGCGTCTGGCTGCCATTTTTAGCTTCGTTCCTCTGGCTTTAGCCATCTTGCTCTTTTGTCAGTTTGATAGGTCGCTGGGAGCAGCTGGAGTAATTCAGTTTGAGGAGAAGCTGTCGTGGATTCCCGCCATTAACGCTTACTACCACTTGGGTGTTGATGGTATAAGCCTGCCCATGGTATTGCTAACGACCCTCTTAGGCTTTCTGGTTATCCTCATTTCATGGAAGATTGACCTCAGACCGCGGGAGTATTTTGCCTGGCTACTACTATTGGAAACAAGCATCCTGGGGGTGTTTTGTTCCCTTGACCTCCTACTGTTCTTCCTCTTCTGGGAGATAGAGGTTATTCCCATGTATTTCCTCATCTCTATCTGGGGGACGGGGAGGAAGGAATACTCAGCGATAAAGTATGTTATTTATACTTTGTTTGGCAGTGCTGTGATGCTGGCTGGCATCCTTTGCCTGTATTTTACTACTGGTAGCCTTAGTATGGTGGACATAGCCCAGACTGGGCTTGCTTCATTTCGAGTTGTTGTCCCCACAGTAGCTATCTTCTTCCTTCTTTTTACCGGCTTTGCCGTTAAGCTACCTGTCTTTCCGTTGCACACCTGGTTACCTGATGCTCATACTGATGCTCCGACCGCGGTTAGCGTCGTGCTGGCTGGGGCGCTGCTTAAGATGGGTGGCTACGGTATGATTCGCCTATGTGTAACCGTATTCCCTGATGTTGCTCGACAATATGCGCCTTTGTTAGTGGCATTAGCCGTAGTCAATGTGCTCTATGGAGCAGCCATAACCATAAGACAAACTGATCTGAAGAGATTGATTGCTTATAGTAGCATCAGCCATATGGGCTACGTGCTTCTGGGCATCTTCGCTCTAGGTCGGGTGAGCATGGTTGGAGCTGTTCTTCAGATGTTCAGTCACGGCGTTATTACCGGGCTCCTCTTTGCTGTGGCAGGACTGGTCATGCACAATGCTGGCGAACGTGACCTTAGAAAGCTTGGCGGCTTGGCCCGGCAGATGCCGGTGATTGCTGTTGTCTTCTCCATAGCTGGGCTGGGTGCCTTGGGGTTACCTACTACCAGTGGGTTTGCTGCTGAGTTTCTGGTTTTTGTAGGCAGCTTCTCCAGCACTATCGTTTCTGGGATTCATGTTTATACCATCTTGGCAGTGCTGGGTGTTGTCATCGCCGCTGGCTACATTCTATGGATGATACAGCGGGTATTCTATGGTCCTGTCTTGGAGAAATTCAACGGTGTGATGGATGCCGATATGCTGGAAAAGGTATATATGTTTATCTTTGTGGCAGCGATTATGCTGGTCGGCATCTATCCCGCAATTCTAACCGATGTTATTAAGCTTGGCATTTCACCCATAATGGGCTTATTAGGTGGATAAAGGAGCAAAATTTTGAATTTGGAACTATTTGCACCTGAACTAACCCTGGGCGCCTTTGCCATAATAGTAATTCTGCTCGACCTCTTTATCCAGCGGAAGGGGCTGTTGGCGGTAATTAGTCTTGTTGGTTTGGTAGTATCCGGCGGCTTCAGCGTAGTTCTATGGGGAGACAGCACTCAGGCTATGTTCAACAATATGCTGGTAGTAGACAACTTTGCCCTGTTCTTCAAGCTGCTATTCTTAGGCATTGCCGCCCTGGTTATTCTCTCCTCAGTTGATTATGTATCCAAGTTTGCCCGCTTTCAGGGGGAATACTATGCTCTGGTGCTGTTATCAACCATAGGGATGATGCTGATGGCAGCCACCACTGAGTTAATCTCTATCTATATGGCTCTGGAATTAACCGGCATATCCTTCTATATTCTGGTTGGTTTTCTGAAAGACCACAAATCCAATGAGGCCTCACTTAAATTTCTGCTGCTAGGAGCGGTAGCCTCAGCCATATTGCTTTATGGGATGGCACTTGTCTTTGGTTTTACTGGTGAAACGCAACTGGGAGAGATTGCACGGGTTATTCAAACGATGTCTTTAACTGGAGTTCTAGCCAGTCCAGGGCTTATTCTAGGTATAGTGCTGCTGATAGCTGGCTTCGGCTTCAAGATTGCTGCCGTTCCTTTCCACATGTGGGCACCCGATGTTTATGAGGGGGCACCAACGCCAATAACTGCTTATCTTGTGGCTGAAGAAGCAGCCGGGTTTGCCATTATCCTACGTGTCTTCTACTCTCTCTTTGCACTTCCCCACTGGCTGAGCTTGGAATGGGGATTAATCTTCGCTGTGCTCGCCGCTATTGGCATGACCTTGGGCAATGTGGTTGCTATCCCCCAAACCAACATTAAACGAATGTTAGGTTACTCCAGTATAGCTCATGCTGGTTATCTTATGGTGGGGTTAGCCACTATGGGGTTTTCTTCTGCCGCCGATATCTTGGGGCAAAGTAGTCTCCTCTTCTTCCTGGGCAGCTATGCGTTAACTAATCTAGGGGCGTTTATTGCCATCATTGCTATCTCCAATAAGCTTGATAGTGACCGTATTGATGATTATTCAGGCATGGGTAAACGTGCACCACTGCTAGCTTTAGGTTTGACCCTGTGTCTTGTTTCCCTTGTCGGTCTGCCGCCAACCGCTGGCTTTATGGCTAAATTCTATATCTTCAGCGGGGCTGTCCAGCATGGCTTGTTGTGGCTGGTGGTTATTGCAGTCATAAACAGTGTAGTATCAGCCTACTACTATCTCCACGTGGTAAAGGTAATGTGGCTTGGCAAGCCAGTGTCTCAGGAAAAAGTGCCCTCTTCTGGAGCCCTAAGAGTGGCATTATCTCTCGCCTGCCTCGGCGTCTTACTGCTTGGTATTATTCCTGCTCCCATAATGAGACTAGCCGAGCTTGCTGCTAAGATGCTCATTCCTGGTTGAAACTATTTATCGACCGCATAAATCACTACACAATTTTACCTGTCATTGCACTGACAGCTGAGAGCTTCTCTGCTATTTTCTTCTCTTGACTACGTATGCTGCTAGGTTTACTAACGCTTCGCGGCTGGGACAGGCAGGCAACTGTGCAAGATTCTGGCATGCCCTGTTACTGTAATCTACAGCAACTTGGTAGCATTCATCAATGATCAATGAATTGCAGACTTGCTCTACGTGTCAAATCATTTAACTAGGTAACCCAACTTTAGGTTGTTGTATCATAAAAGATGTAACTGTATGGGGTACCACTTTCTTTATTGGCTCAGCTTGCTCGGACCTCCCCTGCTTCCCGTAAACCTATTACTAACCAGGCTACATATTAAATATTTTCGGTTAGATTTTTTGTGATTTAATAACTCTCCCTTCGGTTGGATTTTAGATGATTCAAATCGGAGACTGTGTGCGGAGGCTGAGATACATGGGTAACACTCATGGTATGGTTAGTAATGATATTAACTTACCATAAGGAGTTACCAGGATGAGAAAGCCGACTAGCTTCTACTTCTTTAAAAGAAAGCCCATTGTCCTGAAGGATAGATATGAATGCCGGAGGGGAATGGCAGACCTTTTGGGTTTTACCACCCAGGAGAGATTAAGAGTGGAGTAGATGGTCTTCTACCATACAGCAGGAAAAGGGAATGCCACCCTCACTGCCCAGCACTTCGGCATCTCAAGGAAGACCTTTTATAAGTGACTCAAGCGCTTTAAGGACTCTAAATACGATGTCCGTAGCTTAACTAACCAATCTAAGGCCCCTTGCCATAAGAGAAAATGGGAGGTGACCCTCATCCAGGAAGAGAGGATAAGGCGCTTGAGGAAGAGATATCCTTACTATGGCAAAAAGAAGCTGAAGGTTCTCTATGAGAAGGAATATTGTGACGAGATCTCTACCTGGAAGATTGAGAGGGTGATTCGAAGATATAAGCTCTATCCCGACCAGAGGAGGGCAGAGAAAATTGCTAGAAGGAGAGCCAGAGCTCGTCAGAAACCGAAGAGAAGAATAACTCAGCTAGTGAAGGAAGGGAGACCCTGTTTCCTCTTTCAGCTTGATACTATCGTTATCTACCGGAATAGCCTTAAAAGATATATTCTGACTGCCGTGGATCATGCCACCAAGCTAGGCTATGCCCGGATGTACAAAAATAAGAGCTCTAGGTCTCAAGTAGATTTTCTTTATCGTCTCCGCTACCTTGTTGGTCAGCCCATAGGAGATTGATTAGCAACCTATCCCCCTGACCCCCTTCCCTTAGCAAGGAAAGGGGAAGTGTAGGTAAGAGAGGGGTGAAACCCCTCTCTATAAATCTCTTCCCCCCTCCTTTGAAGGAGAGGGGGACAAAGGGGGTGAGGTTAGTAAACACTCTCCCATAGAAAACTTACAGACGGATAACGGAAGCGAGTTTGCCTGGGAGTTTGAACGGGCTAGCGCCAGATTAGGCATTCAAAGGTACTTCTCCAGAGCCAAAACCCCAAAGGATAACCTTGAGATAGAAAGATTTAACCAGCCCCTGGAGTATGAATGGCTTTACGACTCCAATCTGTCTTTGGACCCTGAAGAGCTCAATCCCCGGCTAACTGAATGGCTTATTGAATATAACTTCAACCGTCCACACCAATCCCCTGGTTATCTCGCCCCTATGGAGTATATTTTGAAAGAGAACTTGTTAAAATTCGCAGCCCAGTGTTACCATGTGGTCACCCAGCACACGTGGTTGTTTTTGCTCTATCACCACAAGCGAGCATAAATAATAAATAAAAAGGAGGCAGAAATGCCGGCGAAAATAATTGACGGAAGGGAAATCGCCAATGAAATTCAGGAGGAGCTAAAACAAAGGGTA
>Ga0210051_1000137_pt1 | contig 56010 bp, 62 predicted proteins | sample CryGey092014_all_FD_185464 | JGI IMG/M metagenome (GOLD analysis project Ga0210051, IMG submission 185464) | Groundwater microbial communities from aquifer - Crystal Geyser CG23_combo_of_CG06-09_8/20/14_all (SPAdes) (version 2) | ecosystem: Environmental > Aquatic > Deep subsurface > Groundwater...
AGAGAAGAATGATTGACGGAACAATTTACAGGCACAACAACCTACCTGACAGAGAGGCTAGAAACCTTGACACATTTCCTAAGCACTTCCATGACGAAACCGAAGAGAATATACGAGAGAGCCATATTAATGATGACCCGGAGCAAGCAATCAGGCAACTGGTTTCTGTTAGCGTTAGGCTTAATCGCCCTAGCCTTCTCCGTCATCTACGCATCTTCAATCCTAACATTCATAGGTTTAGGACTCGCCTTCTGGGGCGCGTTACTGGTTTACATACCTTCTGAATGCATGTGCGCGTCATGCTTGGAACTAAAATTCGGGTGCGCTCGTTCTTCAGTAGGAATCTTTATATGTCCTGCTACGAAAATGTACTACACGTGATAGAATGGAAACCGAAGTGGTAGTAACAAGAAAAGGTCAAACCACCATCCCTGTGCAGTTTCGCAGAAAATACAAGATTGAAGAAGGGACAAGGCTTGAAGTTATCGAAACCGAGGAAGGCATCCTCTTAAGACCCAAAAAATCAACCATCGACCTTGCCGGTTCCGGAGCAAAATATGCAACCCCAGAGGAAATGAAGCACCTCTTGGACAAGCTTAGGGAAGAAGATGTCTAAGGCTGTTTATGACACCAGACTCTTCTTCGAACACTACTACTCCAAAGATGAGACGATTTTACAAAAAACAAAAGAAGCAATAAGAAGCGTCAAACAAAGATACATTTCAGCCATAGTAATCCACGAAGTCTATCAGCTTACCCTCCAAAAAGAGGGGCGCGAAACAGCCAACCTAAGAGCAGACCTACTAGAAAAAGACTTCAAAATAATAAACGTCGACCCGAAAATCGCAAAAACCTCAGCAGAAATAAGGCATAAATACAAAACCTCAATGGCCGACAGCATAATAGCTGCCACAGCCCTATCCCTAAAAGCCACATGCCTCACAGACGACCCCCATCTTAAAAACATCAAGGAAATCAAAACAAAATGGATACAAAACCGTGCAGCAGCCAGCACCTAACCCGCTACTTAACGTTTTCGCGTATCCGAGTCCCGCAAAAAACTAAGACACAGATACTCAAAAGAAAGAACCCCTTAGCTTTCCTATGGCTATGGCTGAGTTTGTTTGTCTTGCCTCTTGAACGATAGCCTTGGAAATCTTGTGAAGTTCATGATTGGCTATGCATCTTTCATGTGTGCCAACTTTCTTGACGGTTTTTCTGTTTGGAAGCCTTCTCCGTAGGTGAAAGTGGTGTCCTCGGACGGCTCTTCATCAGCATTTCGAGTCCCTTCCACACACACAACTATGACGCACCTCGAACAGACCTATCAGACCCGCCTCTTCCAAACATTTACCCCATGTACCTCATAGGAATAGGCGAAACGTCAGAAGATAAAGACCCGCCATTAATCGGCACCCACCTCCGCACGCCCACAGGCGAAGTACTACCAAACCAAAAAGTAAAGGTTGCAGTCAACGTCACCGACGCAAAAAGCGGTATAGAGAACGTAACCCTTTCTTACACAACAGACGAAGGCACCACATGGACAAACACAACAATGAACAACGTCTCAGCCAGCACCTATGTAGGCAAAATTCCCGGCTTTGAAGCAGGCACCCACGTGCAATACCAAATCATAGCATACGATAACGCCAACAACAAAGCAATAGACAACAACAAGAATGAATACTACGTTTACACAGTCATTACGGAATTCCAACTCTCTATAATTTTGATTTTCATGACCACAACATTGATCGCGGCTATCTTTACAAAAAAGAAGAGAAGGCGCTTCTGAAGCTCTCCAAATCCTCCGTTGAAAAGTGTACAGGAATTTTCTCCGAAGAAGCAATCTCAACCATTCTTGAAAGCGGAACCCCAAGGTTAAAATCTATATACACTCCAACACATAGTAAACACCAGAACAAAAAGGCGCCAACACATGACAAAGATCAAAGCCGAAATAATAGTCAAAGGCGCAATTCAAAAGGCAGGATACAGAGACTACGTCCAAGAAAAAGCCAGAAGCCTAAACGTTAAAGGCTACGTGGAAAACCTAAGAGACGGATCCGTCAGAATCGTATGCGAAGCCGATGAAGACACCCTGAAAAACTTCATCAAACTCATAAACATAAAACAAGACCTAATCGCAATAGAAAAAATAGAAACAATCAAAACTCAACCAGCAACAGGCGAATACGAATATTTCGACATAAAATACGGTCCCATGGAAGAGGAAATAGGCGAAAGGATGGTAACCGCTGTAAAGATAGCCGCTGCAACACGCCAAGACATCAAAGACATGCACAAGGACTTGAAGGAAAGCACGGAGTCGATGCACAAGGATTTGAAGGGGAGCATAGAGTCGATGCACAAGGACATGAATCAAAACTTTAAAGAAATGGCTGAAAGGTACGATGTAATATCAGCAGAACTCCTGAGGACGAGGGAAGAACTCGAAAGAGCAGTGGACAATCTAGTCAAGGTGATACAGAAATTCCTGGAAAAACCCACCTAAGACACATCAAAACCCATTATTCAGATCGTCAAAAGTTCCACTCTGCCCACACAAATCAACGCCCATACGTCATATCCCGTTTCCTTCATGTACTTCCTATGCTCCTCTATCATCTTCTTCAGCCTCCAATCATCAATAGCCCTGAGAACATCAACATAGCTCACCAGCGCGCACTTTTCGTTAAATCATATTTGGATCATATACTAGACCGAGGGGGTAGGCTGTGAGCACACAAGCACACGCAGATCGAAAACCTTGAATGATGCACATGCACCCTCGGGCTCACTTCCTCAGGCCATGACGAAATCCACTTGTGATGCCGAGAGTGTTGAGATCGTTCACCTCTTAGTTAAGCATATATCATGTCGCATGCGCAACTAAAAATGAAGAAAGATACGTTTTTCTTTAAGCATCTCAAATCAAACTATGAACAAACTACTAACCGAGTTCAAGAACATTAACTAATACTTACCACAGTTTCAAAGTTAAACGTAATTATACCTTGTATGTCTGGGGAAATAAACAAAGTCAAAGTAACTAAAATGATCTCGCTAGGTTCAAGGATTTTTCCTAAATAATCCCAAATGAGAGTCATGTAACTTGAAGCACTCGGCGGATCCCAATTAACAGCACTTAAAGAGAGGCGTCCAGGCACATTTCCCTCATTTTTCACGTAAAACGTCACATTCTTTTGAACATCAAGTTCTACGATGCCCCAATCCAATGAAGAAACAGTATTATTACATGTGCTATCCCAATAGACCCCAACCCCCAAAGTCTTCACAGCGCCCTTGCTACGTATAGTCATAGAGAATAAATACACAGAAGCAGAAGCATAAATCAGAGAGACTAAAGCGCAAATAACTAGCATAAAAATTAAGGGTGTAAAATTCCTTTTGACTCTGGAATAAAATGGCTTAGGGAGCTTGAACTTCATATTACCCTTTAGCCTCTTCGTTAACATGTTTAACCAACAGTATTTCTATTTTTCCAACATTAATGTAGAAATTACATTCCGCTTCGTCCTAAACAAAACAATGGTTTAAACAGCAAAAGTAATAGAACAATCTTCTGCTAAAAAGCGCAAACCATCGAAAAGAAAGGGACAAGCTCAGCTTATAATAGCTCGAGTATATGCCGAAATAAAAGGGAAGAAAGGAAATTAGCTTTCTATGCGTGCTCTACTCCAGTTATTATTATGTCAAAGCTAAAGCTTGTAATTCCAGTGGTGTTGGATGATACTGACAAGGTGAGAAACGCCTGAGCCACGCGTGTACTCTGACCAGTTCCTAACACGTATCCTTCGCGATTCCAACTTAGAGTTATGTAGTCGTGAGCTGATATCGGATTCCAACCATTTGTCGTTATATTAAGCGTTACGGGTACGTTACCGTTATTTCGTATATAGACTGTCTTGTTGATTGTGGTTCCTGGCTCTAAGAACCCCCAATCAATAGATGTAACATTATTGTTGCAACCACTATCGGAGTATACACCGACACCTACAGCTTTTACGTTTCCTGTACTTGGGACGCTCTGATATGCTATAAGTAAGCTTGCCGCCAAAGCACTTACGACAATTCCAGTCAGCGCAATTGCCACAATCACTCCGAAAGGAATTTTTTGCATGGACACTCTGATCTTAGCCTCCGTTGATCTGGCATTATCAGATATATTAAGTCTTAATAAAGATTATTGTTCACAAGAACAACACAAATACACGTTCTGAAACTCCCTAACAAAACGTCGCGTTCCATAAATCGTATAGAATCGCAACTTCTGCTCAACTATTTCTTCGGAATCTGACTAGACACTTTCAAAATACTCGCAAAATCTCTTATGGTTAAAGACGTTTGCGAATGTAGGTTAAAGTTACACACATTGCTTCTTATAGTTTTTTGAGGTGAATTTGCATTGAGAAGCGGAATGGATGCAATAATTCTTTGCGGCGGTAGTTGCTGGAGACTTAAGCCGAACATCTGGGTTCCTAAACCTAAACTCAAAATAAACGATGAAACATTAATTTCCAACCAGGTAAAATGGCTTAAAAAACACGGAATAAATCGAATAATCTTGGCCACCAATAATCCAAATCTAATAAAAGACCCAACTGTAACATACTCGATTGAAGAAAAGAAACTTGGAACAGGCGGAGCGATTAAAAAGGCCATTGAACAAGTAAAAGGCAGAAGAGTCTACGTTATGAATGTTGACGACATAGTTTTCTACGATCCAAAAGAGCTATACAATTATGCAAATAAAGGTGCAGCAATCTTAATGGCTAGACCACAACTTCCTTTCGGCAGAATACATACTTCGAACACACATGTTATAAGTTTTGAACAAAAACCCCAATTAGATTTCTATGTAAACGCTGGACACTACGTATTTAGGAAATCTTTAGTAGAGAAGCTCTTTCCAGAGAAGGGAGACATGGAGGCAAGCACTCTCCAGATGCTAGCGGACAAAAAACTGCTAAGAGGATATGCCTATGAAGGTTTATGGTTAACCATAAACACAATGAAGGATCTATTTGCAGTAAGAGAGTATTTTGGAACAAAGTCAAGACAATAATCAAAATCTGAAGTACTTGAATCTTCCAATTATCGCTTGCCAATGCTTCTTTTCACGCTGAAACATGGCTTATATACTAAAATACTATCATAACCTTCTAATTAAGGCCTTCATGGAGGTGAAGAACTGTTGAGTAAAGATCAAGCAATCGGCGGAATAATATTTGCAGTTTGCTTAATAGTAGGCGTACTATATACTGTCGGATTATTTTACTTTGGAAATCCTTTAGAAAGCTGGAGTGTAGCATTTTGGCTTATCGCAATTCCTGTGTTCTTGGCATTCATTGCAGTATTAGCAATTGGCGCATGGATAGGATGGACAATGGCTACAACACCACCGCCTAAACCCATAGAAGAAATCACAAAGGAAATGGAAGAAAAAAAGGAAATCGAGCAAGCGAAGGGAAAAGAGGAATCCGAAGAATAGTCACTGCGTAGAAGCTATAAGAGTGTCGACAGCCATTCAGCCAGCAACAAAGTCCTGGCAGCTGTTCGATACCGAGGATAGACTATAAATTTATTATGTTCATATTTGCTTCTTGCTAGGAAGGGTAAGCATATTGTTTGCAGTGGGTCATTTCGCTCTTGGATACATTCTTAGCAAAACCTCTTCGAAGATGCTGAAAACAAACTTTCACATCCCCACAATCCTAATGTTATCTGTCATCCCAGACATAGACTTATTAATTCCGTTTCTTGAACATAGAGGACTGACCCACTCAATTGTAATCGCCTCAATAGTTTTCGTTCCGATTTTTGCCATTTACCATAAAAAGGCAACGCCATACTTTATAGCCCTAATTCAACACTCCTTGATAGGCGACTACCTAGTAGGAGGCAAAACACAACTACTATTTCCGTTAACTACGCAATATTATGGAACAGGGCTAAGCATTCAAAGTCAAACAAGCATCGCGCTTGAATGGGCAGCATTCCTCCTATCAATGTTAGTCATGCTAGCAGTCAAGGACATAAAGATATTTTTCCAACCACATAACTCAAACCTAATTCTGACAATACCTACGTTTACTGTGCTGTTGCCAACATTCCTTGCCTTTCCACTTCAAGTTCCGACAATACTCATAGCACCACACATCATCTATTTGGTTCTGTTCATAACATCAATCTTTATAGACATAAAAAAAATAACTGCGCGCTAGCGTGAGGCAATAAGTCAAATTAGCGCGCGCGCTAAGGTTTTCTTTACAAAACTCACAGATAGCATGCGTTAGACGCAACTTCTTCTGGACGCTAGGTAAAAAAGCAGATTTCTCTTGCCGTTTCAGTTGAAAACTGGGGAGGTTTGGCTAGCGTTAGTGATAGCGCGCGTAATCAGGGCGCATCGCTTTTTCAACTGGACACTGATTTCGCGCTTGTTCATGAACCTTGTTTTCTTCTAGCTTCCAATTCTTGTTGCATTTTCTTGCATCGGTTTACCCAGAGAACATCATACTCTTTTGGTGACACAACTCTGTTCTTCAAGTCTGCTATAGTGCGAACTCCCTCTTTCCTACACCACTCTACACAGACTTCATACGCGTTCCAGTCCAGTTCATCCTCTTCCCAGTACACTCTAACTTCCAAAACGCCACGCAAGAAGGCTGCAAGGACTATCGTGTGATCATCTGTAAGCACTATTTTGTCGTCGAGTTTCTTTACAGGAATAGGTTTGATCAGATCTGGTTTCAGACGGTCGAGAGCCATAATTACCTCAGACAATCTTTCGGAATTAATGTACAATTGACTCGGTTGTATTTGGCTCAATTTCATCGCAAATATCTTAGTCAATGCTTACCACGTTGACTTACAGTTTTTCAGAAACCTAACGATTAACCTCTTCCGCATGGGCGTCCGGAACCATAACTTCAGGCAAGTCCTTCTCTTCGTCTGCACTGCCTAGAATGTGACTGCAATACGGACAGACGTTCACAAGCCTGGTCTTCCCGCCGCTAAAATCGAGCATTGTTAAAGGCTTGCTGAAAACTTTCTTGCATTTTGGACAGGTAGCATAGAGATGATTGTCTACCACAGGTTGGGGCTTGCTGCTGAGAGGCTTTTCCTCATGTTTAATTGTACGCCTTTCACCGCCACCCCTCTTACGTATGCCCAGAACCAAGAGGGCTCCACTCAAGAATGAAGGAACAGCCAGAAAAATGTAAATTGAACGTAACAAACCCCAGTACGGAATGGCCCAAGCGTCACTAAACTGTAAACCATAATTGTAGAGCACCTTGTGCACGATCGTGTCAATCTGTCCTAGCAAGAACACAACAAAACCCGCACTAACAAGCCACAGAATAATAGCAACCTTAACAGATGTCGAGGAACATACCCAATCCTTGAGAGTCATGCCTTGAACCCGAATAAGAAATAGGCACTAAGCCTCAAAAACCTTATGAACATCAAATCAAAATCAAAGATCAACTTCTGGAGAACGAAAAAACAAAGCATGTTAATCTATGGTTCTAGCGCGCGCTAACGTAATAAGAGCGAGATGATAATTAAGAGAGAGCACAAATTGACCATACTGCACGGAGAAAAACTCGTAATATTCGATGTTGAGGGTGTGCTGATTCCTAAAAAACGCTATTTGTTCTTTGAGGTAGGCAGGAATCTTCGTTTTTCCCAGTTTGCAACAATGGTTTTGTACGGAATTCTCTACGAACTAGGCTTAATCTCGTTAAAATCCGCCATGAAACACGTGTTTAAAGTTTTCAAAGGATTCCGAATCGAGGAGCTTCTGCGAATTTTCAGGCAGATTCCGTTGATGCCTAGTGTGGAAGGAGTGTTTGAAAAACTGAGGGAGGAAGGCTGGAAAACTGCATTGATAAGTTCTGGATTGCCAACTTTGGTGGTTAGAGATTTGGCGTCAAGGCTTGAAGCTGATTACGCTTTTGGTTTTGAATTGGAAACGAAAGATGCAATTGTGACAGGGGAGATTTGGGGTGACGTTGTTGAGCGCAATGGGAAACTTCTAATTCTGAAAGGAATCTTGGAAATCGAGGGATTAACGCCTGAAGACTGTGTTGTGGTTGCAGACGACCGAAACAATGCTCCAATATTGCTTCCATCGATGCTAAAGATAGGCTATAATCCTGACTTTGCAATCCGTATGAAAGCGGATCATGTAGTTACTGGAAAACTGCTTGAAATTCTGCCTTTAATAAACGGTCAAGCCAAAAAAGACCAGACTTTGCCATCTAACAACGAGATTCTTCGGGAGATTATTCATGCATCCGGATCAATAATACCTGCTCTTTCGAGTCTACTGGGCCTCTATACTATTTCCTTTCTCATTATAATCGTAACCCTTTTCTACATTATGTCCGAGTTGGCGATGATGGAGAAAAAGAATCTGCCCATAATTTCCTCAATAACTCGCTATGCGGCTACACCTGGAGAAACCTACGAGTTCATTACCGCACCAATATTTTTCGCTCTCGGAATATTGCTTACCTTACTGCTCTTTCCTGTTCCACTGAGCAGTGCGGCCATTGCAATATTTGCTCTCGGGGACAGCACAGCATCAATCTTTGGAAGAATGGTTGGAAGAAAAACGCTGTTCTTTAACAAAGGAAAAACGATAGAGGGTTCACTCTTCGGTCTCTTTTTTGCCTTCTTGGCAGGCACATTCTTTGTAAGTCCTTTAAGGGCACTAGCAGGGGCAGTCGTGGCTATGGTGGTTGAAACTCTGCCATTGCCAGCCAACGATAATTTGACTATCCCATTAATCACAGGATTTATATTGACTCTCATGGTGTAGAAGTGCCCGTTAAAGACTCTTCATTGTTTACTGGCGTTCTCGGTTCTGGTCACGATAGCCCGTTGCTGGACTCAGCTCTGCTTCCACACTACGCATGGCCTTCGGGTTCCATGAAAACTCGGCTCGTGCTAACTTCACAGACAAGAAATAAATTTAACAACCGGGCTGAGATTCTTTTCCAGATAGGTGATCAAACTGAAAATAGTGAAACTTGAAGAGGCTCCATCATTAGAGACAGTAAAGGGAAGACATGGAGTTATTCTTCAATCCGGAGAGAAGATTATGATGATGATACTCACTGTTGAGCCTGGGATTCCAACTCCACCCCATAGTCATCCACACGAACAAATCGGCTACCTCATAGAAGGACGAGGCGTACTCTTTTCAGGCGGCGAATCCAAAGAAATCGAGGCAGGAACCTCTTTCCTAATTCCACCAAACGAGAGCCACAATTTCAACGCCATCGGGGAAAAACCTGCAACAATAATTGATGTTTTCAGCCCACCGCGAAAAGATTATCTGGAAAAAGCAAAATAGCGCGCTTAAATCAGGAACTAACCATTCTTGTAGAGCTCTTTGTCTATATATATCTGCGTTTTATCTACATACAAAGGTGTTGAAGAAGAGCGCGCGCTTGCCTTTACACCTATAATGTCGCAGAATTCCCTTGCCTATGATAATGCGGAGCACATTAGGTTCGTACTTGGCTTACGAAGCTTGGGCTAGCTCAGTTCTTGGTGTTCTAACCATTGCTCAGGCGTTTTTCCTGAACCCTTAAATTCAACGTAAAGCCGAAGCATTTCTATTTCAGGCACCAATCCAGCGTGCTTCAATTCGTCTTTGTAGCGTTTAGCGAACGCATCTACAAATCGTTCATAATAAGTTCTCTCTTTTCTCTGCATCTTGACTCTCATCAAATTAGACTACAACGCGATTGGTAATATACCTTAATTCAAACGACATAATATATCGAAGGTCGGAATTAATTTCGTTTCGATAAAACTTTACCCCAACCAACCAAAAACGGTAGTGCGAAAAAGTGTCCTTTAACGAAAACAAGTTAGCTTTAGCGCGCGCACTAATCAACGTGTTCAGTGGCTACAAGATAGTAGATAGAAAGCGTGTTTGTAATGGCTATGCTTACGTTTGCTAGCATATACAACAGATATGAAGTCCAGTAATAATGGGGATCTCCAATGCCCAGAATCAAGTCGTTGTATAGACTCCACAATGAAGAAACACTGGTCAGAGTAAACAGAGCTGAGACGAAGAGACCTAATTTCCTTCCACGCCCACTCGGAAGCCAAGAGGCTGCTACAACACAAAGAAGACAAAAGACCACCGAAAAACAAACAAAGAAAACAAACAACATTGCTAAACCCGCAAGATGATAAAGACCAGGTAGAAACGGTCGAACAATATCCCAAAACAAAGAACTACCAGAGATCCAATATGCTGGTGACACAATAGGCAAAAAGCAAATCACAGCCAACGCGTTATAAAAGGTTGAAAGCTGCTTCGCTGTTTCCTGTGGCTTGGAGAGTCTTGCTTTCCTAAACCATCTGATGTACGTAAAAAGCAAAATAACGTTACACACCGCCGCAGCAAGTATAGCAATTATATGCCAGTATTCAATCACCCTCAATTCCACACAATGTAGATGTTTTTGCCTGACTTTAAAAATTTCCTTTGCCAATAAAACAACCAGTTTAATCAATCAGCGCGCGCTTCTTTGGCTCTGGTCATCGCGCGAGCAATGGAAAATCTCATAGAAAGAAACCCATGACCAATACTCTGACAAGTTTCGAAAAGCCTACAGAAGAAAAAAATGATGCGCTCTAAAATTCTGCTCTCAACTAGTTCTTCCAAATATGGTAACATCGAACCTAAAGCTAGTGATTCCTTGACTGGAAGCTGAAACCGTTAAAGTGAACGTTGCTCTTACACACTCTCCAATGTCCAAATTCGCGCCCTCCAAATCCCAACTCAACGTCAAAAATTGCGTTGCGTTTTGAGGATCCCAGTTTGAAGTGGACATTGATAGAACCACTTTCTGATTTCCTGTATTCTTGACGTAGCAGTAAAGGCTCTTGTTAGCACCAGGCTCGATGAATCCCCAATCGAACGAATTTACTGGATTAGTGCAGTTGTAATCCCAATAGACCCCAACGCCAACCGCCACTACTGTGCCAGTGTTTCCATAGGTTTTGTCTGCAACAATCGATGAAAGCACAGGACCGAGAAATGAAAGTGCGAGCGTGTATACCAGGAAACCTATTGCGGCAACAACTAGGATTCGTTCATGCTTCTGCAGGGTCATAATCGATATGCAGTCGGAAGACTTAATAAATATTCCTCTTCAAGCGTTGAACAAAAATGCAACAGTTCACTGGGTTGTGCGATGGCTAAAACCGATTAAGATCTGAAATGCAAAAAATCCGAAATCGACGTGATTGTTCTGGCTTTCGAAAGCCCTAACCAGTTCGCAGAGGTATTCTAAATGTCATTACGAGATTTTCCTTGTTCGTGCGCGCTTAGACGTGTAGGAAACACAGTAGTCGTTTCCCAGCATACACTTGACAAGTTCAAAGCATCCCACGCATTCTTCTGGGACGCCTTTTCCTTCACGGGTTCTTAAGTAGCCAAAATTGTGCGGGCAATTCGAGTTTTCTTTATTGTCGGTTTTTTTCGGTTCGCTTTCTTTTTCTGGAGTAAATTGTGCTTTTGGCATCTTTGACAGATGTTTTTTGGCGCTGTTTTCTTTTGGAACATTGGACAAGTATAGCACAAAAAGTACTGCTATGGCTATAAGCATGGCGATGTCTATGGTGGAAATATCGAAAGACAGCGTAGGCAGTCACCATGGAATAAAAATGCGCGGCTTATTTATAGAATTGATGAACTGTAAATCTTTATTTTAAACAAATCTTAAGCGCTCGCGATTTCCTAAGTTACGGCGAACGCTCCAAAAGAGCATTAAGTCTCTTTCATTCTATTTCTTATGGGCTATTTTCAAGTAGCCCTTTTCTATCGCTAGGGCTCTCAGATAGCTCTCTTCTATCCACGTGTTCGCAAGTTTGGATGTTGACTTTATTCCTTTCTCTACAAGTTCGTTTTGATGTTCTTCAAAGTACCTCACCAAATCTTCCCAAACATGATAAGGAATTGATACACTTGTTCGCTTTTTTTCTTCCAAAGCATTTCCACCCGTTGATATTAAACTTCTCTATTTTCCATTAAGGGCTTTAAGTTTATTGGAAGAGAAAGGCATGGGGCTCAAAGTGTAGTTAAAGGCCGAAAACGAGCTGAAACTGCTAACGAGAAAGAGGCTTAGCCAAACTAACTGTACTACACTAAGGATAAAGCAACTTTGTTGGGGCTGAAACGATGTAGTTTGAGATTCAAACTTGCTGATCTAGGACTTCGCGCTCTCGTTTATTCGTATCGAGCCAGGTACAATGGTTTACTTGCTTCTCTTTTCATTTCTTCTCGTGAAACACTTCTTAATGGGTTGACACTTTCAAACTCTAAATTTACACGTAATTTTCTTGCATTACCTAGGTTTGATTTGGACAGATTTTCATCCCGAGTTTCCAATCTTTACACCGCTTATTATGAGATTGATCACTAGATATTTGATTTTGGAAGTCAGGATTAGTATTTCAAAATCGAATTTTAAATTCGTAAAGATTATTTCATTCTTCAAACACCACACATACGATTTGCTATGTCTTCGAAAATTCAGAAGAAAAGAAGAACTCAGAAAAGCCGACGTTTAGAGGTTAACACGGAAGCTATAAAAATCCTAAGGATGGTAAAAGACGAAGAAGCTTTCTATTTTTACGAGGATACTGGGAAGCCAACCGGAGAAAGCGCCAAAAGTCTCTCCGACTTCCTCGAAAAGATAAAAACTGTCAAGTTAGAAAGCTTACAATTTCACCTTCAAAGGAAAGACTTCCAAAATTGGATCGAGAAAACTCTTGGCGACTCTAACCTTGCTAGAAAAATAGAAAGAATATCTCCTTCAAACGATGAAGCTCTTAGAACAAAAATCCAATCAAACATCGAAAGCCGCCTCAAAGAATTAAAAGAAGCATCCATACCATTATTGGTTAACGAAAATTTGACTGCGACTTCCTTAAGTTCTGCTTCCTAGAATTCGCCACCGCGCTGGCAACAATACCAGTCGCATTGTGCAAAAAGAAACCAATCCTGTAAATGGCTAACTCGCATCAGTGAGAAGCTTCCCATTAGTAGGGCAATAACGCTAGACTTAGCCCGCGCGCGCTGGTTTGTTCACTTTCAAGAGCGGGCTTTGGCCTTGTAGGTTATCCTCATTATAGGCTGTTTGTCAGGATGACAAACGAATATGACAGAGCACGTGCTGTTTTCACAGTAATACTTGGACTTGCGCTTATTTTTCTTCAATGGCTTTCCGCATTCTGGACAATCAACCATCTTAAAATTCCCACTTCAAAAGATAGGAAGAGACTATGTAAAACTGTTGTGAATCTCAGATAGTGATGTAAGCTCTGTTTCCGCCAATCTGTTTCCCAATATTCAGGAAGAGAGAAAAAGGGTGTTGCGGAGATATCTCCATTTGTCACCGGTTCAAACCCGACTCGTGACACAGGAGAGTAATTGGACTTGAACCCATTTGGGCGTTAGTCCCGGCGACCGCACCAGCCACCGTTCAAGTGCCCCCTTGCATGTTTGACCCTCTCTGATTTGTCCTGACAGAGAAATTTTCTTTTGTCGAGACAAATAGGCATCGGAAATCTGTAGGTGCTATATCTTTAACAATTTCTTCAACAGCCTTAGAATAGCGCGCTTTGAACGCCGCCCTGACTTGGGTTTCATGGTAGCCCGGGATAGCTTCAAACTCTCGGGTTAGTGATGGTGCTGGGACCAGGTTTGCATCGTAATCAGGTGGCGACATCTCCCGCAAACTCACTTTCTTTTCTAATTAGGTCTTAGTGCACGCGGCTTTTTTCCAGAATCCTTTTATGAGTTCGTTGCAATCAACAGCGTTTTTGGCAATTTTCATCTCTTTTTGGAAGTAGACAGGTAGTTGCTGTTTGATGTTTGGATGTGCGACGCGTGCGTCCAGGATTACTATGCATCCTTTGTCATTAGCTGATCGGTGGACTCGTCCACAAGTTTGAATCAATCGGAGAATTGCGGGAGCTGAATAAGCATATGTTCTGCCTTTCTGAGGGAATTGATGTTCAAGATGCTCCATCAAGGCTTTTTGATAAACGTCCCACGTGGCGTAAGGTAGACCTACAGCGACAACGCAAGTTAAAATATTGTTGGGATAATCAATTCCTTCGCTTAGTTTGCCTCCCATGACTCCGAACAGCATGTTGTCGGAACGTCTCGCCATTTGTTCAATCACTTCGCTTCTCCTGGTCTTCTGCAGTTCCACTATCATCTTCCTGTTCGTTCTCATCAACGGTAGAACCTTATGCATCAGTCCGTAGCTTGTGAAGAAGACAGCCATATTGCCTTGATTTGCGTCAGATATTGTCTCAATGTAGTTTCTCCATTTATCAAGCATTTCACTGTTTCTTCTTTTAAACTCTGATGACACGTCCGTGGCAACTATTATGAGTCTATTTTCAGGAGGAAAAGGAGAGTCAAACTCTTTTAAACAAACGTTGCTCGGTTCGCTAAGCGTTAAATCCCTGTATACTTCTGGAGGAGAGAGGAAACCGCTCATGAGGACGCTGCCTCGCGTCTGCCTTAGAACAGGATTCGTTACCATTCTACCGTCAAAACTTCTAACTTCCAGAGCGATTCTATTGTTCTTGTCCTTGCTTATTAGATGGATATGCTCCATTCCATCGTTTCCTAAAAAATTCTCCATAAACGTGCCTACTCGATAGTTGTAGCTAAGAATCCTCTCTGAACCGGACTCAAGCCGCTCCTCTTTCACATATTCACCATATTCTTGAAGGATTCCTGCAGCTTCTAATCCAGAAACCCCGCTTCCGGCGAGAAACAAGTCGCTAATCTCTTGAGGATTAAGCTGTTTAAGCTCTTCACTCTTTAAAATCCTTTGAGCATGTTGAAAAACTTGTTCAATCAATATGCTAAGATACTCTCGAACAAGCGCCAGTGAATCGTGACTAAAGCCATCGGTTTCTTTCAGAGCACTTTCCACAGTATATCTTGTCAATTTGTCAGAGAGTAACTCCCTTGCGAAAGAAGGAAGATTGTGCGCTTCGTCCACAATGAGGAAGACTCTGGAAAGATCAATTCCGAAACTCTTCAATAATGCGTGCCTGATCTTAGCATCAAAAACATAATGGTACGTTCCAAGAAAAACGTTAACCTGGTTAAGAATTCTTTTTAGTGCCTCATAAGCGCAGAACCCTCGCATAGCCATCAGTTTAACTGCCTCATTTGGAGGCAAAATTTTCTGAGCATAATCCAGAGCTAGCTCGTCAGCTTGCTTTTTGGCTCTGATATTGTTCCAGTAGAACTTGCAATAGGGCTTGGTAGAGGACTCGCAATTATCCTTTAGCCTCTTACATTCTTCAAAGAAGTCAAAATAGGAGAGGCTTGCCTTTATCTGCAGTGGACACATGTCTTGTTTGCTAAAGAAGGACACCACGGAGAGACCTCTGGACAACGCTTTTAACTCTTTAAGATAAATGTGCAATTGGCTTCTAGTCCTAAAACAAACTATCAGCTTGTTCTTTTCAAGTTGAGGCAGAACGGCGAGAAGTGAAGCCAACGACTTGCCAATCCCGCAAGGAGCACTTCCCATAAACACCTCTTTGTTTTTCAAAGCCTCAGTCGCCTCATGGATGAACTCCATCTGTCCCTTCCGCAGTTCGTAGTTTTCGGGAAGCACACCTTTCTCTGAAACTTTGCTCTTCACAGCCTTGCGAATTTTCTTCAAGGACGTGGCCACTTTGCTTTCAGGCATCAAATAGACGCCGCAGTCTCGACAAAAACGACTTTCTTCGTACTCTTCGAAAGAATAGGTTCTTCCACACTCTCGGCACGCATAGGTTTGAGGCAACTTTCTTCCTTGCAGTAATCTAACCTTCAACAACTTATGCTTTGTCACCCACTTCTATGCAAATCCAGACATAACAGTCCGCACTCGTTTCACCTTCTGCACAAATTAGCCTATAAACCCCACATCAACAGCACAGAAAAAAGACTTCTAACATCTCAAATCTCCCGCAAATCCTTTTCTCTTTTCTATGCTCACGCTATTTGGTTGGCATTATGAAGAAGACTATACCTCCAAACTGGCTGATTCGCTTGCCTGCTACCGTTTCCGCCTTGACTATTCTTGTTTTCACTTTTCTATTCTGGGAAATCTGCAATAACCTGTGAATCCTGTTCTTGTCCTCACTGTCAGCAAAATACTTGTCAGTAAGCATCAGATATTCCGTTCGAAAGTCATTGTTCCTTTCTCGGTTATAGACCATGTCTTCGATTTCTCTGAGCGAAAACAGAACAACGCAGTTACTGTCGATGCTGTAAAGATATTTCTCCAGAATATTGACGGTGTGATCAGCTTCTTCGGAGATCGTCTCTGCGATTAGCTCGCGGAACTCTTTGGTTTTCACCAGTTCGGCCACCCTCTGAGGCTGGTCTGCGGAACCAACTAGCATGGCGAAAGTTGCCCTATTCGAACTCTTTGATTGCATTAGATAGCCGTGATGTTTTCGCACGTGGTCCAGAAAGTCTGCGGCATAAGTGGTTTTCATTGGAGCTGTCACTACGATACTTCTTACCCCCTCCTTGAGCATTGGTCTCAACGCGTCAAACACAGATTCGTGAAAGTTGTATAGCGCTTTCTCATCCGTCCTCTTTCCTCCAAGCTTCAACGTAAGGTGCAGTTTTACGACATGACTAAATACCTGCCACAAAACCGCATGATCGCCCTCAAAACCCACAAGAAGTGCTACCGCGTACCCGCGTTTATAGCCTTTTTTCCGCTTCACTTCCGTCACCGAACTGTCTTACCTTGCCCATATTCAGTTACAAGCCAGCCTTTTATCAGAGCATTTGCAAGAAGACCCACCCTATTTGGTAGGGTGGATGAATTGCGTGAATTGCGTTAACGTTTACGTTTAAATATAGATTTTGCATACTGTTAAAGTATGTTCAGGACTGTTAAGGTTAAATTGCCCTTTGAAAGTGCACTAGTCCAGACGGCAATAGCTTTCAATAGGGCGTGCCAAATAGTTTTGGACTACGGCTCTGAGCATAAAACCTTCAACAAAGACAAACTAAACAAGGCAACGTACCGCCAAGTCAGAGAAGCAATTCCTAACCTTCCGTCAGCGTTGGTGCAGACCGCACGAGACGAAGCATCAGAAATGTTACTGCGAACCAGCTTTGCAAGAATAACTAAGAAGCGTCTTTCAGTACGGTACGACAACCGCTGTTTCAAGTTCTATCCAGACTCAGATTACGTTTCGTTGACAACCGTTCATGGACGCCTAAACTTTCCCTTCAAACACTATGCCTATTTGGACACATGGAAGGGCGAGTACACTAACGCTCAATTAATCATCCGTAAAAACAAAGCGTTCTTGAATGTTCAGGTGAAACTGCCCTGTGTACCTTTAAATGTCACTGGTAAAGTTCTCGGCGTCGACAGGGGCATACTTAATGTTGCCGTTTGCTCAGATAATACGTTCTTTGACAGCAAGCATTTGAGAGCCGTGAAGGGGCGTTACCGATATTTGCGTCGTCGCCTTCAGCATGTAGGCACACGTTCCGCTCATCGTAAGCTTCAACAGTTGAGTGGGCGTGAGAGACGGTTTGTGCTGGATGCCAACCATTGCATAAGCAAAGCCATAGTCAACAAGCCTTTTGACGTATTCGCATCGGAAAAGCTTAAAGTCAATCGTAAAACAAAGAAAGGGAAACGCTTCAACAGATTGTTAGGTTCTTGGTCGCCGAGTGACCTGCAAAGGCTTATCGCGTACAAGGCAGAGACTAAAGGAAAACTTGTTGTTGAGGTTAACCCTAAGCATACTTCTCAGCGCTGTTCACGGTGCGGTTTTGTTCACCGCTGGAATAGACATGGCTTGCGTTTCAGGTGTGGCAACTGCAGTTTCGAGTTGAATGCTGACCTTAACGCGTCCCGTAACATCGAGGTGCTTGGCAAGTCTGAGTGCCTCAGGCTCTGTGTCAACGAGCCAATCGTAGCGTCAGGTGAAGCTTCGCCTACGGGAGCAGTGGATGACAGCTACAAGCCACCTAACTTGTTAGGTGGTAGTTGACGAAGATAGTTGCCCTTAGCATATTCGCGGATCAACAAGTAGCAAAGAACGCCCAACAATCAGCTCAGCTAGTAGAACTTGGCTTCGAATATTACAGACATGGATGGCTATAAACTCTTCAGGAAACGAAAGCAAAACTGTGACTTATGAGCAAAAAATATGCCTTATGGACCAAAAAGAGATAGATTGGAGATGTCTCCTGCACAACCCCCCTTTCTTTTTTTGCAGAAGAACTAGCGCACGTTCTTGGAAAGTCTGGACACGATTGTGCATATACAAAAACACATGGGCTATTGTGGGTCATTCAAAAATTGGGATTACACGCGCGCGCTATTGGCCGATTTCTTTATATTGCGAAACACCAGTAAACATTGAGGTCTGAAATATGGATCGAAGCATAAAAGCAGGAGTTTGTGGCTTTTTGCTTGCGGTCGTCATCAATCTACTTTCGCCAATATACCTTGATTTTGTTCCCTCTTTTTTGGTTGCAATATTGGTAATATACGTTTTTAGGCTAGGGACGCTCAAAGAAGGTCTAGTGGCTGCTTTTATGACTTACATCTTCTGCGACGGGATTTTGAACACCCTCGGTTTGGCAACGTATTACTTTGCGAATCAGCCCTACGGACCATTTAATATCGACGTTTGGACCATGTTTTCCCCCATAGTTTCGGCGGTCACTGCTGTGATTGCGGGCTACATAGGAGTATGGCTCGCTCAAAAAAGGAAGCCAGCCCAAGAATTGCCGGCACCTATCCCGCCACAGTTGCCACCTGTTTAAGCGCGCTCCGCAAAAAACCCAAAAACGAAGAAGCATCCTAGCATCTTAAATTTCAATATTTTAACTAACTCGGATTCTAATTTTCTCAAATAAATTGGCTAATCCTTGATAGCGCGCGCTCAGGGATGCGTATAGGCGAATCTTTACAGTTAATACTTGAAGACCTAGAACTAAACGAGGACCCTGCTAAAGTCTCTGGAACAAGGGGCTTGAGGACATGTCGATGACTGTAAGATACTAAAATGCTGCAAAGAAGCCGCGTATGCAGTCTTTCGCCGACTGAATCAGCGTATGTTTAACTTCTATTGGCGTGCCCTCCATTTTCTCAAGTCGAGCGATTCTGAAGTACAGAGGCGGATGTGGATCCCATGTTATCCATTCTTGAAGCCTATAGGCTCGGCTTCGCTCAAACTGCAGTCTGCGGAAACCGATTTTTCGAAGGGCTTCAGCCAAAACCTTTGGATTCCCAATTTTTATTGCTGATTCAAGGTCTGCTCGAGCCTCGAAAAATTTAGCGACAAAATATATAGCAAATAAAATGAATAGGATGTAGAACAAGCCGAAGTATGTGAGGAAAACCGGGAAATAATTCACTAGAACGAAGACTCTGAACAGGTATTCAGCTGAAACTATTCCAAAGAGCACAAAAGGATCTCTAGACTTGAGGTGACTAAGCTCATGCCCCAAAACAGTTCGAATCTCTTTCTCCTCCAGTTGGACCAGCAAGCCGGTGGTTATTAGAACAATACCATGACTTGGACTCGGCCCCGACGCAGCTGCGTTCGGCACCATCGTGTTGGAAAGCGCAATCTTTGGAACATGGAGGTTAAATTTATCTGTGGTTTCTTGAACGAGTTGATAAACGTTGACTGTTTTGGTTCCCATGTTTTCTGGGGAGCATTCTAAACCGTGTTTAGCCATCACTTCGTGGGCTGTTTCACACTCAACTGGTTTTCCTAAGGCTATTGTCTTGTCGTAGATTTCTTTTTTCATCTGAAGCAGCTTTTCTCTGGGATATTTTTGTTGAAACTGCAAACGTTCTTGGGCTGGTAAATGATATTGCAATATGTGAACCTTAGCGTTTTGCTCAGTTACGGTCCAATCAGCCATAGTGCCGATGAGTTTGTCTGCAAATATGACTATGAGAAATTGGCCAGCGACAAGCACGAGGGCTGCATAGTAATCTATAACAAGGAATAGAACGATGCTTATTATAATCATTATCATAAGCAGAAGAAGTATGTTTCCGAATAGTATACGCTCTATTAACCTTGCACGCCTAAACGGTGACTTCTCAGGAACAACCTCTTTCCCTTCCACCCACGCAAAATATAGCGTAGAACGCCGCAACATCTCTTCAAAATACTGAATAAAAATTATCAGGTCTTCTCTGAGCCTGTCAAGAACAGCCTGCGGCACACTAGCGTCACTTGACTGCATAGTAATTTGAATTGGTTTTCCAGTCTTCATTTCAACGTTGACATGCCATTTTTCATTAGGGTCAAGCGCGGTGAAGCTGAGAACATAAGTTCCATCAAATGACGATTGACTCACATTTGTGAACCTTTTTCCGTTAGGCAAGACATAGTTCTGATACGTGTACTTGATCAATTCTTCATAGTAAGCAGGCGTTACTTCCGTGTCAATGCTGAAAGAAACCGCTGATTCAGCCATAGTTGTTCTCTTCTTCTATGTCCAAGTAAGTTAGTTAGCAGATTCTCTTAAAAATGTGATTTAGAGCGCGCGCTATTGGATAACAGAGTGATACCAATTAATGATATATTCTGGCAACTTCAGCCCCCTTTCACTCAACCTTTCAGCCAACTTAGCTGGCAGAGGGCTCAAAACATATGCTGTTCTCATGTAAAATCGTCGAGGCTGACTTGGCTTGACTTCTTCTTCCAAGGTTATTTGCAAGTCTGACTTTTCCCCTAGGGTCGATTTTTTTGTTCCCGTGATTGCCAAGACAATTCCGTTGAGTTTCCTGAAGACATCACACCAAGAGATGACCGGCTTGGTTTCTCCAGAAAATGACACCAGAATCTCAAGATCTCGAGCTCTTGGATGTGGAGTATTCACGCCTCTGGCTATGTACACATTGTCTCCTAAGAAACCCTTAATATGGAAAAGCCTTACCCCAGTCATCTTTACAATTTCGTTTGCTGTGCCCTTCCCACCTAAAAACACGTTGCTCCGTCTTTCTAGTATATCAATGAGCCGTGCGTACGTCTCCGACTCCACACTCGAGTCGATTATGGACCCTATCTTGGCTAGTTCTTCCTCGCAGAGTTTAAACACATCATCTACCCTTAGATTTCGGAAGATCGCTTCCACCATCATGCACAAAAGAAGTAGACTTCCGAGCTCGAACACATCGCCCATAATGCCTGTCTCAGTATATTCCAGAGAAGGTTTTGATTCTCCTCGCCCTTTCAACTCAACCATGTGTCCATGTTTGTGGACTATTTGGGCTAGCGGAGAGTTCACGTTAGAGGTTATGAGCCCCATTGAAAACTTTGACGTTTTTTTGTCCACTATATATTTTGCCAAATCTTGTGCCATCACCAGGGGATCATCAGAGAGACCACTGCCAGAATTTATCAAAAGCAGGGTCTTTTTGTATCGTCTTTCGAGCTCTGATGCGGCATCGTACATGTCCTTTCCTGGAAACCCTGGGTCGTCCGGGGTCAATACAACCTTGTTCCTCCAGCCTATCTGGCTTATTGCGATTTGGCTCATAGCAGCGTTCAGAGAATATAGTGACCTGCCAGATCCCCCGCAGACCACGCAGTCAGCTGATTTTAGAATCTCATACAACGGTAATAGTTCTTTTCTCTTTATTCTTAGAATATTATCTCTGATCCTGTTGATGTATCCTATGTGGCTGATCTTGCTTCTAATCTTACACTCTCTCCCTTTGAATAAATTCTTCCAGCAATAATGAATCTTTTGTGAGTGTTTTGTACTCGTTTAGCTACTCTTTAATTCGTTTAATCAGTAAATATCATTTACGGAGAAATCTTCTTTTTGTTAGCACGCGCATGTATGCTAAATGATGGAACAGTAAAAAACTAAAATGCGCGTATTCGTTCAATTTCATCTTTTAATGTATCGTCAATAATGCTTATACGAATGTTGAGGTGAGGTGAGACTTCATCTTGCTTGCTAGCTCGTTTTAAGCTCAATCCAGTGCACTAGGCCCAAATCTTGTCGGCTTCTTCTTCACGCTCTAACGTACGACTTTCAGCCCTGTGTACGTACTCAAAAGGCATAGTCGCCCGATGCAAGGCTTCTTTAAGCGTGAATGGTCCATAGCGTCTGCCAACTTGGTAGCTCCCATTGCCTTTGTGTCTGGTCCATTATCCTCAAGTTTCGGCAGTATAAATCCAGAAAGAAAAATTATGGACTTGAACCCTTTTGGGTTCTAATCCCCACCCGGTCCATTATGAGACTTGAATCCCACTTTGATGTGAGTCCCGAGGAGATCGAGAACCTGAAGTCAGACAAACCCATCAATCTTTTTTCAACGGCCTAGGACCAAACTCAAAAGCGCGCTTTGGAGGAGTTAGAGGCTGTATTCTTCCATGTATGTTGGTGCGCTCACTTCCCATCCGCCCTTAGAATGTAGATAGTTCTCCAAGCTCAAGATTGACTCTTCCTCGCCATGGGTTAGGAAAACGTGTTTCGGCGGGGATTTGAAGTTGCTGAGCCAGCGATGTAGGTCGTCCATGCCGGCGTGGGCGGAAAAGCCATCAATCTTCTCGATTTTCATTCGCACCGGATAGGACTGTCCGAGGACTCTGACGGGAGAAACGCCGTCCAAGATTTGCCGTCCCAACGTCCCAGCCGCTTGGTATCCCACAAAAAGAAGCGTGGACTCTGGACGAGTTATCTCTCTGACCAAGTGATGCTTGATTCGTCCTCCCGTAATCATCCCCGAACCAGCCATGATGACGGCTGACCCCTTGATCAAGTTAATCGCCTTGGACGCTTCAACAGACTCGACGAGCTTCAACCCTGGAAAGTCAAAGGGAGATTGGCCATTCTTGAAGAGCTCCAGCGTCTCTTTGTCAAAATACTCCTTGCATTGTTCAAAGACCTTCGTGATTTCAACAGCCATAGGGCTATCAAGAAAGATCACGACGTAGGGGATCCTTTCCGCACGCGCCAAGCGACTAAAGTGATACAACAGCTCTTGTGCACGCTCAACGACGAAGGTAGGGATCAAAACGTTCCCGCCCGCCCTCACCGTGTCATTGACGACCTTGCAGAGTCTATCATCAATGTCTTGGGGGCTGTCGTGGTTGCGATCTCCGTACGTGGACTCCATGACCACGTAATCCGCTCGATCAAAGACAGAGGGATTGCCGACAAGAGGACTATCCCACTGGCCGATATCCCCCGAGAAGACGATGCTCTGCGACCCGTTCTCATCTTGGACAACGATCTCGATCATGGCCGAGCCAAGGATGTGGCCAGCATCGTGGAAACAGACCTTGACTCGATCATTCAGCGGCAGAAATTCTTCATAAGGAACATCCTTCAGGAGGGGAAAACACTTCTCGGCATCTTGAACCGTATACAGAGGTATTTCCGGGTAGAGACCCCCACGGCCTTCCTTCTCATGGCGTTTTTTCTTGAAGGCAGCATCTTCTTCCTGCATCCGAGCAGAATCCAAAATCACTATCGGAAACAACTCCTTAGATGCAGGTGTCAGCAGAATATCTCCAGCAAACCCTTCCTTGACAAGCTTAGGGATGAGCCCAGAGTGGTCCAGGTGAACATGAGTGAGGAGGAGACAATGGATCTGGTCTGGAGGAACGGGGAAGGCCTCCCAGTTTCTGTGGGAATAGTCCCGTTCCTGAAACAGCCCGCAGTCGACGAGGATCTTCACTCCGCCCGCATCCAGAAAATAGCTTGATCCCGTCACTTGACGCGTTGCACCCAAGAATCTTATTTTCATAAACCTTCCTCAATTGACATTTCTCATTTCTACCCTATCAGCTCTTCGTCTCACTACGTGCAGCAGGGTGCGCCTCTTCTCCGATATCGTTGAATGCCTCATTCCGTGCGACCTCTGGCTCCAATGATTTAAATCCTGACATTAACACTACCTTAGAATGGTGTGCTGGAATGGCAGCATATATTTTCAATATACCGTTTCGAGACAACAGCAAGCTAAAGCAAATTATTGACGAGGTCAAGAAAGATGTGAAACTGCAGACGTTATGGAGATGTTCAAACGTGATGGCTATTGATCGCCTGGGTTATACCGATCACGGTCCAACACACGTCAAAATTGTGGCTAATTCTGCATTGAAACTTTTGAGAATCCTAGTTGAGAAGAAGGTCGTCTCAAGCATCGTTAAAAATTATGGGATGAAGAATGAAGATGCTGAAGTGGTTGTGGTGCTTGGCTCCATTTTTCACGATTTGGGCATGACGGTAACGAGAGACGGACACGAGCTGTACAGCGCGTTGTTAGCTTCGGGGTTCATTGAGAAATATTTGCAAGGCATTTACTCTGAGGAGGACCGAACAATCATTCTTTCTGAGGTGTTGCATGCGATCGTCTCCCATGAGGAACCGCGCAAGCCCTTGACTTTGGAGGCGGGCATCGTGCGTGTCGCAGACGCTCTGGACATGGAGAAGGGAAGGGCGCGAATACCTTTCCAAGCTGGGAAAGTGGATATTCACTCTGTTTCTGCACTTTCAATTGAGAAAGTAAGCATTCAAGAAGGCGAAGAGAAACCGGTTACAATAAGTATCACAATGTCCAATCCCGCAGGCATTTTTCAAATCGACAATCTGCTGAAACCTAGAATCGAGAACTCAGGACTTGCAAACTACATTCACGTTGTCGCTGAGATAACTGGAGAAGAACGGAAAATACTGGAGAAATACGAATTCTAAATTGCGCCCACTCCTAACCAAAATGGGCAAACCAGTCTTCCAAACGGTTGGACTTGAACCCGTTTGGGTATGGGGACGTAGAAGCCTAAACCCGGATCTATGCAGATCGCATTGGTTCTGTCAATTCTCATCTCCAGATTCAAACGATGAAAATCGTATCGTATGAGTGAACTCGAAGAACTCAATAGTTCAATCTAATAGCGCGCGCTTCTGGTTCATGTTTCGCAAGTGATATAAGCATACCCATATAATTTGACTCCAACGTTGGAGGTAAGTGAGATATGGCAATTAATTTGAATTGGATGATCATAAGCATTGTTATAAACTCGGTAATAATTTCGCCAGTTCTTTGGCTTTCGGGGAGAGCACTTGCAGGAAAAGAAAAAGCAAAATTTACAGACGCGCTCTGGATAGTCATCCTTGGAACCGTGATTGCCACATTTTTTGGCGCTTATTTCACAGGTATCATCGCCGCCATAATCCAACTTATACTCTGGCTCGCTTTGATAAAACACTTTTTTGACTGCGGGTGGCTAAAAGCACTCGCCATCAGTATACTAGCAGTGATTATCTTCGTAGTAATAGTCGCAATATTTGCAGCCATCGGAGTAGTGATTTGGACCCTTTGGTTCTAGCGCGCGCCCTATAGATCACAAAGACAAGATTCGCAGCAAAGAAAGAGCTTGGATACTGGGAAAAACGAGGCTACAGCGACACTGCCAATGTATAGGAAACTCTCTTGAGATAAAGAGAATTCTGTCCGCAGAAAGCTTATTGTACCTTCAAGTACTAGAAACCTGACTGTATCATGGGTGAAACATTTGTCAGACCCAGTTCAAGCCACAGCCAAGAAAATAAGGCGACTTGAAATACAGGGTGCAAGAAATGTTGCCATAGCCACCATAAAAGCAATTGAAACGCTAGCCGCTCAAACAGAAGCTCCCAGCAAGAAGGATTTTCTGAGAGAACTCGCCAAAGCAAAAAACACTTTTTTCGTTTCAAGACCGACAGAGCCGCTCATGAGAAACGCTCTACGATTGATAATAAATCGAGTCGAAAAGAGCGAAGAGAAGAATGTCAAGAAGCTTGCAGAGATAGTTTCACTCGCTTCAGGGCAATTTCTTTCAGATCTTGAGGACTCAAGCAAAAAAATCGCTGAAATAGGTGCCCGAAGAATCAGACATAACTCTGTGGTTCTGACGCATTGCCACTCTTCAACAGTCACAAACTTGCTAAAGAGAGCCAAACATAAGGGAAGAGAATTCGAGGTCATCTGCACCGAAACCAGACCAGCATTTCAAGGACAGACAACCGCGAAGGAAATGCTGGAGATGGGCGTTAAAACAAGCTTCATTGTGGACTCGGCTGCGCGTTTTTTCATGAACAATGTTGACCTAGTGCTTGTGGGTGCTGATGCAATAACTTCAGAAGGAAACGTGATAAACAAAATTGGGACAAGCACCATTGCTCTTGTGGCGCATGAAGCACGGACGCCCTTTTATGTTGCATCTGAACTCTTGAAATTTGACCCAGCGACCATGTATGGCGATTATGAAAAAATAGAAGAAAGAGGCCCGAGCGAGATCTGGAAAAATCCGCCAAAGAACTTAGTTATCAGAAACCCGGCGTTTGACGTGACTAGAAGAGACTTCATTCATGGAATAATCTGTGAAGAAGGAATAATCTCTCCCCACTCGATCACAGAAGTTATGCGTAGAGAATATCCTTGGGTTTTCGAGTAGACAAGCTAAGCGCTTCCTTCCCATATTTCAAGGGCCACTTTCAATTCTTTGTGTTTCTTGGCGAATTCACGTAGCGGTACGTTTTCCAATGTTGCCTCCACAGCTTGCCTCATAGCTTTTGCGCCCGCCATCGTACCATCTCTGTGGCCGTGGATGCCTCCTCCGGCTTGAATAACAACGTCTTTTCCAAAGAACTCGATCAACGCCGGAACGAGTCCTGGATGTAAACCGCCAGAAGCGACTGGCAAAGCTTTTTTCAGGTCGCCTATATGCATTTTCAATGCCTTGCAGTTATCAGCTACTTCCTCCTTCGTTTCGAACATTTTTCCAACGACAGTGCCGACGTGAAGCTGGTCAACCCCTATGATTCTTGCAGCTTTGGCCAGAACCTGCATTGAAATCCCGTGCTTAGGGTTCTTTGTGACAGCAGCATGTCCAGCCCTGTGCGCGTGAACCACAAGTTTGAAGTCCTGTTCTCGGAATGTCTGCAACGCCGCAAAGCCGCATGTTAGAATGTCGATCATCACATATTCTCCGCCTTGTTCAAGAACCATTTCTGCCTTTCTGAGCATTTCCTTTGTTTCAGCTGTGACGTTGATCATGTAGACCTTTCTTTCACCAGTCTCTTCTTCAGCTTTGTCTCTGCTTTCCAGTGTCTTGGTCAGGCGTTCTTCGAACGGGTTGAATCTTTGGCTGCTTAGATTTTCGTCATCCTTAACTATGTCGCATCCGCCAGCCCAAGCTTTGTAAGCGATGTCAGCATGATCTGAAGTTTTCAGACCTAGCTTGGGCTTGATTATTGTTCCTACTAAAGGTCGGTCGTAGATCTTCAGTAGCGTGCGAATTCCCTCGATACCATACTTCGGGCCTTTGAAGCTTTTCACAATCTTCTCAGGAAAGACCACGTCTTCAAGCCTCAAATTCTTCAGGGTTCTCAGCCCGAAAACGTTGCCTGCAACGCTGCTTAAGATATTAGGCATGTTTCCCTGTTCGAAAAGTTCTATTGGATAAGCAATTTTTGCCACTTTGCCCTCGATACTGAATACACGAGCAGCAAGCTTTTCAACGTAGGGTTTGATTGTTGTGAGTTGGGTCCACGTTCCTATTGAACTCTCGGCTGCGACGGCTCCTGCAGCTTGTTTCATGCTGATTCCGTCGGGTTCTACAATAAACGTACACACAACGTCTGCTTCTTTAGGCTTGTATTCGAGATCAACAAAGTCTACGTATTTCAAAATTGTTCAGTCCTCATCTTTCAATTTGTCAATTCAGGTTACTTAAAGGCTTTAATTTCGATTGTGCCTATTACTGGCAAGTGTGAAAGGCTATGAAGTTTAAGGCTAGACTTCTGAGTATACAAGCCGGCGGAAAAAGCATAGCAATACTTGATGAAGTCACATCAAGCTCTCTTGGCGTTCATTCTTCGGACCGTTTAGAAATATCCTACAAGGATAATCATGTGGTTGCCATTGTAAACGTAGCAGCCAATTTCCCACGTGAATCTATCGGCCTCTATGAAGAAACTTGGAAGAAACTGGGAATGGAGGCTGAAGAGGATGTTGAAGTTGAGCTTGCGATGTTGCCTGAGTCGCTTCATTATGTACAGGCGAAGATTCGTAATGAGCGTTTGCGAGAAACTGAGATCGACTTGATAATAGAGGATGTCGTCGAACGACATTTGAGCGATATTGAACTTTCATCGTTTCTTACTGCTCTATATATTCACGGGTTAAGCATGGACGAGATTGAGGCATTGACAAAAGCGATGGTGAGAACTGGAAGCACGCTGTCACTTGGCAAGAAGCCAATATTGGATAAGCACAGCATAGGGGGCATACCTGGAGACAAGACATCAATACTCGTGGTTCCCATCATTGCAGCTGCAGGCTTCACAATACCGAAGACTTCCTCAAGAGCAGTAACGTCCCCTGCCGGAACTGCAGATCGCGTCGAAACCCTGTGTCCAGTCAACTTGTCTGTTGAAGAAATGAGGGAAGTTGTTGAAAAAACGAATGGCTGTATGGTTTGGGGCGGTGCTCTAGAATTAGCCCCTGCAGACGATCTCTTCATCCAAATCGAGTATCCATTGGCAATAGACCCGATGCTTCTTCCGTCAATCATGAGCAAGAAAAAAGCTATCGGCGCCACACATGTCGTACTAGACATACCGACTGGAGGGGGAGCAAAAATAAAGACAATCGGCGAAGCAGATGCACTTGCCGCTGATTTCATAGATCTAGGAAAACGTTTAGGGATAAATGTTCAATGTGGAGTGACTTTCGGAGAACAGCCCCTAGGCAATGCAGTGGGGCCAGCCTTGGAAGCAAGAGAAGCGCTTGCTGCTATCATGGGAAACGGTCCTGCTGATCTACGCGAAAAAGCAACAAGTATTGCCGGCATACTTTTAGAAATGGTTGGCAAGGAAAGGGGAAAGCAAGTTGCCGAAGAATTGCTGAAGTCAGGAAAGGCTGAAGAAAAGCTCAAACAGATCATCCAAGCACAAGGTGGAGATCCGAGAGTTAAACCTGAAGACATAGCAGTTGGAGACAAGAAGTCTGAGCTGATTGCAGACAAGGATGGCGAAGTCCTAAGGATCAGCAACGAAGACATCGCCAAAATTGCAAAGGAAGCTGGTGCTCCCAAAGACAAGGGGGCGGGATTGCTGCTCAAAGTGAAGCTTGGAGACCATGTCAAGAAAGATAAAGTTCTGTTTGAGATAATTGCCGAAAGAAGCACAAAGCTCGAATCAGCTGTAAAGCTTGCAAACAAACTTCAGCCTGTTTGGTTGAGCAAAAAACCTGAAGACAGAATGTTGATGGAGCAGATTCCAACACCAGTCGTGCACAGGAAAACGTTCATACTCGAAAGATAAAAATAAAGTCCAGTATTTAATGATTAGGGCATATTTAGCGCGCGCTATAGATTACAGTTTGGGAATGGTAGCCCGAGATAGCTTCAAACACCGGTTTCAAACATTTTCCGATTACTATCAATTTGCGAGTAAGGAATAGCCTAATGGCGATTGAAAAGGCTACGTTTTACTCGTGTTTTCGCTATTCACCCGAGAGCTCGACTTTTCTTCGTTGTCATGTTATGGAGCGCGTTAGAGTTCCAGAACGCTTGCGATTTGCTGTGCGCCGATAAAACTTGGCTCCAAACCCAAAATTCATTCATAACGCGCGCGCTTTACGTTGGACGAAAAATGTAAGGAGCAGAAGCCAAAATGACCAAAACAACATCTCAGATTGGTAGCCTGGCCTCTACAGGTTGGCATAGTTCTTGGACGTTTTTGGCTACTTTTGAAACGTATTCGTCGTCGCTGAAGCTGGAAGAAAGAGTAGTGAAAGATGTTGACTAAGCTCTCTCGCGCGCTAGGCTTATCAGGAGACTTCGGGACTTTAAGCACGCGCGCTTGTGTTTAGGCTGTTTTCTTTGTAACATCCGACTTGAGGAGTCTGTAGGCTGCTATTAGAGTGAATACGATCGCGTAGACGGCTATGATCAACGACGCTTGGGCAAGAGCCCCAAGGTCACCTGCAGGAAGCACACTGGATGCAGTTATCAGTTCACTCATGACAAGCGACGGGAAGTTTGTTGCTGCCCACGTTGGAATAGCCCGCGCGCTTATGCCGTAGAGAAAGGTTAAGATCGGGCTTATGACTGATGAAGCGATAAGTATTGCAAAGGCCAACAGGATTGCGAGAGTGGTTCCTCTGAAGACTTCGCTGAACATGAATGATAAACAGAAGAATATGAGAGAAGAATACACAATCGCCAAAAACATTAACGGAGCAAATTGGAGACCGCTCTGTGCACCAAAGAACCAGAGTGATAAGACAACGCCCACAAAGGTTGTCAAGGCTTCAACCATGGCCAACAAAGAGAGCCCGCCTAAGAACTTCCCAGACATGTACTCAACTCGCGTAATGGGTTTCGAGAGCAATATGTCAGCCGTTCCATGTTCATATTCTTCAGACATTGAACCACCAGCAACTATGATGGCTATCAACTGAACAAACAAGCCTTGACCTTCCAGCACCCCGAAAATCCACATGAAGGACATAGATTCAATCGTAAAGAACACACCCACTACAAGCTGAGAAAAGACAACCATTATCAATGTTTGAAATGCTATGGCTAGAATTATGAGAGCGAGAATTTTCTTTTTAGCTAGGGCTCTCCTCCACTCGTACCCAGCAATTACAGCAACTCTTCTAAGGGCGTCCATGCTATTGACCTCCTTTTAGAGCTTGGAGATAAGCGTCTTCCAACGTAACCTTACGGAGGTTTAGGCTTAGTAACACGCCTTTTTGTTTGAAGATTTCTGAAGAAATTTCGCCCCTCACATCTTTTTTCTCCTTCAGCTCTATCATTAGCTTGTTTCCGTCCACTTTTACATCGTTCACAAACTCAAGCGCCCTGAGACTTGAGACAATGGTTTCGGTTACTTTTTCAAGCTCGGCTTCCACCACCCATTGCTGAGTGAAAGCTTCCAACATCTGTTCGATTGGGCCCGTGAAAACGATTCTTCCCTTATTTATCATTCCCACGTGGGTGCAGATTCGTTGAACCTCGTCCAACAGGTGGGATGATATAAAGATGGTTTTGCCATCCTTTGAGAGATTTGTGAAAAGGCTTCTGAAGTGAGCTGTGCCCTCTGGATCCATACCTATGGTAGGCTCATCCATTATCAGAACCATTGGATCGTTGATGAGGGCAAGGGCTAGAGACAGCCTCTGAACCATCCCCTTGCTGTATTTTCCAATCTTCTTTTTGCCCCACTCTTTCAAACCAACAAGATCGAGGAGCTGCTTAGTCTTTTCCTTTCTGGTCTGCGTAGGCAACCCAAACATTCTGCCCATAAAGTCAAGCAACTGCTCTGCAGTGAAGAAAGTTTGAAGCGTTGGAAGTTCCGAAGCATACCCAACAGATTGGAGCGCGTGAACAGGATCCTTGGATGGATTTGCACCGGCTATCTGAACTTCTCCTTGATTTGGTTTAAGGAGACCCAGCATAATTCTTATAGTAGTTGTTTTGCCAGCCCCGTTTGGTCCGAGATAACCGTACACGCAGCCTTTATCCACTTTAAGGGAAACCGAGTCCAAGGCCTTGAATTTTCCGTAATACTTTGTCAGGTTCGAAACGTTCAAGACCGAATGGGACGCCAAACAGGCCACCTAGTTCTCAAGAGGTTTTGCGCGGGCCCCTAATAACATTTAGGGTCACGATCTATTGGTTATTTCTGAATATGGAGCCTACCGTTAAACTATGATTTAACTGAATGATTGTTGTCATGCAAAGTTGATGGCAAGACCGTAAGGCTGTACTGGTTCCTCGATCCACGTGCTCAATTTTTAGCCCCCACCTACAACATCCCAAATCGGGGTTCTTTAGCTGAAATAAGCTCAAAGTATGCCTGAAATTAGAGTGCGGGGGGTGGGATTTGAACCTACGAGACTTAAGCGCTGGGCATTATTAGCGAAAGCTTCTAATGTTGGACTTGAACCCGTTTGGGTTTTAGTCCCGGCGACCGCACCATAAGCCATATATCATTCAATTTTTGTTCTCCATTTTTGAGGCAGAAATGAGATGGATGTTTTCGAAGCCATTAAAAGTAGAAAGTCTGTGCGAGCCTATGATTCTAGGCCTATTCCTAACGAGATTTTGTTAAGAATTTTGGAGGCTGGTCGGCTTGCACCTTCTGCTGGCAACGTTCAGCCTTGGCACTTTATTGTTGTCACTGATGGTGAAAAACGTAAAAGGCTCGCTCAGGCGCGATATGCAAGATTCCTCGCTGAATCGCCTGTCGTCATCGTCGGATGCGGTGACCAAAAAGCTTCACCTCGGTGGTATATGATTGATGTTACCATTGCATTAGAGCATATTGTTTTAGCCGCCACCAACGAAGGTTTAGGCACATGTTGGATTGGAAGCTTTAGTGAAGACGAAATTAGAGAAATGTTGAAAATTCCTGAAAATTTTAGAGTAGTCGCTCTTTTGGCGATTGGGTATTCACGCAAAAAATTTGATCTGGCCGGAAAATTGTTGCACTTTGTTCGTAGGAGGAAAAAATTGAAGAAGATTGTAAGTTTTGAAGAGTTTGGCAAATTTGCAGCGACTTAAGTGAAACAATTGTTTGAAGTCGCACATTCAAGTAAGGCCTTTGAGAAAGACTGGAAACTTTTTGTAAAGTTCGCAAATGTCGTTCGCAATTAAGTCTGGTTTTTGTCGATTTTTATACAAACTTTCAAGCGAGTAAAACTGTGAAGGAACAAAAACTGTTTTCATGCCTACGGCTTTTGCACCTTTTATGTCTTCTAAGGGGCTGTCTCCAACGTAGACTGTTTCTTCTACTATCGCGTCAAGTCTTCTCAAGGTTTCTTCAAAGATTTTTATGCTGGGCTTGCGCCAGCCAACTTCTTCTGAAACCAAAACGGCGTTAAAAAACTGGTTTATGCCCAATTTTTTGATTCCAGCATAAATCACTGGAGCATATGTGAAATTTGAAATCAAACCCAACTTGTATTCTATTGAAACTTTGCTTAACAATTTCTTAACGCAAGGTCTAAGCTCCAACGAGTTCAAATAGTCTTCAAAGAAGACGTTAACAGCCGTTTTTATGCGTGTGTCTTCTGGGTTTGTTTTAAATCCTAGACTGTTTAGGGCTTCTGAAATCCAAATGGCGTTTGTTACCTCAACTAGTTCTTGGTAGCGCACAACACGGTATTTTTCGTGGGATTGACTGTATGCTTCTAAAAAACTTTCCGCGCTAATGTTGAAGCCTGCTTCCACAATAGCCATATACAACTTTGTTTTTGAGGTTTCTAAACTGTAGTTTTTAACGTTTGTTAATGTGCCGATGAAGTCAAAAATTATTGCTTTGATAAGCGGCAAGGTGTAGTCCTCTTTGGCTTTAGTTATCATTGATCCATTTCTACAATGTTTATTTTTGCATAATAAGATTTACGTACACGTTCAGTAGTTTTACATATTGAACTTTATGTCTTTCAGAGAATATTTACACGAGAAAGCGGAAGAATCAAGGCACAATGAGACATGTGCCTATCTTATGTTTTTAGCGGGAACCATGTTTTTTATAGGCGGCATATTGGAAACCTTGGGCGTGGGTGAAGACCCGCGATGGTTTATTTTTATACCATATTACACAGAACCATTTGCTGGGGCCATTTTGGGCTTGACCCTGATAATTAGTGGTCTTTCTTTGATAGTTTTTGGCATAGTCGCTGGCTTGACTTATTCTCGTGACAGAGGCTGGTACATGGAGGAGATGCGTAAGGCGAACTCTGCAGAAAATGCTTTGATGCACAGCAAATCCGCAACAAGCACAAATACACGTAAAAAAAGAAAAGTAAAAGCTAGCATATAGCCCTTTTTAACGCTGTTTTCTCTTGCTCTCTGCGGAGCCTAGACCCCTCCCTTATAAATAGATTGAACCTCACCTTCTATGGCGATTTATTTTCGGAGGCTTTTCAACCTAAAAAGAAAAAGCCCCTATAGGTTTCTATATGCAACAAGTATTATGCGTCAAATATGTTTTAAGGCTTAGATTTTTGAGGCTATTTGCTGAACCTTTTTGGCAAATGTTGTGCCTAGCAGCTTGTTTGTGTTGCCTATGGCTTCTTCCACTTTCGGGTCGTATGGGATTTCTTCCAGAAACTCTACGCTTAGCTTCATTGTTTGTTGTTGAATAGTCTTTGAATTGTTCATTCTCATGTTTTCAACAACGCCTATCACGGGAATTTTTAATTCCTTTAGCAAACTTACTAGTTTTCGAACAGTTTCGAAGGCTAGCTGTGCAGGCGTCGTCACAATGAGAAACTCGATGTTCCTAATCAAACGTATCAAGTCGAGTGTTGCGTCTCCGATTCCCGGCGGCATGTCCATAACAAGAAAATCCAGCCTTTCCCATCTCGTAATTGAAAGTAGCTCAATTAAGGCATTTGAAACATCCGCACCCCTTAACGGCGAAACATATTCGCCTGAATAGTAAATTATTGACATGTATTTTATGCCATGCACTATTGGTGGAACTATGCCCTTCTCTTCTTTCGGCTTTACACCTTCAATGCCTAAGATTATGTGTGTGGATGGACTGGTAAAGTCTAAATCGAACAGCCCCACATTATAGCCCTTCTTTGCCAGCGTTAAAGCGAGCGTTGCCGCCACAAGACTTTTGCCCACTCCACCCTTACCGCTTGAAACAGCAATAATTCTGCCTATCCCACGCATTCTTTCGTTTATTATGCTTGTCCGAGGGTCAACCATCGCCCTGTTTCACTCCTTTTATGCTTTCAAGCCAAACTCCACGTCCCTCCAGTATTTCAAAGTCTGGGCTTCCACATTTTGGACATTTAATATATGCGTGAGCAATTTCTGGAACAAAGTGTATGGCTTCCGCTGTGCTTTCATCCAATTTTTCTTTTCTAAAAACCCATTTCTGCCCACAAACTCTACACTTCAGCTCAGCCCTCGCAACTTCTATGCTAAATTTTGCATCTTTAAATTTGGCTGGCTTAAGCTGTGACAGGGCAAATTTTAGTATGTTAAGCTCTATCTGCTGCAGCTCACCAACCTTTATTTTCACTTCTTTAACTTCTTTTAATCTTTCTTTTTCAGCAATTTCAGAAGCTGCAGCGATTACTGCTTCAGCCAAAGCCCATTCATGCATAAAAAATCCTACACCAAAGCCTTAATTCAGTAAGTTGCAAGAAGCACATGCTCTAGGAAGAGGTCTTCAGGAAGTACTCCAACAAACTCTGTTTTCTCATTGATAATTGTTTTTGGGACTCCCATGACGCTGTATTTAAGGGCTAAATGCGGGAATTCGCTTGCTTCTATAACATCAGCTTTTATTAAGTCATTTTCCATCGCAAATTTATAGGCAATACTCGCAACTATTGGGCAGTACGGGCACGTCAATGTTACGAAAACCTGGATGTGAACTGGAGTTTTAATTTCCTTCAGTTTCTTTTTGGTTTCCCCTGAAATGTCTGTTCTTCCCTTTGAAACGTTTATTATACCTTCCAGAAGAGTTTGAAGCTCATAACTGTATGGCAGACCATAAAACCTTATTCCGTAGTCTTTTTCACTCATAATGACTATTGCTGGAACCTTATCGACGCCATATTCTTTAGCCTTTTCAGAGTCAGCAAGAAAATCGTAGATTTCAACTTTAATCTTATCATTTAAAGTTGCTAATTCATTTATTAATTGCCTAGTCTGCACACAGAACTGGCACTCAACTTCTTGAGTGAACATGATAATTTTTACAGGTTTTTCCAGTTTCTCGTTAAGCTCACTTTTCAGATGTGCCTTATGTTCGTCAGGTATCAAACTCATTCATATCACGTTCCAACTCGTAGCGCGATCAAACATTACATTGGTTTTCGACCTTAAATTTTATTTGTTTTCCTATAATATTAGTAAGTGGTATATGATATGGAAGAAAAAGTTGAAGAAACTCTCTTTTACTGTCAAAGGTGAAAAAACTTGGTAAAACTTCACGCAAAGGCAAAATTAGTTAAAGATTTTAGGATAGACGTTGATGACGGCAGAGCGCATGCCTTATGCTTAGATCTCCCGCTTGACGATGGAACAGACATGGGGCCTTCAGCACTTGAACTTGCTTTAATGAGCTATGCAGGCTGCTACGCAACTATTTTCGCCTTAACAGCCAAAAAAATGAGGGTTTCACTAAAGGATTTAGAGGTTGAAGCAGAAGCCGTCAAATCTGAAGAAGCAGGAACGATAACTGAAGTCAAATTTGAAATTATGGCAAAAGCAGATGTTCCTAAAGACAGAATTCAAAGAATCCATGAATTAACATTGCAAAGCTGTTCGGTTGGAAAAATCTTTGACAAAGCCGGAGTCAAAACAAAATACAACATAAAAACCTAGAAAGAATAGTGCATCGTGAAAGAAATTATTAACTTGGGAATGGACAAGTTTTTGTTGGACAGCCACCAGCATATTCCGATTCTGCAACAACAAATTTTGTCTCTTTAGTTTTTATTTCTCCGATGTACAGAACTTGCTCCGGCTTGCTTCCATATCTAAAAACAGTGACGCCTTTACATTTTAGCTTCCACGCTAGCTCGTAGACTTTTCTAACATCCTCAACCATTGCCTCGTTGGGCAGGTTTACTGTTTTTGATACAGCGTTGTCTGTGTACTTCTGAAAGGCGGCTTGCATTCTAACGTGCCATTCGGGTTGAATATCTAGGGCTGTGACAAAAATCTTCTTAACATCTTCTGGTATCGCCTCAATTTTCTGAGCGGAACCCGTTTTTGCTATTCCTTCCAAAAGCTCGGCGCTGTAGAACCCTCCTTTTTTAGCCATTATTTCGAACAAGGGATTGGTTTCAAAAAGCCTAGTTCCGCCTAGCACGTTTCTTATGAAGGATATTGCGAATATGGGTTCAATTCCCGAAGAGCATCCAGCTATTATGCTTATGCTTCCTGTTGGCGCTATGGTTGTTACTGTAGCATTTCTCATGGCACTATACTTGTCTTTCCAGATGCTTTTTTCAAAGTTCGGAAACGACCCCCTCTCTTCACCAATCTCGACAGATTTCTTGTGCGCCTCTTCTTCAATAAATTTCATTAGATTTTCAGCAAGCTGCAAGGCTTCTTCTGAGTTGTAGGGAATTCCAAGTTTTATGAGCATGTCTGCAAATCCCATAACGCCTAAGCCTATTTTTCTGTTGGCTCTTGTTATTGCCTCTATTTCCTTTAGAGGATAATTATTTGCGTCTATGATATTGTCAAGAAAGTGAACAGCATTTCTCACGGTTTCTCTTAGTTTTTCCCAGTTTATCTTTCCCTCTTCAACAATTCTTGAGAGATTTATTGAACCTAAATTACAAGATTCATAAGGAAGCAACGGTTGTTCTCCACAATTGTGAACGTAAAATCCGTTTGCGTCAAACGCATTTATTCCCGGAATTTTTGCGTCGTAAACCTCTTCTAAAGCGCTTTGAGTTATCTCATTTACAGTCGCTATAAAACGTTCTCTATTCATTTTCCTCTTGTAAGACTTTACAGCTTTCTCAAGTTTCTCCATTTTATGTGAATTTCCGAATCCCACCTTCTGATAGAAATAGCGTATGTTTTCTTTGGAGATTACTAATTCATGTTGAGGTTTATGTAGGTAATTTTTTGTTCCACCCTTTCCGTTTGGCATCTTTGAAATTCCTTCACCTCTTCTGTTAACGTAAATCTTTGAAAATATTCCAAACCTCAAGAGAATACGTTGAACGGCCTTTAGGATTTCAAGATTGCTCTGAGCTAGTCTAATGCTGACTCCTTTAGATTGTCTTCCCTGCATAGAGCCATCTGCATCAAATAATCCTCTGAGCAAACCTTTACAAAACTCAGAAGAAGTCTGTTCCATCTCTTTGGTGATTGTTTTCATTCCGGGCTTTAGTCCAAGTTCCATCGCTAATTTTTTAAAGTATCCCATGGACATTCGATATTCTTTCCTGCCTTTCACCCTCATCCATCCATTGAAGTTAGATCTATGAGGCAATGTCTCAGCGTAGGCAAAAGCTAAAGATCTGACTGCCTTTGAGCCTTTTCCATCGCCCCATGAGGAGAGAATTACCTTATCTTTTTTGATTGTTCCATCTCCTAAAAGCAAGCCATTTAAGTAACCTTCACGTTCGCTATAATTTCCTTTCCAACCGTTAAGGCTTCGATGATTGTTCAAAACGATTTTGTCCCCGGTTTTCAGAGTTTCTGCGTTTACCCATTCCCTTTCCATTTTGTATCTTGTTATTCTTTTCACTTTCATAACGGGATGGTCTTTTGTAAGGCGCAGTTCAAAGCCCTCTCTGGTTTTTAGTTGGTAGACGGGCTTAGTTCCAGTTGAGAAGAAACCGTTTTCTGAAGATTCCCATTTTTTATTGTTTACAATGGCGGTGAATTTTTTGCCGCAGAGTTCTTTAACTTGCCTTGGACCATCTTCTGTCATGATCCATGCGTCTGAAGTAATGCAGGGGTTTGTTGCCTCTATCCTTCCAATTTCTGGAGTTGGATTATGCCTGTTGATTTCATCGATGAAAATAACTCCGGGGTCTCCGCTCTCCCAAGCGGACTTTGCTATCAAATTCCAAACATTTTTAGCCTTAAGCGTTCTTACTTTTTCTTTGTTCCTCGGGTTGATTAGCCAATATTCTTCGTCTTCTTCAAGAATTTTCATAAAATTGTCGGTAATGGCAACCGAAATGTTGAAGTTTGAAAGAAATTCCGATTTTTGTTTAGAAGTTATGAACTCGATAATGTCTGGGTGGTCAACTCTTAAAATTCCCATCATGGCGCCTCTTCTCTTTCCGCCAGCCTTTATGACTTCCGTGGATGTATCGAAAACGCGCATGAAACTCACAGGGCCAGATGCAACACCCTTAGTTGATTTGACAATGTCTCCGTTTGGTCTTAGCTTTGAAAAATCGAAGCCAACTCCTCCACCACTTTTTTCAATCAAAGCCATGTTTTTCACTGCATCGAAAATACTTTCTAAAGAATCTCCGACGGGCAAAACGAAACATGCAGATAACTGACCGATCTCTGTTCCCGCATTGAAAAGGGTTGGAGAGTTAGGAATAAATTCCAGCCTCGTCATCATATCATAGAAAATCTTTTCACTTTCCTTCGGTTCTCCCCTGTATTTTTCATCGATTTTCGCCGTTGCTTCGGCAACTCTCATAAAAAGTTGAGCAGGAGTTTCTACAATTCTTTCCATCTCATCTTTCAAAAGGTATCTTCTGTTTAAAACTTCAAGAGCGTTAACCGTTAATTTTGGATCTACTATTCCAAGTTTCCCTCTTAATTCCCTTATTTCATCTTTCTTACTTCTGTAATTTTGATATTCCGCTGCAACTTTTTCATAACCATTTTTCCTTAGAACTTCTATGACGAGGTCTTGGGCATCTTCAACTGAAGGAATTCTATCCACAAACTTTTCCTCTAAAAGCTTAACCACTTCTTTTGTAATGCTTCCAGCTCTTTCTCCATCTTTAAGTTCAACAGCGATGAATGCCTTGTGAATCGCATCCTTGATTCTGCTAGAATCGAAATCGACGATTCTTCCATCTCTCTTCTTAATTTTTGTGATAGACATGGCCAATCATTTAAAATTAGTTAAATTATGGTATAAAAGGTTTAAAATTAGTTAGACTTTAACCAAGCAACACTCTTTAACGTTCCAACCATTAAACTGGTCCATTTATTCTTTTTTTAACAAACTGATCCTTAGGGACACCGCAAACTGGGCAAACCCAATCTTTAGGTAATCTTTCGAAAGGCGTTCCTGGCTCTATTCCGTGTTCCGGGTCTCCTATCTCAGAATCGTATATGTAACCGCAAACCGTGCACTCCCACTTTTCCAACTTATTCACCATTCTAAGGACAAAATTCTGTTATTTCAGCATATTTAAAGTGTAAAAACCATACTAAAATGTCTTTCCAATAAACCATTAGACAAAACCTTGTTCGCCATATTATTGATTTAAAACCTTTCTTTTGGAAAACCCTTGCGGGTTGCTGCAGTCCGGAGAAAGAGTGCGTTTGGCAGATGTGCGTGTGCGAAGCTCTGGGCTTGGATGCTGAAGAGCTTTATGAAGCCAGGAAGAAAACCGTAGTCGGTCTTAAGGGTTGGGTGAGGTTTACTCACGCTTAAGCTCCGTGTATTTCTCGGTTATGAGGGGTTCCACGAGTGCCTTGTTCGTCTTGGCTCCGTACTTCTCCTTGAGGTACAGGAATCTTTCCATTAGCAACCCCTTCAATATCAACCGCATCTGAACGATTTCGCGTTTCGCCCCTTTCGTTTTCCTTCCCATCTAAATCCCAATACTCATAGAAAAAGAATTACATATTCTTATTATTGGAGGGTGAAAAAGCGAAGAAATTCCAGTACATTAAAGACAGGCTCGGCTTCGAAAAAGACGAAGACGTGCTGCTGTATCTCATAAACGAGTTTAGCACAAAAGTTAACAGATAAGCCAGAGTTAAATTACTCTGGAGGCGTGTAACCGCCCAGCCCTAATTGAAGGGCAGAAAGAGAACAAAACACGAAAAAGGATAGAGAAATGAAGGAATGGAGAGAGAAATGTGAGAACGACTAAGCTGAGAAGGACGGCAGCTGTATTGGCTATTGTCGGAGGGGGTACTTCTGCAGTTTGCAGCGGCGTAATTTGGCTGGGAGGCTGGGGCTGGCTTTTCCCATGGTTCGGTTTCGCAGGCTTCGTTCTTGGAATGTTCATTATTCTCGGCGGAATATTGGTCATTAGAGGCAGAGGCGTTGTAGGCGGAAATCTAGCTTTATGGTGCGGCATTGCGAATATGTTTAGCGGAGGAGCCGTGGGAACATTACAAGTGGCATTCATTGTTCTGCGTTTTATTGGATTAACTGGACCAACTGAAGCTGTGGCTGGATATGTTTTGGGTCTTACGCTTCCAGTTATTTTTCCCATTCTTGGCGGTGTTCTTGGCATAATATATAGGAAGAATCAAAATGAAACAAACCAATAAGAAGAGATTGATTGTCCACTTGATGGACATTTTGTCCTATTTTGTCCGAAAGAAAGGCTAAAATAATGGTTTTTCGGACATATCTAAACTATATTTAAGCTCTACCATATGAAACGTCTAAAATGACAAAGCATAAAACGATTCACGTCTAAAATAAGTAGTAGTTTGAGGTGATGAAATTTGGAAGAAGCCAAGTTTTATGTTTTGCCAAAACTACCTTACGATTACAAGGACTTGGCGCCATACATGTCTGAGGAGCAATTAAGGATACACCACAGCAAGCATCATCAAGCGTACGTTAACGGCGCCAATGCAATACTTCAGAAGTTGGACAAGGCAAGAAAAGAGGGCACCGAGCTAGACGTTAAATCCACGTTGAAGGAGCTTTCATGGAACATAGGAGGGCATCTCCTACACTCGCTGTTTTGGGGTAATTTAGTGCCAGCTGGCAAGGGCGGTGGAAAGCCAGGCGGAGTTTTGGGCGATGCTATAGAAAGAGAGTTTGGAAGTCTTGAAAGGTTCAAGAAGGAATTCACACAGGCTGCTGTTAGTGTAGAAGGTTCCGGATGGGCAGCGTTGACTTTCTGTAGGCAAACTAATCGGCCGATAATAATGCAGATAGAAAAGCATAACACCAACGTTTACCCCATGTTCCGAATTCTGATGGTGCTGGATGTCTTCGAGCACGCATACTACATTGATTACAAAAATGAAAGAGCCAAATTTGTCGATGCCTTCTGGAACATTGTTAACTGGGATGGAATAAATAAAAGGCTAGAAGAAGCAATGAAGTAATGTAATCAAGGATAAAAAAGTTTGTTATCATAAAGAACTACATAAGCGAAAAAATAGAAGATGCTTTAAAGGAAAAGAATGAAAAACGCTAGAGAGATAGGTGAGACAATCAATGAAAGTAGTGAAAGTTTCTGGTAGAAACAATAAGCATAAGGTCTTCGTGTATGCGCTAAGCACATGCGCATGGTGTAAACAAACAAAGAAGTTCTTGAAAGAAAATGAAATTGAATACGAATATGTGGATGTTGACCTTTGCGACGAGGAAGATCAAGAAAAAGTTAGCAAGGGCATTCTGAGCAAGGGAGGAAGACTTAGCTATCCTGCGATAATCATAGACAGCAAGATTCTGATCAATGGTTTCCATGTGGACAAGATAAAGGAGGCTTTAGAGATTTGATAACCTTAGAAAAAGTGCGACAAAGAGCAGAAAGCGACGCAAAAACCTATGGCTACTACCTAAACCCCGACCCCGATTTTCTTAAAGACCTTCTTGAAGGACTCAAGCAGAATGAAGACCGATACGGTTATCCCTCATGTCCATGCAGACTTGCTTCTGGAAAATTTGAGTTTGACAGAGACATAATATGTCCATGCGATTATAGAGACCCAGATGTTGTAGAATATGGAACCTGCTATTGCGCTCTCTACGTTAGAAAGGACTTGTTTGAGGGTAAAACTCCTATTCTGCCGGTTCCAGAGCGTAGACCGCTGGAAAAGCAAACTAGAGCTTATGGAATGGCTGCAGAAACTCCTGCTGAAAAAACCTCAGAAACAGCTATCGCGGTTGCCCAAGAATCTTCTGAGATTAAACCAAAATTGTGGTATTGCAAGCAATGCGGTTACGTGGTTTTCCGCGAAGATTCGCCATACATTTGTCCCATATGCAAAGCAAAAAGAGAGATGTTCGCTGAAATAACAATACGCATTGATACGTCAGGATAGTTAAAGCCTTCCTATCTTGTTACCTTTATCTCAATTTCTTTCCAGTCCTTCTTTATCCCCCTTAAAGAAGTCACTGCTCCAGCAATGGTTCCGCTTAAAATCTTTGCAACAAACTCGTTAAGGTCTATTTCTTCGCCGTCGACAAGAAGTTTAACATCCAAAGGGCATCACCTCAAAACAAAATATCTTGTTATCTAGAAAAGTAAAAGCTTTCTATAAACAAGTTTGACCAGAGGGTTTAGTGTTCGCTAATTGCTCTTGGATATCCTTCATCTTCTAGCTGAATGGTTGTGTGGTCTATTCCAAAATCTTCTTTTAACATTCTAATCAAATCTGAGAGAAGTTTTTTCTTATTTATCCCTTTTTTCACCACCACATGAGCACTCATGATGCACATCCTAGTTGGAGTAATACACCATACGTGGAGGTCATGGACTCCTTTAACGCCTTTTAATTCAATTATTCTCTGCTCCACTGCATTCACGTCGATGCCGTAGGGGGCTCCTTCAAGGAGTACATTTACAGATTCTCGAGTAAGTTTTAATGAACCGTAAAAAATTAGCAAGCCTATTAACATGCTGATTAAGGGGTCTGCTTGGTACCATTTAGTGTAGTAAAGGATTAATCCAGCAGAAATAGCTCCTACTGAGCCTAAAGTGTCGGATAAAACATGTAGGAACGCTCCTTTGATGTTTAAACTTTCGCTCTTCGACTTTGAAAGGACGACGGCGCATAGACCGTTGGCTATGAGACCCAGGATGGCAATGATGAGCATGTTTAAACTTTCCACTACAGCCGGGTGTTGAAATCGTTGAATTGCCTCATAAAAAATGAAAACCACCACAATCCACAGAAAAATGCCGTTCAAGAAGGCTGCCAGAATCTCTGTCCTGTAATAGCCATAAGTTTTTTTCAAGTCAATAGGACGTTGTGCAAGCCATGCCGCTACGAGGGCGAAAGCTAAGGCGGAAGCATCATTTAGCATGTGCCAAGCATCTGCCGTAAGGGCAAGGCTGTTCGTTATAATTCCCCCAACAAACTCAATGACAAAGAAAACGATAGTGATGCCTAAGGCAATTTCAAGATTTCTTTTACCACTTTGCGGGTAGGAACGTTCATGCATTGGAACAGCGCTCATGACATTTCCGTCTCCGTTATTATTAAACTTGAATAGCGAAAAAATTAAATGTTCGTTCAGGGTTAAACTTTGGAATAGTTTGGAAAAGGATGATGAAGATATTATGAATGGCAAAAATTTTTTGGGGAGAATTCTTGTTCCCATAGACGGGTCTGCTTCAAGCCTTATGGCTGAAGAAACAACGGCGATAATTGCTAAAAAGACTGGGGCAGCCGTAACCGTTTTTCATGTTAAGCAGGAATTGAGACTGGGTTCTCAGCTTCCTCGCAGTGTACAGGATGAGCTTCTAGGCAGCATTGAACAGTATGCCGAGCGGATAGTAAACAGTGCGCGTGCCTTGTTCAGTGAAGAAAAAGTAAAGATAGACACAGAAACACTTAGTGGTGATTCGGCCGAAAGTATCTTAGAGTTCTCAAAAGAAGGTTATGATTTAATTGTGATGGGTGCTCACGGAGAAAATGAGAAGGGCCCTTACGCACTTGGCAGCGTAACTAAAAAAGTTATAAGGCATACCATCTGTCCAACACTGATCGTAAAAAAGGTTAGTGCTTTGTCTAATCTACTCGTATGCATTGATGGCTCTGGGAATGCCATCAAAGCCTTAGATTATAGCGCTAAACTTGCTGAGAAAATGGGCTCGAATATTACTTTGCTTAATGTTCAGGAGCGGAGATTATATGATTCATCGCCTAAGACTGCTGAGGAGTTGGGTGAGAAAATTCTTTCTAAGGCTCTGAATGCTGTTCGAAAAAGAAAGTTGAAAGTGGGTAAGAAGCTGGAGTTCGGCGTTCCGTCAGATGTAATAGCGGAAGTTGCTGAGAAAGGGAAATACGACTTAATTGTTTTAGGAAGCAGAGGGTTAGGAACTGTTAGTCGGTTCTTGCTCGGAAGTGTAAGTGACGACGTAAGCCATAAAGCGAAATGCTCACTTTTGTTAGTTCCAGTAAAGACATAAACAACTTCTAACAATCTATAAAGATTGACATTGCCAAGCAACTTCAGAGTTTCAGCGTTATGAAAGGGTTGTTTGATAGGAAAACGTATAAATCAACATGATGGAGAATAACATGTATTATGGACAAACCTATAACAATTCTTGGTTTTGCTGGAAGTTTAAGAAAGAATTCCTACAACAAAGCACTATTACGTGTAGCTATGGAATTAGTACCAAAAAGCGCAAAACTCGAAATCTTTGACCTTGAAGGAATTCCTCCGTTCAACCAGGATTTAGAAAGTCGAATGCCAGAAAAAGTTAAGGGATTCAAAGCAAAAATTAAGAGGGCAGATGCGATACTGATTGCAACACCGGAACACAACTATTCGATACCTGGGATTCTTAAAAATGCAATTGATTGGGCTTCAAGACCTCCTGGGGATAACTCTTTTGAAGGTAAACCCGTTGCCATAATGAGTGCGTCTCCGGGAACGCTGGGAGGTGCAAGGGCGCAATATCATCTTCGGCAAGTTCTTGTTTCGCTTAATATGCATGCAATCAATAGACCTGAGGTCATTGTAGCATCTGCTGATGAGAAAATCGATGAAAAAGGCAATTTGGCTGACGAAAAAACAAGGAAGAAAATAAGGCAATTGTTGGAGAACTTGGTCGACTGGACTAAAAAATTAGAGAGGGAATGAGCGAAGCCCACATTTGAAAATGAGAGCGTGCGCACATTTTTCTAACGTTTCGTTCGTATTCGCTGAACAAAGTAAGCCAAGATGATGAAGCAAGCCGCTATTGTTAGCGCACTTGAAACAGTGATGATCGTTGCGTTGTCGGTTTCTAAGATGAAGGCTATTGAAACTGCTGCGATGAAAACGCTGATGTATAGGCTTGCGTTGCTGCGTAGGAATTGGGTGAATTCTGTTCGGATGAGTTTATGATATTTATTTAGCAAAATTAGCATTGATGCGAAAGTTAGGAATACGATTATGAAAGTGTATGTGGTTTCTGCCCAATAGTTTTCAAGGGTAAGTAATAGCCCAACTTCGTCTCCTATGAGTCCGCCTCCAGCACCGAAAAGGATCGCTGCCAGTCGGTCTATTCGTTCGCTATGGTAGCTGATGCCTATCCAACCGCCTATTGCAAGCATGGCTATGCCGTACCAGAAATGGTGAATGTGATAATCGCCGCTTATTAAAATGGTATCAGGGTTTAGGGCAGTGAAGGTTCTGGCGATTGTGAAGGAGACTATGAAGGAGATCATGGCTAATATTGAGAGATTAGGTTTCTCCTGTATCTTTTCCTTCGTAGCCATTTTTGTGGTATTCTCCTATAATCTCAGTTGTAGTTTGCAAATCACATAAATTTTGTTTATGAGTAAGAGAGAAAACAGAAGTTTGCGGGAGATATCACTTAGAATTTTATTTAAGGCATTTGGCTCAATGTGGCTTCGAATGTTTGTTCTCTTCCTCTGCGATAAACTGTGATTCTTACTTTGTCTCCGATTTTCCTGTTATGAATCTCACTAAGCAAATCCTCAATACTATAAATAGCCCCCGCATCCAACCTCAAAATCATGTCTCCAGCAACAATTCCAGCACGTTCCGCCGGGCTGTCATCAGCAACCTTAGTCACGAGAACTCCCTGATCAAGGGGCAAATCATAATAGCGCGCTAGCTCCTCCGTAAGGCTTAAACCAACTATGCCAAGCCAAGGCCTAACAGAAATTCCGTCTGTTATTATTCCACCCGTGCATTTCTTAGCCGAATTTATCGGAATCGCAAACCCAATTCCTTGTGCAAACGGGATAATCGCAGTGTTAATCGCAACAACCTTTCCCTCCAGATCAACAAGTGGACCACCACTGTTTCCAGGATTGATAGCGGCATCAGTCTGAACAAGATTCTCAACAAGTCCCCTCCGCGACTCGATCGTCCTATTTACGGCACTAATCACGCCTGAAGTCACCGTTGGACCGCCCGCCAACCCAAAAGGATTTCCAATTGCGTAAACTCTCTGCCCAACTCTCAACTTATCCGAATCACCAAGCTCCGCAGCAGACAACCCTTTCTTATCAACCTTTACAACTGCCGTGTCATGAACAGCACACGAACCCACCAACGTTCCTTCCAAAACCTCGCCGTTCCACAACGTCACACCTATTTTCTCCGCCCCACCAACCACATGATTATTCGTTAAAATGTACCCATTCGGGTCAATTATTGTTCCAGAACCCATTCCCTCCACAGGAATCGCTTGATAAAACATGCGATGAACAAGCTTAATCGTGCTTATGTTTACAACACTTTTACTCACTTTTTCCAGAATATCAAGAACAACCTTCTCATCAAACGAAGACAAATTTCCACCACTTAAAATTGTTTTAACCTTGACTCTAATAAGTCTTAACTATCATAGAATTCCAGCTCATTTTTGAAGCAAATTGGATTTTAAGCAGAAACCACACTCTTCTATCTTAATTTTTTGGTCTGCTTTCTGGCAGAATTGGCACATCCGACTTGTTTTCCGTATGAGCATGCATGTTTGGCAAAAACACCTTAGAAACTCTCCTCTTTGGTACGTTCCACTAACAAGTATGCCTATCATCTCGTCTATTAAGGGTTTTATTTCTTCTATGTCATCGACTTTTATCACGTAACCTCTAACTTTTCGGGTGTATTTACTCACTGCGGATTGCGATACTCCTAAGATTTCAGCCGCCTCGTCTTGCTTCAAACCGCGCTTTTCTACAAGTTCTTTTGCTATCAACGCTTTTACTGCAGGTATTACCGATTTTACAGCGATTTCGCATGGAACTATCAAGAGCTTTTCACCATTTATCCTATTTTAGTGGGAAAAGTATATAAGGATGACATATGTCATATCGTTATGACATATGGCATGACGGATCCCAAAACAAAATTAACTTTTGAATAAACTCTCTCCTTTCTCCTCAAAACCGTCATGACATACGTCAGAAGTGTCCGGGGCATGAAAACCGAAGATTACCAAGCCCAACTACAAGAGACAGAAGAAAAGACAAGCTTAGCAGACACGGTGAAGGAGTGGGAGGAAACTTGCAAAAACTGCAATCCATTAACCCCTATCACATGCATGTCAGGTTGCAAAATCTGGAAACAAAAGAGCGAATTTAGAAAATTATACAAAAAAATGAAAAACCCCAACTTTATGGTAAAATTACTAAATACGTTAAAGAATGATAGACGTCTGCAAATATTGGAAATAATTTCAGAATGGTGCCATTCCATAGCGAGGCTCCAACAGGAACTGAAAAAACGGGGATATTATCATAGCCAACAGACAATAGCCGAAGAATACCTCACTCCCTTAATAGAAGTTGGATTGGCTGGAGAAGATCAGAACCGGTATTATGCAACAGTATTTGGATGTCGACTCAACGAATTAATAAAAGATTTCTCCGATGTTGAAAACGTTTTACCGCCTCACTCTGAATGTTATGAAGAAACAGCTTTAGGTATGCTACTGGACAAGCCGAAAACATATGAAGATTTAAAAAGCATGATTCCAGCAAAAAGTGTTGCCCGCATCCTAAACCGATTGCAAAAAGCAAAACTGGTTGAAACAACTAAGGAAAATGACTACATATTTTACTTCCAAACCAAAAGAGATTCAAACACCATCAATTTTTCACCGACTGAAAGAAGAATTTATGAAAATATTCCTATAAAAGGAATCCCTGCACGGAAACTTGCTGAGAAAACCAGTATCTCGCTGAGGAGAACATATAAATATTTAAGAAGGCTGAAAGGAAAGAAACTTGTTTTTGCAAGAAAAAGACCGAAATCCTACGCATTAACAGCTAAAGGGCTTAAAATAGCCAAGATGTTGAAGGGACTTCGCAACTTGACTCTGGAAACCTTATCAGCAGCATCACCTATTGTAAACAGCAACGGATCACAAGAGTTCCTAAAGCTGGCCACCTCTCAAACGGAAAGTCAAAAGAAGGTAGATGAAAGCCATTTCATAAACAACTATTAATAACTAAGCGAAACCTCTGCTCATCAACCGAAAAAGTTCATTAAAAATCACTTCAACGTTCACGGTTGTTCTCTTTTTAGTGCTAGCTTGACCCTCTAGCTGACTATTCATTATTCAAAGTTTTCCCAATGATAAATTATCTTTAATGGACTGTCGAAAAATTTAAGGAAACTATGAGACACAGACACATTCATATACGCACCATGTGATTCTAAAGAATTGAGAGTGACGATCTGTGAAGGTTAACATAATTTCTTTAACTTGCTGCGCTGGATGTGTATCTTCATTTTTAAATGCTGGCGACGCTTTGCTAGAAATTCTTTCTGGAGATTTCGAGATAGTTTATTCGCCTACCTTTATAGACTTGAAGGAGATTCCAGAAGTTGACTTATCAATAGTTGAAGGCGGAGTTCGAACAGTTAGTGATGAGGAATTAATTAGGGAAGTGCGAGCCAAATCCCGAATCCTTGTTGCTTTGGGAATATGTGCAACCCACGGCGGAATAACAAGCCTAGGCAACGTAACATCTGTTAAGAAACTTTTAGAGAAGGAATACTTACTTCCCGTTTCAAGCAAACTTCCAGAACTGGAAGATTTGATGTATCCAATATGCAACTTTGTTGACGTTGATTATTACATTCCAGGATGCCCACCAATGCCCTTCTTAATAGTTCACAGTTTAAAAAGCATAGTAAGCGGAAAAACACCTATCCGCTATCAAAGTGTGGTCTGCACAGAATGCCACAGAAAAATAGTTCCTGCAAAACTTGACCGTCTTTATGGAATATACGAGAAAGAAGCTGACCCTGAATTATGCTTAGTAAGTCAAGGTTTCGTATGTTTGGGGTCTCTCACACGTGAAGGTTGCGGAGCACCGTGTCCAAGGGCGGGGTTCACATGCTTCGGATGCAGGGGACCAGCCGACTCGCTATTGTACAGGTCAAGAGACATCTATACATTCCTTGTTAAGGTGATCTCAAAAAGAACTAGTATTCCAGAGGAAAAGGTGAAGGAGGAGCTTTATCGCAACCCCTTCATATTTCACACTTTTATTTTCTCCAGATTTGAACGTTTTAAGGCGAGGGAGAGGGTCATTTGAGCCAAAAAAGGGAGATAACCATCTCGCCGACAACGAGAATTGAGGGACACGGAAAAGTCACAATTGTACTTGACGAGTTTGGAGATGTTTCAGACGCCCATTTTTATGCTACAGAAATTCGCGGCTTTGACTACTTCTTGAGAGAAATGGATGCAGAAAGGCTTCCCTTCATAATTTCAAGAATATGTGGCGTATGCTCAACTGCGCATGTGATTGCCTCTGTTAAAGCTATAGAAAGTATTTATGGAACAGAAATAACAGAAACTGCGAAAAAACTCCGCGAACTCCTACTCATGGGGCAAATAGTCAGCAATCATTCTCTAGTCTTCTTTTTCCTAACACTCCCCGATTTCTGGTTTTCTCCAGAAGAAAATCCATCAAAAAGAAACGTCTTCCAAATTATGCGGGAAAAACCCGAAATAGGCAAAAAAGCGATTGAATTGAGAAGCTTTGGCACCCAAATCCTAAATGTCATCGGAAAGCGTGAAGTCCATATCGTTTCTGTAATTCCAGGAGGCTTAATTAACCCACTTAAGGAGAGGGAACGGGAAGAACTACTTAAAGCGGCAAAAAATGCCTGCGCAATCACAAGAGAGGCTCTCGCCCTTGGAAAGGAACTTTTCGAGAAAAATTGGCCGGATTTTAGAAAGGCCGGAGACTACAAAACCTATTACATGGCTTTAACAAAGGACGACGCCATAGAATTCTATGACGGCAAAATTCGTGTCATAAATTCTGAAGGCGAAACTCTGTCCGAATTTACTGCGCAAGACTACATGGAGCATGTTGAAGAAAAACGCTTTGAGTGGACCTATGCAAAATTTGCTTACCTAAAAGCCTTAGGATGGCCGAAGGGAATAGTTCAAGTTGGACCAACAGCTAGAATGAACGTAACCAAGAGAGTGGCGACAGAGCATGCCAACAAGGAATTGGAAGAGTTTAAGAGAAAATTTGGAAGCCCAGCCTGTGCCACTTTGCTTTTTGATTATGCCCGCCTAATAGACCTCATGTACGCATGTGAAAGGGCTAAAGAGCTTTTGGAGGACGAGAGCTTAATGCGGACTGACACTAGAGTTAAGGTTAAGCCTAAAGGCGGCAGAGGAATAGGGGTTGTTGAGGCTCCTAGGGGCACACTTGCCCACGAGTACGTTTTAACTAGAAATGGACGATTAAAAAACATGAAGCTGATAATACCGACTCAAGTGAACAATGCAGCTATAAATCTTAACGTTAAAGATGCAGCAATGGAATTTATACATCACGGCGAAATTAAACCTGGGCTCTTGAATAGGATTGAGATGGTTATAAGGGCTTATGACCCATGCATAAAATGTGCTACAAGGCAAGCTAATGAAAATTTAAGAGTAGAAATAAGAAACAGAAAAGGCGAATTGCTAAGAACTCTGGGAGTTTAGGTTAAAATTTTGATTGCTTGACCTGGACAGTTAACTTCACATGTCCTGCACATGATACAACTTTCTTCATTTACAACTTTTGGTTTTCCCGATTTTTCAACGCGAAAAATTGAAACGGGGCATATCTCCACGCAGATTCTATCGGCATATCCAACACATTTAGCATGATCGATTACTATCTTAACCATATTACCCCTATTGCTGAATAAACTTTTGGAGGCAATTAAACTTTTCTTAATAAGGGTGTTCGTTCTCTGCTGATTCCTGGCGCCATGCATCTTTGCACGATTGTTAGAGCGTATACTTAATAATCTTGAATTTTTCAATTAACGGTTGAGATGGAGATTTATGGCGAAGGATCCCATATGTGGAATGTACGTTGACGAGAAGACTGCTCAATACAAAGTCACTGTTAGGGGCACTACATACTACTTTTGCAGTCAGACTTGTATGAAAGAGTTTATGGCGCCTGAAGTAGAAATCAGAAGGCTAAAATTGTCCGTGATTCTGGGAGTAATAGTAAGCGTTCCCATAGTTTTTTTAACTTACGTAAGTCTCCCCCTTCTCTCAGTGACTGTTAACAATTATATTCTTCTGACCCTAGACACGCCCATTCAATTTGTTTTTGGATGGCGATTTTATAGAGGCACATATGATGCCATTCGGAACAGGATGGGAAATATGGACACCTTAATAGCGTTAGGTACAAGTGCAGCCTGGGCGTACAGCACTGGTGTTACATTTTTTCCGTCGTTCTTTCCTTTCACCGAAGTATACTTTGACACAGCGGCAGTCATAGTTACCCTAGTGCTTGCTGGCAGATTTCTTGAGCACATAAGCAAGGGTAGAGCTTCTGAAGCAGTAAGAAAACTCATGGATCTTCAACCCAGACTTGCACATGTAATAAGAGGTGAAAAAGAAATCGAAATACCAGTCGAACAGATAGAGGTAGGCGATATGTTCGTAGTGCGTCCTGGAGAGAAGGTTCCGGTCGATGGCATGGTTATCGAGGGATACTCTTCAGTGGATCAATCTATGATCACAGGAGAAAGCATCCCCGTCGAAAAGAACCCAAATGATGAGGTTATAGGCGGCACGATAAACAAAACTGGCATGCTTAAGGCTAGGGCTACAAAAGTAGGGCAAGACACTACATTAGCACAGATAGTGAAACTAGTCGAAGAGGCTCAGATTGGAAGGGCACCAATACAAAAGCTTGCAGACCGCGTAGCAGCATACTTTGTTCCAGCCGTGATCATTATTGCCCTAAGCTCAGCCCTAGCTTGGTATTTCATTGGAAATATCGGACTACAATTCTCACTCCTCGCATTTGTATCAGTAACGGTAATAGCTTGTCCATGTGCCCTTGGAATAGCCACTCCTGCAGCCCTATTGGTAGGCACGAGTAAGGGTGCCCAAAATGGCATCTTGATTAAAGGTGGAGATCATCTGGAAATCGCCCACAAGACAACAACCATGGTGTTCGATAAGACTGGCACACTAACTGTGGGTGAGCCTTCAGTTACAGACGTAATACCCTACGACAAATATAGTGCTGATACCGTTCTCATGCTTGCAGCGTCAGTTGAAAAAGGCTCTGAACACCCATTGGCTGAAGCGATCGAAAAGGAAGCCGCCTCACGTTCTCTCCAATTGGTGAACCCATCTGAATTTGAAGCGATTCCTGGTAAAGGTGTGAAAGCGATGATTCAAGGTAAAGAAATCCTTCTTGGCAACAGAAAGCTAATGACTGAAACCGGGGTGAACCTTTCGAAAATTGAAGAAAAGACGAAAGAACTTGAGGAAGATGGCAAAACAGTCATGTTCACAGTGGTCGATGGAGCACTTGCTGGTGTGATTGGTGCAGCCGACACCCTGAAAGAATACGCTGCAAATGCAGTGGCGGAGTTGAAGAAGATGGGCATCGAGGTCATAATGCTTACTGGCGACAATGAGACCACCGCCAAGGCTATCGCAAAAAAGATTGGCATAGAAAAAATCTTCGCAGAGGTCTTGCCTCAGCAGAAAGAAGCCATCATAGAACGCCTCCGAAATGAGGGAAAAGTTGTAGCAATGGTTGGGGACGGGATTAATGACGCTCCAGCCTTGGCCAAGGCTGATGTAGGAATCGCTATAGGCAGCGGAACCGACGTTGCTAAAGAAACAGGTGGAATCGTACTTGTCAAAGAGGACTTAAGGGACGTTGTTACTACTATAAAACTCAGCAGAACCACTGTTAGAAAAATCAAGCAAAACCTCTTCTGGGCTTTTGCTTACAATGCGGCTCTTATTCCCATCGCAGCCGGAGCGTTAGTTCCGTTCTTTGGGGCACAGGTATACAATGTGCTTCCCTTCCTAGCAGCAGGGGCAATGGCTTTCAGTTCAGTAACCGTAGTGAGTAATTCACTTCTGCTTGAAAGGTTTAAACCCTCTTTTGAAAAATAGGGATCTTGGCGAAAATATGAGTGCTAGCAAAAAAGAGAACGAGCATGTATCTGCCGAAAAGAAAGCGGAAGACGAGAAAAGAGCTGAGAAATCCCGTCTGATCGTCTCGGTGACTGGAATGGACTGTGCCACATGTGCCTTCGCAATTGAGAAGCAGGTTAAGAAAATGAAAGGGATAGATGATGTCAAGGCTGCAATCATGCTGAACAAGATCTTTATAGACTATAATCCTAACCTCGTTAACTCAGCTACGATCAGAAAAGCAATAGACAAAACGGGTTATAAGAGCTATATGACCATAGATGAAAAGCGCCCTAGCAATTAAGTTCTCTTTATGCCTGAGCTTAAGTGAAAGACTAGTAATCGCATATGAGAAAAGAGAATGAGCAGTGTCTATTTGCGCATCTATTTACTAGCAAACTTAGATGGGTCTTTGTCGAATTTTGTCTTGCAGTACTGGCTGCAGAAATAGTAAGTCTTGCCTTTGTAATCTGATTTATACTTTGCAGTTTTCTCGTCCACCGCCATACTACAGATCGGGTCCTTTTCCATACTTCCCTTCACCTCCTTCATCTCGAGTGAATGTCGCACTTTTTGATTCTATTACGCCTTAACCTTTTTGTACGCTCGCACAAGAAAAATAACCGAGGATGAAGATCATGATGGTTGTGGTGATTCGATATGATTCGACCGGCGCTAATTAGTGCAGTTTTATCCTCCAGGAGCGCCGTGAAATGGCACATTCTTCCAAAGGAGGTCCCACCAGTCAGCTTCTGTTATGGTTTCTCCTCGAACAAGAATTTCCAGCACCATTTTTAAGAGTTCATGATGCCTTTCCTCATCCCCTAAGATAGCGTTTAAAAGAAGCTTAACCTTTGCATTTTCGACTGTAGGCAATACCTTGCTGATCTTTTTGATAAGCTCTTCTTCCATACGTATGTGTTTTTCCACAAGTGCCCTTTGCTTGTCGAGATGTTCTTGTGAAAGGGCTTGAGAAACACTTGTTAACAGTTCAGTGGCTGCAGCATACATTTCCGCATGCTTCACAGAATCTAGGGATATGCCCTTCAAAACTCCCCTGACAGGCGGATTTTTCACATCAACCAAAGCGCTGTTTAGCGAGTCTACAATCTCGTTTTCAACCTTAATCTGCGCCTTCATAAAATTTACCAATTCATCTTTTGACTTCAAAACATTTGCCTCCATCTCTTAGAAGATGTTAAGTTACATGCATAAATCTTTCGGCAATAGGATCGAATGGATAACGACAAATAATCTGGTTGATTGCTGGTTAGAAATTCCAAATTCTGGTTTGTTTTGGAGCCGGGGATGGGAATTGAACCCATATATAGCGGCTCTGCAGGCCGCCGCCTGAACCGTTCGGCCACCCCGGCAATTTAGATATCTCTGAAACTGTGATAAATATATGTTTAGTTTATCCCAAGTTTCTTGGCAATCTCTTTGTAAACCTCTAAGGCTGCTTTTTCATCATTAACGTTTTTTATGAGCATACGTCCACCATTAAATAAGCTGACTTCAAAATTTTTGTAGTCAAAAATTATTGCAAGTTGAGATTTTACGCGAACTTTAAAATGCTGCCTAATTGATTCATAAACTTCGTTAAGGTTCAATTTTAACGGTTTTTCCGGGTTTATGTTGACTGTGTTTCGTCCGCATAGCCAAACAAGTTTTTCTCGTTTTTCTGGAAAAGCTATGATGCCTTGGCATGCTGGGCAGTTTTCCCTTTTGAAAATGTCTATTGTGGTGAAGTACATGTCGCTGAAATCGCAAATCATGAGTTTGCCCTTCAAAGCAGAACCTATCCCTGTCAAAACCTTGATGGTCTCCATGGCTTGCATGGTTCCAATGATTCCAGGAGTAACTCCAAGCACACCTCGAACATCACATGATAGCAAATTAGCGTCGTCAATGTTTGGAAGAACGCATTCTAGACATGGTGTTTCTGGCGGAGCAAAAACAGAAAGATTCCCCTCAATTCCTATGGCTGCCCCAAAAACATAGGGAATTCCAAGCTTTGCGCACGCGCGGTTAACCAGATAGCGGGTCCGCATATTATCCAAGCCATCAACAACACAGTCCATTCCAGAGAGGAGCTTTT
>Ga0210051_1000141_pt1 | contig 55864 bp, 50 predicted proteins | sample CryGey092014_all_FD_185464 | JGI IMG/M metagenome (GOLD analysis project Ga0210051, IMG submission 185464) | Groundwater microbial communities from aquifer - Crystal Geyser CG23_combo_of_CG06-09_8/20/14_all (SPAdes) (version 2) | ecosystem: Environmental > Aquatic > Deep subsurface > Groundwater...
AAAATATAAGGCAGGATTTAGTGGGCCGGGAGATTAAGGTAAACGAGATCGAAAATTTCAACATACTACTTGAGTCTGTGATAATAACAACGATAAATAAACATAAAATACAAATACCCACTGAATTAATGTTTGTATTTCATAAACTGCTGACCTTTGTCCAACGGGAGAATAAAGAAAAATTGAAAAAGGATCTTTATTATGTGTATTACATGTTGAGATTTTGTCCAGAAAAAGAAAATCTCGTTAACAACATAGGGTTGCTTATTAAAGATAAACAGGAGGGCAAGAGCGTTAAACGGAACATCCGTAAATATTTTAGTAGCGCAGATTCCCAAGGCCCTATCTTAATAGAACAAGAAAACGGGCCGGATCCGTATATAGATGATTTAAGGCAGGACATATTTGAGAGATTTAATAGAGTGGCGAAGCTGTTATACAAATGATAAAGTTTGGAATTAGACAATCATTTGATAGGATCGAACAAGTTGAAGAAAGATACGCGCATCTGAACGTGCCTGTTGAAGTCGCTTTGCCATATTACCGGGTTATATATGAGCCCGTGAGAGGGCATTTGGCAGGGATAGCAGAAAAGATTAAATCCTATAACGTAACGGTGCTGAGTATACACGCTGTCCAGGCGCCAATTACAGACGGAAAATTTAAAATATGGGGAAAAGAAATAGCTGATTTTGCAAAGGCGCTTGGCGTAAGAACTATCACCTTGCATCCTAACAATGCCAATAAAGATAAAATCGTGCAAGAAGAAGCGCTTAGAAATTTAGAATATATTACCGATTTGTATAATGGCGAAATTGTTTTTTGTATTGAAACCTTCGAGGGCAAAAGAAGAGTGTTTACGCCGGATGAAACAGTTGAATTCAATCTGCCTATGACGCTTGACACCGCACATATACGAGACGATGAAAAGATATGGAATTTGCTAAAACGCTACAAAGAAAACATTTTAAATATTCATCTTTCAGCCAGAAAAAATGACTTGCAGCATTTGCCTGTAGATAGTTTTTGCAAAGAGGTAGTAAGTTATCTTATCAAGAATAAATGGAGCGGAAATGTGATATTAGAATATCTGCCCGAATTCCACGGGCGAATAATAACCGATTTAGAATCTCTTAAAATCAATGCAGAGGAGAATTAAGATGAAGCAGAAAATAATAAGATTTGGCAAGATAAAAATTAAATTATTTAACTCTTCGAATTTTACAACGATGCAACTTAATTTCGGAAGGTATAAGAAAGGTAGAAAAATAGATACGTGGACACTGTACGATGCTATATTTGAAAAGCACAAGCCAATGCATGACGAAGTCTGGCTGGATATTCAGAATAAAAAAGCAATAGGTATGAACATTACATTAGATAAAATGAGATAATCAGCCGATGGATCTATATGATTATAAAGAGATTATGAGGCAATTCTATACATATGTAGCTGATTTTATCTCTAAGATGCCGCAGGTTCTAAAAGATTTGGCATATGAAGAACGCTTTTTTGCAAATCTTAATATGTCTGAAACTGAAAGACGGAATCTTGTTTTTGATTGGTATATTTTTGATTACAAAAGCGAAGCGCTATCTAAAAATCTTTTGCAGTATTTTCTTGAAAAAGCCGAACTCAGCGAGGATTTAAAAGCTATATACGAAAAATTTAAAGATGGGATTTTTAGCATTTTTGAAATTAGGGCTTTGCGAATGGGTAAAGGAATGATAGCCCGCGATCTTGCAACCACTAAGGAATACGGTATAAAAGATACAACTCTTACTCGACAGATTTCAAAAGGCCAGTGTGGTTTCTTGAGGATACTTCCCTTTAAAGATTATTATATCTTGACTGGCACAGGATATTTTTTTCCTCAAGAGGCAAGCCGTTTCATCAAACTGTTTTTCATGGATGCTGAAAAACATAAAAAACCTTTTAGGCTAACCCCCCTTACGATTTACGAAATATTCTTTGCGCAGAAAAAGCCGGAGAGTTTACCGACTATCGAACGTTTTACCCTTTTTTGTCAGGAAGGAGGCCTTAAAGAAGACTATATTAATGAAATAATCCAAAGGATAAGAAAAGAAGCGCTGAATAAAGGTGATTTTCAGGATATCCAAAAAGAACTTATTGCCAAGATAAAACCTTATCCTGGGTTAGACATTAAAGAAATAACGCAGGCTTTTATGGATGTGTGGAATGGCTTTGTTTCAGAACAGAATGGTTACGTTGAAAAGGGTCCTATCGAAACCGCTCTTATTAATGCCTCTATGAGTTATGTTCAGTTAAAGGTAAATCCGAAAAGATTTAAGAGTGAGAAGTTGGCTTCAGAGAAGGCTGAAAGAATAATGGAGGAATGGCTAAAAACACCACGCCAGGAACTTGATGGGAAAACGCCTGAAGAAGTTATTATTGAAGAACGCCAGAAACTCAGGAATCCAGAAAAAAGGGTGAAATTCAGAATTAATATAAGTGCTCTTACGCCAGGCAAAGAAGTTGTCCAAAAAGCCAACGAAGCATTTGCTAGGGGCAGACAGTTATTAGTGGAAAACAAACCTAAGGAAGCAATAGAGGCTTATAAAGAATATATTTCTCTTCACTCCCAAAACCATGTTGTCTGGCATAATATGGGAATAGCTTATATCCTTTCGATGGACAGAATTAATGCCGAAAGATGCTTCAAAAAAGCCCTTGAAATTAAACCTGATTATGAGTTAGCAAAGCGCAATATGGAGATTCTTAATAGCGCCAGTCCTGAAGACATAGAACGAATGGCTAAGGATTACAGAGTTATGATGGTAAACAGAGATAAAGAAATGGAAATACCATATGAATAATAAGGTAGGGAACGTTTAAATCTGCTCTACGATTGAGGATAGTCTTTCAACTTCGCTCAGGACAGGCAAGAAAAAAGCTTTTTGTGGGCGATTTTGCGTAGTGAGCGAAGCGAACGAAGTCCTCATCGTATAAATTTGCTCGGAAATGCGAAGCATTTCCAGGCAAATTTGATGAGGGATGTTTTTCGGTGCTTCGCACCTAGTCAAAGAGGGAGTATACATGGAAGAAATAATAAGTAAATTAATAGATAGAGGAAATGAATTATTAAATCGGCCTTATAAAAAAATTGAATTTACAGGAGTCGCTGAGGCGGATAGATTGTTAAATGATTTAGATAGCTTTCCTCATGCTTTTGTCTTAGCTTCTGTGATGGATAGGCAGATTAAAGCTGAAAGGGCATGGTTGATTCCTTACCATATTTCCAACGAGATAGGAGGATTTGAATTCGGGAGGTTGTCAAAATTAGAATTAGATACCCTTAGAGCTATTTTTAAGAAGAAGAGTTTGCATAGATTTAATGAAATTATGGCAGAAAGTTTTTACGCAGCCATAAAATTAATACACGATAAATATAATAGCGATGCTTCTAATATATGGAATAGAGGTAATGGAGAGTAGTATATAAGACGCAAAAAATCTGCTTGAAATTTTCCTTGCTAGAATTCGATGTGGCACTGGCAAATCAATGTAATTATGAAGGAATTCGCGAGATCGGGAAAATTCCATGTATATATTATGCAATGTCAAGATGGCACTTATTATACCGGCTACACGAATGATTTAAAGGAAAGGATTAAACTTCATAATAATGGCAAAGGCGCTAAATATACCAGAGACAGAAGACCTGTGAGGTTGATTTGGGCTAAGGAGTATAGGTATTTTAGAAAGGCATTTTTGGAGGAGAAAAGGATTAAGACATTGACGAGGGAGCAGAAGGAACGATTGGTAAATGAAGGCAGAAAATAAAATAGAGGAAATGCCCCGAATTCTAGGCGGCGGAAAAATCTCGAGCCAAAAGACGGCTCGACATTTTTCTCGCCAGAATTCGGGGTGGCAACCAAAAGTTTTCATGAAAACTTTTGGTTGGCCGTTGGTGTAAGTACCGTGATATAATTTTAGGCATTTTAAAGGGGTTAAGTGATTTGGAATAAGGGGGTTATATAAAATTTAGTCGAAAAATAAAAATCAATGCAATGTAGCATAATGTGCAGTAATGTTGCATAAGGGAAATTGGGATTTTAAAGGTAGCAGGAGTTATTGTGAATCAGTGCTGAGAAAAAAGGGGGGGGCACCATGCATAAGCGAACTATAGGCGTAACGATATTTGGGATTATTTTTATTATATTGGGGTTGTATACCATTTTACTTCCTCTAATAATATATGGGAAACTTAAAACAATCTCTTCTCTGGTGTCGCTCGTGGAATATATGTCCTTTGTCAAATTTTTCCCGCTTATAATAAGCCCTTTCGGTTTAATAGGAGGTCTCATTTATATCGTTATTGGCATAGGTGTTTTAAAGCTTCGATTCTGGGCGTGGTATTTGATAATTGCTGACCAGTTTATAAAAATTATCAGCTTGCCTAATTCAGGATTCATTTTTGGGTGGCAGGCCTTTGATCCGTCAAAATTAGCAATACAAATAGGATTGATTGCTTTTATTTTATGGTTTTTTATGCGTCCAAAGATAAAAGAGCAGTTCTTGATAGCTGAAGAGGGATTAAAACTAAAAAGTTGGTATGCAACATTGATTATTTTATTGCTGGTTATGACTCTTTCGATTCCAGTTTTTGTCCTAGAATATAAATTTTTCAATTCTGCAAAAAGAAATCAGCCATTCTTAGTAAAAAAGCCTCAGTTAATTAAGTTGGCGGAAATAGATAGGTCATCTTTGGAAGATAGGCTGAGTGTAAGAGAAATTTTTAATTTGTCTTTTTTAGTGCCTGAGGATTTTGCTCTGCGAGGATTCGATAAGAAAACAGGGATTTTAACTCTCGGTGATATTACAAATACAGATAAAGGCTTTATAATGGTAGAAAATAAACCTAGCTTAGATGTTGCCCGCGGGGTATATAAAGTTATGCAGTTTAAAAACACTTATCAATTTGAAGAGGCGCTCTATTCGAATAATTGGGGGATTATTTTATTGATTTTAAGAGAAATTAGTCTGCCGCATTATGGAGACGATTCACACATAAAGAGGTTCGAGGCATCAACGGTTAAAGGGTTTATTAAATATGGATATAGGAAGGATAAAGATAGATGGTTATACGATTGTTCTGTCTATGACAAGCTTAATAATGGCATTGGGAATATAGTACTGATTCTGAAAGGAAAGGATTTCTCCTACGATGATGCAGTAAGGATAATTTCTTCAATAAAGATTTCGAAGAAAGGAGATGCAGAAAAATATTACCAAAGGGGATTACAATTGTTGGCTGATGGCGATCCTGCAAACGCACAATTTGCATTTGCCAATGCATATTATTATATGCCCGAGAAAGCAGAATACGGTTATATGCTTGCTAGAACACTAAGCACGAATGGCAAGTTTAGTTTAAATGCAGCAAAGAAAATTCTCGAAGAGATCCTTCAATTGAAACCTGATTATATCGAAGCAAAAGAATTATTAGGATCGTTACAAAAAATAGAAATCTTACCGGTGGGTAAGCAAGAAAATAAACATGAGTGATTTTTGGTATTGGGATAGAAGTAGGATTATTTCTTTAATCATTGCTTGTAGCTATATAATTTTAACCTTCTTAATAGGCAACTTATATGATTGGCTGCGTGTTTTAGGATTTGTTATTTTCCCACTTGCTTGTATATGGTTTGGGGATGAGTTAGGTGGGTATACAGGTTTTGTGCGACTTATTCCCGTCCGGCAGACGCCAGGATGTTTTATTAGATTCGCAGGCTGGGTTTTGTTATTATTGCCGGTTATCATTGGTATTGTTTATGCAGTGTCTAATAAATAAACTTCGCGTGTAGTATTATTTTACTTAGCTAATATCAAAAATCAAATGGAGATGCCTATGGATGATTTAAAAAAAAGGATCTGGTTGTACGTAATGCAAAAGGCAAGATTATTAAGGTTTTCCCTTATGGCAGTGAAGAATGGTTAAGATACGAACAGGTTTTGGAGATATTAACCGAAGCAGCCAAAAGGCACTTAGAGAAGCTACTCAACAAAAAGAAAGAACGCGAAGAGCAAGTAGAACAGATATTAGATGAGCCGGATAAGAGAATCATCCGCAAGGCAGAAAAAAGAAAGCTTAAAGGATATAATCTGTCGCAAACAGCAAAGATACTTAATGTGCCAAGACAAACTTTATATTATTGGATAAAGCAAGGCTGGGTTAAACCCTGGCGCGATTGTAGAAGGTATCCTGTTTTTACAGTTTTTGACATAGAGAAGATTATCAAATGGCGCAATACCATAAAATTGAGCAAAGAACCGAATGTTAGAAGGGATATGGATGATTTTCTGTAACACCTTAACTTACAACGAGATAAATCGAAAAAGCATTTTTTGTTTTACAGTTTTTGACACCCTTTGATAGAGAGTAAAAATTATCATAATATTTTGTGATGGAAGAAGTTAAGACAAAAAAGGTGTATATAAGAACTCTGGGATGCCAGATGAACGTCCGCGATTCTGAGGTAATTTGCGGTCTCCTTAAAAAGGAGGGCTACAAATTTACTGATGAGCCAAAAGATGCAGATGTTATTCTGTTTAACACCTGCTCCGTGCGGCAGCATGCGGAGGATAAAGTCTGGTCAGAAATAGGAAGATATAAAAAGTTCATAGTTAATAGTTCAGAGTTCATAGATAAAAAACTACGAACTACGAACTACGAACTACGAACTAAGCCCATAATTGGGCTTATTGGCTGTATGGCTCAGAATTACAAAGAAAAGATTTTTGAAAGAGCTCCCAATGTGAGTTTTGTGGTCGGGCCATCCGATATACACAAGATAGCGGAGATTATCGAAAAGGTGTTAGGTATCAGCAAACAAATGGGGACAGTCCCCAAAAAGCGGGGACAGTCCCCATTTGTCAAGGGACAGTCCCCAAAAAGCGGGGACAGCCCATTTTTCCTACGCAAAATCTGGGAGACGGATGGAAGTATTAGGCCCGAAGAGATTTATCACACCGGTTTTTATGAAGACAAAGAGCATGCCTATGTGGTTATTTCTGAAGGCTGTTCCAATTTTTGTTCTTATTGCGTTGTGCCTTATGTGAGGGGCCAGCTAAGGCACCGCAAGCACAGCGATATTTTGGACGAAATAAGGATGGCCATTGACAAAGGGATAACCAAAGTTACACTTTTGGGCCAGAACGTTTGCGCCTATGGCGCAGAAAGTATTAACTTTATCAAATTACTCGAATTAGTTAATCAAATAAATGGTTTAAAAGAATTTAGTTTTATCACTTCTCACCCCAGAGATGTGTCTTTAGCTTTGTTTAAGGCAATGGCGGATTTAGAGAAACTAAAAAAATATCTGCATCTTCCTGTCCAGTCCGGCTCTGACCGCATCCTTGAATTGATGAACCGCAGCTATACGGCAAAATTTTATTTGGAATTGGTGGATAATTATTGTAAAATCGTAAAAAATGGCGTGTTGACGACAGATATAATTGTGGGTTTTCCCACAGAGACACAAGAAGATTTTCAGGAAACCTATAATCTTGTAGAAGAGGTTAAGTTTAATGCCGCATATATCTTTAAGTATTCTCCCCGTCCTCATACCGAGGCAGAAAGATTGGTTGACGATGTGGATAGAAAAGAAAAAGAGATAAGGCACAAAATTATCCTAGATTTGCAGAAGGATATTTCAAATAAAAAGAAATGTTTAAAAAAATAATCTTGTTTATTGTATTGGTAATGTTAGCCGGCAATGGTTACTGCTTAAATATAGATAAGGTCAAAATTTGCTTTTTAAGCGGCGATTATAAATCTGCGATATCAGAAGGTGAAAAAGCCTTAGCAAATTACAGTGGTCATCCTGCTTATTTAGATGAATTGTATTATATTTTGGGTTTAACTTATTTAAAGGACGGCAATTACTTGCGCGCCTCGGACATATTTGAAATAATTCTCAAAGAGTTTAGAAATAGCACCTTTAAAGATGAGGCAAAATTAGGTCTGGGCGATACTTACTTTTTAAGAGGAGACTATGATAAAGCGCAAAGGTACTATGAGGAGCTCCTCAACTCTAACTCCCGCACCAAACTGAAAGCCCAGCTTTATTACCGATTTAGTCAAATCGGTTTGCAAAAAGGAGACACGCAAGCCGCAAGAGAATATTTAGATAAACTAAAAAAAGATTTTCCTTCTAATTTGGAAGTAAAACTGAATAAAGACCTGTATTCTCTTTCAGATATTTATTATACGGTGCAGGTAGGTTCTTTTGTGAAATCCGCTAATGCTACGAACCTGTGCAATAAGCTAATCGGCAAGGGATATGATGCCTACGCGCAAGAAGCAGAAACGGATGGTAGCAAGACCTATCGAGTGAAAGTCGGTAGATTAAGCTCGCGCTTAGAAGCAGTTGAATTAGAAAATAAACTCTCAAGCGAAGGATATCCCACAAAAATCTATCCTTAAGTTTAATGAAGCCGCGAATAATCTTTCTGGTTGGTCCCACTGCCATAGGTAAGACGGAGATTGCTGTAGCGATAGCCAAAAAGATTGATGCTGAGATTATTTCTTGCGATTCCATGCAGATTTATAAAGGTATGGATATAATCACTTCAAAACCACCGCTTGCTTTAAGAGAAATAGTCCGGCATCATTTAATCAGCGCTGTTTCTGCGGATAAGGAATACAATGTTTCAAAATATTATAAAGATGCAGCCCGAAAGCTCAAAGAAATCCTAAAACGCGGCAAGGTTCCTCTTATTGTAGGCGGAACCGGGCTTTATATGTCAATACTGATTGATGGGATATTTAAAAGCAATGCCTCAAATAAAGTTATCCGTAACCGTCTATATAGGCAAGCAGAAGGGTTGGGTAATGAATATTTATATAATAGGCTGAAAGACATAGATCTTGAGGCGGCTGCAAAAATTCACCCGCATGATACAAGGCGCATTGTCCGGGCCTTGGAGGTTTTCCAGACTTCAGGTGAGCCAATTTCTAAACTTCAAAAACAAAGAAAAGGCCTTTCGCAAGATTATAATATAAAAATTTTTAGCCTGAATATGCCGCGGGAAAAAATTTATCAGAGAATAGAAGAGCGGGTTGAAAAAATGTTTAGCAAAGGTTTGGTTGGTGAAGTCAAGCGGCTTCTAAAATCAAAATTAAGCAAAACCGCAACTTACGCGATAGGCATAAAGGAATTGAAGGGTTATCTTGATGGTTTATATGATTTGGAAGAGGCAAAGCTCCTGATAAAAAGAAACACGCGCCTATACGCCAAACGCCAACTGGCCTGGTTTAGAAAAGATAAGCGCATAAATTGGATTGAAGTGGGCGAGAAAGAAAAACCAGCAGCTATTGCGAATAAAATACTCAGGAAACTCAAAAATTTAAGGACCGTTTCTTGACCCAATCGGAGAAGTGTCCCCTGCAGGGGACACTTCTTGCTTTGGGTCGGGACCTGGCCCTATTACTATTAAAATATGGAACGAGCTTTATTAGTTACAATAAAATTAAAATCAGAGAAAGATAACTGGCGGCTTGAAGATGTGGCTGAGGAATTAGAGGAATTGATTCATACCTGCGGCGCAGAAGTTGTGGATAATATCACTTGTATTTGCGATAAGCCCACGCCCAATTTCTTTATCGGCAGAGGCAAGACGCAAGAGATAGCTTTATTATCGCAAGAGCAAGGCGCGGATACAGTTATTTTTAGCCATGATTTATCTGGGACACAGCAGCGAAACTTAGAAGAGGTAATCGGTAAAAAGACTATAGACCGCACACAATTAATTTTAGATATATTTGCCCGTCACGCTAGGAGCCCTGAAGGGAAGACGCAGGTAGAACTGGCGCAATCACAGTATCTTATGCCCAGGCTCGTAGGAAAAGGGATAATGCTTTCGCGATTGGGAGGCGGCATAGGGACAAGGGGGCCGGGAGAACAGAAGTTGGAAGTTGACCGCCGGCGTATAAGTAAACGGATTGATAAATTAAAAGATGATTTAAAGCACTTAAAGGCACATCGTCTGACGATGAGAAAGAAAAGGAAAGAGAACGCTATACCCTCCGTAGCTTTAATAGGTTATACTAATGCCGGAAAATCCACACTCTTAAACGCCCTTACCGATGCCGGCCAAACCGTATCCGATAGCCTATTTACTACCTTAGACCCAATACACAAAAGTTTTGTTTTGCCTGACGGAGAGCACATTGTCATTTCAGATACAGTAGGATTTTTACATAATCTTCCTCACCATCTCATCGAAGCATTTAAAGCTACACTCGAAGAAGCTGTAGAAGCGGATTTGTTAATCCATGTTTTAGATATAAGCCACCCGCGCGTATACGAATACAATCAAGCTGTGTTTAGCGTCCTGAAAGAATTGCAAGCTGACCAAAAACCTATGATTACTGCTTTGAATAAAATTGATTTATTAGAGGATAAGACCTGGCTTGAGAAATTAAAAAAAGATTTTCGTAATTCTTTAGTTATTTCTGCGAAATTAAGACAGAATTTGGATTCTTTACTGAAGAAAATCCAGGAAAATTTCGCAAGTAGAATGACACGCTTTGAGCTTTTGATTCCCCATTCCCGCATGGATTTAGTAGATTTATGCTATCGCGAAGGTAAAGTGGAAGAAATAAAGTACCTTCAGAAAGGCATAAAAATCAAACTAAACCTGCCCACTGTCCTTTCGCAGAAATTATTACATAATAAAGACATAAAAAAACTTAATTAGAATATCTAATCCACAAGGGATAGGCCTTCCTATCCTTATAAGGAAGGGCCTAATAAATGAGAGCACTGAAAAAATCTAAAAATAGGCAGTGCTCTCTGATTACAGCGATTAATTTAGATTACAGCGATTTATTGTCGTCGGAATAATCTGTGTAATCTTTTTATAATCTCTGAAATCAGAGGTCTCTGATGTAGTTTTTGGGAGTTTTTCAGAGACCTCATGAATAAGTTTGACAAAGTAAAAATTTATGCTAAAATTAAATTTTAGCATTCTTAAGGTGAGAGTGCTAAATGAAGCCCAAACTTACGGAACGAAGTGAACGTAAGTTTGATGGCTGAATTTACCCCCACTGTTTCGTTTTGTTTCGCTTTTGCTCTGTATTTCGCGGGACGAAGCAAAACGAAACAAAACGGTGGGGGTTAATTCGCGCAAATAACTTACGTCGCACTTTGTGCTCCGTAAGTTATGCGCTCATTGAAGGAGAAAGATTATGGTAAGAACGGTTGATTACGAATCCAGAAGAAGGGCAGTTCTTGCCGCAGCCATAAATAAATATATTCAAGAGGCAACACCCGTAGCCTCAGACGATATTGCCAAAGATTTTGACTTAAGCCCAGCTACCATTAGAAATATATTTGCGGAATTAGAGGAGGCTAATTACCTTACTCATCTTTATACTTCTGGAGGAAGGATTCCTACAAACAAGGGGTATCGCTACTATGTAGATTTTCTGCTCTTACAAACCGAACTTTTAGATGAAGAAAAAGAATGGATTGATAGAGAGTATAAGAGAAGAACCAATCGAGTGGAGGAGGTATTAGATAGGACCACGGAAATTATATCCGCCATTACGCATTATGCGGGGATAACTTCAATTCCGCAGTGGCAGGGTAAATTTTTTTATAAGGGAATAAGCCTTGTTTTAAACCAGCCGGAATTTCAGGATTACCAAAAAATACGCCTTTTAATTAAGATTATCGAAGATAAGCAATATTTACTCAATATTATCAATAGGGATTTTACTGACAGAGTAAGAGTGTATATTGGCGAAGAGTTAGGTTGCGCTGAGATGGAGGGTTGTTCTTTAGTAGTTTCGAGTTATCGCTTGAAAGATAAATCTTTGGGCAGACTTGCGGTCTTAGGCCCGATGCGCATGGAATATAAACATACTATGCCTGTATTAGGATATATATCGGATGTATTAACTGAGGTAATGAATAGTATCTGAGGTTTTAAGATGCAGGATCAGAAACAGAATCGGGAAGAAAATAAAAAACAGCCGGATGTTGAGAAAAAAGAGGAGAAGGTTGTTTCCTTAAAAGAATCCGAATTTTTGAAATTAAAAGAAGAGGCGGATAAAGCGAAAGTTTATTGGGACAGGTTACTCAGGCTTCAGGCGGATTTTGACAATACGCGTAAGCGCCTGGATAGAGAAAAACAGGATTTTGTAAAGTTTGCCAATGAAGGCATTATATTAGAATTATTAAATATACTGGATGATTTAGAGCGTACTGTGGCTTTGGCTGAATCTAAACATCAGGATCTGCCGGCATTTTTAAAGGGCGTTGAAATGATACTGTCGCATCTTTATGAAATGTTAAAGGAGTACGGAATCAAGCCTATTGAGGCACAAGGTAAATTATTCGACCCGAATTATCATGAAGCGCTTATGCAGGCAGACAATATTGATGTGCCGGAGCATACAATTTTGGAAGAGTTACAAAAAGGTTATTTATTGAATGATAGGGTAATCAGAACAGCAAAGGTGAAGGTTTCCAAAAAAATATAAAATAACAAGTTAGTGTGTTAGTGTGTAAGTGTGTAAGTCTGTAAGTTAATGACTTAAAAACTTTACACTTATACACTTTACACTCTGACGACTAGAAGGAGGAGGCAATGGCAAAAGTTATCGGTATTGATTTAGGGACATCTAATTCTGCAGCAGCAGTAATGGAGGCGGGGAGGCCAGTTATAATTCCATCTGCTGAAGGTGCGGGTGTGGCTTCGGGCAAGGCATTTCCTTCTTACGTTGCTTTTACCAAAGATGGCCAGCGCTTGGTTGGTGAACCAGCAAGGCGCCAGGCAGCCATCAATCCCGAAGGCACGATTCAGGCAGCCAAGCGCAAGATGGGCACAGATTTTAAATTTAAGGTTTTTGGCAAAGAATATACGCCGCAGCAGATTTCTGCTTTTATCCTGCAGAAGATAAAACAGGATGCAGAAGCCTATTTTGGCGATAAGGTTGAAGAAGCAGTAATTACCTGCCCTGCGTATTTTGATGATAACCAAAGGACAGCCACGAAAGATGCAGGAGAAATAGCCGGCCTGAAGGTCCTACGCATAATTAATGAGCCTACGGCAGCCTGCCTTGCATACGGACTGGAAAAGGCGGGCAAGGAATTAAAAATTTTGGTTTTTGACTTTGGCGGCGGGACGCTTGATGTCACAATTATGGAAATGTGGAAAGAGGGCGGTTTTAAAGTCATGGCAACCAGCGGCGATACGCAGCTGGGTGGTACCGACATGGATAACGTATTGATAGAATATATTGCCAACCAATTCAAGCGCGAAACAGGCATTGATTTACGTAATGATAAAATGGCAATGCAGCGTCTGCGTGAGGCAGCAGAAAAAGCAAAGGTTGAGCTTTCCAGCACCCTGACTACAGATATCAATTTACCTTTTATTACCGCGGATGCCACCGGCCCAAAACATTTGACTATGTCCATTAACCGCGCAAAACTTGAAGAATTGGTGAATCCGATTATCGAAAGATGCCGCGGCCCCTTAGAGAGGGCATTGAAAGATGCCAGGGATGCATTTGCAAAAGAGAGCGCCAGTTTCGGCGATAGGGACGTTGATAAAATCATTATGGTCGGCGGCCCCACGAGAATGCCTATCGTGCAAAAATTTGTCGAGGATTATTTCGGCAAGAAGATAGAACGCGGAGTCGATCCTATGGAATGCGTTGCCCTGGGTGCGGCCATTCAGGCAGCAATTATTAAAGGCGAGGTAAGGGATGTCTTGTTGCTTGATGTTACGCCTTTATCTTTAGGCATTGAGACTTTAGGTGGGGTAAATACAAAATTGATTGACAGGAATACCACTATACCCACGAGAAAAAGCCAGATTTTCTCCACAGCTGCGGATAACCAGACTGCAGTGACTATCCGAGTTATCCAAGGAGAGCGCTCGATGGCTGATGCTGAAGGCAATGTGGAGTTAGGCAGGTTTGATTTAGTAGGGATACCACCTGCGCCGCGTGGAGTACCACAGATTGAAGTCTCTTTTGATATTGATGCCAACGGTATTGTGCATGTTACTGCTAAGGATTTGGGTACAGGCAAAGAACAATCCATCCGTATTACCGCGCCGAAGAAACTCTCTAAGGAAGAAATTGATAAGATGGTGAAGGATGCAGAGAAGTTCGCCGCTGAAGACACAAAGAGAAAAGAAGAAGTAGAAGCCGTTAATCAGGCTGACAATCTTGTTTATGCCACGGAAAAATCGCTTAAGGACTTTGGCGATAAGGTAAGCCAGGCTGAGCGCGCCGATATCGAGGCAAGGCTTAATGACCTTAAGGGAGCCATAAAAGATAAAAATATAGACAGGATTAAGAGAGCTTCGGAAGATTTGACCAAGGTTTCACACAAGTTAGCTGAGGAGATTTATAAACAGGCAGCGCAGAAGCAACAACAGCAGCAGAAAACAGAAGCCAAAGAGAAGCCAGAAGAAGAGCCTAAAGAAAAAGGCAAAGAAAAAAAAGAAGATATTATTGATGCGGAATACAAAGAGGAAGATAAGTGAGCACATAAGTTATGGAGTATATTTTTATGCAGTTAAACGACATAACTTATTTGTGCGAACTTACTCCGACGAATGTGCAAAAATTTTGAAACAAAATTTTTGCACAGTATATGAGTCGGAGTTGTAATATATTATTATTCAATATATCCCGATAGCAAAACGCTTCCAAAATTTGTTCCAAATTTTTCTCGCAGCTATCGGGATTAATTCGCCCGAACAACTTACGTCATTTGCATTCCGTAAGTTGTGGGCTCATTAAATGGCTACTAAGCGTGATTATTACGAAATATTGGGGATTAAAAAGAGTGCTACCCTGGATGAGATAAAGAAGGTTTATCGGGAATTAGCTTTACGCTATCATCCGGACAGGGTGCCTTATGAGCAGAAGAAAGAGGCTGAAGAAAAGTTCAAAGATATTTCTGAGGCATACGCAGTGCTCTCCGATTCTCAGAAGCGCGCCCTTTATGACCAATACGGCCATGCCGGAATAGACCAAAGGTATGCTTATGAAGATATCTTTAAAGGAGCAGATTTTAGCAGCGTATTTCAGGATTTAGGAGAGTTTGGTTTTGGCGGAGGCCTCTTTGATGAGATATTCAGTGATTTGGGCTATGATATTTTTGGTGGCAGGGGAAGACAAGGCGGCCGTTCTCGTAGAGGCAGAGATTTAGAGATTACTATAGATATAACCTTAGAAGAGGCAGCGGCTGGTGTTGAAAAAACAATTACCGTCCCTCGCTACGAAGTATGTTTGAATTGTTCAGGCAGCGGCGCAAAACCTGGCACTAAGAAAATTACCTGCTCTCAGTGCAGAGGTTCAGGACGAGTAGTGGTTTCCAGCGGTTTCTTTCAACTTGCCCAGACCTGTCCGCGCTGTAGAGGAGAAGGCTCGACTATTCAAACCCCTTGCCCTGAATGCCGCGGTGAAGGCCGCACAAAAGTAAGCCGTAAAATTAAAGTAAAAGTCCCTCCCGGAGTAGCTACGGGTTCACATTTAAGGATACGCGGTGAAGGCGAAGCAGGCACAGCAGGCCACGGCGATTTATACGTTATTATTGAAGTAATGCCGCATAATATTTTCCAGAGGCATAATAACGATATATTAACCGAAATAACTATCAGCCTGACTAAGGCAATATTGGGCGCTGAGGTAGAGGTGCCTACGCTTAATGGTAAGGTTGAGATGAAAATACCGGCCGGCACGCAGAGCGGAAGAATCTTCCGGCTTAAAGAGAAAGGCGTGCCGGAGGTACATGGCAGAAGTATCGGAGATGAATTAGTAAAAGTTAATGTGAGAATTCCTACACATCTAAGTCTTCAACAACGCCAACTCATAGAGGAATTTGCCAAATTGTCAGGCGAAGATATAAATAAAGAGAGTTTTACGGATAAAATTAAAAAAGCATTCAAATAAAGTTATGAGAGAGCGCTGAAATATTCTTAAAAATCATATCAGCGCTCTCTGATTACACAGATTAGTCAGTGACGGGACAATCGGTGAAATCAGCTTTATAATCTGTGAAATCAACCTCAAGGGATAAGATATTTATAACTTGTTATTTTGAAAGCAGTTATGCAATTCACAAGTATTAAAAAGAGTCAAAAATTAACATAGTAGTGTTATCTTACGCAGATACACACAGATAGCAAGGAATAATCACGGGTTATAAGATGCACACAGATTTTCTCCGTCGATATCAGTGTGAATCCATCTTTTATCAGTGTGAATCTTACAGTCAAAGGATAAAGTTTTATTAACTTATTGCTAAACAATGACTTATCTTTTTAATAATAGTAAAATAAGGTCAAAAATTAACATAGTAGTGTATTAACTAATAACTCCGAGCGAGCGAAGGGAGCGAGGTAAAGTGCCAACATATGAATATGAATGCACACATTGCGGACATAATTTTGAAGTATTTCAGAAGATCACTGCAGCAACGTTAGATAAGTGTCCTAAATGTAATCGCAAAGTAAGGCGACTTATAGGTTCAGGTTCAGGCATAATTTTTAAGGGTACAGGATTTTATGCCACAGATTATCGTAAGAAATCACCTTCCGATAATAAGCCAAATAAAACCTGTCCTAAAATTCAAGAAGGTTGTAAGACCTGCCAGCCCCAATAAGATATCGTTACTTGCCTATGGCAAAAATAGAACCATTTAGAGCGGTTATTTATAACCAGGGAGAAATTAGAAACCTTTCTTCTGTTGTCTGCCCGCCGTACGATATAATTTCGCCTATCCAACAGCAATACTACCACGGCCTCCATCCTTATAACTTTATACATATACTTCTGGGTCGAGATATTCCCGGCGAAGATAAGTATCGCCGGGCAGCGCAACTTTTTAGGGATTGGCAAAAAGATAAGCTCCTCGTTTCGGATAAGAGCCCGGCTATATATTTTTATAGCCAGCAATATAATTTAAAAGGGGAAAAAAGGACTCGCCTGGGTTTTATAGCGCGTTTATATTTAGAAGACAAAGATTCAACTATATATACCCATGAACACACGCATCTTGAACCAAAAGAAGATAGATTAAAACTTCTTAGAGCGGTTAAAGCAAATTTAAGCCCTATATTTGTCATCTTCCCTGATAAGAAACGCGTTATTCAACGTACCTACCAAAAATATATTCAGGAAAAAAAGCCTTTCCTGGATTTAGTAAATGATGAGAAAGTTGCTCATAAATTATGGAGATTGGATTCCCCTGATATTTTAGACGCTATAAAGGCTAAGATGCAAGACGAGAATATTTTCATTGCCGACGGTCATCATCGCTATGAAGTAGCCTGTGCTTATAGAGATGAAATGAAGAAAAAACTAACCGCGCCTTCGCCGGAGGCAGGTTTTAATTATATTTTAGCTTATTTTACAAATGCAGATTCCAGCGGCCTTACTATATTGCCCATTCATCGTCTGGTTAAATTCGCCTCAAAACCAGATATACCCAAGTTTGTATTGAGCATGAAGGATTATTTTGATGTAGAAGAGATTAAAGACAAAATACGTTTTTTCTTTCTTATGGAAAAGGGAGGACGCAGCGAGCACGTATTGGGAATGTATCACGACAAGAAGTACCGGCTCCTGCGTTTAAAGAACATTAAGATTCTAGATAGAATGCTCAACGATAAGCCGCTTGAGTTTAGGTCATTAGATGTTTCTATTTTAAACTATATAGTTTTAAAAAAGATTTTAGGGATTGATTTAGAGGATAAAGACACTCTCATATTCAGCCCTAATACTAATGAATTAATTGAAAAAGTAGATAATGACAATTCATATATTGCCTTCTTTTTAAATCCGGCGAGAATCCAACAGATAATCTCTGTTGCCTTAACCGGCCAGAAGATGCCAGCTAAATCAACGTATTTTTATCCGAAGGTTTTGTCGGGGCTGGTGATTAATAAACATGAATAACATAAGTCACCAAGATACCACGTCACCCGTAAATTTTAGACTTTAACTGGTGACCTTGTGACTTTGTGACACGGTGACCATATATCTTTTTAATTAAGAATAAAAGATGGCACTATTCGGCAAACCCAAATATACGATTGTAAGGCTTAAAAAAAAAGATATTCCAGATGGACTCTGGACAAAATGCGGAGGATGCTCTGAGGCATTATATAATAAAACGCTCGAAGAGAATCTCAAGGTTTGTCCAAAATGTAATTACCATTTTGTCTTGGGGGCTTACGAAAGGATAAATATGCTTTTAGATAAGGATACATTTCAGGAATATGATAAAGATATGTTACCCGCGGACCCTTTGGAATTTAAGGGACCCAAGACTTACAGGGATAAAATATCCCAGGATCAGAATACTACGGGTTTAAAAGAAGCAGCAGTAACCGGCGAAGGGTTTCTGGATAATAAGAAAATAATTATTGCCGTTACAGATTCGCGTTTTATTATGGGCTCAATGGGCTCAGTGGTAGGCGAGAAAATAACCCGCGCTATTGAGATTGCAACAAAGGAAAAACTGCCTTTGCTCATTGTTTCGGGTTCAGGCGGCGGGGCGAGAATGTATGAGGGTATGTTTAGCCTTATGCAGATGGCCAAGACCTCAGCCGCGCTTTATTATCATCATAAGGCAAAACTTCCTTACATTTCTGTACTTACCAATCCTACTATGGCCGGAGTAATGGCTTCATTTGCGGGATTAGGCGATATAATTATTGCTGAACCGAAGGCGCTAATTGGTTTTACCGGCCCTCGGGTTATCGAGCAGACCATAAGACAGAAGTTGCCTGTCGGATTTCAACGCTCAGAGTTTTTGCTGGAGCACGGCCTGATTGATATGATAGTACATCGAAAGAACCTAAAAGGCACATTAGGCCAATTGCTTGACTATCTTGCTTAATAAATATATAATAGAGAGCTCTGGGTCTAAAAATAGGCAGAGCTCTCTTGATTACAGCGATTAAATTTAGATTACAGCGATTTATTGTCGTTGGAATAATCTGTGTAATCTTTTTATAATCTCTGAAATCAGAGGTCTCTGATGTAGTTTTTGGGAGTTTTTCAGAGACCTCTAATAACGATTGGGTTTATAGGTTATGAGTTAAAAGATGTCCAATCTACCCATAACTTATAACTAATAACTTAGAACTCCCGAACGGAGTGAGGGCGATGGCACAGGTAAGCCTGAAAAATGTCACCAAGGTTTTTGCTAATGGCATGAAGGTGGTTGATAATGTAATGTTGGGAGTTGAGAATAAGGAATTTATGGTCCTGGTTGGGCCATCCGGATGCGGTAAATCTACAACCTTAAGGATGATCGCCGGCTTAGAGGAGATAACAAAAGGTGAAATTTATATAGGCGATAAACTCGTTAATGACATACCTGCGAAAGACCGCGATATTGCCATGGTGTTCCAAAATTACGCAATTTACCCGCACTTTACTGTATTTGAAAATATGGCGTTTGGTTTAAAATTAAGAGGTTATCCTAAGAACGAGATTGTCCGGCGGGTTAATGAAGCTGCCGACATTTTAGGCATAAAACACCTGCTTGACCGTAAACCCCGGGAGCTCTCTGGCGGCGAGAGGCAGCGCGTTGCCGTAGGAAGGGCGATTGTGAGAAAACCATTGGTATTTTTGTTTGATGAGCCTTTGAGTAATCTCGATGCAAAATTAAGGGTCCAGATGCGTACCGAGATACACAAACTCCATATAAGGCTTCAATCAACGATAATATATGTTACCCACGACCAGGTTGAGGCTATGACCATGGGCGATAGGATTGCTGTAATGAAAGGCGGAATTTTACAACAGGTTGCAGATTCGATGGAGGTTTATGACCACCCAAAGAATAAATTTGTTGCGGGATTTATTGGTTCGCCACCTATGAATTTCCTGCAGGGTGAAATTATCAAAAAAGACGCTCGATTATATTTTGATGAAGGTAAAACAATAGTAAAAATTGTAGAAGATATGTATGAGAAGCTCACGCCTTATGTTGGTGGGGATATTATCTTTGGCATACGTTGCGAAGATATCTATGATAAATTATTCGTTTCTGAAGCGCCTCCAGAAAATATCATAAGAGTAAACTGCGAAGTGGTTGAACCTATGGGCTCAGAAGTTTACCTTTATTTAAATACAGGAAGGCACACTTTTATTGCCCGTGCCGGAGCGCACGATAGGCCGCGCGTCAATCAGAATATGGATGTAGTTTTTGATATGAGCAAGGCGCACTTTTTTGATAAAAAGACTGAAGAGACAATCATATAAGTTTCTTACCCATCTCACCCAACAAGCGCTTTCCAGAAAAATATATCGCTATGCCTAAGTTATTGATTATCTTTTCTTTAATCAATATCCTTATCGTTTATTATCTGCTTCATAGGTATTATAAGAAAAAGCATGAACTTGAAATTAAAATTCAGGGCATTCAGGAAAAAATAAATATTTTAAATACGCAGCACATACAGGAGAACAAAAATAAAATCGCCCTGGAAGAGAAGATTGAACGTTATAATAGCCTCAAGGAGATTGTTGAAAAAATAGATCAGGACCTAGATTTGGAATATATAGGAGATACCCTCACCAAGATTGCCTTTTCCTCCATTGCCAATAATAAAGGTACGTGCCTTTTGTATTTGATAGATAATCAGACCCAGAAGTTAAATCTTTTTAAAACAAAAAAACAAGTTCAGGGATTAATTATTAAGGCAGAGGAAGGCGATATTTTTGATTTCTGGGTGTTAAGGCACGCAAGCCCATTGTTGATAGAGGATATCAGGAAAGATTTCCGTTTTGATTTAGGCAAGATTGAGGCTCAACATACAAGGCCCATTTCGTCCTTAATTAGCTCGCCCCTCATAAGTGAACATAATTTTTTAGGCATATTAAGACTGGATAATTCCATTCCTAGTCTTTATTCGCAGGATGATCTAAGATTTCTGGCAACTGTCTGTGGTTTGGGGGCAGTAGCTTTAGAAAACGGGGAACTTTTTCAAAGGACAAAAGATTTAGCTATACACGATGAGCTAACCCGCCTTTATACAAAGGGTTATTTTTTAGAGCAACTAAGAGAAAATTGCCTTAAGGGCCAACGCCAGGATATAATCTTTTCATTATTGATGCTCGATATCGATTATTTCAAAAATTACAATGATAAATTTGGACATACGAGCGGTGACATTGTATTAAGAAGCCTAAGCCGCACCATGACTGACTTCTTGAAAGATTCGGGCTCCATAATAAGCCGTTTTGGCGGAGAGGAATTCTGTATAATTTTACCTTTTAAAGACAGAAGAGCTGCTTATAGGATTGCCGATGAACTTAGAGTAAAAATAGAAAAAACAAAAATAATTTTACGTAAACTCCAGACGCATATTACGGTATCCATTGGCCTGGCATCTTTGCCCCAAGATGCTACCGTTGCGGATGAGCTCATCTCAAAAGCAGATAAAGCAATGTATGAAGCAAAACAGAAGGGGAGAAACCGGGTATGCTAAATTTGATCGTATTAGTTTTATTTACCCCGTTAGAAGTCCCTGCCGAAGGCAGGGCAGTCGCCTTTGGCGCCTTACTTCTAACGGGGTTTACTATGCTCTTATTCATCTCGCTTAAGAAAAGATTAGATAAAAGTATTGATGCGTCTAATTACGACCGCATTAAGGACGAATATAATAACTTACTTGCCGAGAACAAAAAACTTAAAACAGCCAATCAAAATTTACAGAATGCGCTCGACAGTATCATAGCTCTTTATGATATAACCGAACAGATGAGTAAATCTTTGGATGCGGATAAGATGTTTAGTTATTTTAGGGATGAGGTAAATAAATACATTCGGGTAAATGATTTGAGATTTCTTAAAGGAAAGGTAGATTTATCGCTATATAAAGATTACACATTCTCCCCATTAAAAATACAAGAGGAACTTATCGGGTATTTAGCTGCGGATGGCCTTAGGGCAGAGGACAAAGAAAGATTTTATATCTTATCGCAGCAATTTCTCTTAGGGGTTAAAAGAGCCATTCTTTACCAAGACGTTCAGGAATTAGCTATTATAGATATTCTTACCAGCGTATTTAATCGGAGATATTATCTGGAGAGATTCAAGGAGGAGCTCGAACGCTCAAAAAAGTTTAACTACAAATTCTGTTGCCTAATGATCGACATAGACTATTTTAAGGACTTTAATGACCGCTATGGCCATATAGTAGGAGATGCTATATTAAGAGAACTATCCAGGACTATCCAAGAAAATATAAGACAAATAGATTTAATAGGCAGATACGGCGGAGAAGAGTTTTCCATTATTTTAAGTCAAACAGATAAAGATGCAGCTCAATTCGTAGCAGAGCGTATTCGCCTAGCCATACAAGATAAACGTATCCGGGTTTACGATGAAGAATTGAAAATTACGGTAAGCATTGGCATATCTACCTATCCTTACGATGGCAAAGGTATAGAAAGACTTATCGATAAGGCGGATTCGGCTTTGTATCAGGCAAAACAAGCAGGAAAGAACAAGGTCTGCGCTTACAAGGCTGCCTACTAATATCAAATAGTTAGGGACGGTTCTGAAGACAAAGGGACACTTCTGCCTTGACTTCAGAACCGTCCCTGTTATACTGTTATACTATGCCCAGTAAATTTATTATTGGTATTGATTTAGGCGGTACAAACTTAAAGATTGCATTATTAGATTTAAGGTATCAGATTAAAGATAAGGAAGTTCTAAATACGCAAAAATTTATCAAAAAAGAAAATCTCATTTGTGCAATTATAGATTCTATAAATAAGATTATAGAGAATAATAAGTTAAGCAGGGCAAATATCTTAGGTGTTGGATTGGGTTTACCCGGCCCCATAGATTATGAAAAAGGAATAGTCCATTTCTTCCCCAATATCCCCGGCTGGAGAGAAGTAAAACTTAAAACCATCCTTGAGAGAAAATTAAGATTACCCGTATTCGTGGATAATGACGCTAAACTTATGAGCCTGGCAGAATATAAATTAGGTGCAGCAAAAGGCTCAAGGAATACGGTATGTATTACCTTGGGCACGGGTGTGGGTGGCGGCATTATCATTAACGGTAGTCTTTATCGCGGCGTAAGTAATGCGAGTGGCGAAATAGGGCATATGCCCATTAATGAAAAAGGCCCCCGGTGTAATTGCGGTGGCCGTGCATGCCTTGAGACCTATATCGGCAATAATCGAATTTTAAAAGAGGCAAAGAGATTATTTAGACGAGATATAACTTTAGAGGAGTTGAGTTACTTAGCAGGAAAACAAAATCGGCAAGCTCAAACTATATGGTTAAGAGTAGCCGGGAGATTGGCAGTTGCGCTTGTGGGCGTAGTAAACTTGCTTAATCCCGATTGTATTGTTATCGGAGGCGGTGTAGCAGGAGCAGGAAAGATATTATTTGATAATATAAGAAAAATTATCGCAAGGCAGGCAATGAGTGTACAGGCAGGGCATGTAAAAGTGTTTAAGGCAAAATTGGGTAATAATGCGGGTTTAATTGGCGCAGCCATACTGGTAAGAGAAAATGCTAAGGTTAGCGTATAGCGGATAGTTAAAAGATAGCGCATAATAAGTTGCGAGAACTAAAATTCTATACGCTAAACGCTATCCGCTAAATGCTAAGGGAATATAGAGAAATGAAACTCTTTATTGATACTGCAAATATAAAAGAGATAAAAGAAGCAGCGGCTCAAGGAATAATAGACGGCGTAACTACTAATCCGACTTTAATTGCGAAAGAGAATCGCCAGGCCTCTGATTTGTTAAAAGAGATTTGTTCTTTGGTAGACGGGCCGGTGAGCGCAGAAGTTATAGGCCTGGAGGAAGAGGCTATGGTTAATGAAGCCTTGGAGCTCTCTAAAATCGCAAAAAATATCGTAATTAAGATTCCTTTAGTTAAGGAGGGGCTTAAGGCAGTAAAGATTCTGCGCGGTAAGGGGATAAAAACCAATGTTACTTTGTGTTTTTCACCCTCGCAGGCTTTATTAGCAGCCAAAGCAGGCGCAGATTATATATCGCCATTTATTGGCAGGCTTGATGATATAAGCGAGGTCGGAATGGATTTAATTCGCGATATAAAGCAAATCTATTCAAATTATAATTTTAAAACCGAGATTATTGTGGCTTCGGTGCGCAATCCTCTACACGTTGTAGATGCAGCAAAGCTCGGAGCGGATATTGCCACGGTCCCCTTTGCAATAATTGAGCAACTCATAAAACATCCTCTGACGGATATAGGCATTCAGAGGTTTTTGGAGGATTATAAAAAGATTCCCAAAAGTTAAAAAAGTTAAAAATGTTAAAAAGGTTGCCTTCAAAATTTTTAATAACTTCCTTAACCTACTTAACTTTCTTAACCTCCTTAACCTTTATAGCATTTGCTCAGGAGAAAAAAGAGGAATCGATTATTGTTAACGGTGATACAGTTGAATATTCTACCGAAGGTAAGGAGGTCACTGCCACAGGTAATGTCTCAGTAACTTATAAAGGCACAAAATTAACTTGCCATAAACTGACTGTGAATACTCAAACCAAAGATGCCGAAGCTGAAGGGAATGCCAGAATTGATGATACAAAGGGAGTAATTGAAGGTCAAAAAATAAAGTATAATTTTCAAACTAAAACCGGCACGATTATCGATTCAAAATTTAGGGCAAACCCTTATTTTGGTAAAGCAGAAAAGACTAAGAAAGTTAGCGATGATGAATTTATTGCTATGCAAGGGTATATGACTACCTGCGATTACGATAATCCGCATTATCGTATAAAGTCAAGAAAGATAGATTTCTTTCCCGGTGATAAGGTAAAAACTAAGGATGATATCTTATACGTTGGTCGTCTTCCCCTCTTATACGCTCCTCAATACAATCATAGTTTAAAAGACCCTCTGATGCATGTTCAGTTAATGCCGGGCAAGAGCAAAGACTGGGGAGCTTATATGCTCAGCGCCACCAGATATAATCTTACCGAAGATGTCAAGGGAAGAATTTATCTTGATTATCGGGCAACCAAGGGAATAGCAGAAGGTTTCGGTACAAATTACGCAACCTCTGACTTTGGCAAGGGCGATTTTAAGTATTATTATACACAAGAAAGAGACCATAGCCTTGACAAGACAAATAGAGCGCCCAGAGAATTTGAAAGATATCTTATCCGTTGGCGCCATCAAGCCGATATAGATGCGCAGACAAAGTTAATCGGAGAATATTATAAAATAACGGATTCTAAAATGGCGATATTAGGTTCCGATCACAATTTTCTCAAAGATTATTTTTTCCGTGAATACGAAAAAAATGTCCAGCCCATATCTTACCTTTTATTACATCATGCATTTTCTTACTCGAGCCTGGATTTTTATATGCAAAAGCGCACTAATCGTTGGTATGATTCTGGCTATTTAGAAAAGCTCCCTGAGATAAAATATAGCTTACCTTCCTTTGAAATCGCAGATACCCCTTTTTATTTTGATAATAGTTCTTCTTTAGGAAATTATAATAGGAAAAACACCAGTACCATGGCTCCTGCAACAAATAATACCAGTCTTAGCACTACCGATGCGCATGTAAATAGGCTCGATACAAGCAATAAACTATCATTGCCTATGAAAGTAGCTTTTGTTCAGTTTACTCCTTTTGTCATGAACCGTGAGACTTTTTATGACAAAAAAGCAGTTAGCCGCTCATCTGTTTCACCGCGTACTGTTTTTTATAGCGGCGCGGATATGAGTACCAAATTTTACCGCCTATTTAATGTTAAGTCTGATTTGCTTGGGCTAAATATAAATGGCTTAAGGCATATCATTACACCTACTATAGGCTATGCATATAATCACGAACCCACCATCTCAAATAGCAAATTGAGACAGATAGATGATGTAGATGCGCTCAGCCGTAACAATGCTGCCTCTTTAGGGTTATCTAACAAACTGCAGACAAAGCGAAATAATCAGAGTGTAGACTTGCTTGATTTAAACGTAAGCAGCAGTTACATTTTCAAGCCAAAAGGGGATAGCATTACCAAAAGCGGAAGCAGCCTTTCGGATTTTCTTTTTCAACTCAAGCTCCTGCCTTATTCCTGGATAAGTATAAATAGTGATGCTACTTATGTGCATTCCGGTGCCCGCGATAGCGCAAATTACCATCATTTTTCCAATGCGAATTACGATCTTAATTTTAATTTAGGAGAAGAGCGTTCATTTGACGTAGGCCAGCGCTATCAGTTAAAAGGTGGCAATGAGATAACCTATAGCTTAAAGTGGCGCTTGAATCCAAAATGGAAGTTTTCGGCTTATCAGAGATATTATCGGGGACACGAAACAACTAGAGCAAGAGGTTTAAGAGAACAGGAATACAGTATATCTAGAGACTTGCATTGCTGGACTTGGGATATCACCTATAATATCAAAAGAGGTTACGGCGAAAGCATTTGGTTTGTTTTTACACTAAAGGCATTTCCTGAGCTAGAGTTTAACTTTAATGAAAGTTATCATGCGCCCAGACCTGGCTCACAATCGCCAGAATTGGTTCGATAGGATATGAAACCCGCACCTTATGCGTATTTATCAGCTATAAAAATCGAGTGCTGCGAGGATGTATGTAGAAGCAACGTTTATACGTACGCGGCCAAAAACCTCGCCCTTTTAGGGCGAAGATGGACGATGGCTGCTTTAGTATCAACCGTGACAAGCTTCGGCCTAAAGGCTGAAGTAACCGTAGGTTGATTATTTAAAAAAAGGAGAGACCAGAGGCGTGAATATCTCCATAATTGGCACTGGTTACGTAGGCTTAGTGACGGGCGCCTGTTTTGCGGAATTAGGTAACAATATTATTTGCGCTGACAATGATAGTAAAAAAATTACAGGTCTTAAGAAAGGTGTTCTCCCCCTATATGAACCTGGATTAGAAGAGTTGGTGATTACTAATATTAGAAAGACAAGACTTAAGTTTACCACTAGTATTAAAGAAGCAGTAAAAGGTTCGGAGATCATCTTTATTGCGGTAGGCACGCCCTCTTTAGATAATGGCGAAGCAGACCTTACCGGTGTAGAGAGTGTAGCGCGAAATATCGCGCTAAATTTGACCGGTTACCGTCTTATTGTGGAAAAATCTACTGTGCCGGTTGAAACAGGCATTTGGGTTAAACATACCATCTCAACTTATATTAAACATAACATTAAATTCGATATTGCCTCAAATCCCGAATTTTTAAGGGAGGGGCAGGCAATAAATGATTTTATGCACCCGGATAGAATTGTTATCGGCGTAGAATCAAAAAGGGCAAGGGATATCCTGGTAAATTTATATAAACCCTTAAATGCGCCTTTGGTTATTACTGATATTAAATCCGCAGAGTTGATTAAACACGCCTCTAATTCATACCTCGCAACTAAAATTTCTTTCATCAATGCTATTTCGCGCATATGCGAGAAGGTAGGAGCGGATGTAGTAGAAGTTGCGCAAGGCATGGGTTTGGATAAAAGAATTGGTTCCAGCTTTCTAAATGCAGGTATAGGATACGGCGGCTCATGTTTCCCCAAAGATGTAGATGCGTTTATTAATATAACAGAAAAGTTAGGTTGTAACTTTGATTTACTTAAGGTAGCCAAAGCAATTAATCAGCAGCAAAAAATTTTCTTTTTAAATAAGATAAAGGAGCTGTTATGGATAATCAAAGATAAGACTATAGGGATACTGGGGCTGTCTTTTAAGCCGAACACCGACGATATACGTAATGCCCCTTCGATAGATATAATCCGGGCCTTGCAATCAGAGGGTGCTAAAATAAAAGTTTATGACCCTTGTGCAATGGAAAAGGCAGGCGAATTGTTGGGTAAAGTAAAATTCTGTAAGGACCCTTATGAAGTTTGCAGAGGAAGCGATTGCCTATTGGTTATTACGGAGTGGGATGAATTTAAAGAATTAGATTTCCCTAAGATTAAAAAATTGCTTAAAAGGCCGTTTATCATAGACGGCCGCAATATTTATGAGCCGGAAAAGATGAAGAAGTTAGGTTTTACCTATGCGGGCATTGGCAGGGGAAGTGTTCTTAAGCGATAGCTGGATAGAGATAAGCGATGGATAATTTTATTAAGGAATTTACCCCGTTAGAAAAAGCCACCCGCGTTAAAAATAAATTTTGTAACAGGCGTGGTAGAGAAGATTTTCTAACGGGGTTTAAAAAAAGGATTCATAAAAGAGAAACCAAAATTGCCGTTGTAGGTTTAGGTTATGTAGGCCTGCCTTTGGCAGTCGAGTTTGCTAAATGTGGCTTTGAGGTTTTAGGTATAGATATAGATAAAGACAGGATAAATCATATTAAAAGAAAAGAATCCTATATTAGCGATGTTGCTACAAAGGAATTAAGGCAGACGCTAAATTCAAACAGATTTAGCGCTACCAATAATTTTAAAGCCTTGAGAAATGCCGACATTATTATAATCTGTGTGCCCACGCCCTTAAAGAGGAAATATCATCCCGATATCTCATATATTAAGCAGGCAGTGAATTCCATTGCGCAGAATATCAAGAAAGGTACTCTAATAATTCTAGAGAGCACTACCTATCCGGGAACAACCGAAGATGAGGTTTTGCCGCTTTTAGAATCTAAAGGCCTCGTATGCGGTAAAGATTTTTATCTGGCATTTTCTCCTGAGCGGATTGACCCGGGTAATACGAGATACCCGGTAAATAAAATTCCTAAGGTTATTGGCGGCGTTACTAGTGAGGCAACAGAATTAACCGTAACTGTGTATAGAAATATCATTGATAAAGTTGTTCCGGTTTCCTCTAGTAGGGTTGCTGAGGCAGTGAAGCTACTAGAGAATACCTTCCGCCTGATTAATATCGGTTTAATAGATGAATTAGCTATGATGTACCATAAGATGAAAATAGATATCTGGGAAGTTATTGAGGCAGCAAAGACCAAGCCATTCGGTTTTATGCCTTTTTATCCGGGGCCGGGCGTAGGCGGCCACTGCATAAACGGAAGAGAGTTCGTATGGGTTAAAGACAATAACGGCATAACAATAAATAAGATAAGTGATTTGTTTGGCAGGTTTAAGTCAGATGTCAATTCGCAGAAGCGGACAAGCTATGGCACTGAATTTATAAGGCCGCGCGGTTTGCAAACCCTTTCTTTAGACGGTGAAGACAAAACAGTGAAATTTCAGAATGTTAAGCTTCTGGCAAGGCGTAAATACGAAGGGAAAAGTTATGATATTGTGGCTCGGGATGGAAGAAAAATAACTGCCACAAACCGACATCCGTTCTTTGTAGTAAATGGCAGTTTTGGAGTAAAATTTGCAGAAGACATAGTTCCGGGAGACAGGCTTGTTATAGCGTCGCGAATTCCTCGCAAGCCGGGGCATGGCATAACTAAAATAGATTTAATAAATGAGCTTAAAATTAAGCCATTAGATTCGTTAATAAGGATGAAACCAATTGGTTTCATCTGGAAAGATTACCAAAAAATATTGCGGCCTATATTGCGTAAAGCAGGCCCGTATTATTGCGATTTTTTCCGTCAAAACTATATTCCCTTTAAATATTTCACTGAAGCTGAAAAATCTGGTTTAAAAATAGATCATAAAAACTTATTATTATGCACAGGAAGAGGTCCTTCACGTGTTGAGATTAGCCCTATTATAAATATTGATGAGGATTTTTGCCGTCTAATAGGATATTACTTAAGCGAAGGCTGTTTAACAGAAGATGAGTCTTTACGGACAAGATTCAGCTTTAATCGCGATGAGGCAGAATGCATAAGTGACGTTGAAAATATATTAACAAAACTTAGGCTAAAATACTCTGTTTATCACTCAAAGATGTTTCACACTGCCTGCATAAAGGTTTCTTCGCGTATATTCGGATACCTTATAAGGGACGTATTAAAATGCGGGGTTAATTCTTACAATATGAATATCCCTGCTTTCTTGTTTAACCTGCCTGACAATCATCTTAAACAGATTTTAACCGGGCTTTTGAGAGGTGACGGAGGGGTCTGTTATACAAGGAAAAAGAGGAGTTATGCAAGGCGCGGCAGGCATTATTGCCATTGGCATATGGTGGCAACCGCAAATTATTTTTCATCAAGCCCGGTACTTTTTCAGCAAGCCGTGGCTTTATTGCAGCATTTTGGCATAGTTCCGACTTTTAAGGATAAAAGAAGGGGCCTATTGAACATCGCCGGATATAACCAGCTTAAAAAGGCGCGTGAATTTTTTAACGGAGAAAAATTAGGCCGTTTAAATAAATGCGTAGGAAACAGTAAAAAAATCATTCCCAACAGGACATTCGGCAGGATAGGCGAAATCATTACCGTGCCGGTAGCCAAAGTCAAAGAGGCAAAATGCGATTATGTCTATTCTATGGAAGTAGAAAAGACAAATTCATTCATTACATCTTACGGTATCGCAGTGCACAATTGCATTCCCAAAGACCCGCTTTATCTTTATTGGAAGGGGAGGCATCACGGCTTTAAGTCCCGCTTTATAAAACTGGCCTCAGATATTATTACATATATGCCGGAATATGTGACTGAAAGGGTTATTAATCTCTTGAAGAAAAAAGGTAAGAGATTAAACAAAATAAAGCTCTTAGTTATAGGTGTTACGTATAAAAAAGACATAAAAGATTTAAGGAAGTCTCCGTCCTTGGATATAATTGATATTTTTCAGAAAAAGAATATAGCCGTATCTTATTATGACCCGATAATACCTTATCTTAAATTGAACCATATAAACCTTAAATCTATTAGTTTAAATAAGCAACAATTAATGAAATTTGATTGTGTGATAATAGCGGTAGACCATTCATCACTGGATTATGAGTTTTTATTAAATAATTCCAAACTTGTCTTTGACACGCGCAATGCGTATAGGAATTTTAAAAACAGCAAGGTAATAAAACTATGAGCCCCGCCCTTCTTACAGGCGGGGCACTAAACAGGAAAGGAAGAGCGGGGTGAGCAGATTCTTAGTAACCGGCGGCGCGGGTTTTATTGGCTCTCATATTGTTGAGTCATTAGTGAATAAAAAACATTTTGTGAGGGTATTGGATAATTTTTCAAGCGGCAAGAAGGAGAACCTCAAGAATATAACAGATAAGATAGAGTTAATTAAAGGCGATATCCGTTCCGAAGACACCTGTATCAGGGTTACCCGGGATATTGATTTTGTTTTACATCAGGCAGCGCTAAGGAGCGTGCCGAAATCAATGAAGAATCCAAGAGTTTATAATGAAGTAAATATTAATGGCACCTTAAATATGCTGAAGGCATCCTTAAAAAATAAAATAAAATGCTTCTGTTTTGCATCTTCAAGTTCAGTCTACGGTGATGTAAATAATTTTCCGCAGAGAGAAGATTTCCTGCCTCAGCCTATTTCACCCTATGCCTTAACTAAATTAACAGGCGAGCATTACTGCCGAATCTTTAGCGAGCACTATGGCTTGCCGACGGTCTCTTTGCGTTATTTTAACGTGTTTGGCCCCAGGCAGGCCTTAGACGATGAATATGCAGTGGTGATACCTAAATTTATTACTTGTATATTGAACGATGAACCGCCTCCTATATATGGAACCGGCAGGCAATCTCGGGATTTTACTTACGTCGATAACGTCGTGGCAGCAAATATTTTGGCTGTGCAGAAAGTTAAATTTAATGCCTGGGTTTTTAATGTAGGCTGCGGTAAGAATTATAGTATTTTAGGGCTGGTAAAGATTTTAAATAAAATAATGCATAAAAATATAAAACCTATTCTTTTAAAGCCGCGGCCCGGCGATGTATTAAAAACGCAAGCCGATATATCAAACATAGTAAAAGAATTGGGTTATGAGCCAAGAATAGATTTTGTCAAGGGCTTAGAGTTAACAATCGAATACTTCAGAAGGGTCTCTGGAAAATTATAGCTTAAGACCCCTGATTACACAGATTAAGTTTAGATTACACAGATTATTTTACCTGACTACTAATCTGTGCAATCGGTTTTTAAAATCTGTGTAATCATAAAAATAGTTTTTTTAGTAATTTTAAAAAATGCGTAAGAAAACTGCTGTAATCACAGGCGGCGCAGGTTTTATTGGTTCGCATCTGTGCGATAAGCTGATTAAAGAAGGCTTTAAGGTTACCTGTTTGGATAATCTTATAACAGGTAATACTCAAAACATAGCGCACCTGATCAAGGATAAAAATTTCAGGTTTATAAAACACAATGTTACCAAATATATTGATATGCGTGGAAAAGCCGATTATGTCCTTCATTTTGCTTCTCCGGCATCACCCGTGGATTATCTGAAGTTTCCTATCCAGACTTTAAAGGTCGGCTCTTTAGGCACGCATAACGCATTAGGGCTGGCCAAAGAAAAACACGCGATATTTTTATTAGCTTCAACTTCAGAGGTGTATGGCGATCCATTGGCGCATCCTCAACCAGAAGAATATTGGGGAAATGTTAATTGTGTTGGCCCGCGCGGAGTATATGACGAAAGTAAACGTTTTGCTGAGGCGATAACTATGGCGTATCATAGAGTTCATAAGATTGATACTAAGATCGTGCGTATATTTAATACTTATGGAGAACGAATGCGGATAAATGACGGAAGGGCCATCCCGAATTTTATCTGTCAGGCATTAAAAAACAAGCCCTTAACAGTTTATGGCAAGGGGACTCAGACACGGTCATTTTGTTATATTTCGGATTTAATTGAGGGGATATTCCGGCTGATGAATTCTAATATAAATGCACCGATAAACTTAGGTAACCCTAATGAATTTACAATATTAGAGTTAGCCAGATTAATTACCAGAATAGTTGAGACAAAAAGTAAGATTATATTTAAGCCTTTACCGGAAGATGACCCAAAGCAAAGACAACCGGATATTTCAAAAGCCAAAAAAATTCTAAAGTGGCAGCCTGAAATTAGCTTAAAAGATGGGCTTATAAAGGCGATAGAATGGTTTAAAATGAATTTTTGATTTATAGAAATTCGTATTAAAAAGGGCGGACAAAATTCGCCCTTTTTATTTTTCGGTTAGTTTTTTCTTTGATAAAATGGTTATTTGTGATAAAATAAAATTCATCCCATTTTTTGCCCCGCAAAATGCGGGGTGGCGAGGCCCATTAATTATGGAAAAAAATAAGGGAAGAAGCTTTGTTACAATAATGATTATCACGGTAATCACCGCCCTTTTTTTGAGGGTTACTGTCAATGAGCTAATTAAGGGAAATATTGCGCAGAATGAAGCGAATGCTTTAAGTGCATTAAAATTGATTTCAGCTGCTTTGGAAAATTATGCTAAAGATAACCAGGGTATATTTCCTGCAAATCTTTCTATCCTGACCCAGACCAATCCGGTATATCTTAATAAGGATTATATTGAAGAATCCCCTATAAAAGGTTACTCTTATAGCTGTTCAAGACTTGATAGTTCCGGCTATAATTGTAGCGCCATCCCCGTTAAATGCAAAACAACAGGTAAAATAGTTTATAATATTTCAACGGGTGGCTTATTTGTTTCTGAAAATTGTAAAGAAGAAGAGTAAAGATTGCTGAAATATTCTAAAAATAAGCAGCAATCTCTGATTAGACCCTTCCTTAAAGGATAGGAAGGTCTACCCCTGTGGGGTTAAAAGATTAAAAGCAGATTGCACAGATTAAATCTCCGACGAGACAATCTGTGTAATCTTTAGTAATCTGTGTAATCAGAGAGCGCTGATACAGTTTTTAAGAATTTTTCAGCGCTCTCGAGTAATGGCGGCTGACGAAAAAAATATTTTTGTGGGCCATAAGATTAGATGCATTTTTAGCAAAAAAGGCCTGATGAAGTATATATCCCATTTAGACCTGATGCGGTTATTTATGCGCGCAGTGCGTCGAGCAGACCTGCCGATTAAGATGACCGAGGGGTTTAGCCCTCACCCTAAGATTAGCCTTAAACGGGCACTAAAATTGGGAGTGGAAAGCGATAATGAGGAAGCAGCTTTTGTTTTAAGAAAACCTTTGAGTCCTCAGGAATTTAAGCAGAGATTGCAGAAACAATTACCCGAAGGAATATATATCCGAGAAGCGCACAGCGAAGCGAGGGAGAATGCCTAAAGAAATTTTAATTAATATTGAACCCCAGGAAAAACGAGCTGCTATAGTTAATGCCGCCCGCCTGGAAGAATTTTATATTGAACGTCCGCAGGATAAAACTATAGTGGGTAATATTTATAAGGGTAAAATTGAGGCAGTCCTTCCTTCAATCGGCGCAGCATTTGTGGATATCGGCTTGCCTAAAAAAGGATTTCTTTATTTATCCGAAATAGAGGGTTCTTTTGAGTCATTGGAGGCGCAAAAGCCAAGCCCCAAGGAGATAAAAAAAGAACAAGAAGTCCTGGTGCAGGTGGTAAAAGAGTCATTTGGCACAAAAGGTCCGCGCCTTTCCTGCCATATAGGCCTTGCCGGCAGGTATTTAGTGCTTATGCCTCAAGAAAATCAGATTGGTGTTTCCCGAAGAATAGAAGAGGACGAAGAGAGAAGACGCTTGAGAGGAGCACTTGCAGAACTTAGATTACCCAAGGATGTGGGTTTTATCGTCCGCACTGCAGCTTCCGGAAGGTCAAAACAAGAGTTACAAAGGGATGCCCATTTTCTGCTTAAATTGTGGAAGAGGCTGGAGAAAATAATGCAGAGCAAGAAGGCGCCTTCTCTTGTCTATGAAGAATATGATTTGACTCTTCGGGTAATAAGAGATTCCTTTACTGAAGATGTGTCTAAATTAATTGTAGATTCGAAAGCCGAATATTATAGGATACAGCGTTTTATGAGTACGTTCTTAAACTATTTAAGAAATAAGGTAGAATTATACCGGGGTGATGATTTATTTGAAGCCAAAGACATCGAAAAACAGATAAATAAGATTTTTGAGAGTAAAATCTATTTAAAATCAAAGGGCTATATTATAATTGAGCCTACTGAAGGCTTGGTGGTTATCGACGTCAATAGCGGCGGATTCAAAAAAAAGTTAAACCAGGAGGAAACTGCATTTAAAGTTAATTGCGAAGCAGCTGTTGAGGCTGCCCGCCAGTTAATCCTGCGCGATTTAGGAGGTATAATTGTTATAGATTTTATAGATATGGAGAAAGATTTACATCGACGAGAAGTCTTGAATATATTAAAAAAGGCGTTAAGTAACGATAGGGCAAAATACGATATTCTGGGGATTTCAAATTTTGGATTGGTAGAAATGACGCGGGAACGCATACATAGGACAGTCCAGGCTCTTTCTTATCAGGTTTGTCCGTATTGTCAGGGAAGGAGCAAGATAAAGTCGCCCGTTACTATGTCTATTTATACCCTTAGGGAATTAAAAAGATTCTTAAAGGGCAAATCCTTAAAGCAAGTTAATATTACTTTAAATCCAGCGGTAATAGATGAGATCTTAAAGGATAAAGAGAATTTAAACTTTATTGAACGGAAATTTAGAACCAAGCTTAATTTTATCTCCGATCCTTCCTCGCATATAGAAACTCTAAAAATACACTAAATAATATAGCCAGCCGCATTATTCCCTGCCTGCCACCGCCTCCGGCGGGGTCCCGCCAAAGGCGCGAGAGGTTAATTTTAGCCTTGACCCCGTTAGAAATTATGTTATAATCTAACTTTAAGACATTTCTAACGGGGTTGACTCTGTTTATTTAATATGTTATTATTATAATTCTGTTCTATAATCACGACTTTGTTAAAAATCAATTTTTCACAAATTCATAGTCAAAGGATTAAATATTCTTAACATACTTGTGTACAATAAGTTACAATAATAAAATATTAAAAAATAGTCAAAAATTAACATAGTAGTGCTATAATAATAAAAATAGGATTAAAGGAGAGCGACAAATGTATGCAATAATTGAAGTTGGAGCAAAACAATATACTGTTAAAAAAGGTGATATCATTGATGTAGAAAAGCAAGCGGTTAAGGAGGGTAAAGATATAACCTTAAATAAAGTCCTCTTGGTCTGTAAAGATAAAAAGGTCGATTTAGGGCAGCCTTATATAAAAGACACCAAAGTAGAAGCTGTAGTTTTAAAACAGATAAAGGGAGAAAAAGTAATTTCTTATAAGTATAGGCGCCGGAAAGCTTCCCATTGGAAAAAGGGGCACCGCCAGCAGTTAACCCGCTTGAAGATAAAAGAAATAGTATCAAGCTAAACGTTAAGTTTGTTTAGCCCGTTATGCCCGTTTAGCCCGTTATAACGAGCCTAACGAGCAAAACGGATATGTTTATTGACCAAGCAAAAATATATGTTAAAGGCGGTACGGGAGGCAAGGGTTGCTCAAGTCTCTACCGCGATAAATACACCCGCTATGGAATACCCGACGGAGGCAGGGGCGGAAGAGGGGCAGACATCATTATTAAGGCAGACAGGAACCTGCATACCCTCTTAGATTTTCAGTATAACAGGCATTTCTTTGGCTTAAAAGGCGGCAATGGTTCAAGTAAAAACAAAAAAGGTAAAGGTTCGCCTCCCGTTATTATACGCGTACCTTGCGGTACGGTCATTAAAGACGCAAAGACAGACTGCGCCCTGCGTGATTTAGATAAAGACCAAGAAGAAGTTATTGTAGCTTATGGCGGGTGCGGCGGTTCAGGTAATCAACACGGCAAAACTGCAACGGATGGCTCACCAGGCGAAGAAAAAGAATTAATCTTAGATTTAAAACTCATTGCAGATGTGGGCGTGGTGGGATTTCCGAATGTAGGGAAATCTACTTTGATTTCTAATATTTCCAACGCACATCCTAAAATTGCTGCTTATCCTTTTACGACAAAGTCTCCCGTATTAGGAGTCGTAACAACTGAAGGCTATTCTTTTGTTATCGCGGATATTCCGGGATTAATTGAAGGTTCCCACCGAGGAAAGGGCCTAGGGGATAAGTTCTTAAGACATGTTGAACGCACAAAGATTCTCCTGCACCTTATTGACATGTCCGGTTCTGAGGGAAGAGACCCTATAAAAGATTACAGAACCATCAACGAAGAATTAAAAAATTACAGTAAATCCCGCCCCTGCGCGCAGGGGCGGGATAAAGAAGTTTACCCCCACACCAAAGATTTTGCTGTGGGGGTTGATAAAAAAGCGCAGATTATCGCGGCTAACAAAATGGACTTAGGAAGCGCTGCTTTAAACCTGGAAAGATTCAGGAAGGTAATAAAGAGGAAGGTTTATCCTATATCCGCTTTACAAAAAACAGGCTTGGAAGAATTAATCGAAGCAATTAAGAAAAAGCTTTAGATTTTCTATCAAGTATTGAGGTTACGGCAAAGGCAACGAAGCCCGTATCGGTTAAGGTAAAGGTGAGGTGTAGGAAACCAAGACGAATGACGTAGCCGAATAACGAAACGGGCACCGTAACCTTAACCCTAACCAATGTTTTAGGAGGAGTTAATTGAAGCAATTGGAAAAAGATTATAAGAGAATTGTGGTAAAGATAGGCAGCAGCCTACTTTTTTCGTCTAATTATAAACGGGATTATGAATTCTTTAATGGTGTTGCCACTCAAATTGCTAGCTTGGTTAATCGTGGCAAAGAAATAACGGTAGTTTCTTCTGGGGCTATTGCTTCGGGTATATGTAAATTAAAATTGAGAGAACGCCCCAAGGAGCTTTATCTTCTGCAGGCTGTAGCTGCTATAGGACAGAATGAATTGATGAATACATATCGTAAATTTTTTAAGGCTAAAATACATATAGCGCAAATTCTTTTAACCTGGGATGATTTTAATGACCGCGGGCGTTATTTAAATGCCAAGAATACCATACTTGCACTGTTAAAGCTAGGCAGTATCCCGATAATTAATGAAAATGATACGGTGTCTACCGATGAAATTAAGTTTGGAGATAATGACCGGTTGTCGGCGTTAGTATCCAGCCTTATCGGTGCAGATCTTTTGCTCATTCTTTCGGACGTTGATGGGCTTATTGATAAAGATAAGAAAGTTATCCAAGTTGTAGATGAAATTACACCTCAGATAAAAGCACTTGCAAGTCCTACGAATAAAAAGACATGCGTAGGCGGGATGATTACAAAAATTGAAGCAGCAAAGATTGCGGTAGATTCGGGAATTCCTTGCGTGATTGCAAACGGCAAACATAAGAATATTATTATCTGTGCCATAGAAAACCCTGGTCAGGCCGGAACCTTATTCGTGCCTAAAAAGGGCCTGGCAGCAAGAGAACGCTGGATTGCCTTTGGCACAAAACCAAAAGGCAAGATTTTAGTGGATGACGGAGCAAAAAGAGCCCTTTTGAATAAGAAGAGTTTACTTTCGGTAGGCGTCACAGGCCTCGAAGGTAATTTTGAGCTCGGTGATATTGTCAGCGTGATAGATAAAGAGCATTATGAATTTGCCAGGGGTAAAGTTGGCCTCTCAAGCAAACAATTAGACATAGTTTTGGGAAGCCACTACGATAAAGAAGTAATTCACCGCGATAATATAGTTATCTTATAGGAATTAGCTTACCGCGTTGCAAGTAGGGTCTGTCCCCGAAGGGGACTGACCCTACGACAAGATAAGTTTGTATTGGGAGCACGACTTTGTTAAAAATGAATTTTTCACAAATTCATAGTCAAAGGATTAAATATTCTTAACATACTTGTGTACAATAAGTTACAATAATAAAATATTAAAAAATAGTCAAAAATTAACATAGTAGTATTGGGAGATGTGAGAAAAAATGGAGTTAAAAAAAGAACTTACTAATATAGCAAAGAGCGCACAAGAAGCATCAAGATTTATGCTGACAGTATCAACGGCAACGAAGAATAAAGTCCTTAAAAATATGGCCTTGGTCTTAATTAGTAAAAAAGAATCTATTCTTAAAGCAAATAAAAAAGATATTGCCAGGGCAACTAAGGCAGGATTATCCGGCTCACTTTTAGACAGGCTTACTCTTAGCGCTAAAAGAATAAAAGAAATGTCTGATTCCCTCATAGAGATAAGCAAATTAAATGACCCTGTAGGCGAGGTTATTAAAGCCTGGCGCAGGCCCAACGGCCTCTGGATACATAAGGTGCGGGTGCCTATAGGCGTAATTGCGATTATTTATGAATCGCGTCCTAATGTTACCTCTGATTGCATTGGGCTTTGTTTTAAATCAGGTAATAGTGTCATCTTGAGAGGGGGCAGCGATGCATTAAATTCTAATGTTGCAATATATCAGCTCCTTAAGGCAGTATTAAAGAAATACGGGGTTCCGCAAAATTTAATCAATATGGTTACAACTGCCGACAGAGATGCCGTGGATGTATTATTAAAATTAAATAATTATATTGATTTGGTGATTCCGCGCGGCGGAGAGAGTTTAATTAATCGGGTAATTAAGTCTTCGCGCATACCCCTGATAAAACATTACAAGGGTATCTGCCATGTATATGTTGATGCATGGGCGGATTTAAATATGGCCGAGAATTTATGTTACAATGCCAAATGCCAGCGCCCCGGAGTATGTAATGCAATGGAGAGTATGTTAGTTCACCGCGATGTCGCAGCAAGATTCTTACCGGCAATGTTAAAAAAATTTAAAGAGGCAGGCGTAGAAAACCGCGGTTGTAGTATGACGCAGAGGATTGTAAAAGGCACAAAACGTGCAACCGAGCAAGATTATCATACTGAATATCTGGATTTAATTCTTTCAGTGAAAGTAGTGAATGATTTGAATGAAGCGGTTAGGCACATAAACTATTATGGCACTCATCATTCGGATAGCATTGTTACTGAAAATTATGAAAATGCCTTAGAATTTTTAAGGAAAGTGGATTCTGCCTGCGTATATGTTAATGCCTCCACGCGTTTTACCGACGGTTATCAATTTGGATTGGGTGCCGAGATAGGCATTTCTACTGACAAACTGCATGCGCGCGGCCCTATGGCACTCGAAGAATTGACTACGTATAAATATATGGTTTTTGGGAATGGACAGGTAAGAGAATGAAAATCGGAATATTAGGCGGCACATTCAATCCCATACATATCGGCCATCTTATTCTGGCTGAGGAGGTAAAAGAAAAGCTAAGCCTTGATAAGGTTATTTTTGTGCCTACAAACCTCCCGCCGCATAAGGATAATTCTGAAATTGCTTCTGCCGGTGCAAGGCTTGCTATGGTAAAAGTAGCTATTAAAGGCAACGCATATTTTTTAGCCTCTGATATGGAAATCAAAAGAGACGGCCGTTCATATACGATAGATACTTTGAAAGAATTCAAGAAAATATACCCGCGGGATGAATTGTATTTTATAATCGGCTCGGATTTGCTTAAATATCTGGATGATTGGAAGGATTTGGATGAAATTATTAAAATGGTAAGGTTTATTGTCGCCACCCGTCCGGGATACCTTTTAGAAAAAATACCTCCCCATATTTCTACTATCCCTATCAGGGCAGTAGATATCTCGGGTTTTGAAATCCGAAAGGCGATAAAAGAAAATAAATCCTTTAGATATTTAGTGCCTGAAGCTGTGTTTAATTATATTGTTAGAAAAAGACTGTATCAATAAAAAGTTAAGTAGGTTAAGCAGGTTAAAAATGTTAAGAAGGTTATTTTTTGTAACTTCCTTAACGTCCTTAACTTTTTTAACATTAAAATATGAATATTAAAATAGCTCCCTCAATATTGTCCGCAGATTTTAGTTGTTTAGAGAGAGAGATAAAGAAAGTAGAGTTAGCAGGCGCGGATATGCTTCATATCGATGTGATGGACGGGCATTTCGTGCCCAATATTACTATCGGCCCGGGAGTAGTCAAATATATCCGTCGGGTAACGAAACTTCCTTTAGACGTGCACCTGATGATTGAGAATCCTCAAAATTTTATCAATGACTTTGTTAAGGCAGGAAGCGATATGATTACGATGCATATTGAGACTATAAACGCTAAACGCTATCCGCTATACGCTAAACGGTTAAAATCTAAAGGAATTAAAGCGGGCATCTCCTTAAATCCCGCCACTCCTTTAGCAAAGATAATAAATGTGCTTAATCTCGTTGATTTAGTTCTGGTTATGTCTGTTAATCCCGGATTTAGCGGCCAGGCGTTTATTCCGGCAGTATTGCCTAAAATAAAACAGTTGCGTTCTATATTCAACGGCGATATTTCCGTAGACGGAGGAGTAAACGATAAATGGGCAGGCAGTATCGTAAGAGCAGGTGCAAATATTTTAGCCGTAGGTTCATACATATTCGGCGCCAAAAATACTAAATTAGCAATAGAAAGGATAAGGAATGCAAAGTAATACCAAAATTGAGTTCGGGACCGATGGTTGGAGGGCGGTTATAGGAGGAGATTACACATTTGAAAATCTAAAAATTGTCTCTCAGGCAGTTGCCGATTATTTAGGTTCTGGGAAGAAGCTCGCAGTCGGTTATGATACCCGTTTTATGTCTGAGCGTTTTGCTGAGGTTGTCTCTGGTGTCTTCAGGAATAATGGGATTGAGGTTATTCTTTCAGATAGGGCTATCCCTACTCCGGCTTTAAGCTTTGCCGTAAAAAATAGGCACCTGGACTTAGGTATTATGATTACAGCCTCTCACAATCCTCCTGAATACAACGGTTTTAAGATTAAGATTTCTTCAGGAGGCGCAGCTCCTCCAGAGGTTACTGGGGATATAGAGAGGCGTTTAGGTAAAACACCCATAAAAGAGACAGGTGGTATATCAGGAAGAATAAAAAAAGAAGATTTAACCAGGGATTACATTAAATTTATTCGTGCATACCTTGACTTAAAGAAGGCCGCGAAAAAAAGATTCAAAATTTTAGTGGATGTGATGTATGGCTCAGGAGATAGTTTTATGCTTGAGATACTCAAAGGAACGAATATAAAATTAGAGTTTATACACCAGACCATTAATCCTTCTTTTGGAGGCATAGGCCCTGAGCCGATTGAAAAAAACCTGCAAGAATTAAAGTTAAGAGTTAAAAAAGAGAAGTTCGACTTAGGTATAGCTTTGGATGGTGATGCGGATAGGATTGCAGCGGTTGCACCGGGCGGGATATTTATTCATCCCCAGAAAATTTTAGGTCTATTAGCATTACATCTGCATCAGGATAGAGGTTTCCGAGGCGGCATTGTTAAAACAATTGCAGGCACAACTATGATTGACCATATAACCCAATTTTTAAAGGCCAAGCTTTATGAAACACCGGTAGGCTTTAAATACATATCTAACCTTATGGAGACGCAGGATATCTTAGTCGGCGGAGAAGAGGCAGGCGGGATGGGGGTAAAAGGATATATACCGGAGCGAGACGGCACTATGGCAGGCCTCCTGCTTCTTGAGATGATGGTTTATCGCAATAAGGATATTTTAGAAATTTTAAATGAAACAGAGAAACAATTCGGCAGGTATTATTACTTACGCGAAGATTTACATTTGGACACGCGCATAGAACCCAAGAAAGAGAATTTACCGGGTGAGTTATTAGGGCAAAAAGTAACTCAGGTAAAGGATTACGACGGAATAAAATTGATTTTCCAAGACGAGAGCTGGCTGATGTTCAGGGCTTCAGGAACAGAGCCCATTATGCGTATATATGCAGAGGCAAGGAGTTTAGCGCGGGCGAAGAAGTTGCTTGAATACTGTAAAGATTTAATCGCAAAAGATGCTTTATAGTATCCTGAGGCACATATCAATTATTCTTTTTAAGATATTATTCCGTTTTAAGGCAAAAGGTTTAGAGCATATACCTAAAAGAGGAGGTTTTATCTTGGCCTCAAACCATGTAAGCTATTTAGATCCCATAGCTGTAGGGGTTGCCTGTCAGCGTAAATTAAATTATATGGGTAAGGAAGAATTATTTTGTAATCCGTTGTTTTCCAGGTTTCTCTTTAGGATAAACGTTTTTCCGGTGAAGAGGGATTCTGCAGATTTGTCAGCCCTAAAAGAGGCTATGCGTCGCGTAAAAAGAGGCGAACCTCTAGTGCTGTTTCCCGAGGGTAGCCGTAGATTCGACGGTGCATCTGGCGACCCTTATCCGGGTATAGGATTTTTAGCCGCAAAACTCAGTGTACCCGTGATACCCGCTTTTGTAAAAGGGACAGAAAAGGCGCTGCCGGCTGGCGCTAAGTTTATCCGGTTAACCAATATCTCTGTATGTTTCGGTAAGCAAATTTCTATAGAAAGGAGGATGCCTTATCAAGCTCTTGCTCAACACATAATGGATAATATCAGGCATCTTTCATGCTAAGTGTTAAATTAGCCAAAAATATCGGTTTTTGCTCAGGCGTTAGACGCGCAGTAGATATTGTTGAGGAAACACTCATCCAAAGTAAGAGTAAGGTTTATTCACTCGGCCCCGTTATACATAACCCCGAAGTTATTAAGCGACTTGAAAAAAAGAACCTTTGCATAGTAAATTCCTTAGATAATTTAGAAGGTTCATCAACCCTAATATTGCCCTCCCATGGCAGTTCCCGCAAGATATTAAACGCTGCCAAGAAGAAAAAATTAAAACTCGTTGATGTTACCTGCCCGTATGTCTCTTTGGTGCAGAAAATTTGTGTTCTGCTTCATAAGCAGGGCCTGGAAGTTATTATTGTCGGCGACCGTAAGCATCCCGAAATAAAGGCCCTTCTTGATTTAGCACCCGGGGCATATACCATTGACAAACCAGAAGATATCAAAGAAAATATTTTTTCCTATAAGAAGATAGGAATAATTTCTCAGACTACTCAAACCAAAGACGTATTTTTCGCAGTGGTAAGTGAAATCTTGCAAAAAAATCCTAAAGTATTGGAGGTGCATGTATATAACACGATATGTTTGGATACGCTACATCGACAGGATGAAGCCAAGAAACTCGCAGGTTCTGTAGATGCCTTATTAATTATCGGTTCGTCCTTAAGCGCCAATACTAAAAGGTTGCTGTGCATCGGCCGTAAAATTAATAAGAGGACGTATCTTGTCGAGAATGAAAAGGCCAATCTGGATAAAATATTAAAAAATGCAAATAAGATTGGATTGATAAACGGCGCTTCTACGCCGCAGTGGTTAGTTAAGGAGATTGTCAAGAAGATAAAAGAGGTCGCTGAAAAACTCCTAAAATGCCACAGCGACCTCTGATTACACAGATTTAACAAGATTACACAGATTTTTCTCGACGATAATTTAATCTGTGTAATCTGTTTTTAATCTTTTAATCAGAGATTGCTGCATTGTTTAAGACTTTTTCAGCAATCTCTAAAAATTAACCTAAATCCACCTCGTAGGTGAACACGGTTAGCCACCTACGAGGTGGACAAGGGTAATATTAAGTTAACAGAAAAGGGAGGTAATATAAAATGACAAAAGAATTATCAGCTATGGAAGAACTTTATAATCAGAGCATAAAAATACTGAAGGAAGGCCAGATTATTAAAGGCAGAATCGTATCTATAAAAGCAAAAGAGGTCCTGGTTGATGTGGGATTTAAATCCGAAGGGATTGTTTCCATCAGCCAATTTAGCAAAGAAGATTTAGGGGTAGGCAAAGAATTGGATTTTTTTATCGACTGTATCGAAGATGATTCCGGCATGATTGGGCTTTCGCGGGATAAAGCTATACGCATACAAGGCTGGGATAAGATTGTTAAGAACGCCGATGAAGGCACGCTGGTTGAGGGCAGGCCCGTCAAGAAGGTAAAAGGCGGCTTTCTGATCGATGTCGTGGGAATAGAAGGTTTCTTGCCCACATCTCTTTCTTCTTTTAGGGGCCTCTTAGACAAAAATATTCTTAATCACCCGTTTAAATTCAAAATTATCAAGGTAAATAACCTAAGGCACAGCATAATATTATCCCATCGGGAGGCAATGCAAAAGGCGAAAGAAGAGGCAAAAGAAAAACTATGGCAGGATTTAAAGGTAGGAGGGATTTATTCGGGAACAGTCAAGGCCATAACCGATTTTGGGGCATTTGTAGACCTGGGCGGTGTAGATGGGCTTTTATACATCACCGATATGTCTTGGTCTAAAATCAGCCATCCTTCCGAGATAGTGGCATTGGCAGACAAGATTGATGTAGTTATTTTGAAGTTAGATAAAGAATCAGGCAAAGTCTCTCTGGGGCTAAAGCAGAGATTTCCCGATCCTTGGGCTGATATTGAGACAAAATACAACGTCGGTTCCAAGGTAAAAGGCAAAGTGGTAAACATCCTGCCTTACGGTGTATTTGTAGAGTTAGAGAAAGGAATTGAGGGTTTAATTCACGTATCTGAGATATCCTGGACAAAGAAGGTAAATAATCTCGGTGAAATGTTTGCTATCCAAGATACAGTAGAAGTTCAGGTGTTGAATATAGACAAAGAATCACGCAAGATATCCTTGAGCCTTAAACAACTGGAGCAGAATCCATGGTTAGAAGCTGAAGCTAAATACCCACAAGGCACAAAAGTTCAGGGAAAAATAAGAGGCTTTGCTACGTACGGCGTATTTGTGGAGTTGGATAACAGTTTAGAAGGGATGGTCCATATCTCAGATATTTCCTGGACCAGAAGAGTAGCCCATCCGCAGGATATATTTAAGAAAGGGCAAAAAGTGGAAGTAGTAGTGCTTTCTGTAGATAGTCAGAACCGGCGCATTGCATTGGGATTAAAACAATTAGAGCCCAATCCCTGGCCGGAGATTGCTGCCAAATATCCATTGGATACCGTTATAGAAACAGAAGTTGTGAATGTGAATGATTTTGGCGTATTTGTAAAAATTGATGAGGATTTAGAAGGTTTAGTTTATGCCAGCGAAATAGACAAAGATAATCTTACGCAATTAAAATCAGGAGACAAATTAAAAGTCAAAGTGATTAAGGTAGATATAGAACAGGCAAAGATTGGCCTGAGCGCAAAAATATAGAAAAAGAAAATATAGGGACAGGTCCCGATCCAATCGAGGGACGTCTTTGAATCTAATCGGAAAGGTGTCCCCTCTTAGGTGAGGTGATAAAATGCAGAAACCAGACATCAATAAACAGTTGGAAATTATTAAGCGCGGTGCAGTTGAGATAATTTCGGAAGCTGAACTGAAAGTAAAATTAGAGGATAGCATAAAAAATAAAAGACCGCTTAAGGTAAAAGCTGGATTCGATCCGACGGTCCCGGATATACATCTGGGCCATACAGTTTTACTGCGGAAATTACGCCAACTTCAGGATCTCGGGCACAAAGTAATATTTCTAATTGGAGATGCTACGGCCCTAGTGGGGGATCCTTCGGGTCAATCGCAAACGAGAAAAATCCTTACTTGGGATGAGGTGGAGAAAAACGCAATAACTTATATAAAACAAGTCAGCAAAATTTTAAGAGTAGATGACCCGGATGTCTTTGAACGCCGCCATAACAGCGAATGGTTTTCGCGGCGTGGTTTTCAAGAAAGGGAATTTCCGCCATTTACTTTTGAGCAGTTTGTGGAACTAGCACAGAGGTGTACGGTTGCGCGTCTTATTGAACGTGATGATTTTCAGAAAAGATTAAAAGAAAATAAACCGTTAAGTTTTCTAGAGCTTTTTTATCCGTTAATGCAAGGTTATGATTCTGTAAAATTAGAATCAGATATTGAAGTAGGCGGGACAGATCAAAAATTTAACCTTTTAATGGGCCGCGACATCCAGCAGGCCTATGGTAAGCCTCAACAAGTAATCATCACTATGCCCCTTTTGGAAGGAACCGACGGTATACAGAAAATGAGTAAGTCTTACGCAAATTTTATCGCTATTAACGAAAACCCAAACGAGATGTTCGGGAAAATTATGTCTATATCCGATGAAATGATGTTGAAATATTATACGCTGCTTACTGATGAGGATTTAGAGGCTGTTAGAAAAAAGCATCCTAAAGAAGCAAAATTAAGCCTGGCAGAAAATATTACGCGCCAATACCACGGCAGAGATTCAGCTGAAAAAGCAAGAGGAGAGTTTGAGGGAGTTTTTAGTAAGAGAGGATTACCGCAGGATATACCCGAATATAAAACAGACGGAAAACAGTCAATTGCAACTATATTATTGAATAGTAGGTTGGTGAAAAGCGGAAACGAGGCGCGCAGATTAATAAAACAGGGAGCGGTGTCTTTGGATAACTCTAAGGTTAGGCAAGAGAATTTCGTGCCTATAAAAGGCGGCGTTCTTAAGGTGGGTTCCCGAAGATTCCTGAAGATTATCGTTTAGCTGATGCTAAATAAATTCAAAAATTTAGACCATTTTAGTAAAAATATAATTTTGGTTTTCGCCGGGACTTCCTTAGCGAACTTTCTAAATCTTATGTATCAATTATTAATTGCGCATAAACTGTCTGTTTCGGATTTTGCAGCATTTAACTCTCTACTCTCTATATATATGCTGATTGCTGCACCGTTAGGGACACTTCAGATAGCGGTGACCAAATACACGTCAGAATTTAATGCCCGTAATCAGGTTGCTAAAATCAGGTTTTTTCTATCCGACCTCTTTAAGAAAAGTTCAATTTTAGCGATTTCTACTTTTTCAATTTTTTGGTTCGCCTCGATTTATATCATAAACATATTGAAGATTCCGTCAGTTCTTTCGGGTGGTATCTTAGCTCTACTGCTTGCTTCGACTTGTCTTGCCCCGGTTTTTTCGGGAGGAGTGCAGGGATTAGAACTTTTCGGTTGGTTAACTTCCGTCTCAGTCATAACCGGTATATTAAAATTATTTCTTACCTTCATATTTATTCTTTTAGGATATAATATCGCAGGAGCTTTAGGCGCCCTGTTAGCCTCTAGCTTAATCGGTCTCGCCATTTATTTTCTACCTCTTAAGGCGTTTTTTATTTCCACGAGAGCCGCAAGAGAAAATATCAACTATAAAGAGATATTGGTTTATTTATTTCCCGTAGCGATAAGCAATTTCTGTTTTATTGCCCTGGTGAGTTTCGATATGGTTTTAGTGAAGTATTTTTTTAGTTCTAACGAGGCAGGGTTTTATTCTTTGGCCCAGATGGTAGGAAAGATTTTTTTATTTTTGCCTGGAGCAATAGCTATAGTGATGTTTCCTAAAATTGCGGGATTAAATGCTAAAAATATGGATACCATTGCCACCTTAAAGAAGTCGCTTTTATACGCTTGCGGTTTGTGTATCTTTGCTAATGTGATTTATAATCTTTTTCCTATTTTTATCTTAAAGGTTCTTACAGGAAAAGTATTTGCTGAATCCATTATTTTAGGCAGATTCTTTGGCGTATCCATGACCTTTTTTGCGCTCTTGTACATTATGATAGCTTACTTTCTTTCTATAAAAGACCTGCGTTTTATGAAATATCTAACTTTATTTACATTATTACAGTTTTTAACAATTATCCTATTTCGCAAAACTCTCGTTCAGGTGCAGTTGATACTCTGCATAAATTCAATTTTACTATTTTTTATCCATTTGTTTTTAGTGTATAAAAAAAGCGCCTGACCCCTTTTATGACCCCTTTTATTAAAAAAGGGGCCTGACCCTTTTTAGGAATGAAGAATCTGAAAGAAAAAATCTCCATAGTTATGCCTGCTTACAATGAGGCGGGTCGCATTGTATTCAGTATAGAAGAAACAGCGCAGGCTTTTAATAGCTTTGGTTATCCCTGGGAACTCATTGTGATGGACGATGGCTCAACCGATGATACATACGAAAAGGCCATTGCCCTATTGGAGAAATATCCACAGCTTATTGTTAGAAGAAACCCTGCGAATATGGGTAAAGGCCGGGCGATTAAAAAGGCCCTGCATTATATCACTGGAGATTATACGCTCTTTTTAGACGCAGATATGGATTTACACCCCATTCAGTTTCAGACCCTTTTTGATATTATGCGTTTAGATAAGGCAGATATAGTTATTGGCTCTAAACTGCATCCTAATTCCATAGTGAATTATCCTCTACAACGCAAGATAATCAGTTTTGTATATTATTTATTGATCAGAATTCTCTTTAATCTGCCTTGCCATGACACCCAGACAGGCCTGAAGTTATTTAAAACCGAGGTTTTAAGGAATGTATTACCCCGGGTTTTGGTAAAACAATTTGCCTTTGATTTAGAGCTTTTGGTAAACGCGCATCATTTAGGATATAAGATTGCTGAGGCGCCCATAATTCTGAACCCCCAAAGGTCTTATGGCCGGATTGGGCCTAAGTCAATTTTAGCCACGGGTTTGGATACCCTGGCAATATTTTATAGAATGTATATATTAAGATACTATGACCGTATCGATTATTATCGCCGTAAAAACCTGGCAAAAGAATCTGGAAGAATGCGTAGGTAAATGTCAGGAACTGGACTTTCCCGATCTTGAGATTATTATCCTACCCGATTCTGATATAGGGACAGTTCCCGCCCTAGCTAAAATATTGAGCACTAAGGGGACTGTTCCTATAAAATTTTATCCTACTGGTCCTGTAAGCCCGGCTCAAAAGAGGGATATAGCTATAGATTATGCTAAAGGTGAAATCCTGGCTTTTATCGATGACGATGCCTACCCGGCAAAGGATTGGTTAAAGAACGCCATCAAAAATTTTATTGATCCGCAAGTAGCAGCCGTAGGAGGTCCAGCAATCACCCCACGAGATGATAGCGTAAGACAGAAGGCAAGTGGGTTGATTTACTCCTCACCCTTAGTCAGCGCTAAATTTGTCTATAGATATTTACCCCGCACCATACCAGAATGCCATACCAGTAAGGGTATGGTGCGGGGTTTACCTAAGAAAAAAATAGAAGTTGATGACTATCCTAGTTGTAATTTCTTAATTCGCAAATCCATAATGCAAGAATTAGGTGGATTTAACACAAATTTTTGGCCGGGAGAAGATAGCAAGTTATGTTTAGACATAACCAAAACATTAAATAAAAAGATAGTCTATGACCCCACGGTTATAGTTTATCATCACCGGCGACCATTAATCTTGCCACATCTTAAGCAGGTGGCAAATTATGCCCTTCATCGGGGCTATTTTGTTAAGCGTTATCCCCAGACATCCTTAAGATTGCCTTATTTTATTCCCACATTGTTTTTATTTGCTTTAATTATAGGAGCGATTTTATCCTTATTCTTAAATACTTTTAGAATATGGTATTTCTGGGGTTTATCTTTATATCTATTGCTTGTGCTTATCTTAAGTATCATAGGGACTGTCCCCGAAAGGGGACTGTCCCTAATTGTTAAGACATCGTTGATTCTCTTTGTTTTTATAGGTATGATACTTACACATCTTACTTACGGATATTATTTTCTTAAAGGTCTATTAGCTAAAACGCTTTCAGAAGAAAAAGGAAGAGTAGGGACTGTCCCTTTGGAGAAAGGGTCTGTCCCCGAAGGGGACTGACCCTTAAAATTTTAAGGGGACTGTCCTTAAGACAATATGAAAATCATTATTTCCTATCCGCCTTTTTCAGGTGTTAAAGGTATACCACTACTTTCACAGAACAGGCAATATCAAGTATTTTCTGAAAAAACTGTAATTTATCCTATTGTCCCTGCCCAGGCAGCTACTCTTTTAAGACAATCTGGCCATGAGGTCATCTGGAATGACTGCATTGCTGAGGGTTGGAGTTATGATAAATTCTTAGAATTTATCCAAAAAGAAAAACCGGATTTAATCGCCTTTGAAACCAAAACCCCGGTTATTAAGCAACATTGGAAGATAATCAGCGATATTAAGGGACAGTTCCCGTCAAGGCTAAATCAGAGTAACTTAAAGGGGACTGTCCCTAAAATTGTCCCTAAAATTGTTTTATTCGGCGACCACGTTACCGCTTTACCCGAGGAATCATTCCAGAATTCCCAAGTAGATTTTGTTTTGAGTGGCGGTGACTATGATTTCCTCTTGCTTAATCTTTGTAATTTTCTCGAAAAGAAGGGACTGTCCCCGCAGAATATGAAGGGTCTGTCCCCGAAGGGGACTGACCCTGAAGTTAAGACCAAGGGGGCTGTCCCTGATAATATTGAACTTGAATCGGGTATCCACTATCGTGACAACGGTCAGATAAAAAATACAGGTCGGTTCCAGCTCAACCATAATTTGGATTCATTGCCATTCATTGACCGCGACCTTACCCAATGGCGGCTCTATGCCTATAAAAACGGGAATTATAAGAGAACACCCGGAACCTATATCATGAGCGGCCGCGATTGCTGGCATAGAGAAGGCGGAGGTTGTACGTTCTGTGCCTGGCCTTTATTGTATCCCGAGTTTCGTGTAAGAAAAGTAGATAATGTTTTAGATGAAATAGGCACGCTTATAGAGAAGTATAATATAAAAGAGATTATGGATGACACCGGAACTTTTCCTGCTGGCGATTGGCTAAGAAAATTCTGCCGGGGTACGATTAATAGAGGTTACAATAGAAAGATATACTTAGATTGTAATATGCGTTTTGGCGCCCTATCTTATGAGGATTTCTCTTTAATGAAAAGGGCAAATTTTCGTTTGCTCCTTTTTGGCTTAGAATCCGCAAATCAGAAGACCCTTGATAAAATAAATAAGAATCTAAAGGTAGAAAGGATTATCCAGGATTGCAAATCTGCGACAAAGGCAGGTTTATATCCCCATATTACCATTATGTTCGGCTATCCCTGGGAAACTTACGAAGATGCTTTAAAGACTCTTAAGTTAGGCAGGCAGTTGCTAAAGAAAGGCTATGCCTATACTATGCAGGCAACAGTGGCTATTCCTTATCCGGGAACTCCTCTTTTTGAGGAATGCAAACAAAAAAACCTGCTTAAGACTTTTGACTGGGATGGCTATGATATGAAATCCCCGGTAATGAAAACACGAATTGAAAATAATAAGCTCATGGGATTAGTTCAAGGTATGTATAAGGCTTCCTTTCAACCCGAATTTATATTAAGAAAGATTTTTTCTCTGAGAGATTTGGATGACTTGAATTATTATCTTCGTGCAGCAAAAAAAGTAGCAGGCCATATTTTTGATTTTAAGAAGGGACTGTCCGCGACGGATGAAGGGTCTGTCCCCGAAGGGGACTGACCCTAAAACCATGAGACGTCACTATTCAATTAACTCAAATAATCAACTATTTATAAAGCCACCTAAACAGAAGGTGTCAATACCGGTCCGGGGTAGATTTTCCATAGATAAAAACAACCAACTCATTTATTGGCTCAATGAGCCAGCAAGTTGGCGAAGGCTTTATAATTTGCCTTCGAAGGTTAGTTTTATCGGTAATTGGAAACTTAACTCAAATTACGACTTAGAACTCAATCTCGGCGAAACTAAAAGTCAATACAAGGGCGAGCGTTTAATTCTTAAAGGAGAGATTATTTCTACAGACAGCGATACCCTGACATTTGAAATTATAACTCACAAACAGGGACTGTCCCCGTCGGAGCTAAGTCGAAGTCGCTTTAAGGGGACTGTCCCTGAAGCAACTCACATCCAAATCATAAAATTAACCGGTTCTTGGCAGGCAGATGAATTTAACCGTATTATTTTTATGATCAAGAAGAAAGCTTCACCCGATGTTATTACCTTAGAAGGCTCTTGGCAGATAAATCAAAATCAACAGATTACCTATACTTATGAGAAAACCGACCTTAAAACAAAAAGCAAGATTTCTAATACTTTAACCTTCCAGGGTTTCTGGCAGCTTGGCAGTGCAAATAAGTTGACGTATATCTTTAAACACAGTTCGGATTCTAAGTTCGATTTCCGCGCGCAGATAGAAACTCCTACTATTTATCCGCAAAAAGGCGTAATAAAGTACCGTTTGGGAATTGGCATAAGAGAAGAGAGGCCAACAAAAGAGAAGCTCATTTCTCTTTATGGGGCCTGGAAGTTTAGCCGTCAATTAGGTTTGGTTTTCCAAATGGATTATGGCGAAGGTGAGATTAAACAAATAGAATTCAGCGCAGATATTTCAGTAACCCAAAGGAATGAAATCATTTTTTCTCTTAAAGATACAAAAGGTGAACCTTTAGGTTTAGATATTACCTTCACTCATAGTTTTCTAAATAAACTTGATGCGGAAACATTTTTACGGCTGAAGGACTTCCTTGATAAAAAAGAAGCCGCTATAGAAGCAGGCGTGCGTATTCCATTTTAGCTTATATTTCTAACGATAAGACATGCTCTGGACAATAATTGGCGTAAGTGCTGCAATTTTAACAATGTTTGCTTTTATCCCGCAAATTATAAAGATTTTTAAGACAAAATCAGCATCCGATGTTAGTCCTATAACTTTGATACAGTTAAGCATTGGTGTTAGTCTTTGGATAATTTATGGAATACACTTAAAAGATGCAATTATAATTACCGCCAACAGTATAACATTGACGACTTTAATTTTGTTATTGTCTCTTTATCTTAACTACGGGAGGATAAAATAATTTTGAAAGCCGCAATTTATACTGCAATTTATACTGTAAGGGATAGTTCCCTTAGAATTTAAACTGCATCAATGGATTGAAAGGAAACGACCCTGAGATTTGTCAAATATGAAAAATAGGCATTGGGATATATTGGGTAATTTTGAATACAAACATAAAAAACAGTTTTTAAAGAAATTAACCTTTAAAGAGGGCATCAAGATTTTTACAAATCTTTATCAATTTTTTCAAAAAATTGTTCCTAAAGAAGATTACCAAAAAATAAACTTAAGAAAAATACAGACTTTATCTAAAGTGCACTTTATGTTTATGAAGGTAAAGCAATGAATCCATTAGAATTTCAGTTGAAGCAGCTAATTAAGTTAATGTTAAATACTAAAACAGATTATGCAGTTTTGGGCGGAATTGCAGTTTCAATTTATGGTGAACCCCGTTTGACTTTTGATATAGATGTCAACATCATAGTCGATATTAATAAAATAAATGATTTTTTAAAGAAAGCCAAAAAATATGGATTTTTGCCGCTACCTTCTAAAATCGAAAAATTTATTGAGAATACCGGTGTAATCCCTATGAGGTTTTCAAAAGATAAAGTGATGGGCAAATGCGATTTTATTATTGCCCAGAATCCCCTTGAATATTCAGGGATTAAAAGAGCGCGTTTTAAAAAGATAAATTCTATAAAGGTAAAACTTATAAGTCCCGAGGACCTGATAATTCATAAGATAACCAGCGAACGGCCGCGCGATTTAGAAGATTTAGGAGGAATTTTGGTTCGTCAGAAGAACAAATTGGATATGAGATACATTATTTTCTGGCTTAAAAAAATCTCGGGGGCAAATAAAAAACCTCAAGTTTTACACCTATTTAGAAAATTGGTCGCTCAAAGATAGATATATTTTGGTTTCGGCTTAACTCCATTTTAATGAAATTTGCTCGCTGATTTGAGAAAAAATAAGAAAGGACAAAGCAATGAAAAAAGCATTCATTACCGGCATAACCGGGCAGGATGGTTCGTATCTGGCAGAATTTCTATTAAATAAAGGTTACCAGGTTCACGGGATGGTAAGAAGAGTTGCTTTGGAGGATCCCGAACACAGGCTATGGCGCATAAGGCATATCCTGGATAAATTGGTTTTGCACTCAGCTTCCTTAGAAAGTTATGCCAGCATATTTAATGTCATTGATAAGATAAAACCCGATGAATGTTACCACCTGGCTGCCCAGAGTTTTGTGAGTTATTCTTTTGAGGATGAGTTCTCCACTATTAATACAAACATAAACGGGACGCATTTTGTCTTATCGGCAATTAAGGAAAAAGCGCCTAAGTGTAAATTTTACTTTGCGGGAAGTTCCGAGCAATTTGGTCTGGTCGAGGAGACCCCTCAAAATGAAAATACGCCATTTCATCCACGTTCTCCATACGGTATCTCTAAAGTCGCGGGTTTCCATTTAACGCAAAATTATCGCGAGGCCTACGGACTATTTGCCTGTAATGGAATTCTTTTTAATCATGAATCACCACGTAGAGGTTTTGAATTTGTCAGCCGTAAAATAACCCATACGGTTGCTAAAATCAAATTAGGTTTTAACGAAAAACTGCATATCGGCAATTTAGAGGCAAAAAGAGACTGGGGTTTTGCCGGAGATTATATTAATGCTATGTGGCTTATGTTACAGGAGGATAAACCCGAGGATTATGTCATTGCTACCGGTGATGTCCATTCTGTTAAGCAATTCCTCCAGCAAGCTTTTAATTATGTAGGCCTTAACTGGAAGAAATATGTAGTTATAGATAAAAAATTATACCGTCCGGCAGAAGTAAATATACTCAAAGGCGATTACAGCAAGGCCAAAAGAAAACTTGGCTGGAAGCCAGTGGTAAAGTTTGAAGGGCTGGTTAAAATGATGGTTGACGCGGATTTAGAGCGATTAAAAGGACTGTCCCCGTAGAGTCTAGGACGAAGGGTCTGTCCCCGAAGGGGACTGACCCTAAAAAAGTAAGATGCAACCCTTAGTCTCTGTTAATATCGCAACTTATAACTCTGAGAAGACGCTGGCTAAGTGTCTGGACTCTGTAAAGAATCAAACATATAAGAATGTCGAGATTATCGTAATGGATTCTTATAGCAAAGACGGGACGTTAGATATAACAGGAGCATATGGTGCAAGAATAGTATTTGCTCCTAACTTGGCAATGGCGAGGAAGGCAGGTTCTGATGCAAGCGGGGGGGATTATATCTTTATTTTAGATTCGGACCAAGTTTTAGATCCCGATGTTATAGAAGAATGCGTTAAGGCTTGCGAGGATGAAGGTTATGACGGAGTAACTTTATTTGAGAAGTCATTAATCACTAAGAATACATTTGTGGAGAAAATTATAGCGTATGATAAGGAGATATTTCATTCTTTGCATGATGACGATTCCATAAGAGGAACAGCGATACCTCGGTTTTTTAGGGCAAGCTACTTTAAAAAAATAGAGTTTGATAAGAATCCCCCTATT